>Ga0256907_1000002_pt1 | contig 314224 bp, 479 predicted proteins | sample MC6MC0745MT_FD_186329 | JGI IMG/M metagenome (GOLD analysis project Ga0256907, IMG submission 186329) | Metatranscriptome of enriched soil aggregate microbial communities from Iowa State University, Ames, United States - MC6-MC0745-MT... | ecosystem: Environmental > Terrestrial > Soil >... | reverse complement strand
GAAGAAGAGGAAGAAGAAGAGGAAGAAGAGGAAGAAGAAGAGGAAGAAGAGGAAGAGGAAGAGGAAGAGGAAGAGGAAGAGGAAGAGGAAGAGGAAGAGGAAGAGGAAGAAGAAGAAGAAGAGGAAGAGGAAGAGGAAGAGGAAGAGGAAGAGGAAGAGGAAGAGGAAGAGGAAGAGGAAGAGGAAGAGGAAGAAGACGACGAATAATCGTCGCTCCTAGCGCCCTTCGCTCTTAACCGCGAATCCAAGAAACCCGGTTACACCAGCCGGGTTTCTTTTTGCCCAAAATCAGCGTTTTGAAAAATTCCTGATGCTCGGAACGATCCGAGTTTCATTTCGCCTTAATGGCATCCAATAGTAGGAACTGAAATACCATGGCCAAGAACGACGTAACCATCAACGCCAAAGCTGAAATCGGTCGTCTGCGTAAGCAGGCCCGCGCACTGGAAGCCACCCAAAAGGCCCAGTCCAAAGTTTCGGAAACCGTCGATGCCCAGCTGGAAGAAACCAACGCTCAAATCGCCGCGCTCGAAGCCAAGCTGAGCGGTGACGAAGCCCCGGCCAAAGGCAAAGGCAAAAAAGCCGACGCCAAGCCAGCCAAAGGCGGCAAAGCTGCCAAGGAAGAAAAGCCAGCCAAAGGCGGCAAGAAAGCCAAGGCCGAAGAGAAACCAGCCAAAGGCAAAAAGGCCAAGGCTGAAGACGAAAAACCGGCCAAGAAATCCAAGGTGAAAGCCGAGGAAGAGAAACCGGCCAAAAAGAAAAAGGCCAAGGTCGAAGCTGACGAAAAGCCAGCCAAGAAAAAGAAATCCAAGGACGTAGAAGAGAAATCTTCGAAGAAGAAAAAGTCCAAGGACACTGACGGCAAGAAAGCCAAAAAAGGCGACAAAGCCAAGAAGAAAAAAGAGTACGACGATTTCGAATAATCGGCTCGCCTTCTAGGCTAACATGGGAAGGGGCTTCGGCCCCTTTTCTTGTATGCATTGGCTGCATTCGGCTGATCAAATCGTTTATCGCTTGGGCGCCAGCTGCTTCACCCACACGGAATTCGCACGCGTACTCTACGAACTTCGCGAAGACCGGAAGCATGCAATGTCAATCGCCTTTGCAGAATCCCAACGCAGCGCTTTCCGCCAGACTGGTGCCTCGGAAATTGTGAAAGACTCACAAGAAACCAAGGCCAACAAACTGCGCGCAGAAGCCACGCTAATCGAAGACGGCGCCCGCGCCCTGCTGGCCCGCCCCTCTTTCGTTGCCGCACAAATCGAACTCGGAATTATCGAAACGTTGATTCCACTCCTACAGTTCGAATCGGATAACGTCCCCTACACTTTCCACGAATGCCAGCGCCATGAAAACACCGTGGCCCTGTTCTGGAAAGCCTACGTCGAACACCAGACTTTTAGCCAAATCTCCTTTGATACCCGCTCGGAAATTCTGAGCCGTGGCATTGGTCTGCCCAATTTCGACAATATTTCAACTCGCGATGCGTTCCTCGACACATTCCACGCACAGCGGGTTGGGCACAAGGCGTTATTTTCCCACGACCTTGAGCACCTTTACGTTGCGGCCATGAATTTCGTTAAGGCATCGCCGCTACTTGAACGATACCGAGAGGCTTTGACAGATGCCGACAAAAACACCGTCTTTCTCGGAACTATCCCGCAAGGCATCCGGGCACTTGAGCCGGTTGCAGAAGACAAAAGACTTAGCAGTGCTGTACCGAGTCGTAAGCCACGACGAAAGTAATTGGTCAATGGTGGCCTCGCTGGATACCAGCAACGACCAGCCCTGCATGACCTTCGACCTCACGCAAAACGGCGAGCCTGTACGTTTTCTTTCGGAAATTCCATTCGATGTTGTGATGGTCTACGGCGAATTTATCGGGCAGGTACGGCAATGGGAAAACGGCGGCGAACTGCATGAGCTACTTAGACACGATGATTAGCTATTTCAATTGTGGCTGCCACGCGACCGGCGACATTCCGATCCTGAGTCGGTGTGAAGAGCACAACGGTTTTATTGTCGTGTGCGCAAATCACGATGTGAAACATCAACGCTTCAGCAATGCGTATGGCACTGTCTGGCAAGGCACGCTCCTACACAATTTGCGGAAGCTGAAAGATGCGCAGTTCTCCTACGTGTTCGCCTACCCGGAACACCATGTACTCAACGCCATGAATTGGTTTACCCCGAAGGCATGGCGCGATACCGATATGGAATTAATGCACCACCTCAAGCGCATTCTGGCGCCGGGCGGTTACATCAGTTTCATTGTTGACCCTAGCGTCTCGCACACCGTGCTCTATCAGGCCTACAAGCTGGGCATGAAAGTTGACGTGAAAGATGCGACCTATGAGTTTTTCGAAAAGCAGCCATACAGCGAATTGTCGTATGCATTTGCTGACGCGAAGCTGCACTTCATCGTCTACAACGACTACCGGGAAAAAATCCCGGAGTCGGGTTCGAAGATTCTCGATATTTCAGGGATCAAATTGTCCCGCGTCGAGAAGCGCAAAAAGAAAAACAGTTTGCTGGTGTTGGCGGGGCACCCACGGCAATTCGAAATAGTGAAGAAACGTCTAGAGGCCCACTAGATGCCCACAAAGAAAATCAAAACGCAGAAGGTCAAGAAAAGCCGCATCATCACCAAGCCGAAGAAAACACAGGCCAAGCGCGATGCGGAAAAGACCAAAGAGCGTAAGCGGAAATCAACGGCGGCCCCGGTGCGGTCTGCTGGTATCACACGCGTAAACGGCGTGCCCTACAAGCTGCGCAAGTTCGAAAACTTGGGCGCACGTCCGATGCCTGAAACGTTCTTTACACGCCAAGGCAAATCGCTGAAAGAGTTAATCCGAAATACCCCGCGACTTTTCATCAACAACGCGGTGGATGTTGAGGCACACAAGTACAAGCGCATGAAAACCAAAGCAGGCCGCCCGGCTGTGAAAGGTATCATGTGGACCAACGATCCGTTCCGACCGGACAAGGTACGGCGCTACCACGAAACATACATCGTGGGCCTCGACAAAAACGGCGAGAATAAACCGCTGTACAAACACAAGCGCGTGCTTGCCCAGTGCACCTGTGAAAACTACGTGTACACGTGGGAATACGCGAACGCCCGTTGCGGTGCTGCCTACCTGATTTATTCCAACGGTGAACCGCCTGTGTGGATGAACCCCGGCATGTCGGTCGGCCTGTGCAAACACCTGATTGCGTTGGCAAAAATCGTTATTGAAGAAAACCTTTGATAGGAAATAAACCATGAGCTACGAGCCAGACGACGGCCCGCTGACCGACGAACAAATGGACCGCATCCGCGAACTGAGTCCAGATATGCCCGACGAAGCCATGACCGACAACCTTTTCGACAAGGCCGCTGCGTGGGCTGCTGCCAATCCGGTAACTGAGAAACCGCTGTCCAGCGTGGGCAAACTCGCTTCGGAAATTCCCCGCATTGTGCGCGAAGTTTTCGGCCCGCAAGGCAGCAAGCCTTGGCCGACTCTCAACACGCAGCCGTTGACCATCGAACTGGCAAGTGAACTGCGCAACAAATCGCAAGGCGATCTGTACGTGGTTGGCACCGGCCTTGCTGACTACATTCGCCATACCAACAGCGAAGAGTATTTCGCAGAACACGGCGAAAGTCTGTTGGCCCCATGGGCGGATATTCACCAAAGTAAATCGGGCCGTGAAGCTGGTTACGTCGGCATGTTGCTAGGCCTCGAAATCTATACGCATCCTGACCTGTCGCAGAATGTTTTCATCTGCATCAAGCAAGGTAGCAAACCACAAGCCGTTGTCGGCTACGTGCAACTCTGAAAAGGAGAAACAAAAGATGGCCCTTACCCTGCTGGAAACTCTGGTACGCGACCGCGATACTTCGCGCCTGCAAAGCCCGAAAGAAACCTACCCGATCCTGACCCGTATCCTCGGTGATTACGAACTGGGCGCCAAGGCGAAAAAGCCTCGCACTGGTGACGACGCCGTGATCCTGATCATCAAGGGCATTCTGGCTGGCAATACCGAAACCATCGCACTGCTGAAAAAATCGCAAGGCGGTGAAAAAGAGCACGCAACCGAAATCCTGCGCCTCGAAACCCAAAGCCGTCTGCTGCAAAACTACATCCCGGCCAAGGCTGAAGTTGCAGACAATCCAGACGTGCTGACCGAAGAGCAGTATCGCGAAATTCTGGCGGAAAATCCGTTCGACAAACTCGGTCTGTTCCACAAGTTCCTGAAAGAAAACTACGCCGGTCGCACTGAAGGCGCAGTGGCCACCCGCGTATTCAACGCCGTACAAAAGGGCGAATAACGCTTGAGCGTTACGCGGCCCCGCACCACACCTTGCATCGGTCGTTGCTCGCACAATGTGGGCGATGATCTTTGCAAGGGGTGCAACCGCACAATCGCAGAAGTTCGAGACTGGAACACATTTACCACCGAACAAAAACTGCAAAAAATGGAAGAGTTGAAGACGCGCTCTCAAAACATGATCGCGACTGACAAACCAATTATTTCGTGGGACTCCTAATGATCGATTGGAAAGTTTGGGACGAAAGCTTCAGCGCCGCGCTGGCTTATCTGGAAAACTGCCCGGCTGTTTTGACGCGGGTGCAGTACGAGAACGCTGTTAGTCGTCTGCCTGAAGGCTATCAATTGTTGAGCCTCAAGGGTGATCGGGACGCCGATAACAAGCTGAATAAAGATTCCGTTATCGGCATGTTTTGCATATTGCCTTTCGTGCAGCTTGGCGAATTCCATGTGACCAGCTGTCAATCGGCAGCACGCCCGAACGACGGGCGGTTCCTGCTGGTGACTGTGGCGAAAGATGGACAGCGTGTAGAACTCTCTACCCGTGACGATATTTTCAACGTCGCATTGTCCAAGCGCAAAGAGCCGACGTACTACAAGCGATATTTCAGCAAGGAATTTTCGTTGCTGGAGCGTGAGCACGTATGGGCATTCGTTAACGATGCGTTGTCCAATCTGGAGACAGCAAATGCGTAACAAGCAGCGCGGTTTCATTGATTTTTCGGGCATCGGAACTTTCCTTGTCACGTTGGGCCTTGCAGTTGGCGTCGTGGTTGGGTTCGTTCTTTTCGTCGGCATTCCATGGGCGTGGCAATACGTCAAGCCGTGGATTCATCAAGTGACAGCGGGGTAACAAAATGGCCAAGAACTTGTTGGAAAAGCTGGTCGATAGTCTGCACCAGCATGGCTACGATAAAATCGAATTTGCCGTGGGTAAAGATGCCGTGCTCTACCACGACAAGGAAGGTATCACGAAAGAGGCGATGCCCCTTGAGTTGAAGCTGTTCGGTTACATTTCGCATATGACTCATGAGTTCGAGTTGGATTTCGTTCGGTTCATGAACGAATTTATTCAACACATGAATCAGCGCCATCACGACCAAATCTACATCGGCACCGATGTTCACCAAATCCAAGAACACGGAAACCAAGGCTTTTTGATCAAGCTGTTTACGCTGGCCAGCAAAGACGTTGCGCCCGCTACCCTGTTCGACTTCAGCCGTGCACTAGAAGCCCTCAAAGACGGTCGCGAAATTCAACGCGCAGGCTGGAACGGTGCGAATCAGCGCGTGTTCCTGCACACCTTCGCCACCGATATGCAGCCGTGCTTCGTGCTGATCAACGCGCAGGGCAAAAAACAGCCGGGTTGGGTTCCATCCATGGGCGACCTGCTGGCCGACGATTGGAAGTTTGCATGATTCAGTTCCCGAAGCATAAATGCAGCCTGACCCTGCAACACAACGCACACAAAGATTACTACCAGCCGCTCGCAGATTACATCGAAGAAAACGACTGGTACAATTGGATTTCTGACGAAGCCAAGCAACAGGCGCTCGCCACCGATGAAATCTGGACCATTCAATGGTATCCAGACACGCCAATCGGTTCGTACTCGGTTGCTGCTGCGACACTGCAAGAACTGCTGGATTTCGTAAACAGTAACACCTGATAGGAGACAAAATGTCTGCTGATAAAAACATGACCGGTGAACAAATTCAGCAGATTATGGACATGCTCCTTTACAAGGCGCTAGAGCCGCTGGTTTTGTACACCAACGTTTTCGATGCGCAGGTGGAATATTTGCTGCTGCTGGTTGCCACCAACCGCAAACGCAAATTGAGTTCGCTGGATCGTGGTGAGGCCGTAGAAAAACTGGCGGCCTACCTGAGTGTTCCCGACCGGCGACAAAAGTTCGGATTTATCCGCGATGCTCGCGTGGAACGATTCTTCATCCACAAATTCCTGACTTCGTTCTGCCAACAGAACATTGGCTACGTCAAACAGTACAAGGAATTTCTGCTTAACCCGACCAAGGAAAAGCAGGTGGCGCTAGACAAATACGCGGTGCAGGTCGGCATGTGCGAACGCTCGGCCCTGTACACTGCGCTGCAAATTTGTGAAGCGTACCGCAAGCGGTTTTATTCGTATCGAAACGCTGTGGTTGACCTCTACGTGAAGAGCGCCAACAAGTGGGCCAAGGCGCATCAGGAAGGTACACAAGGCCGGTCGAATTACAAAGACCTTGTGCAATCAATCATCAAGGCGGTGATCACAGCGCTAGACAAATACGATAGCCGGAAAGGGGCGTTAACTTCCTACGTTCAGTTCTGGACAAAAAACGCCATGAAGGCTTCGAAAGAGCACGAATATGGCGTGGCCTACACCGTACCGCAAGCGCAGAAGAAAAAACTGTTTGAGGGGACAAGCAGTTACGTCAACTTCAGCGTAAGTCTCGACACGCTTTATGGTGACGATGACGAAGACGGCGGCGTGGCCCTGCATTCGGTTTTGACGCCGGGTAATGCGCTGGAAAAAGATATCGAAATTGAACAAAGCCGCACGCTGGTACAGCTGCTGGCGAAGAAAGTAGACCCGCTAGGGATTGCGCGGCTGAGCCTCGACATTGGCGAGTATTTCACGCCAGAAGAAAAGGCAATCATGCGTCAACACATGGCGGAAGAGCAACGACCTTAACCAACAGGTGACGTATGGCCCAAAAACCTAGCAATGTGAGCGTGGTAGATTTCAAAAACCCGCGTGACGAAAACGGCAACATTGTTCTGCATCCAGACGTGAAAACGCTGGCCAAGAAAATCGAACAAGATGCCTACGACCGAGCACTGGCACAAGTGCTGGCACGCGCCAACAAACTCAACTGGTGACATTTCCTACCCTCGGAAGGCCAGCTGAGAAAAACTGTAAACAGTGACTAGGGCATGATCCCTAAGCACACATTTAGATCAAGAGGATTGTACATGGGCGCCGCCGTATTCAAGGGCATGGGTAGCATCAAGACCACCAACGGTCGCAACGATTCGACCAAGTTGGACGAACTGGTCGATATGATCCAGTGGCCAAAAAACAAATACTTCCCGTTCCGTATCCTGCCGATCATGCCGCTGCAAGTCCGCCAAGTGTGGATCAAGCTGTGGGCTGGCGCGAAGGGTAAGGAAAAACGCGAAGTAAACATTCCGCGTTACGCAATCGACTTCGATCCGAACGATCCAGAAACCCCGAAAAAAGGCGTGAAGTGCCCGTACATGGCGCTGGCCGAAAAGTTCAAAGGCCAGAAAGAAAAGCCGGTGCGTGCATCCGACTTCTGGCTGTTCAACGTGATCGACCGTGACATGCAAGAGGAAGGCCCGCCCCGCAAGGCGTCGAAGCCGACCAAAGAAGAAAAGAAAACCGGTTACAAGGATATCAATTCCGAGACTTGGACCCCGGTTCGCGTGGCCCGTCTGACCATGACTTCCATCGGTCGTTTGCAAGAACTGTCCGAAGAAAACAAAGTCAAGGACAAGAAAACTGGCAAGACCGCGCAGTATGACGTTTCCGACGCAAAATTCGGTTTCGACGTGAAACTGAAATTCAAACCGGACGCGGCAGGCACCGACAAATACACCATCGACAAAGCCGATGGCCCGTCGAAGCTGACCGACGAAGAGCAAGGTTATCTGGTCTGGAAACTGACCGAGGAACTGCTGGACGCCTCCGGTCGTATGACCGAGAAGCAGGCGAAGGAAGACGTTAAGCGTATGGAAATCATTGGCGCCGAGGAACTCGACGACGATGATGAAGACGAAGACGAAAAGCCACGCAAGAAAAAGAAATCGACTTCGTTGGACGACGAAGACGAAAAACCGAAGAAAAAGAAAAAGGCTAAGTCGGTAGTCTTCGATGACGACGAAGACGAAAAGCCGAAGAAGAAAAAGAAGAAGTCTTCCGATGATGACGAAGACGAAAAGCCGAAGAAGAAAAAGAAATCTTCGGACAAGGAAGACAAGCCTTCCAAGGTGAAAAAGAAGTCCAAGTCGAAAGACGACGATGACGAAAAGCCGAAGAAGAAAAAGAAGTCTTCCGAGAAGGAAGTGAAGGGCGGCGCCAAAAAGAAAGAAAAGACCAAAGAAAAGACCGGCAAGAAGAAAAAGTCTTCGTGGGATGACTGATTCGCCTGTGCTGGCGGGGGCCTAACGGTCCCCATTCTTTGATCCCCTACCGAGGATTTAATGCCCAAGGCAGTAACTAAAACCAGCAAGCTCGACCTGAAGACCGACGATGGCAAAGGCCCAGTGTCTAAAGGTGCAAAGAGCAAAGTAGCAAAAGCGGTTTCCAAGGCTGTCGCCGTTCCCGCTAAAAATGTCTTCGACCCTTACGCGAATTTTGAAGACGAAATTGATAACATGGAGAAAAAGGTCGGCTTGACCTCCATGGCTGTCAGTGAAAAAGAAGACCGCCTCGATACCGGCAGTCTTTGTGTAAACCTGCAAATGGCTGGCGGCCTGCTGGCTGGTGGTTGGTACACCTTCTACGGCGAAGAGCAATCGTGTAAAACCACGCTTGCTACAACCGTTATGGGTTCGATCATCCGCAAGGCCGATTTCCGAGGCAAAGCGTTTTTCTTCGACTACGAAGGTTCGTTCTCGGCGGAATACGCCAACGCCATGTGGAAATACAATGGCAACGGCAAGGCCTCGCAGGCTGAGGAAGTTTTCGGTGTGCAGGACAAAGAGGGTAATTACATTATCCGTCCGCGCATCCGTTACTATGCGCCTGCTGTAGGTGAGGATTTCTTCGACGCGCTCGCAAAAATCCTGAAGACCTTACCATCGGTTCTCAAAATCGACGGTGAATTCTTCTACATCTACGAAAACAACAAGGCCAACCAGAAGCTGACCAAAGGCCTCTACGACGCCAAGTATTTCAAGAAGTTCAACAAGTTCAAAGTTCCGGCGCCGCATGGTCTGCCGCAAGCTGTGTTCCTTGTGGACTCTTACCCAGCAATGCTTTCCCGCCGCGCCGACGAAAAAGAAGACGGCACCGATGGTTTGGCATCGCAAGCACGTATGTTCTCTGACGGGATCAAACGCGTAAAAGGTAAGATGAAAGAAAAGCGCGTGTTGGTGCTCGGTATCAACCAGCTGCGTGAAGTGCCTATGGCCATGTACGGCCCGGACAAGAAAGAGCCGTGCGGTACTGCACTGCGCTTCTTTGCCGATTGCCGTTTCCGCATGTCGCCAATTTCGATTCCTCATGGCAAAGGCATGATGGAAGAGGAAGAATCGATTAGCGGGCAAGGCGTGGACATGTACCGCTACATCAAGTGCCACGCGTTCAAAAACAAGCTGGGTGGCCCGCAGAAATCCAACATGGTTATGCGTCTCTACGTCGCTAACGAAAACGGTGAAGGCCTCGGCTTTGACCGCGTGTGGGATTGCTGGATGTACCTGAAAGAAACTGGCCAGATTTCCGGCCAGCGCAACAAGATCAAATTCGGTGATGGTACTCCATTTGCAGGCAAAGTTCTGTCGTGGATGGACCTGAAGAAAATGGTTGATGGCGACAAAGACCTGATCAAGAAAGGGTGCGAGAAGATGGGCATCAAGCCTATTCGTATTTACGAATGGTGCCGCCGTCAAGTCGAATCCGGTAAGGGTTATGAACTCTACCTCGATCAAATCAAAAACACTCACACCAAGAAAGCAGCCAAAGCCGCAGCGGCTGCCGATGGTGAAGACGAAGAGTGATTTAACCGTTTGGGGCCTTCGTGGCCCCATTCGCTTTTTCCTACGCTGCAAAAACTCAATCCGATTCTATCGTGGAGATTTGCTATGCCTCGTATTGTCCATGCAATTGAACGTTGTGGTGGCCTTGAATTCCGTGCGTTCGAAATCCCTTTGCCCAGTTTCAATGAGCCGGGTTCCCACAGGCAAGGCACCAGCCTGTATTGCTTCCGTAGCCGCGAACTCAAGCGCGCATTTCCACAAAAACACGCAACCAAGACCACTGAAAAGAATCCGGCGCTCTACTATTCGATTGCTGATGAAGAAGACCTGCATTTCCGCTACACGCATTTGCGGGAATTCTATGAGCGTAAATTCCCTGATGCTGTGTGGCGTGATCCCGGCCCGGATTTTCTGCCGGTAGGAATTCACGCAATCCCACTGATTAAGGTCGCCAGCGTTTTCGAATTTTACGAAGCGATTGGCTACGACTACAAGAAACAGAAATGGCTGCCACAATCCGAGGTGCAGAAATTCAAGACGGATTTCTATCGGGCCAATGCAATCATGATGGGGCAACAAGCACGCACCGCCAACCAAATAGCACCACCGGAAATTTTGGAAAATAACCAGACTGCAACGGAATCCGGCTGTGAGCCGCGTTCGTCGGACAGCGGCACCGCCGAGGGTGCCCGGCCTTGACACACCCTGTCACACTGTGCTAGGCGCGGGCCACCCCGCAGCCCCTGTGGGCCGGGGCCTGTAGGGCTAAACTTCCCATATAGCGTAACCTTGCGTAAGTCGTTGATTCTAGGTAGCATTACAGGGTTGCGGCATGACGCTCGCAGCAAGGCACTTACACAATATGGGAAGTTTCTTGTCCCTCCTATCCACCCGCAATACGACCAGTAGTATTTGAAAAGGATCGGTATATGGATATCGACTATCAGACATTCGAGGCTGGGGATTTTTCTTGCCTGCCCGCTCTGTCTAATGGATGCGCAGCTTCAATTGGTTACATTGCTGATCACATCCCCCGGAAAGATTCCGTGGTGGTGCTGGCTTCCGGCATTGACGCCGAAGGCCAATCGGAAGTCGTCGGTTACATTTTGGCGACCGTGAATGAAGAGGGCGCGTTTATCCACAACGTGCACGTACAAGAAATCTACCGCCGCAAAGGTCATGCAACCCGCTTGCTTGATCATCTGGCGAACGCTGTAGAGCATGGTATGGGCGCAGGTCCGATTAAACTATTCGTGGCTGACAATAATGCCAATGCCGTCATGTGCTATTTGGAAAACCAATTCGTGGTTGAGGCACGAATACCAAATTGCCGTGAAGCAAATGTGGCAACCCTGCTGATGACTCGCCAAATATAAATGCGAGCGCAGCAAGCAGCTGTGAATGCTGTAGGAGCGAATGGTAATTTCATATTACCGGGCCGCTTTTTGGCCCTAACTACGTTTAATCGGGGATTTATCTGTGTCTAATCACAAATACTTTGATGGTGTGCTCAATGCCCTGAGCGCCTTCGAAGAAGGCATGGCAAAGAACACACTGCGTCGGAAGTCGGAAGTAATCGCAAAGCTGAACGCGATTTCTAACGAAACCACCACTTTGCAAAACCAAGGGAAACTCCCCCAAGGCACGAAATCGTCTCTGTCCAAAATCAGCAAGCTGGTTCGAGATACGATTAGCGGCCTCGAAACTGGCGTGTTCAGCAACCTGACGGCGGTTCGGGAAGTTGCACGCGATCACTTTGGGCGTCTGCACAGCACATTGCGCCAGCAACTGGACGGCGGCCTCAATGCCGAACAGAAAGAACTGGTGCGGGAAAACTACGCGAACGACGAAGACAAATTCGAGGAATTGAAGCGCCTCGTAGGTGCCTTCGATCCGGGCACGCTGTTGATCAACGGCGTCAAGGTAGAAAAGCGCGTAGCACTGGCAAACGTTACCACCTTCCTGAATGACAATTTCACCCTCTCGCAATTGCGTTCGATCCGTCCGCTCAAAGAAGACGGCACAAACGACCCGGATTCTAAGTGGAATCAGATTTCCTACCCGGAAATTTGGGCTGCTATGCAACCCGATGCGAAAGGCAAAGCAAAACTGTCTGCACTGAAACGCGAATTGGTGCAGAAGCACGACGATGATTTGGCGCAGCTGTCCGAGTCCTACAAGGAACTCGTTCGCCGTCTGCCCCGTAGTCTCCGAGTTCCATTCGCTGCTGTTTACTATCCGGTTATTCCAGTATTCCACGACCTCGGCGCTTACAAGCCGGGCCGTTTGGAACACGCGGGGTTCAAAGTCAAATGGATTGGAACCCATTTCCCCGTATTGGAAGATCAGTTCCTGCTGTGTGTTGACCTCGATAAAATCGGCATTAAAGATTCCGTGCGTATGACCCGTGATGGCGAGCGCATGAAAACTGTAAATAATGATGGAGAGCTGGCGAAAGCTGTGCAGGGAATCATTGACCAAATCAATGAAACCGCACGCCATTCCGGCCAATCGTTCTCACTGGCATCCGATACCATTGTGCGTAACCCGAACAATCCACGCATTGCCCTTGTGTGGTTGATCGATTCCCGTGTGCGCAAGCAGCTGCATAACCTGCTTGACGGCAAAACCAAAACCACATGGGATATCCCGCGCCACAATATGGAAGCCACAAAGCTGAAGCATGGCGACACACCAGCCGCCACGCAAAAGCTGATCGATGCCTCCTATGCCAAGCACCACGGCAATAAGCAGAAAGGTAAGTGACAGAGTATTACAAAGAGGGTGATTGCACGATTTGCGAGAAGTGGTTCCCATTGCTGCACTGGCACCACACTATTCCGCAATCGCTAGGCGGCAAAGACAGCCTGCAAATCCCTCTTTGTGCCCAATGTCACAACCTGCTGCATGCGCATGCGCTAGCCGTGGTAGCCAAGGTTAAAAAGGTCAACACCGGTCAAAGCCCAAAAAAGCAAAAGCAATATTGGGCCAACACGACCATGGAACACAATGCAGGCCCGTATCTCAAGATACTGGTAGAGGCGATTCTGAGTGACGAATCTGTTGTGGGTAAACAGTATGTCATGCAGTTCAAGGCGCCCCCTGCATTGCACACAGCACTGCAACTGTTTAAATCGGACAGTAACGTATCGTCGCTAGAGAAAGCGATGGTGCTTGCGATTAGTGAATTTTTGAGAAATAGGGGCTATTTGGATAATGAGCGTTCAATCAGGGATCAAAGCACAGGTAACAAAGGGTCTGCGCGAAGTAAGCCCAACTTGTGGTGATTGCAGCGGTCTGCGTGACGATATTCTGGTCGAGGGGAACACTGTTCCATGTGGGAGCGTACCGAAAGGTAACTTGACCAAGAAAGGCACGGACGACAAGGGCAATATCAATGCAGCGGCGAACCAGAAAAACCGTGAGCCGAAGCACGAAGCATCTGCCATTTGTCCAAAGTTTTCTCCAAATACTCGCCCGGTGGGAGCCACGGGCGCTGAAAAGATTTCTGAACTGGCAGCACTGATCAGCAGCATTGACCCGAAGGCGCTGCGTGCCCTCGGCGTGCTGATGTTCAACGAACCGAACACCCGTAATCAGGGCATGACTTTCATGCAGAAAGTTTACGTCCGTTTCCGTGGATCGCTCGGTCGCAATTACGTTTCCAATTTCATGCAAGCATACGTCATGTATGCGACTCCGCAACAATACAAACTTATGAGCGCTGATGGTCGCTGCGTGCTGACCTACGGCGAGAATTGCCGCCCGGTAATTCACACCGAAGAAGAATTCGCCGTCATGTACGAAAAGATGCTGGCGAAAGGTGCTCTGATCGACCCCGATGCAACCACGTTGATTTCCCGGCGCTGGCGCCATGAAGAGGAATTCAATTTGGGCATTTCCGACCTCGCAGACAAAGCAGCAGACGCGGGTATCGGTGTGTCCACAATTGACGACGTGTTCGCCGCTAACAAAGTCCGCAAAGGCCAGAAAAAGGGCCTCCCCGACCTTATCGAGTTGGTGGCGGATGCGGCTGCCGGTTACGACGTTGACAGCAAGACTTCGAATTTTGTTGAACGCGACGTGAAACGCAGCAAAGGCGATGAAGCAGAAGACGACCAGCCGAAGAAAAAACGCGGGTCCGGGGTTAAAGTTCGTAACGTGCGCGGGGGTGCAGAATAATGCTGGGCAAATACATTTCGCAAATCGGAATTGATCCTCAATCCCACGATGGGATGCGCCTTATCGAGGAATGTATTCTCTGTTTGTCCGGTGTTAATACTGCTTTCGAATTCCAGAACAACGTCAAGGCCATCGACCTGTCCCCTACAGGTATGAGCGGCAAGGACTTGCGTCTGCGCCTCGCGGAAAAGGCTTACCGCTCCGTCAACGTGAAATATGCGGCCCTCTTCCTCTCGCTTGTCCCCAACAACGCTGACAGCTACAACAAACTGCAACAATTCCTGAGCGCTTCTGACGTGAATTTGTTCCGCCAGATTTTCTCGCGCCGGGCGTTCAAGGCCAACGTTAAAGCCTACGCCGTGGGCCGTGGCCTCAAGGTGCAAGATGTGTCGTTTGTCGCGATGCGCCGGGACATGAAAATGTTTGAAACGTATCTGCCTAAAGCGATGCGTCATATCAAATCTCGCGTTCACAAAAAGCTGACCTTTATCATTCGCTCTGACAACAACACGGCGAAGGATTTCACCAGCGACCTCACGGTCAAAGTGTTGAACGCATATTACAAACTGATCCCCACGCACCAGCCAGAGGCCTACATCGTTAACTACATTCGCCGTTCCGCGTCGAATGAAGCAATCAACGTTATCGACAAGCACAAGACCCACAAGCGTGAACGTTTGGTCAAGGGCAAGGCCGATGGTTTCGGAGGCAACGAGTGGGATCTGATCTGCGCGTCTGAGAACCAAACGTCGGTCAACGAAGAGGGCGAAACGGGCTATGAGTCGGTGCTGAACTCGCACGAAGACCACACGCCTAGCATCGATTCCTCGATTATGATCAGCCGCCTGATGGATCGCTTCACCGGGCGCAAGCGCAAGATTCTGGAAATCCTGAGCGGGCAGATTGACGAACGCTTTACCCGTTTCCTCAAAGCGAAAAATAAACTAGGCCGTGGCGCTGATCACACCGATTACCAGCGCCGGGTGCCTCACACGACTTTCCTGAAAACGCTGTCGCAATACGTCGGCGTTTACCCGGAAGCTTTCAACAAATTCGTGCAGTACATTGGACGTGTACTGACTGCCCACAAGGAGTTTGCTTAATGGATGCCAAGGAAAACTTGCTAAGTTGGGAATCCGAAGCTTTCGCCCTGTGGAAAGTAGAGGCCCCAATTACCTACAAGCGCCAGATTGTTAAGGAACTTTACCACCTGATCCGGTCGCAGCCAAACCAGACTAACGTGCGCCTCTTCAACGACCTGAAGCGCACCTGCTACAACGTGACACGCGTCGAATTTGACAGCGCACTGGCAACACTCGTTTTCTTCGATATGATCGGTATCCAACCGACCAAATGGAATGAAGGCGATACGGTGCACGTCAATCGTCGTCGGCGCCGTGCCCCGACTTGGCGAAAATACTTAACACAACTTGGCGCCATTCCCATGGCATCGTAGTAGGTAAACCATGCAGATTCACAGTCCAACCGCTGAACTCCGGGCGTTGCTATCGGTAACGACCAAGAAAGTAAAAGAAGAACGGCGAACACTGTGGCTCGGCAAACTCACAAAGGATCATTTCCACACGCCAGTGATGCGGCGCGCTTTCGAGCGAATCACAACACTGGCACGGAAACGTTTCAAAATCGTTAGCTGGAAAAGTCTGTTGGAAGACCCCAGCCTAGACGAAGACTTCCGCGAAATTCTGGCAGAGACTGACGAAAGTCCCTGCCTGAAAAAATCGCAGATGAAAGAAACGCTGGAAACCCTTGAAGAGTTCCGTAAAATTCGTGTGATGCAGTCCGTGGCGGAACGCATCTATATGGCTATCGAGCAGACTTCGGTTGACGCCGAAAGTCTGCTGCTGGAAGTCACGCAGGAATTCACGAAGGCCACCGCCGCAAAACACCAAGACGTTAGTTTCCTGCGTTTTGGTAAAGATGCAAACAGCAAGGCAATTACCGATCAGATTTGCCGGAACGAAACGCTGCCGCGTATCCCGACCGGCTTAGGTGAATACGACAAGACCAACGGCGGTTTCCCTGATACCGGCGTCGTGTTCTTAGCGGCAACCACGTCTGGCGGTAAGTCGATTGTTTCCATGAACATCGGCCTGCAAATGTTCCTCAAGCAGAAACTGAGTGTCTTCCGCGTCTCGCTCGAAATGCAGGAGATTCAGGAATCCCAACGTCTGTATTCGCACATGACGGGAATCCCACTCAAAAAGTTCAAGCATGCCAAGCTGAATTCCGAAGACAAACGGAAAGTTCGTGCAGCAGAAAAAATGCTGGCAGAGCACGGCGAAAAGCATGGCATTCACCATACGATTCACTGCCCGAAGGGCGGTCTGTCGATGGAAGAAACGCTGCAACTGGCCAAGCCGTTCGGCTACAAAGTAATCATCATCGACTATATTGGTTTGCTCAACGAAGACTCGGGCAAAGAGCAATGGAAATCGCTGATGGATGCGGCGCGTATCGCGAAGAATTACACGCAAGAAACTGGCGCACTGGTTATCCTGCTGGCACAGCTGGACGACGAAAAAGAAGCCATGCGTTATTCCAAGGGTATGAAGGAACACGCCGACTGCGTAATCCAGTGGAACTACAGCAAACCGGAACAGCGTGAAATTCGCGAAATCCCGATGCTGGTATCTAAAGACCGTGACGGCGAAACCAATTTCATGTTCAACATGGAAGAGCGTTTCGACATTATGTCGGTCTACAACCCCGGCCAGCAGCCTAGTGGATCGGGCGGAGGTAATCTTGAGTTTGACGATGACGATGCGGACACCGCAGGAAAGTCGAAAAAGAAAAAAATCAAAGGTGAAAAAGCCGGAATCAAAGACGGCAAAACCAAAAAGCTCAAAGGACGATCAAGCGACCTCGACGAAATCAAAGGTTCGGGGAAAAAGAAAAAGAAACTTAAATCCAAAACCAAGTCTCTCGCCTTTGACGATGGGCCTGCCGCGCTCTCTTGATGAACTCACACGCGGCGAGCATATAGACCTTGTTGCAGGCAACACCCGGATAGGCCCCAATGATGTGTTCCCCACGAACAAGGTCTATCACGTAAAAAGCGCAAACATTCCAGACGGTGTATTCCGCTGCGACCCCTCTGTTCCGCCATGGCGATATGCCGACGCTATCGCAATGGACGTTCCCCACGATCCCGCCCGTTACCATCACGAAGACATTAACTATTCCGAAGAGACTGAAGCCCCGCTCGCCATGAACGAGTTCGAGGTGCCAGACTCCGAATTAGTGCGCTTTAATCACGATGTTTCGTCCGAGTTGGATCGTTTCAAGCATCTTTTCTACAAAGGGGCGGCAACCCTGAATGCAATGCATGATGCCGCCGAATACGTTGAGGCCGCGCTGTTTAGCGGCCTTGATATTGAACTGGATATGGACGAAGCGCTGCTAAAAGCCTTCGTCTCTGTTTCGCGTCTGGATGCACTGGCCGCCATGGTCAAATCCACTTCGAATCTTACCGAAGAGCAACAGGCGTCTTACCTAGAAAAAATCACCGCGTTTATGGCTGAACGCACGGCGCATGCCCTCGACAAGCACGACAACGGGGAGCAAATCCGGCGAGGCCTACAGGCGCAAAAGGAACTTTATGCACGCGTCCGCCCAGCTGAAGAAACAGATTACGTCAAACGTATGCAACAACAGAGCGACCCTATACCGACGATGTGGGGCGTTAGAGGTACACGCAAACCATGAAGATGAAACGTTCAAAAGGGGGCATTCTAGTCCCTGATAAACGTGTCGTCGTCTCGCAGGAAAACCCGTTCGATTATCTGCTGGAACTCAAGCAGAACGGACGGGCTGCTGTGCACGACGACCTAGAAAATATGGGCAAGTCTGCCGCCAAGCTGATCACCAGCATGGACGTAGACACCGAAATCAACATCGCGAAAACAATTCGCGAATTGATGGAATCGAAAGTTGTAATCCCCAAGGACATGAAGATCGATGACAGTGATTTACCCACTGCCAAAAACTTCTACGAATGGGTGACGCAAGATCAGTTCGGCACCATCGGCGATGAACGGCCATTCCTTGAACAGCTGCTGTGGGGCATCGTTGCATTTAACGATTACTGCCCGAAATGCACAGACATGGAATGGATGCTGCACGATCACAAGGTAGACGACACGTATTCGAAATTCGAACGCAAAGTTTGCGTGTTGGAAAACGGAACGTGTCCTAGCTGTGGCCTCGGTCGTGCCAATGCAGTCAAGAAAGGCCTGATGCCCTATTACAACGAACTGGCGATCAACGCCGGGCAGCGTTGTGTGGTTGGTGAAACGCCGGTTCTGTCTGAGTTTGGTTTGCTACACATTGACGAAGTTTACCCGGATGCGCCTGAAGGGTTTACCGAGTTCGAAACACCGATACACAACGGCCTAGAATTTGAAACCACGTCACACTATTTCGTCGCGAAGCCTGAAATGGTTTATCGCGTTGAAACGGGACGTGGTTTTTCTGTTACTGGCACCACGGATCACCCGATTGATACCGAACACGGTTTCGTCAAAATCGGTGAACTGGAAATCGACACCAATCTGGACATTCATTTTGGCCAGCGGGTGTTCGGCAAGGGCGTTCTGTTTGACGCCAAGGCAGCAGGCAAAAATTTCTATAACACCGTGCTACCTTTGTCGGTGCGTACCGCCTGTGAAAGTTCTGTAATTCTGTTCCTACAAGGTTTGTTCCGTGAAGCGCGCCGCGTGTTTGTCGGCTCTTCGGCGCTTCGCGATGTTTCTGCCCTCCTACTGAATGCCGGGTATCCACATCGTATCGATGGCCCGTGCATTATCCTAGATACCGGAATCTTTGAACGTCTGCAAAACGACGATTTTATGGCCGGTACATTCTCCGATGTGGTCAAGTCGATTACCGAGGCTGGCGAGCGTGCCACCTATGACTTCACCCTGCCCAAAACCCACCAGTTCATCACTGGCGGTATCCTCTCGCACAACAGCGGCAAATCACACACTGTTGGCACCTACCTAGCCCCCTACCACCTGCACCGCTTGCTGAAGCTTCAGAAGCCCGCCCAGTTCTATGGCCTGTCGCGCACCACGATGCTACAGGGGACGTTTGCGGCCCTGACCTATACCCAAGCCAAGGACACGCTGTGGACCCCCTTCTATGGCGCCCTGATCGAGGGTAACTGGTTCAAGCAGTATTTCGGGATGCTCAAGCATTACGAAAACGTCTACGGTGAAAAACTCTATAAGCTGACTGACACCTTCGTTGACTTCCGGGTGCGCGGCTTGCAATACCATCCGATGGGACCAGACAAACGTGTAATGCGTGGACGTACCCGTGTCCTCATTTCCATCGATGAAATCGCGTACTTTGATGCGGATAAAGATTCCAACAAAGTGAAGATCAGTGCATACGAAGTTTACGACGCACTGGTCAACAGTTTGCTCACTGTACGCGGCGCGGCTGACGCTCTAATTGGTCGAGGCTTTGACGATGTTCTGTCGGCCTACGCGATGAACGTTAGTTCTCCTACTTCGAAAAACGACATGATTCACGAATTGCTCAACCGGGCAAAAGAATCTAGCTCGATTTACGGAATTCACCGCCCCACTTGGATGGTGAATCCAAACTTCAAACGTGACTCCAAAGTTATCGTTGACGCCTACCGGAAAGATCCGGTTTCGGCTGAGAAAAACTTCGGGGCCAACCCGCCAATGATCGCGAACCCGTTCCTGCCGCAGCACAAGTTCATTCTTGAGTGCGAGGACGTGACCAAAAAGAACACGATCAAACTCAAAACCCATTTCATGAACAGCAAGCGACTTGGCCAGTCGCAAATGTACGCGAAAATCGAGAAAATCAAGAAGAGTGGCAAGGCTTCCATTCTGGCAATCGACGCCGGGGAAAAAGACAACAGTTTCTCCATTGCTGGCGGTACGATTGACGACGATTTTAATTTAAACGTAGACCTGCTGGCAGAGATTATCCCGCTGCCGGGCTTCCGTATCAACTTCTCGAAGGTTTATTCGGAAATCATCCTGCCGATTATGCAGGCGCGAAACGTTAAGGTGCTGCTGGCCGACCGTTGGAACTCGCGCACATTCCTGTCGGATGCAGAATTGGATATGGGCGATCCAGAAGCCGACACCGACACACCGACATTTATTGCCAAGCAATACAGCTTGAAATACGTGGACATGGTTGGGGTCAGAACGCGGATCGAACAGGGCCAAGTGATTTTGCCCAAATCCGAAATCAAGGTTAACACTTTGCTCGATGCGCTGGATTCCAACTATCGTGAGTTCTACGAAGGGAAACCGGTTGCGCATTTGTTCAAACAATTGTTCACCGTGAAAGACCTCGAAAAAGGGGTTGGAAAAGGTGATGGTTACACCGATGATAACTGGCGTGCTGTTGCTCTTCTGCTGTGGGGACTGATGGAAGAGGAATACGTGGGAATGCTGATGGCAGAACCCATGAATATGACACTGGCCCGGCCTAACGCGCTGGGTGCCTCGAAACTCGGGGGCGGTGGCGGCACATCGGTTGGCAACGGTGGCGGCGGATTGACTACACAAAACGGCGCACCCCTCATGATCATGAGTGCAGGGCGTAGCGGTCGATAAATAAGCGGGGTTGAAAAACCCCGCAATAAACCTTATGCTGATGACAGGCGTGATTAACAATTACGGGACTCCCGCTATGTCGAAAACGAAACTGGATTTAACGAAATACAAGTGGTTCCAGTATGAGGAAGGCCAGCCAGAACTGACCTTCGATCAGGACCGCCACAATGCTGAATACGTGCTGGAATTGCACGGCGGCAACGTGTTCGGCGTACTGAAACGCGCATACGGAATTTTTGTGGTGCACGCGCACTCCCCGGATATCCAATTCGTCTGGAACGAAACGGAACTTACTCGGGTAATGCAGCACTCGAAAGGCTGGAGCGGCAAGGTTGCGAAAGTCGAAGTTAAGGCCGGTGTTGGTGGCCTCGACAAACCGTCTTTGGAGCTACCTGACGGCTGGGTGCGAATCACCGACCTCAACAGTTCCAACCTCAACCACGCAATCTACGACACGAAACGAAAAGTTTTGTACGTTGCGTTCCACCGTGGCGATTCGTGGGCCTACGAAAACGTTACCAAAAAAGAATACGAAGAAATGGTGGCCGCCGAAAGCCGTGGCCGTTATTTCAACTACCGAATCAAGTATGTGAAACGCCAGTATATGCTCGGTCGTAACTTCGACCTGCCGCCATTTGACGTTAGCCCAGTGGGTCCGAAGATGGATGCGCCAGCGGCCCCGGCAACACATGCGAAAAATCCCTATGAGGCGCCGCCACCTAAACCGGCACCGAAAACCCCGAAAGAACCAGCAGCCACGCCAGCGCCGAACGAGAAACCCGGCCACGCTAAACGGAATCTGCAAATTCCGAAAGGCGCATTCGAAGCATGGATAGACACGGAACAAGATTCCTATAACCGTGAGCACAAACCAGCTGGCCACGCTTTCGAAATCCTGCGCCGTCAACGCGTGGACACCGAAACTGATTTGATCAAGCTGATGGCTTCCCTGCGCAATAGCACGTTGAGCCGTGCTGATCATCGCGCTTTCAAAAACGCAGTCATGTCGGTTGTTTCGCTGGGTGATGAATATCCGTTCACCGCCAAAGGCAAGAAAACCTACACCACGCTGCGTAAATACGTTATCGCCCTCGGTAAAGCCAACCCGCAATAAACAGGAAAAATATGCCAATCCTAGCAGACGCAGTAGTTGAGACGATTGCAGACGATGAAGAGCGCTACAGGCAGTTAATCGCCAGCGGTGATCTGGAACAAGTGGGCGTTTACGCCTATTACAAAGCGGTTCCCTACAAGCTCTATTTGGGCACCGACCGAATGATCGGAAACAGTCTCTCGACCTGTCGCCTGCTGGTGCTGGCAAAGGGCGATGAATTCGTTTATAGCTGCTACTACAAAGTTGCAGAAAACGAATACTTTGGCCAACGTGCTGTGCAACTCGAAGTGCGTCAAGCCCCACACCTCCGGGGGCTGGCGCGCAACGTGATGCGCAATTATTTCCTGCTGAAATTCGACGCACTGCGCACCGATTTGTCGGGCACGCCGTGCGGTCGTCACATGTGGCAAGAGTTCTACAAAGAATTCCGCAAAGATTACCATTTCTATCACGGTTTCGTGAATATCGACCTGCGCACTTCCCACGGTGACAACAATCAGGAAGCCGCGTGTCCCGACCGCGTAACGCACATCAAATCGCTGAAAACTGGCGTGGCTATGCGCGATGAACTGTGGCACGACAACAAAGCAGGCAACGTGACCGTTATTTATATTTCGAACAAACCACTTCGGGGCCAAGAATGAAACTGAGAAAAACCAACCGCACCAGCTTTGCGGCGGCGCCCCAATCGAAGGCAGCCCCGCAGCACATGGGCGCCAGCAAGCGACACTATCCGCAGAAAACCGATCAACAAAAGATTGACGATTATCTGGCAACCGCTGCCAGTGGTGGTAACGCGCAGCTGTCGCAGATGCCAATCGAAATCGACATTGACCCGCTGCTGAAAGATATCGTTTTCTCTGAAGACCTTGAGCAGAAAAAGCTGGTCATGCGGATTTACACCGATATGTATTACAACGATTCCATTGGCGGATCGATTGTGGATATCAAATCGCAGCTGATGTTCTCCGACTTCACCATTTCCGGCATCATGGATCGGAAAGTGATGGACGATTTTATGGAAAACATCGACCGCCTAGACATTCGAAATCTGATGCCCGACGTGGCTATCGATTACAACGTCAAAGGTGGTTTCATTGCCTCCCTGCTGTACAACGAAAAAACCCAAGTTTTCAGTCGGGTTATGCCGCACGCCTACGAAAACACCAAGCTGGATCAATTGCCCTTCCACGGCACCGATCCGCTGATCACTGTTGCGTTCCCTGAATACATCCGCGCCACCATGGCTTCGGATTCGCCGCGTGTAAAAGCGCTGCGTGAATTCTTGGGCGCCGACGTGATGAAACAGCTTTCGAACGAAGCGCTAGAACTCGACCAGAAATCTACCGTTTACGTTCCGCGCCGCTCGGGTTCCAGTTCCACCGGCACCTCCTATTTCCGCCGCATCATGCCGTGGTATTTGCTGGAGAAAAACCTGTTCCGTGGCACGCTGGTTCGTTCCGCTATGCGTCAAAAAGGTATTCTGCACGTAACGCTTGATGGCGCAGGCGAATGGGAACCGACGCTGGCCGATATGCAGGCCGTAATGGATATGTTCATGAACGCCGACGCTGACCCGGTTGGGGCAGTGGTTGCAACGCGTGGCGGCATTTCCACCGAAGAAATTCGCGATCCACAAGGTGGCTGGACCATCTTCGATAACAAAGACGCGATTGATTCCATCAAAATGAAAGCGCTAGGAATTTCCGATGCTTTCCTGTCTGGTGACGCGACCTACGCAAACGGCGACACGTCTACATCATTCTTTATCGATGCAATCCGCACCGAACGGGATTGGCTGACTCGCAAAACTTTGTACAGCCGCATTTTCCCAATGATCAGTGCGCTGAAAGGCTACGTGCTCAACGCTAACGGCAAACTCTCGACGCGTGGTAACAGCCTCGACAAACTCGATCCTTTGGGTTCGTTTGAACGCCTTAACGACGGCACCAAATTGCTGATTCCATCCGTGCACTGGGAAAAGACTTTGCAGCCGGAAGGCGACCAGCAATATATGGATATGCTGCAAGCAATGTCGGATAAAGGCGTACCGGTTCCGCTGCGTGTAATGGCGGCTGCTGGTGGCCTCAACCTCGACCGTTTGCTGGCTGGCCAAGATTCCGATTTGGCTTCGCAAGAACAGCTGTATCAATACCAGAAAAAGATCAAGGATCTGAAAAAGAAATACGGTATTGACGACATGGGCGGCGACATGGGCGGTGGCGGTGGTGGAATGGGTGGTTTCGCATCCAATTTCATGAGCACCGCCAGCAACTACGACCAAAAGCTGGCGCAACTGGCCCGTATGAACCCTGATCGCTTCCACGCTTTCGTTGCACAGGCGCAATCGATCTACAATCAAAACCTCGACAAAACCTATTCCGATGTATTGGCCCGCAATAACGGGCAAATCGTTGGTTTGGCGAATCGTGATTTTGGTGAAATGGGCGATGCATTCGGTTACACTCACGATGGTAAGAAGCGCCACCTGACCAACCAAGGATTGGCCCACGAACGTCAAAACCGCAAGATCGAAAAAATGCTGCGAGAACGTGACGAAAAAGCCGGTATCAAATCGCGCAAGAAAGTCCGTTTCTAATTTATTCACAGTGGCTAGAAAACTGTAAATAATACACATGGACCGCGCCCTGTAAGTAATTGCACGGCGCGGTTTTTTTCGTTTTGGGAGCCGAAAAATGTGGGAAAATTTGTCGTCTGATGAACAGGTTGAATTCTTGGCCAAAGCGGCTGATTTCGCACTCGATTCACACCTGAGTCACGAACTGATTTACGAAGTTGAACGCCGGTTGACCATGAAACAACGCGTGCAATATGTCGATTGGGTTAGCGGCCTTGTGGCAGACGCAACCTATCGCATGTACGATCCAGAAGATCCAACGACCGCCATGCATTACTATTTCAATCTGATGCGTGTTGAACTCGAATTGCGCGGCAAATTGCTGTGGTGTGTGCTGACCGGGAATCAACCGTAATGGCAGGCTCTCCACTCAATTCATCGAAGCATATGGGTCGCCAAGGGCTTGACCCGAAAATCGTTTATGCGGGCGTGGTGGTAGACAATAACGATCCGCGAAAAGGTTGCAGGGTTCGCGTCCGTGTTGCCGGGATTTTCCCTGATGCGATTCCCGATAGTCACCTGCCATGGGCCTTGCCTGACAATCAGGATTACGCAGCCGACGCCGGGGCAACGGGTGCCACCTTTTCAAACATTCCGCCAATCGGGGCAAAGGTAGGTTTGCGTTTCCCAAAGGGTGATGCACACAAACCCATGCTGGCCCCATATCCGGGTGACAAGAAAACTCTGTCCAAACTGGCAGAAACAAACTATCCGTTCCGGGCCGTAATGGAACTGGAAAACGGATGCACAATCGTGGTCGATAAACAGACCAATGAAGTGTTTGTGGCGAATCCGGGTGATGCACATTTTGTGTTCCTCGGTGACTACAGCAAAACGATTGTGGGTTCCTGCACAGAAATCGTCACCGGGTCCAAAGGCGATGTGCCGGGCTACGTGTCGAATGCATCAAATACCAAGGTTGGTGAAATCGCTGCCAAATCGGCGGGCGGTGTGTCCAAAGGCGTGGGCAACAAACATGAAAAAATCACAGGCAATTACACGCTGGAAATCGGCGGTAATCGCATTGTCAAAGTAGGCGGCAACGATGAACTAACTGTGGCCCGTAACCGCGACGAAAAAGTCGGCGGCAACCACAAGATTATGTCGTCACGTTCTGATACCAACTGAGAACAATTATGGCCACTTCAATTGCTTCGCGTTTTGCACGCACAGGCGATTCCTTTCTGCTGGATGATAACGATCTAGGCGGTGGATATCGTTCGGTCGCCACAATCGCGGCCCGTGATGCAATCCCATTGGGTGCACGCCGCTTGGGCATGACGGTCTATGTGCAGGCCGATAAAACTGAATACCAATTGCGTGCCAGCCTGACCAACGCCAGTTGGGAACAGCGCCCATTATTCAGTGGGAAAATTCACACAATTGCCCAGCTGATTTCGGTTGGGGCATTAGCGCAATACACGCCATACACATTCGAGCAATACGCCGAAGACCGGGTGCGCGAATGGTTCAACGGACTATCCGCCGCAAACCGTGTGCTAAACAAACCGCTGTACGTTTTCAAAATCCTGTTTGCCGTTGGCACCCCGAGCCTAGCTGAAGGTACGGTATTGCCACCGAATACCACCTATTTGGGTGATGCGACTTTCTTCTACGATGCAGCCGGTTCCGCTTCGCCGGTTATCCTCGATTCCAATGCGTTGGTTTGTGTGGCGAAAACTTTGATCCCAATGGGCGATCAGGTAATTGCCGCAATGAACGAATACGCACAACGTATGGATGATGCACAATGAGTCCAGAATATACGCGCACATTTTTGTCTGGTGAATTGCTGGCTGGTAATCGCCGTTCTGATCCGCATGGTGTACGTTGGATCAAAGAACGAATCCCGTTTGAAAATCGGCAAAAGATGGCTCGCCAGATTGGCCGCTATTTGTCGGACGAACCGGCAACCTATCTCAAATAACCCACTTAATCGTGGGTTTTTGTGTTTTCCCGCTAATTTAATGGTAAGTTTATGGAAACTAAACTATTCGAACCGCGTGTGCTTGGGAAAGGCATTACAATTGAAAAGGCGCCGACCGAACCGAACCACGGCGCTCGATTAGTCGATGTACAGGGACATACCAAAATCGTAAAGGCCGTAATCACCGAAGTAACCACGGTGGAAATTCCGGTCGCTACGCCAGACTATATCGTTCAATGTTTTGACGCGGCCAAACAAATCTTTATACCGGATAACGTCCAAGAAATCGATGGCAAAATCAAGGTCGATTTCCTCCTGCCCCAATCGGGTGAGGTAAGGGTGCTGTTCGTAGGAGGCGATGGTGGCGACTAATATTTCGCAGCACTTTGTAAAAACGGGTGACTTTTACCTGTTGGTGGATACCGACCTGCGTGGTGGTTTCCGAATCGTTAGCAGCCTTGCCGAGCGTGATGCAATCCCGATTCAGGCGCGCAAACAAGGCATGATGGTGCGCGTAATTGGCACCGATGGGATTACCAACTGGGAACTTGGCTACGGCAAGCCATTGACCAACGCTGGTTGGGTTGAGGCTTCGTTGGGCGGCAAAGGGGATTATATCCCGATTGCTGGCGGTCCCCTCGAAGGCGAAGTGAAAATGAACGAATTTGGTTCGTTGAATTTCAATGATGTTCTGATGATGGAAACGCAGGATGGTAACGTGGTGCTGCGCCGCATTACCCCGCAAGATCCAGACGACCCGGAACCGCGTGCGTTATTGGCCTTCAATAACGGCGTCGAAAACACCATCGAAATCAATACCGAAATCGGCCAGATGGTTTGCAAAACCGAAGTCGCGTTGTCGTCGGATCGCACGTTGAAAAACAACATTGTGCGTATTACCGACGCCGTGAAGAAAGCCAGCCGCATGCATGGCTACACCTTCGAAAAGATCGGGCAAAAGCGTTTGTTTACGGGCCTCATTGCGCAGGAAGTTGCGCAGGTAATGCCCGAGGCTGTGACCCGCACCAGCGACGGTAAGCTGGCGGTGTTTTACGGTTCGTTGGTTGGCCTGTTGATCGAATGCATTTACGAACTCGACCGGCGTCTGGCTAAACTGGAACCAGCTGAAACCAAAATCGAAGTTTCGGTAGAAAACGAAACGCAAAATGAAATTGGTAGCCTCGAAATCGAGGTGGCAAATCGTGGGATGTGAATACCCACCATCCCCAGTGTTTAAGGTCGTGCCGTCGAATGTTCCTAACTCCGGTAAACGACCAGATGGCCCCACACCCGATATTCGCGAAGTAGGGGAATCCAGTTGCGTCACCGGCCTTGCGAGTCTGGCGCAGCGTTTAACGCAGGATATTTTGGTTGCCCACGAACGGACATTCTCCGGTTTTCCAATGCCGAAGTTTATTCTGATGGCACACCAATACGAGTACCTGCACCCCGACCTACTGATTCCGCAGCAGCTTAACAAATACGTTGAGTTCCGCGATGTGACGGTAGGTTATCCGCTGTCGATCAATGGTTATTTGTACATCACTGATCCAGCGGCCTACGGACTGCCCAAAGGCCTGACCGAGGAAGAGGTTTTGAACAGTTTCCTACGGCATTCTGTTCGGATTACCTACATCGTGAAAAATACGGATTTATAAATGGCCAACTACCGATATCTCGCAGAAACCGATATCGTGTTCGACAACGCAAACGACGAATACGATTTGCATATGGTGCAGGGTGATCGTTTTACCATGTACCGCCACGGTGGCGTTTACGTGGTCCAACACGAAGACGCACCGAACATTGTTTTCAAGCTGAAAATCCGTGAAGGCAACGCGCTGCACAACGCCAGTGAAGAGCTAATGAGCGTGCAGGTGGACCCGGAAAATCCGCCGTACCTGCTGTTCAAGCCAAGCTTTGAAATGGTGCCGCTGCTTTACGATTATTTGAATGTCACTTATTTCAACAATGAGTGCCCGGTCGTAAAATTCGTGAAAAGCCGCAACCCTAAAGTGTGGGGTTTGGCGCAAGTTGAATTCTACAAAGGGCGCCCGGTCTATACGTTTCACGTGAACGAAAGTGCGATGGTTGACCGCGTGTTGTTCATCAACACCGTGGCCCATGAAATGATTCACATGCTGATGTTTTCGCGTGGCTACAAGCTGCACATGACCAACCCGCAACTGGCAGCTGATCACCTGCATGACGACCACGGCCCGCTGTTCCAGCAGGAAATGCATCGTCTGAATGCCAAAGGCTTCGGGATCATCATTGCCGCCACGCACGAAGAGCGTAAGCGTGCATCGACCGATGATTTCTACGCAATTGTTGCGCAAGAAACGCAAAACAATTCGTACAAAAACTGGTACACGTGGTACACCGATAAGCCGCTGAAATCGGAAGACGCCGACAACTTGGCGGCCACGCTCAAGGAAATGTACCCGCACAAGGAATACACGATCAAACTGGTGAAGACCAAAGATCGCCATTTCACTTACGGATCAAACCTGAAAGCGTCGAAAACTTTCCCGGCTTCCACGCTGAAAAAGACCTTCCCCGGCGCCGTCGATTACAAAGACTGCGAAGTCATGTACACCACGTATCTCTCGCCGTCGATTCACGTCGAACTGCCTGAATACAAAGACGTGCCGGATCAGTACGCGCTGCCACTTGATCGTTTCTACAAAGTGATGCGCAGCTACACCGACGACCGTTTGGTGCTCAAAGCCAAATGGCAGAAATTCCCGAGCAAAATGCTGTCCACACAAATCGACCAGAAATTCAGTGTGTTGATTGGTCGCATGGGCCGGAACTCGATTGACGATGCGGATGTGGTAAACATCCTCAACGATATGCGTATGGCATACGACGAACGTTTCACCTACAAGCAATACACCGATGCCATGCACGCATTCATCAAAAAATATGACCGGAAAGGTCTGCTGGCCGATTACGCAAAAATCATGAGGCTTATTGCCTAAAAGTGGGGATCGATGGCGTACCAAAGAAAGCGCGGAACACGCAAACAATCGCGGGCCAAAAAGGCTTACGAAAAACGCGTAGACCAGACAGAAGGCACCGTGAAAATGTCACGGACGGATATCACCAGTGCACTGATGCAGGCCCTCACGTTTTATTACGCGAAGAAAACCTGTTCTGTGCACAAGGAAGTTGGGGTTGTGCCGTGGGGTCGTTCAAGACTCGATGCACTAGCCATTGACTATCCCGGCAACTTCTACGGCGTGGAAATTAAAAGCTGTCTGGCTGATTTCCGTGCCGACAAGAAATGGCGAGATTATCTGCCACACGTGAACAAGCTGTATTTCCTGTTCGCGCCATCGATCACCAAATCCCGATGCTACCCGGAAATTCGTGCAGAACTGAAGGCCGCTGGTGTGGGCATTATGGTACTGAGTGAAACCACCGGGCGCATCAGTTGTAGCCAAAACGCCAAGTTCCGGCCAATGGCAATTACTGCGAAGTATCGCATGTATCGTAAACTGGCTTGGCTGGCGGGTGAGGCCAAGCACAACATCGGACGCACACAGCGGGTATTTTTGACGTGAATCAGTTTAAAAAGCGTGGCAAGTTTATCTGTCTCGAATCCATCGAAGCAGCTGGCAAAGGAACGGCCACCATTTACGTTGGGGAACACACGCAAAAGCACGGATTGCCATTCGTTTTCACCCGTGAACCGGGCGGCACGCCGTATGCTGAAGCGCTGCGCCGTTTGATGCTGGATCACGAAGGGAAAGTGCCTGCACTGTGCCAACCGTTTTTGTCGTATGCCTCGCGCATCCAACACACCGAAGCAGTCATTCGCCCGGCGCTGGATAGCGGCACCAACGTTTTCACCGAGCGTTATTATTGGTCGGCCCTTGCCTACCAAACGCGCACCTGTGAAGCGACCGAAGATATTCACCGGATGTGCGATGAATACGGCCACCTGATTAAACCTGATCTGACAATCCTTTTGGATTTGCCACCAGAAGTCAGTTACGAACGCATGCACCGGACCCGCGACAACCTCGATGAATTCGAGAAAAAACCTCTGTCCTATTTCGCTGAAGTGCGCGAAGCCTACCACGCGATGGTCGATGAATCGTGGGTGGTGGTCGATGCCCAGCAACCCCTTGAAGATGTGAAGCGTCAAATTCTGGCGCTGATCGATGAAATGGTGCCCCATGGAAATGACGTTAGCGCTGGCGGCCAGTGAGAAATATTTGCCTAACGGGCTAATGGTTCGGCTGGCCCGAAACTACCCGGACATTCGCGATCTTGGCGAGCGTCTGTTGCACCTGCCGCAAATCAAACGCGGCAACTTTATGCCGAATGTTCCTGAATCGGATGTGGCCCTAATCAAATACGCGGAAGCCAACAAACTTTCGCTGTATTACGGCTATCGGATCTACAAGGAAAAGGACAAGGATCAGCTGGAAGCCCTGCTGATGTGCGTCGATGATAAGCGGCGTGTGGTTGAATCGGAAAAACGGCGGATGGACAACACCGCCTATTACGTGGGAATCCGTATCCCGCCTGACGATATTGCCAATCACCGCTACTTCAACAAATTCAACCGCATGGACTACATCAAGGGCCTGTGATGGAACTAACAATTGCCGCATCTACCCCGGCGCCGCCCGGCTCGGTTGACGCATTCCTCAAGCTGTTGATCGCCCTGTACAAGGCGCCCGAATACGATTACGGCACGAATTTCTGTGCCAAATTGCAGAAATGGAATGAGGCTGCCCAGCCGTTCCTTGATCAGTATTCGATCAAACGCACATTCACCAAAACGCTCGGCCTGCTGGTCGATGGGGTGGATACGGCAGACGACAAGTATTCCTTGATCGTCAACGGCTGTTTCGATGCGCTGAAAAAGAAGAAAAAGTCATTCGACAAAAACACCAGCCTCAACAAACAGCAGCTTCAGTTCCTGACTGACATTCGTCTGGCCCGCAATGGCTCGGCAGCTGCGACCAAAAGGCTGATGCAGAACGCGGGTTATTTCAAAGACTCGCATATCTCGAAAATGTTTTTGCATGAAGACGAACACACCGAAACCACGGCACAAGACGCACTCTATCAGCGGCTGGAAGATCACGTAAAAACCCACGGCAAGGTCAAGGGTAACGTGATGCCAGAAACCACGCTGACCAAGTGGCGCGACAAGGCCAAGGAACTCGGTGCAAACCTCGCAGAGCACCAAGATTATTTGGATATGCGCCGCCAACGCAAAGCCATTGCTGATAAAGCGGTGGCCAACATTGTGCGAGCATCTGGCCAGCATACTTTGGACGTGGATTCGATTCGCGAACAAATGGGGAATATCCAGCACGATATTCCTGCATGGTTTGTTGGGCAGATGGACGACAAAGGCAACTACTACACCACCGATGGCCTACAGCTTTTGAATAAGCCAGTGGGCACCGGCACCATGAACAAAAACTACGTGCCCGGATCGACGGTTTACTATTGCCAGTATCAGGCGCCGTTCGCGCAAAGCACCACCAACGTTTACACCATCGCGGCCCGCACTGAAGGCCGGGTGCAGAGTTTCGGCGTGGTGCAGGGCATGCTGCCCGACCTGCAAAAATACGTGAAAAAGTGGTTGCCTGATTTGGCCAAGGGGCCGGGTTCGCTGCGTGGTGTGGCTGCTGCTGTGTGCGAAATCGTTTACCAGACTTCGGCACGTATCGGCTCGACCCGTGGCAATACCGCTGGTGAAACCACCTACGGCATTTCTACCCTGTTGCGTCGTCACATTCTGTTCAATGATCAGCGTGCGATTTTCAAATATTTGGGCAAGAAAGCTGGCCAGCAAAAGCACGTGATCAAGTTCGAAGATCAGCGGACGCAAATGCTGCATAAAGCGATGGACGAATTCCTACATGATTTGAAGCCAAAAGATTATGTGTTTACGTTCCGTGGCAAACCGCTGTCAAACTCACAGGTGAACGGCTACCTGCGCGAACTCGGATTCCCTGAAGGGTTTAGTGTCCACAAATTCCGCAAGCTGCGCGGTACGGCCATGGCCAAAGTTATCATGGATAAATGCCCATTCGGTGCACGCGCCCGTGAAGCAGACGTAAACGGTTGGCTGGAAAAAGAATGCCTGAAAATCGGTAAAGAACTCGGCCACCTCGCGGGTGAAAAGGTGACGGCCACCACGGCAATCGCCAACTATATCGATCCATCGGTTTTCCTGCCGGTTTATGAGAAAACCAACACGAGGCCAAACAGCAAAATCCAGAAGGCTATCGACCTCGCGACAAAGAGCGCTGAATAATGGAAATGATCCTTTCGCTGGCCAGCACCGGGCTAGTGCTGAAGCACGGCAAAATGTCGGAAATGAAATTGGGCGATTCCACGATTACCTACCGTTACACCGATGAAGAATTTCGGCCTCAAGGTTCGTTCGTAGAAATCCAGAAGCTGCATACACCTGCCGACAAACGCGGATCAGGCAGTGCACGCAAACTGATGGAACATTTCCTGAACCTGACGGATCGTGCAGGCCTCGAAGTGATGCTCGAAGCAGAGCCTATGGATGCCCAAACCAAGGGCGCCAAACTGGTGAAGTTTTACAAATCGTTCGGGTTCAAATCCAAAGGGCGCGGCACCACCGCGATGATAAGAAAAGCCCAATAAAACACTACCCTCGTAGTAACATGGGAAGAGGAAGCCCCAAATGCACACCTAACGAAGAGAATTAAGAAATGAAAGTAAATGGCGACCTTGTAATTGTTGAGGGCGGTGTGATCAAAAATCTCACGCTGCCATCCGACTCGGTTTTCCCTGCCAACGGGAACCGGGGTGAATTGTTCTCGGTGCACGGTCACACCGATGCAACGAATTACCCCGATGGCCTCTACCACCACGACGGGACCGCATGGAGAAATATTGCACCTCTGGCAAAGGTGAAAGCGTTAATCGAGGCCGCTGGTTTGGGGGCTTCTGTAGTCACGCAGTGGCGCACTTTGTACAAAGTCGCAACAGGCATCAGCAGCCAAGCGGCGGGTACTTTTTGGTTCGTGCCTGATATCGGGCCAATTGCCGTAGCCAGTGCATTTTCGACCACGGTAATGTCAAGCTTTTGGTATGACCCAGCGGATTATCCAGCTGGCACCAAATTCCGTTTGAATCTGATTTACAACCAGAACAGCGTGGCTTCTAACCCAATTGATTTTACGCTGGGGCTGCGCAAGGTTTTGCGGCCTGCTGGTAGCGGCGGCACCACTACGCAGCTGATTTATGCGGCAGATACTGCTGATGTTTCCAGCATCGTGGTAAATGGCCCAATCCCGATTAAAACGCAGGCACATTTGCTGTCTGCTGAATTCACGATGCCGACCGAAGCCGGTCAGTATTGCTTCGTGATTACGTTGAGCGGCGCGAACGTTACGTCGGCAACTCACTACGACCTTAGCCTACAGGCTAAATACTAGGAGGTGATCCGATGGATGTTCACGGATTAGATATTGTTGAGGGTGGCGTTATTGAAAACCTCACGGTTGATTCCGGCGCCACACTTCCGGCTAATGGTGCACGCGGTGAATTGTTTGTTTCTGTAGGAAATGCCGATCAGGATTTGCACCCGGACGGCCTGCATTTTCACGACGGTGCGGCTTGGGATAACCTGCCTACTGTTGCGCAAGTCGAAAGCCTGATTAACGACGCGTTAGGGGCCGGTAGCGAAAAGTATTTCCAGACGGTATTCAACATTCGCACCCTTGTTGGTGCCAACGGCCTCGGTAATTACTGGGCAGTATCCGATAGCGCGGTGCTGGCAGTTAGTGGCGCGTTCAACGCAATCGTAATGTCAAGTTTTTGGTATGACCCGGCAGATTATCCGCTGGGTACAAAATTCCGACTTTCTGTTACGGCCAACCAAAGCAATACGGCGTCGTCCATGATTGTCGATGTTGGACTCTGTAAGGTTTTGCGTCCGTCAACTACGGGCGGGGCCACCACGCAAATGATTTATACGCCGGATACGCCCGACGTGGCGGCTGTAGTGGTCCCTGCACTGCTGAGCAAGACACAAACGAACTATTACACCGAAGAATTTACGATGCCGTCCGAAGCCGGGCAGTATTGTTTCCACCTCAACCTGCGCAACACCAACGGCAACGCGGGCACGCATTACGAAATGCGCCTGCAAGCCAAATATTAAGGACTAATTCATGGGCATGGCAGACGAATTTCCTTTGCACAATACACAGACCCCACATCGCCAATATGCAGGCCCTCCCGGTGAATCCGGTTTGAAACCGCAGTCTGCCCTGCCGTGGTACGTTCAACACAACATGCGCCAAGAGCGCCGCAAGCAAAAAGGAAAACACTGATGGAAATGCAACTTGCATTGGCCGCAGTAGCCACCACGGATTTCGTTGATCGGCGCCGCAAGCAAAAGATTGGGGATCTGCGAGAACAGCTGAAGGCGCTCCGAGCCAAAATGGCGACCTTGAAAGAAAAGGGCGTACACGAAAGCAAAGAAAACGAACGCACGGCCCCGGTGCGCAAGATCCATACGCATGAGCGCCAGCACGCCTACCGCGCCACGCGCAATCCTGAATATCAGGCGATGAAAGAACAGGAAATCCAGTTGAAAGCACAGTTGGATGCCCTGCGTGAAGATCACAAACAGCACCACGCCAAAAAGATGGCCGAAATTCACGCTCGCCACAAAAAGCGTGTGCAAGATCGCAAAAACCGCAAGGACCAAGAATAAATGATCCGTCCAATTCGCATGTCCGATTTGCACAAAATTTACGAAAACGAAACGCCCGAAGAAAAAACCGCTCGCCTCAAGGCAAACAAAGAGCGCACCGAACGCATGCTGGCCAGCTGGAAAGAATTCAGCGAAAAGCATCCCGAAATCGCAAACAAAATGGTGTGTGCCGCCTAATGAAAACTGAACTCGCTGTTGCATCCGTTCCAACCCAACCCGTTTACGGCGTAGGCACCGAAGTTTGGTTCCACCCGGCGATTCGCACCCTCAATTTCGGCGCGCTGCAAGACGTGGCGATCCGTGCAAAAGTCATGGGCGTAACCGTGCGCGAAACCCAAATCCAGTACGAACTGGCGATGGATGTTTCCAGTTCGAAAATTGGTGATTATTACGAGGCCATTCCGCTGGCGCAAGTGGACTCTTTCTTCGTGCTGACCGAAGACCATTTGAAGGAATTGAATGGGCTGGGCGAAGAGGATGTTTACAAGTCGTATGCGTCGGCTGTGCCGAGCACCAGCACCGTGCGCCGCTTCGTACAACGCTATCAGGAAATCCAAAACGATTTGCCAGCACTGCGCCGGGAACTCGGGCGTGTCTGACGTTACGTGGATTGCCATAATCCTCAATCTGCCGATGCTTTGCCTACTGGTCTACGGCCTGCGTGTTCTGCACAAAGAGCAAAGTTCGGCAATCCATTTCCATTCGGATTTCTGGCGTGACGTAACTGAGGCCGGGCGCCTCGTTATGTTCCATCCGAATAAATTGGTTAAGGGGCCTGTCGGTCCCCAAGGCCCACAAGGCCCGCAGGGCGTCGTAGGCACACCGCTGCAAAGGAAAAAATAATGGAAATGATGCTGGCTCTAGCGAGCGTGCAGGTGCCAAAGCTGCTGTATCATGGCACCAAAAAGAAGTTTACGAAATTCTCGGAATATCGCCCGGCCTTTTTCACCTCGGTCAAAGCGTATGCCGAAGGTTACGGCCACATCATCATGAAGGTGCATGTAGATATCAAACGTATTTTTGACACGCGCCACGACAAACGCGCCGTCGAGATTTACAATGATTATTTCCTGCCTTCGGGACTAGCTCGCCAAGGCGCCAAGCACATCAAACTGGGCGAACCAGTTTCAATGCACCACGCCGATGAATTGTGGTCCTATCTCGCTATACCTGAATATCCCGAACCGCATTACGACGGCATTTTGGTTTACGAGCAAATGGCAATTGCCGATCATGAACCCCTCAAAGGTGCGGAATTCGCGTTTGTTCCGCTGCACCCTGACCAAATTCATCTGGTGAAATAATGGAAATGCAACTGGCCCTAGCGGGTTCCAGTGTGCTCTATCACTTGATCCTGATGGAGCACGCAATCACCGCACTGAAAAACGATAAATTCAAACTGGCAGCCACCAATGAAGGCGTAGAGGCAGAATTCGGTGATGCTCAATATTTCTTGAGCCTTGCCCGTTCTAAGCACTCGGATTACTTCAAGAAAGAAGCTGGCGAATCCCACATCATTTTCGTGCTCGACGGGCAGAAGATGAACGCGAATTACCAGATTAAAGCCGTTGACTACTGGGCTGACCAAAAGCACATAACCAACGACGAAAAAGAAGATCGTTTGTTCGCCAACAAAATGTACATCCCGTGCATTCGCTACGTGAAAGAAATCCACTTCATGAAAGAGGGTGGGAAGTGGAAAGAAAACGATTCGTTGACGCTGGCGCTGCTGGCCAAGCGCAACAAGATTCAGCTGTTCCAGTATGACGACCTAACGGCCTTCATGAATCTGGATAAGCGCAAGACAATCAAGCTTGAAGTTTCCGACAAAAAGAAACGCAAGTTTGGCACCACCGAATGGAAGCCGCAGGCGGATCACGGACTTGAGGCGTGGTACGATGCATCGCAGATCGTCTTCCACGGTGACGAAAACCGCGCTGCCAAATTCATGCAAAACGCCCGGCATAAAGAGCAAAGCAAGGCCTATCGTGATATTGCGCGCAGCATCGAAAAGCTTAACCGGTTTACCGATGTGGGGACGCAGGCGGTTAGCGATTTCAACCGGTTGGCACGTTATGCCAAGTTCCCTGTGGAAATGGATAACCTCGAAAAGATCAAACGGGTGAAACGTCGCCTGCGTGTTGATACCAAAGGCTTTTTGGATTATGTGCGTAAGCGCTGGATGACCAGCGAAGAGCGCGAACTGCACGGTTTGGAGTAAACAAAATGGAAATGATGCTGGCTCTGGCCGCCGTACCCATGAGCATTGCCCGGCCTCTGGTGAAAAACTGGAACCGTAACGGGCTGGGTGTGCAGGTAATCAAACGTTTCCTGCCAAAGAACAAAAAGCAGAAGAAAAACACCTATCGCCTCTATCTGCCGATCAAACCAACCAAACAAAAGATCAAAATTCCTGAGCCGATCCTGCATGCGCTGTCGTCCGTTGGTTACAGCGTTGACGATTACGTGACGGGCATTGCAGTTGATTCTACCGGCAAACGTCGGATGCGAATCGGCAAGCTGTTGAAAGATCAGCAGTTGCTCAAAGAATTCATGAATGATCCGCAACGCGCTGCACACAAAGACGAATTCACCTGCGTTATTTCCTGCCACCCGTATGACGTGCTGACCATGAGCACCGGGCGCCGCTGGGATATGACCAGTTGCATGCGCCTCGATCAACCGGGGAAATCGCGTGGCGGTGTAAACCAGCACATCGTGGCCAACGATGTAGCAGAAGGCACATTGGTTGCCTATGCAATTTCACCAAACGATACCAATATCAACAAGCCCCATGCGCGCCTGCTGATCAAGCCTTTTGTTGGCCCGAACGGAAGCATTTTGTTCCGCGTTGAAACCGCTGTTTATGGCACGCCTATTCCCGGTTTCCAAGCAACGGTTAGCCGGTGGCTGCGCCAAGTAAACAAGGGTGCGGAAAGCGGTTTGTATCATTTGATCGAAGGCCTGTACGATGACGGTGTGGGCAAAGTGCACGCGCATGTCGAGTGGGAAACTGCGAAGGATAAAACGGCAACTCTCCGATCCTTTGTGAAAGGTGCCTATGCGCAAAACCAAGCGCTTTATGAATTGCTGCTGACCGATAAACGCTGGCTCGATTATTGGGTTGCGCACATCGAAGAAATTTACGGATCAGCCGATGAAGCTGCGTTCGAAATGAGCATGTTCTATGGCAACGTTCGCGGCAAAGGTACGACCGGCAAAGCGCGCATTACCGCTAAGCAATTCGCGGCCCTGATCGACAAGCACCGTGACACTGTGCCAATCCTCGATCTGGTGGAAGTTCTGGCCCCGTTGGAATGGCGCCCCGAATTGCTGAAGGCTTCGAAATTCCTGCAAGAGGTTGTAGAAGAATCCTATTCGTTCGATCACTTCAACAACGAACCACAACCAGCGGCCTACGTGCTGAATCACGCGGCTTATTATGACTCGCGCCTGCTGGGCCTGATCGAAGATAAACCTGAACCCGCCAAGGCCGTTAGCGTAATGCGTGGGCTGATGGCAGGCCTGTATAAACTCACGCCGGAATGGTTGAATTCTACGCTGCCGGGTGCCGTGGAATTGCGTGAGCGCGTTGGTTTCCTGCTGGGCATGCTGTATCAGGCCCGTGACGTGAACATTCGCGGCGACCGTGAATTGTTGATCAAACTGGCAAATAAACTGAAGGTCGATTATTACTGGACCGAGGACAAGCAGAAATTCCTCGACAAATTGCGCTGGAACAGAATTTTCGACCGCAACACCACCATGAAAGCCGAAAGCATGCTGTGTGCACTCGACAATTCGTGGCCTGCACAAGATCCGTATTTGATCGTGAATGCCGACGATTTCGTGCTCGAAAATCAGGAAGTCTTCAAACGTCTGACCGACCTCGGTAGCACCCTGATGCAAAGCGCCATGTGGACCGTATTGAATTCGGTTCTGCATCGTAAGAGCTTGAGTGCCGCAACGTGGCGCCAGCAATTCCCGTGGACTATCAAGTTCATCGAGGCTGTGGCCAAGGGCAATGCGGGTGAACGTGACGAAGGACAGATGAAACGCGCGCAATATTTCGTGAACGATCTGAAAAAGAACGACGACGAAATGGACGAAATCATGCGGCAACTAGGCGAAGATTTTTAAGGAAACCTTTCAATGAAAACAGAAGTGGCATTGGCCGCAGTGTCCATGAAGACGGCGCTGAAATACCGCCGTAACTGGAACAAAGATGCACCCGCCGTACACCTGCTGCAATCCATGATGCCGAAAGGGCCGGGCCGCAAAGGCTACCGCCTGTATTTCGATATCGGTCAACAGCACCGCACCCACTTTACGATCCCGCCCGCTGTGCGTTCAGCACTGCAACGCGCCGGTTACGTGGCCACTGATTACCTCGCAAAGAAATGCGTAAAAATCAGTGACAAAGAGCAAAAGAACGTGACCAACATCGGCAAGGTGATTGCCAAAGATCCGCATGCGAAAGCAGCGTTCGATAATGACCCACAATTGCAGAATACCAAACAGGGTTCGTTGCAGGTGGTGATCAGCTGTCACCCATACGACATTATCGGCATGAGCACCGGTCGCGATTGGGATTTGACAAGCTGCATGCGACTGGCCGATGGTGAGCACCGTTTGAATCCCGGCATTAACCAACACTACGTCAAAAACGATGTGGCTGAAGGTACGCTGGTGGCCTACGTGGTTTCCTCCGACGACCAGAATATTCAGCGGCCTAAAGCGCGCTGTTTGCTGAAGCCATTTATCAACGCGAAGGGTGACGTTTTGTATCGTCGCGAAACCCGCGTTTACGGCAACCCTGTGCCCGGTTTTGATTTGGTGATTGCACGTTTCCTGCGCCAAGCCAATAAAGACCTGCCGTCCGACCGATTCCATATGGCAGAAACGCTGTATAACGACGGCATGGGCACCGAAATGTTCCATGAGCAAAGTGACGAAAATAACTATTCGGCACACGATGCACTGATGGACCCGGAACTGGCGCTGGATTATATTCAGCAGCGGGTGTTGGTTCTGAAAAACTCTGATGATTCAGAAGCGAAAAAGCAGATTGCCCAACAGATTTATCAGTATCTCGATTCCAATGAAGCCGAGAAACTGCACGATACGCAGATTACAGAAATCGTTGATGCCCTTAAAGGCGTCAAGGAATTTGTGGATGAACTCAACAACCAATCCACCATGGGCGCGGGCCTGCGTCCGCTGCCTGCACGTATCGGTCGTGCACTGGGCGCCTTCGATGGGTTTAAAGACCTCGACCAAAAAACCGTGAGCAAATTACCGCTGAGTTTGGTAAATTCGCTGAGCATCGGCGGCGGTGCCGTTATGGAGGAAATGCTGGGACGCTTGCAGGCAATGACCGAGCACAGCAACCTTGCAACAAACTCAAAAACCTTCCGCATGATTATGACCGGTGTGTATCCAGTACCGCCAAAAGAAGTGCTGGAGAAATACCAGAAGGTTGGCCACGCGCTGTATTCGATGGCTTCGGCTGCACGTCACATGCTGTTGCTTGACGACGATTCGATGCAAAAAGTTGCCTACGAAATTCTCGATATGGATCTGAGTTTCGAAGAGCCTTTGCGCACAGAAGAAATGGCCGATCTGGTTTATCAGGCCGGTGGCACGGGTCTGTCGATTTGCTACAACATCGATAACCTTGGCCGTCTCGATTCCAACACGTTGTGGGTTCCACCGGTCGGCGTTGTGGCCAACACCCTGACCCGTAAAGCTTTCCGCCTGCTGGATAAATACGATAAAGATGGCCGGGTGGAAATGTGGGTTGGTGAAATCAAGAAAAACATGGTTGAGCAGTTGCTGTACAGCCCTGAAAAACTGCGCGATTACAAAGATTTCCTGCCACGCCTGCGCGATTGGTTGAACGAGAACACCGAAGCGGTGCAGACTCTGGTTTCTCAATGGAACCCGAAACAGGTTAAAGCGTTGGCAGAATTCCACCTGCCATCCGTAATGCACCTGAACGATAACGGCATCATTTTCGGTTCGCAAACTGCCGACACTATCAACGGTATTTTGCCGTCGCTGGTTGCGTGGGATGGCGAGCCGCTGATTCCAGAATCGCAGGATATGGTCGAGATTTGCCAGCTGATGGTTGCAGCCGGTAATCTGCTGGAAAAACCGCTGCATTTGGAAAAGAAATTCGATCCAGAAACGTTCGAAGAGCAAGACGTGGTGGACGTTGCCGAGAACTTCCAAACCGGTATGGGCCGCCGTCGCCACCAGCGCACCACCACGTTTGGCGCCCTGCTGAACAAAATCGAAATCAACGGCGAAAAACCTGATATCACGTGGCGCATGGAACTGGTTGAGCACAACGGTGCCGATGGCATTGGTTGGGTTCCACCGGAAAAACTGCCGCAACTGATCCGCAAATTGCTGGCGATGGTTGCCAACATGGATTCGTTGGATACCGCGATTCTGGCCCTGACCCGTTTGGTTCACAATACCAATATGATTCACCCTGTGGACGTACAGGAAGAATTGAATAATCGGATGGACATGGGCTTTATCCAATATCCAGACGAAGACGAAATGGATGCAGCGGCCTACGAAGAGGCATTGGAAGCCTACGAAGAAAACCGCCAGCGCATCGAAGACGAACTGACGGCACAGCGCGAAAAAACTCTGGACCTCAACGAACAATTGCTGCTGGTTCTGGAAAAGGTTGCCGACTTTGTTGGCATGGATGATTTCGATGAAAGTCTGGATGATGACGAAGCTGAAGCTATGCCATTCGACGTGAAAACTCCGAACATTCGCGAAAATCAATGGGCGGATCAAGCCGATGAAGTCCACGGTCTGCGCCGTGAGATTTACGACGCGCAACAAACGCGCCCGGATGAATTGCAGGAAATGCGGGACGAATAAAACGGTAATTTGATTGTATATGCCGGGACCGCGTGTCCCGGTTTCAATCATGCAGAGGATTCGAAATGGAAGTTTGGATAGCACTCGCTGCCGAAGATATTAGCGCCCGGATTTCCGACGGTGTGCGGCAGATTATGAAACGCAGCTACACTTCGCTTTTCGCCAACGTTTTCACGCAAGTTTACGATATCGAAGATCGCAAGAAATCCGAAATCAAACAGGTGCGTGAAATGGATAAAGACCTGTCGCCGGTTCTGGTGACGGTTGAAGACCAGAAGCACCAGAAACTGACTTTCGTTTTTGCTGTGCCGAACATTGGCAACGTGCTGCATATTCCGAACCCGGCCCAAGGTTACATTTTGCACGATAACAAAGTGCAGGAATTCGATTTGGAATCGCGGGTAATCAAGGTGCGCGGTATCGACTACGCGATTGCAGCAGCAGTCGCCCGGCGAGCGCCGAACTTCCTCGATTTTGGTGCACGTTAATGGAAGTGCTGATTTCATTGGCAAAGGCGGGTAGTGCCGAACGGTGGGACGAAATCCCTGAGACGCGTTTTGATAACGCAAAGGAAGGGCGACCACTGAAAGCCACCGGAAAGAAAAAGCGTAGAAAAATCCGTCTGAAAAGCGGATTGATCGACACGCCAATCGAAGGGGCCGAGACGCACTATCTCGACATTCAGGATACGGTTCGTTGTCCGTGAGGAAACCATGCCGAAATTAACAATTAAAGGGATTGCTAAGCAACCCGAAAATGTCGAAAACCCACAACACGAAGGCACGCGCCTGACGAAGTGGGAAGACGACGACAAAATGATCAAGAAAATGCCACGCTCGAAAAAGAAAACCTTGCTGAAGGATCGCACGCGTTCCGGGGCACAGGGAGCAATGGCATTCCCTCATGATTACATTGAAAAAATGCACGTGTCTAAATCGAATTGGTTGGGCCGTCGTGAGCGGGGACGCGACCGATGACCGAAATCATTATCGATGGATTTGCGTGCGACGAACCAAAAGAATCTACCGGACGTTTCAAAGAGATTTTCGGTGATCCGTTTGGCGAGCCACACCCGCACAACCCATTCACGCCTGAAGCCTTTGGCGAGACGTTTGAGCGGGTCAACGCTAAGCCGCGTGTGAAGGGAATAGCCGAGGATTGGTTCCGCAACGAACTGCGCAAGGGCCTTGAGCGCTCGCGTAAGATGCGCGAAAACAACAACTATGAATCGGTGGCTAGTGTTCCCCCGTCGAAGAGCCAGCACGCCAAGCAGAAGGCCGACCGGGCGCTGCACAAGGGCATCAAGACGGCACAAGACCACAAGCAAAAGAAGGTGCGTTCGTTGGGTCAGTTGCAAAAGCAATTGGCGCTAATCAATACGAAGCGGCCCAAAGATCCGGCCAAGATAAAAACTTGGACCGAGCGCCGCCGTGCACTGGCCAACAAAATTTCCGAGAAACGCGAATCTGTGCGCTACTCGGATAAACGCGTTGCTGGGCTGCGGGAGGAATACCGTGGAAATTGAAATGAGTTTCAAAGAGCCTGACGCGGTAGAATTGAGCACCATGGCAAATCTGGCGTCCATGCTTCAGGAATTCATGCCGGATTGGACTGTGAATTATATGCGGGTCGAAGTTCCTTTCGAATTGCGTGCATTTTTCACCAACGGCGTAATGTTTCACCGGGCGACCTACCAGCTGTTCAAATACGAGCACGAATTTTTCATCCACGTGGATTTCAAAGCCAAGGTTGAAATTTACGTGATCCAAAAGCGTCACACTGAAATATTGCGGCGCAAACTCTACATTGTGGAAAGGCCGGACAGCCTGAAGCTATTCCGCATTATCACCAATGAACTGGAGGCCGTCGCGTATGGCTATAAAGAAAGCGAAATCAATTAAGAAGCCATCCAAAACCAGCGGTAAGAAAACCAAGATTTCAGGCGTAGCAGCACGCGCCAGAAAGCTGGGTTTGCAATCGATGGGTTATGGTCGCTGGGGTAAAATGGGGCGCATCACGCACCGTACCAGCGAAGGCAAACTGGTTGAGGTTAAAGATTCAAAGCACAACCGGGTAATGACCCGCGACGGCAAAAACAAAGCGAAAACCCTGCTGGCCAAACTGGGCGAGCAACACACGCAAAAAATGGTCAAGATCAAAATGGCGCTGAAAAAGGCCGAAGGTCGCGACGACAAGGAACAAGTTCGCCACCTGACAAGCCTGCTGGACAAATCCAAAAAGGAAATGGAAAAGACACGGGAACGCACGCTCAAGCTGCACGGGCGCCCGAAGAAAGCCGCTGGCAAGCCGTAACAAAAAAGCCCCCGAATCCACTACGGAAACGGGGGCTTTTTTGTTTGTGCCGGGGTCAAGACTGGGGCATTAGCTGAAGGGTCTGTATGGCGCTGCGCGTGCGCGTGGTGGCTTCGCGAATAGTTAGGCGCTGGGTATCTACCAGCAAGCGCGCCAAATCGCGTACATGGCCCACGGCGGCCTCATACAGGGGTTTCTGTTGGGCTTCTGGCAGCGCTTCGAAGTAGCGCCCGCCCCATTCGATTTCGATGGTATCCAAAAACGGATCGTAGGTTGCGCACAGGCGTTTGCCCAGCAATTCAGCGCCAACGGAAACGCGGTTGATGGTGGTCATTGATCAGACTCCAAAGAAAAGGCCCCGAAGGGCCTTGATGAATTAGTTTTGCGGGCGTCCGCGTTTGCTTACCAGTTTGTCACGCGCCGCGCCTATCAGGCGTTCGACTTCCTCTGAATCGGCGTTGTACATGTGAATCAGGGTGCTTTCGAGTTCCATCAGAATATCAACGGCGCGGGCCGCGTTGGCTTCGCGGGTAACGCTGCTGGCGCTCTCAAATGGCGAGCCATTGATGGTCACTTTAACGCTGTGCGAATCCGCGTGATACTCGGCCTTTACAACCACGGTCGATTCGACGGAAAGGCCGTTTTGCGGGAAGTTGGTACGGTTCATTGCATGTCTCCAAAGAGGCCCCGAAGGGCCTTAACGAAAAGGGTTAGCCGCGCCACTGGCGGGCAATACGGGCATCGCGGTACTGGTCCCGGCGTTCGTTGTACACGCGCACCAGACTAACGTCCAGCGACTTGGCCGGGCATTTCGCCAACCATTCATCAAACGCCGCCATGATGATAACCAGCGTTTCGTCATTCAGCGTTTTTGGATTGGGCCACGTGGTGAAACCGTTCCCGGCGATATCGTGATACACGTCGAGTATCAACGCATCAGCAGCACCACCGAAAGCGCGACCCAGCGTAACCATGCAACCGCCCGTGGTTGGTTTCTGGCTGATGACGGTCACGCCGCCTTGCGTGGTGCCAGCGTTGAAAGAGCTTTCGATAACGAGGTTTTTAGTGTCCATCACTGGTGCTCCATCCAAATGTTGTTCATGTCTTTGCGCAGCTTCAGCAGGGCGCGCACAAGGTCGGCATTGATAAGGCGATTCGGGAACTCGGCAAACCAAAGGTCGATGGTTTCAACGCAGCATTCCAAAATCGACGGGTGCCAGTGTTCGAAAGGTTGGTTTTCCCACACCGGCCCCGGTTTGGTGACGGGTGCGTTTTTGGTGGTATCCCAATCGACGCTGGCGGCCCAAATCACTTTGTAGGTCACGGCTGCGCCATCGGTTTCAAGGCTAACGCTGAAGTCGCCCGAGCGGTGCATAACAGCGATGGTCGATGTGTTCGGGGTGAACTCTTTGGTGATGGTCATTTGGTGGCCCTGTCGGCGGTTGGTAGAACGAAAGAGGCCCAAAGGTATCGAACGCCAAACCGTTTGTCAACCACTCACGCGATTTGGGAAGTTACGGGCAAACAAAAGCCCCGCGCCACAAAGGGCTAACGGGGCTTAGGTTCTAGCTAATGGTTACGGTGCCGCGTTGCTCAAGTACCACATACATTTCGTGGCCGCGCATCTGTTCGGCGGAATTTATGACCGTGTGCGCATGGATAAACATATGCAGCTTCAAATGGTCGTGCTTGGGGATTTCGTGTTCACCATACAAAAAGATATGGCGCGACCAATCCACTTCGGGACCGAGCAAACGCATTTTCTGTGCGACTTCTGGATGTGAGCGGAAAGTTACACAACGATTTTTCAGCACATCCAAAAAGATCGGTTCCAGCTTCCCGTCCTTGTCCAAAACCTGTTGCGTTGGAATCACGCGCATTTCAATCCCCTTCGAAAATCATTTGGCCCATACAGCTGATCACCATGGTTTCCATGAATCCAGTTCCATATGAAAGCACTACGTCGTTGGTCCTGAATGCGTAGGACGCGCCGGGATTTGTCAGATCGTGCAAATCATCACGGGTCATACGAACAACTTTGTCGGGATTCAGGCCGGTGGTACTGAAGCCTGCGATGCTGTCGAGTTTTTCGTAGACGTACATTTTCATGCCGGGTCTACGTTTCAGCAGCGTGGCGAACATTTTGTCGATGCCGTCCACGCACAGGGCGTCAATGCTGAATGCGCATTTGTCTGGATCAAGCTTGAAATCAATCACATCAAATACTCCGTGACTTTGAATTCTTCAGTTTCCATGATTTCGGTGAACTGCAAACGGTTGACCATCATGTGCATGAAGAAATTCGGGTGCACCTTAACGTCGCAATCGTAGGTGCCTCGAATGTGAGTTACGCGAATTTTCGATGCTGCCAATTGCGCATCCAGAATCAGACGTGCGCCGCCAATTACCCACGCCCAATCTGTTGGGGTTTCGAGCAATTCGATAAGGCTCGCCGCTTTTTCTTTTGCCTCTTCCAAAGATTTCACAAACCACACGTGGTGTTCATCGTCAATTTCCGGCGCAGGCCCTGAACTGATCACGATGTGTGGACGACCGGGTAGCGGACGCCCGCCGAAAGATTCCCACGTTTTGCGCCCCATGATAATTGGGCAACCCATTGTGGCATCTTTGAACTGCTGCAAATCAGCCGGGAAATGCCAAGGCATAGTGCCATCTTTGCCAATGCCGCCGTCTTCGTCACACGCGAAAATGATTCCAAGTTTCATGGCAGAATATCCGTATTGAATTGGCCGACGAAAAGATCACCAGCGTGTTGGTTGATTGGGCGTTTAACCCGCACGTGCACCATGCCGCGTTGAACGTGCGCAGGCGTCACTTTTGGCACCGTGAAATTGTCGGAAATGTTTTCGCGGAATTTCTTGAGCGCCGCTTCATTTCCAAACACCTCAACCTCGCATTCTTTCGATGCGCACATGGCAACCAAAAAGACGGTGGCTGCGTCAATGATCGGCTGCTTTTTGTTTTGGTATGGGTTCATACGGCACCAACCTTACGCCGTTTTACTTTTGGCACCTCGATGTATGCCGTTTCCCAATAACCATCCAACTTTTTGTAATCTTCTGGCACGTACTGGGCTTCGGCCACAAACACCGGATTGTCTGCGCAGAACTGGGCAACTTCGGCCATGTAACGATCTTTTGCCGCCACAACTACCGGGGCGCAACGGTTGATGAAAAACGTTGCCTCTTCCGGCGATCCTGCCAGTTCGGTGCAGCCGGTTGGACCCGTCCAATCACGGTGGCCGATGGACAGCGCACGTTTCGTGTTATTGCAAACCAAATAAATCTTCACTGGAATTTCCCCAAGATGGCGAGGCCTTGACGATTGACGTTGGTGATCAGGCGCAAAGGGGCACCTTCTTTGTAGGACAGGTTCGGGATGAAAACCGGCACCGTTTTGTAATAGCCGACGTGGCCTTCCTCACGCGATTCTGCTTGGAAATAAACGTGGTTCACCAGTTCGTTGTACAGCGGCAGAATCCGCGAAATCATGATGCATTTCAGATCGGGATTATCCAGCTGTTCGTCGGTCGGCAGTTTCCAGCTGTTGGTCCATGCGTTGGTGTGCTCGTACAGGCGATCAGAAATGTGGCAAGGCATCACTTTGTTGAGGTTGGCGGTGCGGGTCATTTGAAACTCTCCAATTGGTTACGGGTGCCGTCTTGAGAAATCAGGGTGGTTGTTTCGTAGCCGGTTTTTACCAGCGTGCGCTTGATGGTGAATCTTTCACGCTTCAGCATCCCACGGCGCTGCTGTTCCATGCAGCCAGTTGGCCACACGTTGAGGCTCAACAAAACCTCATGATAATCGGCGGAAAGTTCGATCACAGCAGGCCCAAAAATCATGTGGCGGATGAATGCAGCGCGCAGCCGGTCAAATTCTACAGATACGTTTTCTTTACCATCCATGTGATTGGGTCCGAGTTGTCTGATAGGGCTTTGTGCAGATATTCGTCGGTGTAGACCGGAATACCGCAATAGTCACCAATGTATCCGTTGAAGCTTTTTTCAACGTTGGCGGCGGTGGCTGTTGCACGCCGGGCAAATTTCGCCATCAAATCTTCATTGGCGTAAAAGTCTGGAACGAACCGGTACGGCAGCAGAATGCACTCGACTTTATACGGCCCCTTCACGCCCCACAACGAAAATGGCTTGACGACATTGGCAATATCTTCTGTGCCACCGTCACGCTCAATATGCGCGTAATTTCTGGCATCTTTGCGTAGGCGATAATACGGCGTGCGTTCCGTTTCCAGTTCGACCGTGAACTGGCCGCCCCACTGCCCGAACAGGCACGGGGAACCAGCCGGATAGCGGCGATCCTGTGCGGCGAATGCATCGGTGAACAATTCAACCGAATTGCATGTAGCGAAGAAACCACCGCGCATATTTTCTTCGGTCATTGGCGCCAGCTGAATCGAAGAGTCTTCCAGTGACCAACGGACGATCATTTCGTGATAGCAGGCAGGGACCAAAACGTATGCGGCTTCGTCTGCACAGTGGACAAACTCAGATATTCCCCAATCGTTATCCTTCAGGAACAGCGTGTGTCCGTCGCGTGGCAAATCCCAGTAGTTGAATTTGTCAGTTACTGATTTATTCACAGTTTTCTCACTCACAGAAAATAGTCGGACAGGTAAGCCTGCGACTGCTTCATTTCTACCTTGTACGGCGTGGGGTCTTGCTCGCAGCTATCGTGGAATTCATCCCACTTCCACCACAGAACATCGACCAGCCCTTTAGGGGAACCACGGTTCACATAACGTTTGTTGTAATCGAATTTCAGATCACGCGAAGGCCAGAACAAAACGTAGGGCAGGCCTGCATTGCGCAACTGTTCGCGCAGCACATCCCACGACGGCAACAAAACGGTAGTGCCCGGAATGGCCAACGACTGGTCAATCAGGCGCATATATTCCGCCATGTTGAATTTCAGATCCGGGCGATCCAGATCGATAAACGACATGTTGTTTTCTGTGAGTTTGCTTTTGCCGACGCCGGGATATGCAACGATGATGCGCACGCCCAAAGGCATCCGAAACTCTTCAGGCGTAAGGGTATTCGTCACGATATTCTTCCTTTTCTATCAACAAAATTCTGTAAGGGCCTTCAGGAACATCAGGCAGCATATGCGGTTGCAAAATGTATTTAGGATATTCGGGGCCGTGGTACGCAAGAAACCATGGTGTGCCGTTTGCGTTCATGACCAGCACACATTCTTCGGTAGGCCATTCGGCTTGCACCCGGCTGGTTACGCGCATTCCGTTTTCTCGCGCAATTTTCCAAGCCGTTTGGTGCACATCGGCCACCGGCATGTAATCAAGTTTCCTGCGTATTTCATACGAAAAAGCATCAGCTTCTTTTTCTCGGCGCCAGTCACGTTGAAACTTACAATCGACCAACGCAAACGCATACGCACAGCCCAAACTAAACGCCGCGACCGGCAGCATTAGTGCAGCGTCTCGCCGTCTGATTCAGGCCGGGCAATTCCCATGGCGGTCAAAATCAGCAATTTCTGATCCGGGTTATTGGTTGGGGAAACCGAGGGGTCCGGCGACATGGATTGACCACTACACATTGCGCCCAGTACAGGCGTATCACCGGGCAGGCTGAAGAACAGCGCATCACGCCCGTCAAAATCCGCCATGAATTCGTTATACGTTGCATCACGCCCGAAAATCTGCCGGTAGTTTCCCACTGCAATTTCGTAGGCACGGGCGAAAATCGTATCGTGGTCGTACTGCGCCAGTTCCTCGGTTACGCCACGCAGATAGGCCTGATCGGCGTCGGCTTTGCCGCACAGCAGGGTCAACGCGAATGCCACGGTTCCGATTGGCAATTCCGTGGCGAATTTAACTCCGTTCATTTCACAATCCTTAACGGTTGGTGCACGATGGTAATTGGTGGGTTAAGGCGGTCGTCGTGTCCCGCATAACATTCATTAAAATTCGGGTAACGCTGATTGCCTTCCGAGAATGCGTCGGTGTAAATGTGCACACCGTGTTTGATTCCCACAGGCCATTCACCGGACGCAAACATAACCATGTCGCTAACTGTGCTGATGATATTCCCTTGGAGGATCAAACCACGCCAGTGCACAACAGGAATAAACACTGCCTGCTTATCCTTTACGGTTTCCCAAAAAGTATCCAGCTTGAGGCCAAGCGGCGGGCGCCACTCGGTCCTCATGCCTTTCAAATTGCGGAACCGGAATGGATCTTCTACCGGTCTAGACATTTAGTTTCCTGCAATTGGTGCTTTGATCGATTCATAGGATTCGTAACCGACCAGATTCACGTCTTCGACTCGGATATTCAGAATCGAATTGACCGGGCCACAGGTGATTTCCAGTTGCGGCGCCTTGTGGATGATCGGACGCGAAAGCTGTTCGCGAACCTGATCCTGATGGTTTGCGTAAATGTGCGCGTCACCCTCGGTCACATGGAAATAACGGGCAGTCAAACCATGCGCATGCGCCAGCATGTGGGTGAGCATTGCATACTGCGCAACGTTGAACGGCATTCCGAGGAAAATGTCATTCGAACGCAGGAACAGTTTGCAGTCGAGGTAGTATTTACCGTTTTCATCTTTTTGGCTGCTGACGTACCACTGTGCCAGCGTGTGGCAAGGCGGCAACGACATTTCGTCCAGCTGTGCAACGTTCCAGCCTGTCAGAATGATGCGACGACCACCGCTGTGTTTTGCAATCTCGCCGTTATGGAAACGGATTTCGTTAAAGATCGCATCCTCAACCATTTCAATCTGGTCAACTTCACGACGAATAACGATTTGGTTGGAGTCTTCAAACCCGGTGTAACGGAAATTGCGGGCGCCCCATTTTTTGAAGAAATCGTCGTTGTACGCACCAGCAGCCGGGATGATCCGAATGTCTTCCCACGTGCGCCACTGCTTGCCGTAGATCGGACCCAAATCGCCGTCAACCAATTGCTTGTCTGGAATTCCCCAGTTATTCAGCTTGTTGCTCAACGCTTCTTCAATTTCAATGGAATCTTTGGTGGGCTGTTGCGCCAGCACTTCAGCACGGAATGCATTGAACTGTTCACGCTGCTGGGGAGACAGCATTTTGATGCGGTCTTCGTTCCAGATTTTTCCGTAAACCTCGGTGCCCGGTTTGACGTTCTGGTCCCAAATCCGCACGCCCTGTTCTTTCAGCGTTTTCAGATCGAATTTGCCTTTGAGCATCCAATCAATCGTTTCGATTTTCATGGTTTTGAATGCGAGTTTCTTGCCGGTGATTGCGCAGAAATTCCGGCGCAAATCAAATTTCATGTTCACGTCACCGAACAGGCTGATGGTGCCGGTTTTGGTGCGGTCGTCGCGGCGCTCGCCCTCTTCCAGAATGCGTTGGAGCCAGTAGTTGTATTGGTGATCGAATTGGTTATCCCAAAACGAAACTTCCTCGGGACCGCTGGCCGGTGCTTCGCCCTGCGTGCGGAAATAGTCGTGGCGCCCGTTGTAATCGATACCGTCACTCATTTAAAACGTCTCCTTTGCTGCCTGTTGTGAGTAATTTAACGTATATGCATTGTTTACAGTATTCCACGCACGGGGGAACCACGCATGGGACAACCTAACGTTCGACTCAACACCGACAAATCCAGCGGGCACGGCTGCTGGCCTCCCACGCTGCCTGTAGCGGCCTCGATGAATGTTTTTTGCAACGGTTTGGCCGAGGTGCGGGTAGGTGATGCCTACATGACGCATTGCTGCCCCTCGAAAGGCTGTCACCAAGGCAAAGCAGCAACCGGCGCCGTGCGCACGTTCACCAATGGGCGGTTAGTTCACACGCTGGGCGGCGCCATTGATTGCGGCGACTTCGCACAGAACGGCAGCCCCAACGTTTTTTCGGGATAAACCATGGCACAGAAAACTTACAAATATTCGGACGTAAACCTTTACGCCGACCGCACACAAAAGGCCGTGGTTTTCGATGAAGATTCGGTCAACCAAAATATCATGATGATCCTCACGACGCCGATCCGAAGTGCGTGGTTTAACCCGTCAATCGGTTGCCTGATTCAGGAACTGCTGTTCGATCAGGTGGACGATATCACCGCCGACAAAATCAAAGATGAAATCACCAGCGTTCTCCCACGCAACATGGAAACGCGGGTAATTGTTACGGGCTGCGTTGTGACGCCGATGCCTGACGACAATATGTATTACGTGGCTCTGCGCTACGACGCGCCAGACCTCAACAAAACGGCCATTGTTTTTAACTTCAACCTCGGTATGTCATTATGAGTGATCGTGATATTTTCCCCACGTCGATTGTCGATATCGATGAAGCTGCGCTTTTCTTTGCAGAAAAGTTGAAAGAATCGGGCGCTTGGGATGACATGCTGCCCACTAACGTTGGTGCCCACATTCAGCGTATTTGGTCCGGTTCTGCCGTGGGCCATCAGCACGCAATTCAGATGGCGGCACGTAACGCATTTTTCCAGACTGCAAATCGGGATACCTCGATCTACGCGCTGACCCGTGGCCACGGTGTTTTCATGGCCCGGCGTGCAGGTGCCTCGGCAACTGTGAAAATGCGCAACGGCTACCAAAGCACCATGTTTGTTCCGCCCTTCAGCCAGCACGTTGTTGGTTCGGTGCCGTTCTACAATCCGACGCAGTATTACGTGATTTCCGGTCAAGAAACTGAAACCATTTTGAGCCAAGGCACGGTCAAAACCAAAACGTTTGACCTCGACACAATCGACAATCTCGACCTGTACGAATTCCTGCTGGGTGAGCCGGGTTTCAACGTGAGTGCAGAACTCTACGTTTACACCACCGACAAAAACACGGGCAACACCCGCAATTGGGAAGAAACCCAAAAGGGCATGTACGAATACACGGCGGATGATTTCGTGTATTTCCATAGCACCACAGCCAACGGTGATGTATCGCTGATTTTCGGCACTGGCGAATATGGTGCACGCCTGCCACGTAAAACCACGCTGACCATCCGTTACGTGACGAACGAAGGCACCAAACACAACGAAATTTTGAGCGGTGTGCGTACTACCTTTGTGGCCCAGCCAATGATTCAGGGCGAAACCACGGAAACCACCGAGGGCGGCGCAGATCCCAAACCTGCATCGTTTTATCGCCAGTATGCGCCTGTGCTGTACCGGGCAAAAGACAAGCTGATCAGTCACGAAGATATCGCGGCTGCTGTGAAACTTTATCCGGGCGTTGCGGACTGTGCTGTTTTGGGCCAGCGGGATATCGCACCAGAAGACAAAACGTGGATGAACACAATCCGCATTTGTGTGCTGCCGCGTAACACGCCAACTTGGGGCGGTGCTAACCCGAACCCTAAATCGGCATCGTGGCAAAACTTTATCAAATGGTTGGGGCCAAAACTGCATGGCAACCTCGAAGTTCAAGCGTGGAACCCTACGCAAGTTTTCGTGAAGGTTCAGGTGCAGATTGCGTTCTTTGCCTACGCAGCCGCCGATATCGATAAGCTGGTGCAGACCATCGAGGAACGCATCTACAAACTGTTCGAAAAACGTCACGGAATTCTCAAACGTCGTGTGTCGAAATCCGACATTGAAAAAGCCTGCCGAATCGACGGTGTGGACTATATCGAAGTGCTCAGCCCTACCGAACGTTCGATCATTCTGGATGATCCGACTTCCTATTGTGTGCTGGCAGAAAAGCCGTTGATTATCCCTTCCATTTCGGAGCGGAATGATGAATAAGATTGATTTTTCCGAACTCGATATTGAGTTCATCCGGTCACAGCCGATTTGGGCCGCACTGCTGGAAGCGATCCAAGAATTTGTGACGGTGCAAGTGCGTGACCCGCTGCAACAAGTTTTGGATATTCGCGACCTGTCGGCCCAAACGCCACAAGTTTTCATGAAACAGGCAATTGCCGACCTCGGTATCACGTTGCCGCCTGACCTCGTTGTCGATCCAGAACGTTTGTACAATTCCGCGTACATGCTGCCATTGATCCACCAAGTAACAGGCCTCGATTCCGCCACGCGGATGATTGCCTATCTGCTGGGTCGCCGGGTTGTTTCTTACGAACTTTACACCGAAGATTATGTGACGTTTTACGAAGAGCCGCTGGGTGCCCTGCGTATCGACGGCGGCACGTGGTACAAGGTGACGCATATCAATCTGGAAATGCAGAAAATTCCTGCTGACCAGAATATCGTGCTGCCTACCGGAACCACGCTCAAAGACAAATTTTTGTCTGCATTCTGGTCGCTGGCGCCAATCAATCTGGTGATCGACCAATTCTTCTTCAGCATTGAAGTGGAAAACCAAGAAGATTTCGGCCTTCAGGGCGTGGTGTATCGCCAGCCCGTTCGCCGGTTGGTGGCCGATGCGGATTATTCGTTGGAAAATGCTGTTTTCACCATCGAAGGTCCAGACTCGGTGAACAGCGGGGAATCCGCAACCTATCGGGTTATGGCAAAGCATCAGGAATTCGAAACCAACGAATGGACCTCGACCGCTCCGGGCCTTGTTTCGGTCAATCAGGGGCATGCCAGTTTCTCGGGTTTTGAAACCGATTCGCTAGTTACCTTGAGCGCCACCATTCGCGGGCAAACCATCACCAAAAACGTGAATGTTTGGATCGGCATGCAGGATATTCGCATGCTTGAAATCATTGGCCCCGATGAATTGCTCTCGACGCAAACCGGTGACTATGCGGTGGTCGTGCACCACTCGACGGGTTCTGATGTAATTCCGGTGGACCTGAAGGTTTTGTCGCCGTTCGCTTACTTCGTGGGTAACACGCTGCACGGGCGTAACCTGACAGCGGATCAGGAAGTGATTATTCACTGCAAAACTACGATCAACCAAATCGAATACCCGGCATCCAAACACGTCAAACTGAAATACGTTGATCCGTCCGTTTATTTGACTGCGCTTTCTATCAGCGGTGAGAACCGTTTGAAAGAAGGTTCGGCCACGCAAATGTACGCAACCGCGCATTTCTCGGACGGTTCCAGCGTTGATGTTATTTCCGATTGGAAGTGCACCAGCCCCGTCGCAGAAATCGACAACGGTCTGGTTTCTACCCGGCTTGTTTCGGGTGAAACGACTGCACAAATCACGGCGCAATATGGTTTCCGCCAAGTGGTTATGGAAGCCCAGCACGATATCACGGTTTATCCTGAATTCTTGCAGCTGGCGGAACTGGTCATTATCGGTCCTAGCACCGTGAATGAAATGGAAAAGGCCAGTTATACCTGCATGGCCGTAATGTCTGATGGTTCCTCGACCACCGTGGTTCCCGAATGGTTTACCACCGAGTTTTCCATTACGCCACAAGGCACGCTGTACGCGGGTATGGTGCGCGATCAACTCAATGCGGAAATTCGTGCACAATATCAGGGAATTACTCAGGTATTCCCAGTGACCATTCAGCGCCCAGCCGTTACGCTGCAACAGTTGCTGATCATGGGGCCGGATTCGGTACGTGTTGGAAATATCAACACCTATCTGGCATACGCGCAGTACACCGACGGGCGCATTATCCCCATTCAGCCGATTTGGGCACTCAATCCAGAAATGGACTGGGCAACCTTGATCGATGGGGAATTGCTGATTGACGAACCGGAAGAATCGTTGATCAACCTGCAAATTTCCTATGTGGAAAACGGGCGTTCTTACCAGCAGACGAAAACCATTGTTTGCCAGTCTACGCGCAACAGCATTACCGGCCTTCTGATCACTGGCCCTGACGCAGTTGATTCGCTGGATCGAATCGTTTTGACCGCGACCGCAATGTATGAAGATGGTTCTTTTGCCACGGTGCATCCGCAGTGGGAAATCTACACGCTCGATACCAATGCCGATTTTGTGGCTGCTGATATTGGCGGTTATGGCGTGGTTACTGGGCGCCCGGTTGATTACGATATGCAGGTTATGGTGCGTGCGACGTATTTCCGCGAAGTGGCGGAATATCCGGTGACTGTGCGTTATGTGGCGCCCAAAGGCCCTGACGTTCCGGTATCAAGTCGTATCATTGGCAATTCCGTGATTTACTCGACACAAATTGCCTCGTTTAGCCAAGCGATTCTGTTCAAAAACTGCACCAATGAATTGTTGGTTAGTAGCGATTGGACGGTCGATAACGAAAACGTAATTGTCGATGAAAACGGCTTCGTTACCTGCAAACTGAATCAGGATCTACAGTTCACCATTACTGCCGTTTGGTCGTGTGGTGGCTATACCGTTACTGACAGCATGGCGGTTACGGTGGTGCCGGTCGATGCGGCTTATATCGGCCTTGGAATCACTGGCCCCGACACAATTCAAATCGGGGTAAAAGAGCGATTCAGTGCCGAAGCCTACACACCAGATACCGGCATTGTGGCGGGCCAAGGAATCAACGTTACGCCGCAATGGCAAATCATTACCGACGCATTGAATTTGCACATGTTTGCCGATGGTAACGTGCTGGTGCAGGGCGCGGTAGTAAATCAAACGTTTACCATTGCTGCTGAATTCACCTACGAAAACACCGTGGTGCAAGGAACTAAAACCGTGCTGGTCTTGGGTAGTGGTCCGGTTTATTGCACAGGGCAGGCAGAAGTGGTGGATGATTACGGCACGCTGTTTGAACAAGCAATCGGTGTTTCCGACGATTCGTTCCGTGATGATTTCGTGGGCTACGGTTATTTCATGGTGCCAACTGTTTTCGGTCCTGTGAAGTTTATCGACGTGGCGACTAATACCGAAATGGGCTGGGCGGGGCCGGATGGTTCCAGTATTCCAGCAGTGCACAAACAAACGCAAAACGGAGTCGAGGTTAGCTGGTACGTTTACCGCACCGTTGGCCACGATTTGGGGCAGAAATCCTACAGGGTTACATACGGATGATTGCAATTACTCCAAACTTGCGGAACATTAAACCGCTTTCGAAATATATGGCGCTGCGTATCCGTATGTACGGGCGCCAGCGCTTCGCCCGCACCTTCAGCCAATCAGGTTCGAATATGAGCCTGATTACACTGCCTTTCGTGCCCAATAGTGCAGAACTTTTGGAAGTTTACCATGATGGAATCCGCATGGTTGACGGCTACACGGTATCGGGCCAAAAGGTAACGTTTACCAAACCAATCTTGGGCAAACTGGAATTCATTGACGACGATCAATTCGTTGATATGTCAGAGAAATGGTTGACCATACCGGCCACCAATCTTTTGCATTACGACAATACTGATCAATCTGCATACGGCACGGATCGCCGCGATGGGCAAAAGGTTGCAGTGCACGCCAAACCCATTTGCATTACGCAGGGCGCTATTGGTTTTTGTCGGCCTTCACACGATGGGGAAAGCCTGCTGTATTGCTCGTATTACGGGATGTATGGTCGCGATTCCGTGACCTATGCAATTCGAACCGATTTGGGCCAATTATCCGACTATCGCTGTATTGATATTCGGGTGCGTGATCCAAACTATATCCCGACCATGCGCCTAGCCTGCATCAGTGCCCAAAGTTCGCCAATCAAGGCCAATGGTGAAGTAAAGGATATTACGGGCACTGGTGGATACCAGTTGTACGGGGCAATCAGCAAAGACCAAACGATTCAATTGCCAAACCGTACAGCTGAATCCGAGCTAAAAGAATACCATTTTGTTATTCAAGGTTCGGATGAAAACGGCGATTGGTTTGAACCGGAGGAATACTTTGAACCCGACACGTACCGCGTGCGGCTCACCGGGTCCGAAGGATTCACCATTACCTATCAGGGGAGTGGCAAAGATTACGGGTACGAAAACGCATTCATGTTTAGCGTTATGTGTGCCCGCGATCCCGGCGATAGTTTGAGTGTCGTGTTTGAATATGACGGCCAGCAGTTGTTCTTTGGTCGAATCGAAATGGCAGCGGCCAAACCGGTCAATAGCCTAGATAAAACCATTGTTCAAAGCTCGATTGTGCTGGATAACGGCGGGGCCACCGAGGCCAAATGGACTTACGGCGAAGAGTGGTTGAACTTCCGTGGTATTTGGCTCGATACCGTTTGGGAAAACCCGGTGGAAGAAACGCGTAACGTTCAGGTCACAATGGACTTCGAATATTCCATTGATGCTTACGATCCAATTGCACAGAAGCAAGGCATTGCGTTGCCGCAAACCAAGACCGTAACCGGTTCGTTTAAAACATCGTTCGTTGAATCGGAAAACATCGTTACCCAACCGGAAAACACCAACGATATTCTGTTGGAAAACGTGTTCTATTGGGAAACATCCGATCCGTTTAGCGCGGTGCTGACCGGTAACGTGGAATACATCAGCAACTACGTGTGGACCATCACACCAACGCCGCCACCTGAAGAAATTCCAGAAGAAAACCCGGAAACCGGTATTGAAGGTCCATAATTTAATAGATATCAGGGCATCTTTACGGGTGCCCATTTCACTTCATTAACGGGGGCCACATGACCAAAATCATTAATCCGCTGGATATTCTGCGCCAGCAAAAAGAAGCCAAAGCCCAGCAATTGGCTGTTGCCTCGGCTACCAATGAAAACGCGGAAGTGGCCACGGCCTCTGCACTGTCCAACGTTGACCCGTCCATGTGCCCAAAATGCGGTCGTAAAATGGGATTCGGTTTGCTGTTTGATCGGACACAGGTTTACTACTGCATTGAAGACCGCGTAACTCAGCCGATGGAATAAATAAATGACTGACAAGCTGGTTTTACTCGACGCTGGGGAACAGGCGCTCAACAACGCTAGCGCCGGTGGTATTCTGATCAAACCGGTTTCGTTCAAAATGGGCGATTCCGCGCTGTATCCCACCAGTACCCAACACACCGATATCGTCGGCAATTACATTTGTGGTGGACAAATTCACCACGTGGAAACCTTGAGCGCGAAGGTTGCTCGGTTTGTGCTGACTATCGACACTCGCGGACTTACCGCCCCGACTGAAGTCAAAGAAGTTGTGGTGATGTTTGAGGGAAATATTGCGTTTGGTCGTGCTGTTTTCGGCCAGCCGTATATTCTCAATCCAAACGAACCCACACGGCTCTCGGTTGTGCTCGCAACCTCGCGGGCTGACCTCACAACCATTAACGTTTCTGTTGGCGAATGGGAATCCGTACCGAGCACGGCTTTTGTGTACCAATTGCCTAGCCCGTCGCAAACGGATTTCAACCAAATTTCGCTGTTGAATGGCAAACGAAATCCCGATGGCACTTCCAGCCCTGTAATCGCCATGCGTTACGGGGCAGGTTCGTTTCAATGGGGCTTCACCGACCATTTGCGCGTGTTTAACGGAATTCCAAGCAGTGCCACCAGCACCACATTCAAAATCACCAGTTCGCTCACTTGGGCCGCTGATGAACAAGTTTTGGTGCACGTTGTGGCAGGCAGTGGCGAAGGGCAAACGCGGCGTTATCGCTGGAATGCTGGCGCACAGGAATTCCGCGATCCAGATTCCAAAGCGTTGGCAAACCTTGCGCAATCAACTATCGCAATCTGGAAACTGGTAAACGCTGGTGGCTCCAATTCTGGCGGGGGTTCGGGCAATCTGGTAATTCCAGACACAAACGAAATCCCGCAAGACTGGGTATTGACCCCCGGCACCGATGGCACGTTGGTTTGGCAACCGCCGAAAGCTGCATCGCGCATCATTTCCACGCTTTTCACCGGGCCTTCGAAACTCGATGTAAACGCCCTCAACTTCATGGGCGGCGGTGACGTTTCGCGCTACTCGACCGGCGATCTAGTGGCAGAAAACGCCAACTATATTTATCCGGCAATCGGTTTGACCACGCAGCACCGTTCGGCATTCCAGCTGGCGGCTTCCGAGGTTGAATTTGCGGAAAATATCCCGACAAACGTGCCAATTGATTTGCGTGTTTTCACCAAATCGCCAAGCACTGGTACGCGGGCAATCTTCACCACGTTGGAATTCGTGGGTGATGGTGCACAGGTCGAATATGATTTGGGACAAGCTGTAGAAAGCGCGGCGCATATCTTCTGCTTCGTGGCCTCGACGCTGCAACCGATCACCACCTACAGCATCGACCAAACCACGAATAAACTGCGCATGATTTCCCCGGTTGAGGCCGGTTTGGATATCGAATTCCGCCTGCTTAGCTACGTGCAGGAAACCGGATACTCGACGCGCATTGTGACCAAAACCTTCCAAACGCAGGGCGATACTTTCTTCCTGCAATTGCCTGCCAAACCGCAATCGATTGAGCAAGTATTTGTCAGTCAATCCGGTGCACACATCCACGAATTCAACTACACGTTGATTGACGGAAATCTGGTGTTCAGCGCCAGCCTCGAACCTGATGTAGAAGTCGAGGTAATGATTTTCGAAAATATCCAGTCGCAGGGTTCCGAACAGACTGGCCTCAACGGCATCATGATTGACGGCTATGTTTCTCACAATAACCTTGTGCTGCTGCGCCACAATGCGCCGAATGTTGAATTGCCGATCCCTGCACCAAAAATCGCGGTTGGTGATGGCCTGATCATCGACAACAGTTCCGGCACCGCGATGATTTCGCTGGATGAATCGGCGTTCCCACAGCTGCGCAATTTCCGCAAATGGAGCACCGACAAATCGTTCACCAGTTCTGATGGTGTGATTGCTCAAACCATTTCGCTCACGCAGAAACAAGCATCGATCTACATGATTGTTGCGGACTTCAGCGCCAAGCTGGGGCCGGGTTATCAAAGTGCGGAAGGTACGGAAAATATCGAGTTTGTTATCGGTATTCGCAGCGCACAATCGGCAGAACCAAACTTCGGTCGTGAGATTCGCGGTACTGGCCAAGCGGGCGTGATTTCCAACACGAAGGGCGGCATGGCCTACGCAAACGCCAGTATGACGCAGATGATCCCAATTGACCCGGCGAACCATCCGAGCGAATCGGTGGATATCGTGGCGAAAATGAGGATCAACAATGCGAACACCGCGCTGTTTGACCTGCAACTGACAATCAACCTGAATATCCTTGAGATTCCAATATGAAATACTGGGTATCCACGAATGGTAGCCTTGGAAAAGGCGCAGATATTGAGCAAGGTGCAGTAGAGATTGGTGCAGATGTTTTTCAATATCTGGTAGACAATCAAACCATGTTCATTATCCAAGTCGTGGACGGCGCAGTAAGTTGGCGGATCAACATGGCGGCCTATCGACGGGCTGCCCTCGCCAGACTGGAAAACGTGAACTTTATTACGTTTCAAAACGTGAAGGTTTACGATGACGAACTGCCGTATTTGGGTCCGTCTTATTTCCTGCGTGAGGGCGGCCCGTGCCGCATTTCTCAAGATCAGATGATCCGGTTGGTTACTGAAAGAAATCGAATTTATACCCTACGGCGTTCGGGTATTCAAACTGCCAAAACGCCGGAAGAGGTGGATGGGTATCTGACATGTCCAACGATTTAACTATTGCCGTACTCGACAATAAATCGGTGACTGTGCCCATTGGTGCTACGGTCATTACCAACAAAAAAGACCAGAATTCGCTGATTGTTCAATCGGCTATGACTGGTCAAGAAGTGGTGGCGCCCTCCTACGAACACATTGAAGCCCCCGGCTATGATGGTGAACAGGCGTACCGCGATAATGCCGATGAAATGTATTTCGGCACCCCGGTTGATTCGAACGCGTTGCGAATTGCAGAAATCGTATTCGATGACGATACCGGAATCCTGACGTTTTATCGCAACAACGGAACCCACTTCGAAGTCACTGGTTTTTTGCGTCAAATCGATTTCGGTATTGGCCCCGCTGGCACCCGTGGAAATCCCGGTAAAAACGGCACGGATGGTGACGATGGGCGCGAAGGAAAAGATGGGCAAACCGGTTGCGCAGGTCAAACGGGAATTGAGGGCCGCCCCGGTCCTACCGGTGATCCCGGTATTGAGGGCGAAGTAGGCGCCGCTGGCCCTGTAGGTCCATTAGGCCCAACGGGTCCGCGTGGTGATGTGGGGGCAACGGGTGCACCCGGATTTGAAGGTAAGCGCGGTTTGTGCGGTCCAAGTTGCCCAACGACCAGCCGTGGCCCGTGTGGTCCACAAGGGCAGGCAATGAGCGCCAACGTAGGGACCGGGCTTTACCCAAAACAAAACGAATTGATTTGGGCCGGTGCAGAAGATTGCATGTTGCCGATTTGCCCAGCGGTTTACACACCGTATCCAGTGGGTGATAAAACGGTGATTTACTAAGGGACGAATCATGAAAGAATGCAGTACGTTGCCCATGATCGCCCCGCAGGAATTGCCGGTGGCGAAATTTAGCGCAGTGTGCGGAAACTGGCTCACTGTGTGCGGTAAAGGCAAACACAAGATTTCCTATTTCGTGGGTTTTCAGCAGGGGCCAATCACCATTTGGTATCAGCGCGAAAACCTCGATGATGAAATCTATATTTATCAGGATGGTGAAGTGATTGCAGCTGCACCACTTGCCACGCCTGACGGTTCATTCAGTTTCGATTACGCACCCGTGCACCCTAATGCTGGTGGCGATGAATTGATTTTGACGCACGAAGGTATGGCCGTTGGTTCTCGCGCCCATATCCATTTGCTGTGCCCGGTCGATCCTTGTTTGCCTTCGGTTGTGCCGAAACCTACGCCGGTCGATACCACGCTGATTTGCGGTCGCCAATGGCACCAAGCCGGATACGTGAAAAAGAACACGATTTTGCTGGGTGAAAATCCCGGTAAGGTCGATCTTATTTGGTCGGTTGTGGGGAATAGTTTGGTCAACGTTTTTCAGGGCAAAACCCTGTTGCTGACCATGACGCCGGATCGTGAGGATGTGTTTACATTCGAATATGATCCAGAAGCGGGCGACGTTTACGTTACCACGCAAGGCACTGGCTCCGTTGACTACATTTTCAGTTGCCCGAACAACGACGAAGTAATCCCTGATCCCGTTTACGAATTCACCTGTGACGCGACCGAGGATTACACGTTCAATGCACCGCAATTGACCACCTTGATTCTGCCTGATCAGAAATCCGGTGTGATCGATTTCCGTGTGAGTCTGGTAGAAACCACGCAGCTGATTTTCTCGCAAAACAACGTGCCTTTTTATGTTGTGAGCGGGCACACAGGCACCGTGAATTTCTCTTTCGATTACACGCCCGACAAAGGCAAAATCACGGTCGATGCGCAGGGCTACGGCGAAGTGAAACTCTTCGCAAAATGTCCATACACCCCGGACGTTCCTATTCCGGTCGATGTGTTCATGGATTGTGGCGCCACGCTGAATACTTATCCCGGCTATTCGAATATCACGGTCGATATGGGCGGTATCTCGGGCGAAACGATCATTGACCTAGTGATCACCGAAACCGAACTGGAAATCACCAACGGCGGGGCCTCGCGGTTTATTTCGCAATCCGGTTCCTATTCGTATCAATACGATAAAGACCAACCGCTTTTGGTGCAGGCACGCGGCAACGATTTCCAAATGCGCTTGAGTTGTCCTGTGCGCCAGCCGGTTACGCCAACCATTGATTGCGGTGTTAGCCGCACGGTCGATAGTTTTGCAAATGTCACCATGCGTTACGGATCAACGGCGGGCAATACCACGATCACCACCAACCTCGATGTTTCGGTTTACCGGGATAACGTGCTGGTTGGCGTTGGTAAATCTGTGACGTTTTTCTATTCGGGAACCGGCACCGTTCTAGTCAAATCCGAAACGCTTGATCAGCAATTGACGATCAGCAGCACTTGCCCACAAAACAAGGTATTGCCGTGCGGTGATCAGCTGGTTTCGTTCACGGGTGGCGATGTAATCGACGTGGCGTTCGCTACGCCTAAAATCCGTGGTCACGTTTCGGTAAAAATCGAGATTACGGGCACGGTTTCTGCGCTATTCCGATTGGGCACCACCACGGTGCACACCTCGACTCAAACCGAAACGTTTGATGTGATTTGGAATACTGCTGATGGCCTCAGAATCACTTCGACCGGCACCGGAACATTTAAGCTTTACGTGACGTGTGCACAACCAATCTACATCGTTGGCGAAGAAACCAAAACCGAGCGGCAGAATTGCCCGGCTGGCCAAACCGCAAACGGTGTTCCGAATGGTGACACGTTTATTACCGCCACATGGAAGGTTCAAACGTGGTCGGATGGTTCGACAACCACCACCGCAAAAACTTACGACGGAGTGTGTAAAGTGCCAGAAGCCGCGCCGATAGGAAAACCTCGTTGGGGCACCGCGATGTTTGCCAACCGTTTGTTTACTGGTGGCCCAATTGCCAGTGAAATCACGGAAGAAGAGGCAATGTATGGCGTTGTGGCTAACCCGTCGCCGTCTGGTCGCAATTACCAACACTGGACCGGCATTCAGCAATTTGCTGATCAGGTTATGACCAACCAATTCGACATGTCGGCCACGGTGCCGGGCATTATTACCCCAACCATTACCGTGGACGATTTCGTTTATGTGATGTGGGATAAACGTGCTGGTTCCAAGGTGAAAATCATCAACCTCGGCAACAATTTCGAGGTGGAATTCGAAGGCGCATTGTGGCGAAACGACCTGCTCGGGAACTACGAAGGGCTGCCGGAATACAACCCGAATCTGCCGATTTATCTGACAGTGCAATACGATGACGGAAACGGTGTGCGCGACTGGATTATCATTCGCCAAGAAACCACAACGCTCCCTGAATTCTCGCCGCGTACTGACAGCTATTCCATTCAATACGTCGTGTAGAGGAATCTATGACAGGATTAACCAGAATCCCCACGCAGATGATTCGCGCAAAAGGCCAGCGCGATTCGAGTATTCTTGAGGTAAAAAACGAACGATTGTCTGCCACTGCACCAACCGATGCCGACGTTTCCGAAATCGAAAAAGTCATTTATGACGAAACGCAGGGCGTGCTTACTTTTACGTTTTACAACGGACAAGAAATGCGCGTTCCCGGTTTGCCAGTTGCTTCGAAAATTCCTGCCGGGCCTACGGGTCCGCAGGGGTTGCCGGGCATTGACGGAAAAAACGGAAAAGACGGTCGAGACGGTGCAGTCGGTCCAGCTGGTTGTGAAGGGCCACAAGGTGTAATTGGGCAAACGGGGCCAAAAGGCGAAACGGGGCGAACTGGTCAACCGGGGCCAGCGGGTGCAACAGGCCCGCAAGGTCCACAAGGTTTGCAAGGTCCGGTAGGCCCCACAGGTCCACAAGGCCCGGATGGTCCACAGGGGCCACGTGGTGAACAAGGTCCACAAGGCCGCCCCGGTCCAAAAGGCCCGGAAGGTTTTATGAACATTATTGTTTCCACAACCGAACCACCTGAAAAAGATCGCGTCGATGGTCTTTTGTGGGTGAACCCAAGTGCCGATCATTTCTGCTAAAAGGTGAATTATGGCCGGAGAATTAACACGGTTGCCCGTGTCGATGCTGCGTGCTCGCGGCAAAACCGGGGGCACACTCAAAAACACAGGCGCATCTGTTCAGGTTTCTTCTACTGACGATGCAGTCCAACCAACGTTGGAAAGTGGCACGCTTTCGATTAACGGCGTGCTGCAATTGAAAATGACCGATGGATCATATGTAGAAATCGATGGTTTTTATACCGCGAATTCTTTGATTCAAGGTCCAGCTGGCCCGCGTGGTTTTGCCGGTGAAAACGGGCGTGATGGAACCAACGGGCGTGACGGTGAACAAGGCGCAACAGGTTGCCAAGGCCCGGCAGGTCCACGCGGTGATACTGGCCCCGAAGGTCCACGCGGACCCCAAGGGATTCAAGGCCCAGCTGGTCCAAAAGGTGATCCGGGGCCACGCGGTTCTGATGGCTTCGTTCAAGTATTTATCCAAAGCACTGATCCGAGTGCGGCAGAAGGATCTGTCGTCAAGGCCGGTGCACTCTGGATCAAACCCTAAAGCAATGCAAATTAAGGGACTTTTTTAGTCCCTTTCTTTGTTTTTGGGTAATTTAAATACAGAATCTTTAATAGCGGGAACTTCATATGAGTGACTTAGCCGCTCGCTCGCCTAATGGCGCATGGGTGAACATTTGCAGTAGCGAATGGAAAGTTATGCAGGATGATGGTACGTGGCAGCAGCTTGACCCGCTGAATGACCTGCGCGTGCGTCACGGTTCAAACGATTATTGGCTGCAAATTGATTGTGATGATGGTGGCGATTATTGCCCGCCCGAAGAGCTAGCCAAATGCTGGCCGGGGCGTACTGGTAACTTCGAAACTTCCACGTTCAAAATTGCCGGCCCCACTGGTTTTCAGGTGTGTGATTGCGATGGCAACAATTGCAAAACTTACACCGGCCATACCCCCGATTACAATCAGGTTGGCGGGCGTTTCCGTGCGACGGCGCCAATTGTAGAAAATACCGTTGCATATTCGCTGCCCGTTACCTTTGCAGGTAGTGAAGCGGAAATCAACGAGATTTTGGTTTATGCGGGAACCCGTTCTGGTCATATCGAAGTTTCCTGTTTGGAACTCGACGCCAATGTGCGGGTACGCATTTACAATGATTGTGTGCTGCTCGGTGATTCCGACGTAAGCGGCAATTATTTCAACGTGTTTTTCAACACCGAACCTGCCGAACTGAAAGAAACCGATTGCGGCGAACCTGTACCCGCAAACAACTTCCTGACGGTTCGTGTGGATGGTCCGACTGGTGCACGCTGGCAAGTAAAACTGGGTGAGGTAAACATTACTCAAAAAACCAGTTTCCAACGCCCAGCCGCTTGCTTCGGTACGCATGGCCCGGTGGTGCCTTGCTTCGTCAATGACGACGGCAACTATTTGCAGCAGGATCACACCACTTACGAAAACGTGCACTACATCCCAAACGCTGGCCCGGTCTACATTGACCTCACGGTTTCCGGCGTAAGTCCTGTGACGTTTGAAGTGTTTTACAATGGCGGGAAAATTGCCGAGCGTACCACCACAAACTCGGCGCAGGTGCAGACCGTTAGCTCGACTTTGGTGTTCAATCACAACATTGTCGGCGGCGATAACTACGTGGTTATTCGCTACACGGCACCGCGTGGTTACGACACGTGGTATTACTCGATTTATTGCCCCGGCCTGAAGGGTTCGCGTCTGAATCTGGCGCCTGTTATGAAGGTTCCGCGTGATTTGCCGCTGGATATTCTTTGCCAGCCATTGAGTCCATCGCTGAATCCGAATTTCGCAATCGTTGGCCAAGGCACGCCACGTGCAGACATTTACTTCGATTATTCTGGTGAATTGGCGGGTGACATTGCATTCGAATATTTTGCGTCGGATGCTGTGCAATTCCTCATTTTCCAAGGCAATTATCCGAACGAAGTTTTGGTGGCCGGTACGCCAGCAACCGTAACGGGCCACGGGCGTTTCCACTTCCGGTTTAATCCGGGTGGAGGCAACGTAATGCGCGTGCTGGTCATGGGTCCGTGCTGCCCTGATTGGTCGTTCCAGATTTCTGGTGCAATTCCACCACCAATCATTGATATTTTCGACGCGGAAATTCAACGGCCAGCCGGTGGTCAAACTGCGCTGCTTTGCTTCGATGTGAAACTGCGCAATAAAACCCCGCAGCGTGTTACGTTCGATTGGGATATCACACCGTTGACCGCCATCCCTTCGCCCGAAGGAAATTGCTTGATTACCGAAGTGGTTGAGCAAAGTCCTTATTGCAACATCGTGGCGACCGGTACGGGGCGCGGTGGTCCCTATGACAACAACACGAACATTGGCTACCCACAAGCGCTGCAAGTTTCGAGTTCTTTGCACGATCCAAACTGTGCGGTTGGTGGTCAGTATTACGTGATCGAAACCGAGATTGAAATTCCGGCAGACGGCACGTATACGCTGGTCGGTACGGCGGACGATAACCTCGACGTTTATCTCGATTGTGAAAAGGTGTTTGCTGGCCCACGATACGAGGATGCATGGCGCGGTACGCATCGCGGATCATTCACGGCTAAAGCAGGCTGGCAAACGCTTTCTGCCGTTTATCAAAACGTTCCAAACTGCACCGTTGGTTGGGCGAAATTCGTAATCATTGACGCGGCGGGAACCGTGGTATTTGCCACCAACCCCACGACGCAGGTATGGCGCAGCAAGGCCGGTGCTATTTCGGTAGAACCGCCAACGCAAGTGCCGATGAATTACCCAGCAGATTACAACCCGGTATCGGGCAGTGGTGCGATTGAAAGTTGCACCGATGGCACCCGCGTTTGTGTACCGATTTGCGGTTCTGATCTGGTTGGCCCTGATGTGCAGCTTCAGCTGAATATCAAAAACATCATTAACGCAGACCTCGGGGATTTGACGGCAATCGGCACCATCAAAAACGGCAACTTCGCGTCGTGTGAACAAAACACGAACGTCGCTGTTTTGGACGCCGGGCCAGATGAATTCGTGAACCGTGGCGCTCGCAAAATGTACGTGAACAAATTGTCGGGTAATGCTGGCGCCGTTTACGTCATGGATACCACGATCAACGTGGCAGCCGGTGGTATCTATACCGCGTATTTCTACGGAATCGATACCGCTGAATTGTTCATCGATTGTGCGAAAATTGCGACCACCACAGCGGCCACTGGTGCGGCGAAAGTTCGATTTGTAATGAATGCTGGCGCCCGTAAGGTCTACATCAATTATTACACCAGTGCATCGAACGGCAAACGCACGGGCTACGCTGCAATGGCCCTTGTGGATTCGCTGAACCGAATTGTTTATGCGTCGAATGCTGCTGACTGGCGCGGACGCATCATCGTGCCGGGCACAGAACCAAACTGTTCGCAATTTCCGCCGACCTGTGAAATCTTCGGAAATTCCGTTGAGCAACAATCGCACTCGGGGGCCTCTGGAAACTACACCGTTGGTTACGGCGCGATTAAAGTTCGTTCCAGTCTGCACAGCAATTCGCCGCCCGGTTCGGGTACGTGGTCCGTGCAGTACAAACCGCAATTGCCCGCAGGAAATTACACGCTGGTTTGGTCGTGCGACGATTCCGGGGCGGCCTACATCAACTGTTCGTTGCTGGCGTCGAAAGGTAGTAACTGGCGGGATATCCAGCGCAATGCGTTTACTGTGACCGATGGATCAAAACCGACATTGGTAACAATTGCGTATTCCAACGGCGGCGACGTAGCGTGGGCAAACTGGGCAATTCTGGATGCGGGCGGAAATGCAGTTTCTGTCAGTGGTCCAAACCTGCCGGGCAACTCTTCGGCAGCGGGAAATTATCTGGCAAATATTGCAGGTTCTCCGCTCGGTGAAACTTACGATCCGGGCCGTAGCCGCGTAGGTTGGATGGTTCACTGGGGTGGTTCGATTTGGGGCACCGGTACAAACTATGCGTGGTGGTCGTGTGAAAACGAAATTGATATTCCAGCAGATGGCACGTATTACGCGGTAGCAGATGCCGACGATGCGATGGGCCTATACATTGACTGCACTGGGCGGCCCACAAACGGTACGCCATTTGTTTTGAGTGCAGGCCGCGTAAAAGTTCACGTGCGTTGCTACAACTACAAAGCAAAAGATGCCAACTGGTTCGGTTTCATTTTGTATAAAGCCGATGGTACGCCGGTTTACACCAGCAGGGCCGCAGGTTGGAAAGCAAAACGCGCTGATCTGGATTTCTCGGGCATGAGTTGATTTTGAGTGGGTGTCCTATGGGCACCCCTTGATAAAGGGTGATTTTAATGGCGAGTAAGTTAACACGAATCCCCACGCAGATGATTTCCACCAAAGGGTCTACCCTCGGGGATATCCTGCGTGACACTGGCGAAACTTTCGAACCCAGTCAAGAACGAAAAAACGCAACGGGCGTTCTGAAATCTGGTGAATACGATAGCCAGACCGGTACGCTGAAACTGACCAACTCTGATGATTCGGTAATTCTCCTTAACGGATTCCCGACCGCTGCAAATATCGGGGTTGGCGCCACGGGTCCAACTGGCCCACAAGGCGAAAAAGGAACAAATGGTCGTGATGGAAAAGATGGGCGCGATGGTGCACAAGGTTGCATTGGTCCAAAGGGCGATAGTGGTCCCGCTGGCCCTGCTGGTGGTTATGGTGGTATCGGCCCCCGTGGCCCTGTAGGCCCAACTGGTCCTCAAGGTCCGCAAGGTTTGCCCGGTGAAAAAGGCGATGTTGGTGCAACTGGCCCAGCAGGCCCTCAAGGCGTTTCTGGTGGTGCTGGTTCGATTGGCCCGACCGGTCCCCAAGGCGTAATCGGTTTGACCGGTGCAACTGGCCCCGAAGGCGCAAAAGGCGAAACCGGCGCCACGGGTCCAACTGGCCCGCAAGGTTTGCTTGGCCCTACAGGTCCAAACGGTTTGCAAGGTCCAGCGGGTCCAACTGGCCCGATGGGTGTTGGCGAACGCGGCCCTGCTGGTTCTGCGTCGATTTTCACCAACAGTTCGTGGCTCAGCAACGATGCACGAATTGGCCGTTATTTCTCGCTGGAATCTGGTGATAAAACGGTCGAAGTTTTCGGTTCGTTCAAATCCAGCACACCGGTACAAGTTTTCGACATTCCATTCGAATACAACGGTGCGGCGGCACGTGCTGTTAAGGTCTATATTTCTTTCAACACGTGGAACCCAGCGGCTGCTGGTTCGACCTATACGATCACGCAAAGCGCGACAATTGACGGACAAACTTCGCATAAATTCACGTTTACTGCGAGCGCCGCAATTGCCAACCTCGATTTCAATTGGCGCGTTGCGATGTTTGATACCAGCCCAACGCCAGACGTGCGCATGTACGATACGGAACTGGACGTTGCACGTCCGGGCAACCCTGCAATCACCGCCACGCTGAAGTTCCCGGCCCTGCTGTCGGTTGATAGTGAGGAAACGGTTTTGGTTGACTGGGAAACTGTGTCGGATAATGCGATTGGTTCCGGCATTCCGGTGCCAACCACTCAGCAGCTGTTTGATTCGTGGTACAAATCGGCAGGCCCTGATTTCTTCGCACCGTCGCAAACCATTCCGTCTAGCTCTGAAGGCGCAACACTGGTCTTCGATAACGGGCGCATTGAAGTTACGCGCAACACTGCAAACTATATCGGAATGTTTAGCCCGATTTCTTTCGAGAAATTCGAGTTGCAGGCAACCGTAAGTTCGGCAGACGCAGACGACGACGCAATTGGTTTGGTGGTGGCGCATGTACGTCAAAACGGGCAAAACCACATGCTGCTGGCCCTGCGAAATCAGGGCGGTTTCGGTGGATTGTCCACCGCTTCACGCAAAAACTTCATGCTGGTTTATGTGCGTGATAACACCACGGTCAAAGAACTGGGCGCCGTTGACATTGGCGTAACCGAAAACAAATGGAGTGGCAAAACCAGCGTCATGAAAGTGGTGCGTGACGGTGATTCTGTGCAGTGCTTCGCCTCGCCGTTCAACAGCGCCACTCTGGACGCTACGCCTTTGTCGGTGAATTTGGCATCTGATCCAGATTTGGCAATGTTCCGCGATAGCTGCCGTTTCGGTTGGTTCGCTGCCTCGCAAGCTGGTTCCGTGTGGCAAAACATTTCGTTCAATTTCGGCACCGCCGATTACGTGAGTGCATCTGGTACGCTGGAATTCGCACCGGGCGAAAAAGAAAAAGAAATTCCAATCACAATCTACGGAACGTCCACGCCTAATCCGCCTCAGAAAACTGTTTCGGTGCGGCTGTCGAACGCCCGTAACGCCAACATCACGGTTGCAACAGGTGTCGGCACATTCTGATGACCGAAAGGGGCCGATAACAAGGCCCCTTTTTTGGAGCATTTATGGCAAAAATTCAGGGCGCAACAGCTTACGCCACAACGTCTTACGGTAGTACGCCTTCGCAGGCCATTGACGGGTCCACCCTAACGCGCTGGGAATCCAACAACACTTACGCTGCGACCGTAAACGACGTTTTTGTTTTGGGTTTTCCCCGGCGTGTAACCCCTAAGCAAATCCGTTTGCTGTTCCGTACATGGGGACAAGATTTACACGTTGGTTATTCGCACACTGGCGGCACAGTAAAATCCAGCTACACCGAAATAAAAGTCGTCAACATTGCCACCGAACCAAACGACTCTTTGGGCAATAAGTGGAATGTCGTTACCGACAACAACGGTGGTATGGATGTTAGTTCGTCCAACGTATTGCTTCTGCCTGAAAACGAAATTGCGGCTCAGTATTGGGCAATCTGGATCAACAACGCAACAGGCGTTGACCGGCTGCGCATTTGGGAAATTTCGCTGCATGATACGGTTGGTGATGAAGGCATAAACCCAACGCTGCCCAATAGCATTCCAGTGCCTCCTTTCACTGCGTCTCCTAGCCCATACTGGAAGCGCACAGAATATTCCACGCCCGGCCCGTTTTCACATACGCCAGACGCCGACACTAAACTTATGTTTTTGGTGGCACAAGGCGCGGGTGCTGGTGGTCGAGTTGTTCATAAACTGGATGGATCAATTACGCCTGTATCCGGTCCCGGCGAAGCCACTACTATTGCGTCCGCAGCCGGAACTATTCTTACTGCAAATGGTGGTGCTAATGACGGCACTGGCGGTTTGCTTTATGACGATCGTGGTAAATCTACAGAAAATTGGATTCGATACGATTATCGCGCAGGCATAAATGGCGGTGTAGTTGTGGCTGGTGGTGCATTAGCCTCGCCAGCTGGCGCTAATACCGGCGTCCTCGGTGCCACAACTGGTGCAAGTTTTATCCTTGTTCCAGCTGGCCAGCCTGTAACCAACACGTTTACAGGCACGTCCGAAATTAAAGGCACCGTAACCTATGAAAAGTTTGCGCGTGATGCAGCATACGGGCTGAAAAGCCAAGTTACTACTGCAAACGAGAGTGGGTATGTTGAATATTCTTTCCTTGGGTATGCAGGCCGAAACGTCACGATTAACGTCCGTCGCAATATTGGTTATCCGACCATAAATGCGGCTGGTCGCATTCGATTTAACGGCGTCCTCCGATCTACATTTAGCGGTGTTTCAGAGCAAACCGAAGCCTTTACCTACGCAATGGTTGACGGTGTTAACACCGTCCGGTTGGAATTCGGAAACCTGTCACCTGTTCAAGCCGGAACTTTTGCGTCTATCACATCGGTCGTACTTAGTGGTACAGGTGCGCCGGGTGTAAACGCTGGTGGATCGGGCGCATTAAGCCGTTTGTATATGGCACCTAAGCCATTAACCGGTGTTATTGGTAAAGGCGGTGTTGGTCAAGCTGGTGAGCAACCCAACGTAACAGCTGCACAAAATAGTACACGGGGTTCTGGTGGTGCACCGGGCGGTAATGGCGGTGACGGTGTAATTGTTGTTTACGAATACAAAGGTTTTATGGCTTATGGCGATTCGCCTTTGCCTACGTTCGCAAACTACAACGTGGCGCCCGGTACTGAAGTTGCAGGGGCCTCGCGCACCGATTATATCGGGCTAACGAATGGTGGCCAGCGATCTTTTACTCACAAACTGCGCGAAAAAACCAAAAACGTTTTCATCATCATGGTGGGTGCTGGCGGTAGCCGCGAACTTGCCTCTATTTCGCAGCCAGATTCAACTGTAGTTGTGGCCGGTGCCGGTCGTTGGGAAGCCAAAAGTGGCTGGAACTCAACCGGCACCTCTGGCGTGTCTGGCGGCGTTTTTGTATCCGATAATGATTCTATCAATTCGGGTGATGGCGTTGCAGGCATTTACGGATACGATACCCTAGCCACATCACCCATTGCAGGTAATTACGGGCGGGGTTCTGGTTCGTATCCGTATAAGGGTGCGGGTGGTGCTGGTGCATACGGATTCTTTGCACTTTCCCAAGCTCAAATGGCTAGCCGTTCCATTGATATTTTGGTGGGCAACAACACGGCTACAACCTATCAGGAATTGCCGGGTGCTGTATTTGTTTTCGAAACAGAATCCGACAACGTTTTGCAGGTTACGCAGGTTGTAGAAGAGCTATTGGTAAAGGCCTCCGTTTCCAATACGCAAATCACGCAAAGTTCTGAACTGTTGTTTGCGAAATCTCCAATCGCCAATACGCAAACGTCGCAAACCCCGGAATTAATGCTGGTCAAGGAAGGCGAGCAAAACAACTGGCTGCAAGTTTCGTATGCCAATATCGGTTTTGTTGTAGACGCTGAAGATCCAGCAACTGCCGTGACCCAAACCGCTGAACAGCTGCTGGTTAAACAGCCTGTAACGCAAACAATGCTGACCCAAAGTGCGGAAATGATTCTGGCCCGCGTGCCACGTATCCCATACCGCATGACGCAGGTGGCAGAACTGGTTTTCGTCTCTGAAATTCCATCGGTTTTCTGGTTGAATTTCGGTGAAGTAAACGATCCGGTAAAAGATCAGATTTATACGTCGTTGACCGGTCGCGCTACCAGTGTGCAGCCCGGCGCCTATATCCAATTGGAAGGCCCTCACGCCGAAGGCACAACGATGTTTGTGAACGGGGTTGACGTTGGTTTGTCGTCGCCAATTGCCAATAATGATCGGGTGCAAATTGTTGGTGGCATCCCTAACTGGTGGCAGGCTTCGATTAACGTTTACACCTATTACCTTGTGAACGGCGAAGTGACCCGCGAACAGGTGGGAATGTGGCTGTTTAAACACGTGGTGCGCACCCCAACCAAACCCCGCGCCTACGCCGCACAATACACCAATAACAAATGGCAATTCCTCAAAAATGGATTGTCTACTGCACAGCTGCCAAAATCCATTATTGGCCGTGCCTACGCCGCGCTTTCTAACACGCTTTCCGTTCTGGTTAGCCGTGGGTATTCTGCGCTGGGTGCCACGTTGGGCCAGCTGGTTTCCTCGGCACAACAGGCAACCAATAGCCTCGGGCAAATGGTGGTGCAGGCCAAGCATCAATTGGCTGAAGGTGCGCAGTCCCTCATTACCAAAACTTACGCAGCAGAATTCGAACAAAACGACTTCATTTTGCTGCAAACACAAGACGACCAGAACACCGTTACATTCGATTCCGGCGTTGGCGTTGGTGCCGACCGTTTTGATATGACGGTCATTAATCCGAAAGTTAAATACGGCATTGTCCACGATGTGGCCCAAGGTGAAATCAACGGCCCCGGCATGGTTCAATTCGAAAATGTTGAATTCATTGAATCGGGTGTTAATTCCGATGCGATGGAGATTGAATTCGAAACCCCGATTTACGTGGGCGTTGAACTGACAGACTTCCATTTCGAATACAACGCGGTTGGGAAATCCTACAGCGATGTGCAGGAATATGAAGCGGTGTTGAGTACCGGCTTTGCAGCCCCGTTCCTTATGGGCTTCACCGATACAATTGCCTATTCCGTTCTGCAAGAGTTCGCGTTTGTCGGTGTTCGTTCCGGTGGTACAGGGCTGGCTGATATCCCGCAAGGAACCGCTGACTTGTCGCAGGTTAAATTCGGGATCGGTGAATTGTTCGGCAATGAGAAATCGCACGGCCACACCGAGTTTGTGCAGCGGACGCCTGAAGTGCATGGCGCACATGATTTCCACAACTTCCAATCCTTCCCAGTTTATTCCGGTGCAATTGGTATTTCCACGTACAAAACGGGGATCATCAAACGCACCGAGCACGTGGAACGGGTGCAAATCAGCTGGATCAGGATTAAGGCACAAATGGGCGTGGCACAAAACACTCCATATCGCCCACAACAAGCCACCAACGGACGCGGTAAAGCCTCGCTGTATCAGGGCTTTGACACGTTGAGCGACGTGCTCGATTTCACTGCGAACTATGACGGTGTGACTACCCTGCAAAAGTTCAATGGTTATGTTTATAACCTTGATGTAGACAAAACATTCGTTTGTGAAGTCTATTACAACGGTCCAATCAGTGGCCTCATGCAAGGTGGTTAATTTAATAGAAACGTTGGAGATTTCACATGGCATTAACACCTGTCAAAAAGCTAAGTGAAGTCGGCAACCGGTTGCGCAAGAATTTTCAGTTGAAAACCTTGCTGCTTAACCCCAACGCCACGGAAACATTTGTGATTGATTGCGGCAAGTCCGCAATCGTCCAAAGGCTTGAGGTTGACCAACCCTGTGTGGTCGAGGTATTCGGGACTGAAAGTCACAGTCCCATTCTCGACCAAACACCTTACCGGTTTGTCGCGGTCGCTGGTCATTTAGTCGATGATGGTTCTACCACGCTGCGTGATGGAACCGTTATTAAATCGCGGCAATATTCGATTTTCGTGAACCTTGAGACGCCGGGTAGGCCTCAAGTGTATGGACAGATCACGAATTCGCAACCGGTTGCCGCTTCGATTACTATCAAACTCATGTACCTTACGGTCGAGGATTAAAAATGGGTATCGCAATTCTTAAAGAGGGTTTCCCGACTGCGGGGAAGGTCACGCTGGATATCATCGATTCCATGCTGGCCAACGGATTTACCGCCATCTATCCAGTGGATGGCACCAACGTCTACGTCAAACCGACTGGCGCCACTGCTGAAAAATTCATTGTGGTTTTGGAAGCCGGGCCGGATGTTGACCCGCTGAATAAAACCGACGTAACCAAAAAACAACCATGGCGCGTTTCGTTCAACGTTTCTGATACCGCAACCCTCGGTGTTTTCGTTGGTTCTGACGCTGCGCTGCCTGCCAGTGGTGCGCTGCCATACGTTACCGCTTCCATTACCGAATCCAGCGCAATCAACACGCGTATTGTTGGTGCAAAAGGTATTGTTGGTGAGGATTATACGCCACCACGTACCACCTCTAGCCAAAGCGCTCCGTATTTCGCTTCCGCTGGTCTGCCAGCTTCTTTCCAGCCGCATTGGAAAAACGTCACCGAAGGTTTCATTAACCGCAAAGCTCGCGTTTGGGTAGATATTGCCACACAAACCAGCGGCGGCACCGAGCAAGTTCCGGTGGCTCCAACCGATCCGACCAAAGATATCAGCGCCACTTACCCACTGACCTATTACCTCGCAATTACCCCGCGTGGTTTCTTCCTGTCGATTTGGGAAGGTTCGGCGGCGGATATGAGCGGCACCAACTTCAGCTGGATGCTTGTGCAGCGCCCAGTAAAACGCGATACCGGCGAAGTTGTCACCGATGGCAAGGCCCCTGTTTTCTGCGTGAACTCGGTTGGCAACCAACTCAACCGTTTTGTGGTGCGCGAATCTGATGTGGTGGATGCTTCGGCAATTGCCCGTGCTGACGTGGATTCGAAAGACTGCACAGCCATCATCAACTCCAAAAAACAGGTTGGTGTTTCGGAAAATAACCAGTACATCGTAAACTACCCGTCGCGCCTGAATACCCCGCGCTACGCGTACACCTACGAACTGGATATGATCGGCTACGCGTCTGCTACCGTGATTTCTTCGACCACTGAAGTTCCACAAAAACTTTACAGCGAAGCAGAAGACCGGACCTATATCGGCCTGCAATCCAACATTGCACAAAACAACGGCATGCGCATTCTGGCCCTGAAGAAAGGCGCGGGCATCGCGTAAGGAGCAATTTAAATGGCAGTTTCTGGATTCTACGTTCGTCGCAGCGGTTACACGCATGTTGGCGAACTGATGCTGGCGGTAATTACCGACCTGACAAACAACGGTTTCACCGCACGTTTCCCTACCCCATGGGTTCCGCCCGTTGACGCGACCGGTCGTGCGAAATTCAAAGTCACCCTTGAGGCCGGGCCACTGGTTGACCCGCTCAACAAAACCGAACTCGAAAACAAACAACCATGGCGCGTGCAAATCGAAGTTTTCGATAAACACACTTGCGGCATTACTGTTGGTTCGCAGCAAGCCCTGCGCGTTGACGGTTCAGCCTCCTACGGCACCGCTGGTTCTGGCTCTTCGAAAACTCTGACCGGCCCCGTGGGTGCGATTGGTGGTTATTACACCAAAAACAATACCACTCTCGCCACGTTCGCACCGGACGTGACGAAGCCCGATGAAGCGTTTTTGAACCGCACTTCTCGCGTGGTGATGAATACCACCGATTTGTCGGATTCTTTCCCGATGACCTACAGCCTGTCGATTACCAATCGCGGGATTTCTCTGTGTGTTTGGGAAGACTTCGTTTCGGATTCGGGCGCCGTCGCAATTTCGTGGTTTGTTGTTCAGCGTCCGGTTAACCGTGACACTGGCGCCACCATCGAAGCCGGTAAGGCCCCGGTGTTCTGCCTGTATGGTGTGAACAACAAAATCATGCGTTTCGTTGTGCGTGAATCTGACGTGCTGCGTCCGTCTGATCCGGTTAGCGCCACCGCCGATTCGGATTACAACAACGCAATTATCAACGGGATGGAACAAGTTTCCATTTCCGAGGGTAACAAATACGTTGTTAACTTCCCGTCGCGCCTCAACACCACGCGTTACGCCTACACCTACGAACTCGACATGCTGGGTTATACCAGTGCCGACGTAGTTTCGGAAAACACCGACGTTCCGCTGCGCGTATACGGCGAAGCTGCTGATCGCAAATACGTTTCGCTGATGGCAAACGGTGCGAATAACACCGGTATGCGGATCGTAACCATCAAGGAAGGTGGCGGCATTTCGCTGTCGTAACATGGGGAAATAAAGCCCCTCGAAGGGGACTCTTTGCAGTCCCCTTTTTTATTTCGTTTGGAGAACACTATGTCTCTTCTGCAACAAGACGGTTTCGACCACTACGGCACCACGGCACTACAGACCCCAACCACCGTGGCGGCAATTGCTCTGACTTCCGGGGGTTTCGTGCAGCCCACGGGCACCTGTTCTTGCGCCACCGGTTATGGCAAAAACACGGGTTCGCTAGGTGTTGGTTTGACTGCCAGCACCACCGATTTGATTTGGCTGAAAAAACCAATCAAACCTGAATCGTTTTTCGCAACCGGCGCCGCGTACACTCCGACTATCCGCGTGGTGCATGCATTCGCCGCACGTTTCGTTCTGGCTCCGACCGGCAACCTGCAATTCGCCCGTATTGCTGGGGTAAACGTTTCGATTGGCTCCGACTGGTACATTTACGTCGATGGCGTGAACACCAACTATCAGTGCGAACTGAATATCTGGAACTTCGTTGAACTGGTGGTGGATATCGCCAACAACAAATTCGAACTCTGGATGACCGATGTAAAGGTTTACGAAAAAACCATCACCGGATACACCCTCGATTTTTGGGAAATCCGAGCGCAATATACCTCGGGCGGTACTGCCCATTTGGTTCTGCACGTAGACGACCACCACATGCTCGACGGCGCAGGCCAGTACAACAACGAACGAATCGGAAAATGCGCAACAATTACCCGATATCCAACCGCTGATGCAACGGTGCAAATGACCCCGGATACCGGCACCGCAAACTTCAGCCGGGTGAATCAGGCAACCCCTGATGGCGATACGTCGTATGTGTCTTCGAACAAATCCGGCGTCACCGACCTTTACACCAACACCACTTCGTTTGAAACGGTGGATGACGCGGCTGTGCGTGCCATCACCATTGCACCATCTGCCCGTATGGTTGAACCGGATTCGCTGTCCGTAACTGCCGTGGTTGACGTTGACGGTGTGCAGGCCACTGGCTACCGGATGAAACTGAAAGCTGCGCAATATACTTCGATGAAACACATTTTCGAAGTCAACCCAAAAACCAATCTGCCTTGGACCCCAACCGAGGCGCAAAACGTGAAATTCGGCCAACGCATTCTGCCTAAGCCGACCTGATAAGGGGATGGTTTATGGCCGTTATTTTTGCTGACGATTTTCAACAGTGGGGAAATTCCGGCAACATCGGTAGTGCTAGTGCCGAGCCGTTTTTGGTGCCGGAATTCTCCTCCTATAACGTAATCCAGCCACGATTCCAAGCACTTGGATTTTACCCGGCTGTCGGTATGCGCGGGACCAACGGTGGTACATGGGCTGTTCCATCAGTGTTTTACTCAACTACCTATGGCGGCCTAGCCATTCACCACAACAAAGGCACTATTGCCCCAATCTACAACTTCCCCGGCGCCGTTGGTTTGCGTAAAACCATTCGACCGTCGGGGGATATTTTGTATTTTAGTGCGTGCATTGAATTGGTGGGTGGTACTGTTTATCAGAATGGCACAATTTTCCAGTTTGGATCAGAAGCTTCACCACTTTCTGCCTTCACCAACACTCAAGCCATGCCCGGATCTTTCCTGTATACCGTGGGCATAAATGGTGACGGATTCTACACGTTTAACGGCGTAGCAACCACAGTGCAGGCCTTCTACCGGCCCGCATCGGTGAAAGCTTTTATTGACGTTGTTTTTGGTCCGGGCTACATGGAATTGTGGATCAATAATGAAATGATTATCCGACAAAATCGGGTAACGTTGCCAGTCACCGAAATCTCCATTGCACCAACCGATGATCGGGCGGTTTTGCTGATTCTGCGCAGTCTGATGATTTGCGACAATTCCGGTGGATTCGGCCAGCGCATGGGGCGGAAAATTGTACAGACCTTCCCGGTCACAACTACAGGTGCGCTCGAATCGACTTTGAACGTAACCGGCACCCCCACTGCTGTACAGACATTGGGTAGGTTTGCCACTGACATAAACACCGAGAAAGATACCACGATGTTCGGCAGTTTGGTTAGTTCTGCGCCCTATGTGAAAAACGAATTTGGGGCCACGCGCCCCTCTTCCACGCTTAAACCATATACGGCGTTCGTAAATTTGCAGGCCAAGCGGTTGACGCCTGCTGCCGATGGTTTAGGTTTATTGCCATTCGTGACAATTGCCGGAACAAAAGTCTACGGACAAATAACGATCCCAACCTCGACGTGGAAACAACTCACGACCGAAGTTCCGATTGCCGCTGCGCAGACTTTCACCGCCGTAACTTTTGGCTACGAACATGACTACAAAGATCAGAATAAAATCTGGATCGATGATCGTGCGAAGGTCGATGTTTATGGGGATGCGGCGTCCGGTTCGTTTGTGCCGCCCGGTTTCCTCGGCAATCCGATTATTGCAGCCCCACTGCCAATGGAAACTGCAACACTCGGCGCCTACGTTTTCGACTACGCAGTTTCGACCCTGACACAAACAAAAACTGATGTGACTAACTTGTCGTATCAGCAGGATCAATAGGAATTTCTATGGCCTTCGTGACAATTGATAACCCCGGTGGGATTATGCACCACGGCGGGCAGATGGCATGGACCACGATTAGCGATACCCGTATCGCCATGGTCACAATTACCGCCGATTTCAAAGCACTGATTCAGGAAATCAATCAGGTAAATGGGGCGCCTGTTGTGGGCGTTCCCTCGTTTATTGCGCAGCTTGGAACGTCTGGTTTGAATGCAGGCTATCCGTTCCGGCCAAAAATTCGATCCATGGGAAATGATCGGGTGTTCGTTATGGTTCCCGCGTCGTGGGATTTAATACCCACGACGGAACGCGCACGCGGATGGGGATGCAGCCTATCAGCCGCAGCTAGTGAGCGCGCCGTTATTCGTATGCCGAACCTGTACAGCTGTTACGTGATGGAGCGAAACGGTAGCGGACAATATACGGTCAAATCAAGTGCACAAATCAATACAACACCTAGCGGATTTACCGAAACTATTTCGGTACATTATGCCCTAACAATTGCCGAAGCTTCTGGCACACAAGTTGTTGTAAAAAGAGCGTGCAGCAGACCTAACCAGACCTACTACGGCCTAGCTGGGTACACCATCACAATTCCCGTTACTGACGGGGTATTGGGTACACCAGTCGGTACAATGGACGGCCCCAGCCTAATTAACTACAACGCCAGTTACGCGAACAACATGCAGATTTTTGAATATAAAAATGTTCGAGATTTGCAAGGACGGCCCGTAGAAATTCGGGCAGTGATTCCCACATCCTCTTCGTCATTCGAAATGACCAACACCAAAATGGTTTGGCGTCCGCCAATCACAACTGGCGTTGGTGAGGCTTGCCATCTGATTGCTGGTGGTGTTTATGCAGGTTCTTATTCGTACCGTTCAGCCCCAGCGTTGGCCTATGTTCAGCCAAATTCCTTAGTTCCTCTTTCGGCTGATGCTCAGGGCGATTATTACGCTTGCGGAGGGTCAACCACAACAGCATCTTGTGTGTACAATGCAAATCAAATTTCAACGGGTGATATATTGATCAATCCGCTGGATACAGGGTTTGTGCACAGTTCGGGTGTCGTGTGTGTTGTAGGTGGTAAAAATACCATCAGCGTACCTTACACCGTATTTGAAAACGACGTGGCCATGCACGTTTGGCAGGCGTATGCGGAAACGGTTACGGACACTGTACTGCCTTTGCAATTGTCATTCCGCCTGCCTGTAGGTCAGGGTCAATATAGTGGCCCGTTCGATCCAATCAAAACACCGTACTATTATAAAGAACGGATGAATAACAATCGAATTCTGCATAAAGTTGACGATTCGCATTTCTGGCTGATTGGCTGCTTCATGGCCGACGCTAACTCGGCGCCTAAACTCGGTGTTATTTCTGTGAGCGTGTAAAATGGCCCTACTGAAAAGTAATGCGCTGCCAAACTCAATTGTGGCGCACGGATTAAATCACCTGCTGGCCTATCAGTCGGGTGAGGTGAAACGCTATCGGAAAGAAGCTGACAATTCGTTGCTGCTGCGCCAGACATACCTGCTGGCCGATGTGAAACGTCTGGCAATTTCCGAAGATGGCTTGTGCATGGCGGCGCAAACCGCAACACAAACGCACCGTCTGCACATGCCTACCGACGATCCGTTGGCGACGACGGGTGCCATGGCTATTTCCGATTCGAATTTCCTGATTGTTTTGCAGCCAACGGCTGTGCAGGTAATTCGCGAAACTACTGTGCTTTTGACGGCGACCACCACCGTTGCCGATAAAGTTTGTTGCGGCCTGAATTCATTCGTTGTCTACAACAGCGCACGCACCTTGACCGGCACCTATACCGGTTTTGTTTTGACCAACACCGCGCAAGCAAAAACCCTGATGCATGTGGCCCATACGGGTTCGGATAAATTCGCGTTTTTCTACAGCGACGGCTCCGTTACGCTTTCTGGCACCACGCGCACCGCGAAAGTTTTGCGCAATCACCGGCACATTGGTCAACACGTGGTGGCGAATGACGGCACCGACGAATGGACGTATATGCGGAAATTTCCGCTAACTGCGCCAGTTAAATTGCGTCCCTATGTGGAACCACCAGCCCCAGCTGATTTTTTCACCACAGATACAGGTGGCGCACCGCTCACTTACACAATTCAGAAAACTGCTGGTGCAAGTGTTGACGAACCTGCGCAAATAGGTACGGCCTCTTACACTTTGCAACATGGAAATCAGGATTCCATAACAATTCTTTTGGACCAACCAATAAACTTGGCTGCGACCGATTGGACGTTGGAATGGACAACACTTAATCAGTCAGCAGCGGATGGTTCGTATTACGCAGAAATTGCGATGCTTCCCGCTGCTGGAAATTTGGGTGTTGTTGCGCGTTACGGCGATGGGGGCTACGGCAACCGCCTACAGTTTGGCGGCTTAATGAGCGCACAAACCAACGTATGGAACGCAAACTACACGAAAGCTACGTTGAACGGCGTTCTGCGAAAATGCGTAATGGTAAAACAGGGCACAACTGTTTCGGTGTACATTAACGACGTTCGTCAAAACCTAGCAATCGGCACCACGTCCACTTACGACCAAACCACATTCACCATTGACACCGATATAACGGCCATCAAACGGATCGTTCTCGGTGCAACGCCTTCTGGCGGAGGCACAATTGGTGCGATTCGCGGCCCGGTTAAATTGAGCCTTTCTGCAAAACGACCAACACCAGAACCATTCTCGCTATTTAAATCTGATGGTTCTCTGGCAACCGGCGTAACCAACAGTGGAGCAACTGTTGCGCCAAATCTGATTACATTCTCAGGTACTTCGTATTTGTCTATGCCCGGTTCGGATGCACTCGTTCCGCGTACAGATGATTTCGAAATTGACTACGAAGTTTTGTACACTTCGATGCCTGCTGCGGTTTCTGGTACGTCACTACAGCCTGTGATGTACTGGGGTAACTGGGCAACACCCGGCCAGCCTGTGAATATGGATATGTACTACATCAACACAGCGCCTGCCCGACACGGTTTCCTAACGTCTCACGATACCTCACAATTCCTGACACACAACGTGCAAATGAGTGTTGGCCAATGGTACGCATTTAAATGGGCACGTAAAAGCGGAGTGCTGAAATTCTACATCGACGGGACCGAAGTAGCCTCGCAAGATTTCCCGTATGACATTACCTATAAATCAACACAGCCTTTGGTGTTTGGCCGCCGCCGTGGCGGAACCTCTGGTACGGTTTATTGGTATGCTCAGATGCAGCTGCGGAAATTTACAATCAAAATCGGGTGAATAAAAGGAAGTATTTATGTTGGGGCGGCTTGTTCTAGCGACATTAATTTATTGGTATAGCGCAGTTATCGGGGCCACTGAACTGTACGTGCAATCGAAAGCGATTTCGGATCTGTACGGCACGGTTTTTCTGGAAAAACTCGATGCAAAAAACGTGGTGTTTCTTGAGCGGCAAGCAAAACCTAAAGAGGTTGAGCATGCCGTGCACGAATATGCAGCGGCGCACAAGTTCGATCACATCACAGTAATTGGCCAGCGCCAGAATCTCGAAGGCACCTACCTACCGGTGTTGACGCAATTCGAAGTGCCGCCGATTTTAAATGGAATGCCAGTCTATCTTCTCCAAGGAAAAAGTCGCCTTGAGCAAGACCGCAAAAAGCTTTTCGAGCACCTGAAGCCCGAAGAGTTTTTGGTCACAAATGACTACGATCTGCGCAAGGCCCTTGTGGCCCTGCGTTCTAAAAATCCGGGCTTCGTGGTGATCAATGTTTTCTCGATCCTCGATGCGTGGAATGATAAAAGATCGTACAAAATGATTGAAGAAACTGTCATTGCACATCACAACCGCCACGTAGAAGTCGGGGTTTGTTATCCCGGTTTCAAAACGGCGTTAGCGGTCGGCCCAACCACCGATCCGCTGGATGTGCAGACAGTCATCGCTCAAGGGAAATCTGCGAGCGTTTGTGCAAATCTCGACCGTCTGCGTTTGCTAGATAGACTGGATCTTTATACGCAGTCGGCAGGGAAATTCTACCGTGTTAAATCTCGGACGGAACACGATTAGCAAGGCGCTGATTCTGGCCATTGGTGGGGTTCTGGTTTGGGCGGCATTGTCGTTCGGCTGGGACCGCATCGAACAACCTACGGTTAGAGAATCGTATGAATGCGTCGCGAAAATCTGTAACGATTTGCCGGGTGCCGGTGAAGCGTGCACAGTTCAAAAACCAAAAATAACTAAAATAACAATCAGCGACTACGAAGGAGCTGTGACAGTACGATTTACCCCAACCACAGATAGGTGCGCCGATGGGAGCGATTGACGTTCTTTACTCCAGTCCGATCCCGGTTAGCTTGGCGATTGGATTCAACCTGATATTACTGTGTGTCGGATGGTTCTACGTGCTGCCCTTGCAAGAGGAAGTGAAATCGCTACGAAAGCGAGCGGAGAATTTCGACAACAGCTACCTTCAAAGTGTTGACGCAATTAAGAAAATGCAAGACGTTCTGGACGAAATTCATGATGCTGTTCGGCATCCTGATACGCAGGCCTTAACGTCTCTGGCGGTTGTATGCGATTCGATCATGACGCAGATGAACGATATTCGTAACAATTTAGGTAAGGAAGACCCGAGGGATCGTGCCGAGCTACTGAACTTGCTTGAGTCTGTTGAACGTAATTCGGAACGTATTCTGCGCACAGTTTCTGACGTAAGCGATAAACAAAGTCAAGTTACAGGCTTAATGCTTGGATTAGGCATGCAGCGTGGCAACCCACCACGCGGCGTTTGAGGCTCATATGGCACCCTTCATACCCAACAACATTCGTTTTCGTTCCGTGGCCGCATATTCCCTTGAGCATTTTTACGCTGCAAAGTCGTACATGCTCAACGTGGTCATTAACGAGCAAAACCAGTTCAGCGAAGTGGCAAAGGAAACTCTGCTTCTGCTGTTCAATTCCTACAGCAAATGGGCCACCGATGTAGAGGCCATTTTGCTGAATCGTCCGACGCTGACCCGTAAGGAAATCGACCTCACGTTAGACGCCGAGCAAGCAATTCAATTACGCCACCGGGTAATTTTCGAACAGCATACGGACCTGTTTAATCCGAAGTTTGTCGAAGTCTGGTGGCAGGTGAATGCTCACACAAGAAAAGCGTTTCATACGCTGATCAGAAGTGTTGAGGGGCAATCGCACCTTGAGGCCTACCCGATCATCATGTCGGCGCTAGGCTCCACCCTGCAAAACTGCATGTACGAACTTTACGAAATCGATTGTTTATTCGGTTCTGATTTCGTGGAAGATCGGTGCAGCACCAACCGCTCCAACACCAACCGCATGGTTTTGTACGTGGACAATTACGCCCTTGATTACTTTTACAAAACGGGCGTGTTCATGTGTGAAGAAAGGATTCGATACTACAACACCATTGCATGCCGCCGTCTGCCTACCCTAGTGAAAAACCATTCCACCTGTAACCTCAGTTACTCCGGTGTAATCGAAGGGGATGAACCGCTGGCCACCCTTTTGAAAAAATGCGCGGAATACGTCGATATCATCGATGTGGAAACGCAGCACTAACCAGCAAACACACAGAGGCACTAAAACATGGCACAAATCAATGGTAACTTGAGCGTCGTTGGCGAAGTCCTCGGCCTCAAACTGGAAAAACTGGCGGCTGACCCTACCGGCGGCGGTCTGGTTGAATCTCGCGTTTGGTACAACACTGTCACCAAAGCCCTGAAACTCTACAACGGCACCGAAGCCGTTTCGATTGGCGGCGGCCTGACTCAGGAAGAATTGGAAACTGCGCTGGTTCCTTACGCGCAAACTTCCGATGTGAACACCGCCATTTCCAACGCTGTGCAGGATCTGGTTTCCGGCACCGAAATGCAGGGCGCAATCGACAACGCGCTGGCTGGCCTCGATTTCCAAGAAGACGTATTGGGTCTGGAAAGCGATTTCACCAACGTTGCCGGTCGCTACATCTACGTTGACGGCACCACTTTCGCAACCGGCGTTGCTGCCGCTGCTGGTGATATCGTGGTCGTGGACGCAGCCGGTGTGATTACCGCAAATGCCTACGACGTTTCCGACGCTGGTCCGGGCGCTCTGGTATGGAACCGCGAAACTGTCAACTTCTTCCGCTGGAACGGCACCAACTGGGCTGAATTCGGCGGTCTGGTAGGCTTCACCGCTGGTGACGGTCTGGAAAAAGTTGGCGATGTTGTTTCGGTAAAAGCATCGAACGCTTCCATCGTTGTTGCTGCCGGTGGTATTTCGGTTGGCGACCTGTCGGCCACCTACGTGACCCCGGCTGCGCTGGCCACCGCCACCGAGAATTTCATCACTGAAACCGATATCGAGCCGGTTGCTGCCGTCGTAAACAATCTGCAAATTCAGGTTGGTGGTTCGTACTACACCAGCACCACCGTAGCAGCTGCTGTCGAGCACACTTTCACCCACGCTATCGGCGTCCGCTGGCCGCTGGTGCAAGTGGTGGACAAGGCAACCAACAAAGTAATCATCCCTGACGAAATCGAATTCACTTCGACTACTCAGTTCGTGGTTCGCCTCGGCACCGCCATCGACGTGATCGTGACTGCATACGCGCTGCAACCCGCTGCCTAATCCGTAGCGTCTAGGGAAGGGGCTTCGGCCCCTTTTCTTTTTTCAAAATCGGGGGAGATTTTATGATTGTTTGGATTGACGCAAAACCTACGAAAAACGGCACCACCAAACGCCGTATGAAACGCCTTACCAAAGGAAAAATTCTGAATCGCCAAGATACTATTGACGACGAAGGTCTGACCGCTGGCCAAGGTCGTGGGCCGGAAACTCCATTCCATAAGCAGGGCCTGTGACAATGGAAACAATTAAAAAATGGGGCAAATGGATTATTGGTGGACTGATGTTCGTGGTTGCTTTGGCATCCGTGATATTCGCCCGCCGTCCAAAACCAGAACCCATCACCGACACTTACAAGGGCGACCGACTTGAAGAGCAAGTAACACTGGCTCCGATAGAGGAACAGCATAAACAAATTGCGGAAACTTTGAAGCCGCAACCACCTACGGTTTCGAAGGATATGCAAAGCGCGATTAACGCGTGGAAAACAGCGGGAGATTAGCCGTGGAATTCCTGATCAAAAGCATCGAAAAGGTAATCGAAGTTCCCCTCGAAGACGCACTGGGGTATTTCTTCTGCACGCTGTGTGGCGTGCTTATCAGCTGGATTTACAAGTGCCGCCGTGAAGGCATCAAAGTGGGCAGCTACTGGCTGGAAAACGTCGGTGCTTCCATCGGCGTGATCAGCGGTGCAATTGCTGCATTTTTGCTGACCATCATCACCGAGCCGGGTGTGGGGAAAATCACCTATCTGGCAATCGGTATGGCCGCAGATTCCATGCTGAACAAACCGCCGCTGCCTCTCGCAGTGCGCACAGCAATGGAAAAGATTGAGGCCGCACAAAATGAAATGGGTTCTGGTGGTCCTAGCATTATTGTTCCTCCCGGCGTGCGGAAGCGTGACGACACAACCGCAGCCGTCGAACATGCAACTGAAAAAGTTGGAAAAAATTACGTTGCAGGCGTCCCTACCGGAAAGGCCGATTCCGACGCCGTTGGTGGTTGACGGAAAAGATTGGGCTGGGTTTTCTGTGACCCAGCTTGATCAGCTTAGCGATTATGCAAAACAGGCCTCGGCAAACACCAAAGGCCTGAACCTGCTGACCCAAGCGCATAACCAGACAATTGAACAATATAATTTGATGGTAGATATTGCGAAACAGCAGGAAGCCCGCGCCAACGAGTATCAAGCCCGTTACGTGCAGGAATTTGAGGATCACCAAAGCGATAGGCGTTGGTGGCAGATTGAAAAAATCTTTTGGCAGACGTTGGCCATTGTTGGCCTAGCGCTGTAGAGGGGAAGGGCAATGCGGATTAGCGAACATTTTACCGATCTTGACGTAGGCTTCGACCTGCTGGCGCAGAAATCGAAGATCGACAACACACCGCCACGTGCCGCACTTCTGGCAGCGGAAAAGGTTGCAGAAAATATTCTGGAACCCTTGCGTGAACAGTTCGATTTTCGTATTGTTAGCTGGTATCGAAGCGCGGCCCTAGAACGGGAATATTGCAAGGGCAGTTATTACGACTGGCTGCGCGAAGCCGGGTTGCCGTTCAACGAAACCAATTGGGCACGTTATCTGGCGGACAAGCAGCACATTTTGGGCTGCGCTGTGTCGCTGATTTCCAACCAAAGCACAGCCGTTTTCGAATGGCTGCAAACCCAAACTTTCGACGTATTGCAGATGCGCGGCAATTACATCCACGTGTCGTGGGTCGAAGGTGCTAACCGTAAGATCGTACTTAGCTAAGGAAAAAATCATGGCCGACAAAAATCACTGGTTCCACAGCAAATCCCCAGCTGCCCAAAAAGCCTACATCGCCGCGCACCCGAACAGCGTCTACGCCAAGCAGGCCAAGCACGCACGCGGTGACGCCCAGCGTGAGCGTAGCGCCAAGGCCCGCCGTGCTGCACACAATGCACGCATGTCCGGGCGTAAAATCGCTAAGGCCCTGAACAATCCTGAATAACAGGCACAAAAAAGCCCCCGGTCCATTGCGGATACGGGGGCTTTTTCGTTTACTGGTTAATCAACCCATTTGTTTCGCAACATCACAGCCAGCGATTCAGCCGTGTGATTATGTGCCGTCATGTAGGCCAACAATTTGTCGATGTTGAAACCTTTTTGCTCGCACAAGCAATGCACCAGTGCATGGCTGCCTTGTTCCAGATATTGCAGGAACACATCATCGACCTTTTCGTCCGTACCTTCACCCGGAGCCATGAATTGTTGGCGGCGAGTCAGTTCCGAAGCTGGCAAGTATGGACGGTGAATGGCCTTGAGCAACGACATGTAGAAACGGTCGAGTTTTCCCCACATCATCAGTTCTTTATCGAGGTACACATAGGTCGGGAAAAACGACGTGATTTCCATCGCGTCAATTTTCTTGATCATGGGGCCGGTGTAAACCATGATTTGACGGCTGTTGAAAAACTGCGCGTCATTGCCTTCACCCACATGGATACGGGCGAACGGCTCGCCAACGCACGCATGTGCAAAGCGCTGTGATCCGCTCTCGGTATAAGCTGGCCACAGTTGCAGCATGCCGTCGTTATTCAGGATGCGGTTCAACTGTTCACGACTTACAATCAATGCCATTTCTGTTCCTCAAAATCCCAAAAGGTTTGGTGTTTCAGATTCGACTGGTTTAGGTTTGATCAGCCGCTGTTTTTTCATGTAGCGCAGCACGTCTTCTGGATCGGGCGCCACTATTTCCACCAGCCTGCAATCTTTCATATCGGCGGGCAACATTATCATGGTCATGCTGCCTTCACGACAAACGTATTTGACCGGGTTGCGTTGGTTGTTGAAACCAGAATCGTAGCACTGCACCCAGCGGGGTTTATCCAACGCTTCGGGGTCGGCCTTATACACCCAATAGCGTTTGCCCGGTTCACCCTTCAGCGGGTGTATAAGATCGACCTTTGCCATAGCTTAAACGAGCCTCAGACGGGGTTTAGGGGTGCAGGTGACGACCACCATGGGCACAGGGCTATCTAGCTCTGTATACGGCTCTACGGTGGCCACAAGGCCTAGCCGCGCAGCCATGGGGCCGACTACCGGCGCGCACGTCGCCTGTACGATCCACGGGCCTAGACCATCGACCAGCATATCCGCGTACATCAGGCCAAGTTCAAAGCCCGAGCGCTGTTCATTGCTGGTGATCAGGTTTAGAAAATCCAACGGATCATTATCGATTTCATTGTCCATCAATCGTCGTCGCTCAGGGTCTTCATGAGGGCCTTCCATTCGCGGAATTTCTTCATGAGTTTTTCGTCCGCTTTTTTCTCTTCCTCAAGCGCCAGCGCCAAGTCTTCAACTTTGGACGCGATGGTTTTCAGGCGAGTGGCCAAATCGGTGCCGAGGTCCATCAGTTCAGTTGCTACGCCGGACAGCAGTTCGAGGGTGTTGTCGGATTTTGCGGACATTTCAGTTTCCTTAACAGCGGACACAGGTTCGGTTTTTACAGCAGTAGTCACAACGGGTGCCACGACTTTCGGAGGGCCAGAACGATCCAGATTAATTTCTGGAATTTCCGGCTCTGGATCAGGATTGTCGAGTTTTTCTTTCAGCACCTTCCAAGCGGTAAGGTCGCCAAGCCGTGGGTTTTTCAATTCCTCTTCCTCCGCCGGTTCGCGCAGTTCGCGCACTTTCAACGGCACGCGCAAAAACGAATGGCGCGAAACCTCTTTGATCAAACCACGATCTTTCAGGCCGCCCAGTGCACCACGCACCCTTTTGTAATCCGATTGGCTTTTGCCACCAACCAGCAGATGCCGGTGAATTTGTTCGGCGGTCCATGGATCTTGGATTGGCACCTGATCAAACACTTTTTGTTCCAGCGAATTACACCCGTTTAACAGGATGCGCTGCTTTTCCCGTGTAATGGACATGGTACAGCCTTGCTCCTTATTCCCTGTTGTATGTAGGGAGGTATTTACAGTCTTCCTCGGATACGTCCATGATCAGTGCAAAGAACGCTCGCGATACAGGCACGCCCATGCGCACGTAATCGATCAGACCGCTAGGCCATTTCCAGCCTTTGTATTCGTATTCGCCATTACCGCGATTTACTTTAGTCAACCGGCACAGGCTGCAACCACGATAGCGCTTTTCCTGCGCCAGTGTGTCTTCAACGTCGGCCAGACGATTGATAAATTCCTGCACGTCAAATTCAGGAATGTTCCAAACGACGGGCCACGGGTAATTCTCGCCTTCGCGGGCGGCGCGGTTTAGCATGTTGATACCGGCACCCACGAAGGTTGGAACGTCTTCGTGCTGGCGCCAATAACCTTCAACCTTTTCAGGGAATTTCGAATCGCCGTTTGCGTGTTGGAACGCACGGCACTGGGCGAACACGTCGATTTTCTTCTGTTTGGAAATATCCGGCGCTTCGATCAGCACGAAATCGCAACCGGCGTGATCTTCCTCGCACACTTCGAAAATTCCGTCATATCCGGTGTACGTGAGTTGGCAAGGATAAATTCCATCGCACACGCGCACCACATCCTTTTCACCTTTTTGGTTGAACAGCCAGTAGTAGCCGGGATTCCCTTTCAGTTCATACCACTTGAGAATTTTCACTGGATCAATTCCCGCTCGGTGGTCTTAATCGAATCTTTGCAGATTGCGAAATGCGCCATATTCAACACAGCCTGCACCTTCGAAGCTTGTTCCCCCAGCACGCCGGGTGCAGCGGGGCTGGATACCTTGAACTTGCCGTCGTCCAGATACATGCGCACGCTGGCCAGAATTTCGTGGTCTTCTTTGCGCACAATGATGATACCGACGAATTTCTGATCCTTGCCGTCTTTATCCTGAATCGATCCACGGTTGAACTGGCCAGCACACTCGACCGGGAAAGACTGGTCAGCCAGCTTGATGATCTTTTCCAGAATTTCCTGATAACGCTCTTCGTTAGGATGTATCATTGTACCCTCATTATCAGTCGTTTGATTGTCTGCGCGTGGCACCGTTTGGGCCAGCAATGACAGCGCAGCAACAGATTGATTCCTTGCCTATGCATTTTGCGATATTTCTGCACCCGGCTCCAATACTTGCCTTTCTTACGCATTTGCTCTTCGGCCCATGCGTCGTACAGGTCACAGCTTTTTGTGCGTGATCCGGTTTCGCTGATCGGAAATTTGTTGCCGAAAATAGTTTGCCGATCAACCCTAACATCAAACCAGCCGTCGCGGGGGCCGTCACTAACCTTGCCGATCATGACAAGGCCAGTGCTTGGAAATAACCCGGCCATTAGTGGTACACGTCGAATTCCGCGAACGTGTATTCCGTGCGCCCCAACAGCTGGTCGTAAACCTCACAATCAGGCAGGTAATCCAGATGATCATCCGATTTTTCATGCACACGATTTACCGCAAATTGACGTATGCGCGTTTCCACATTCGGCTCTTTGAAAATCGAAGCCAATTCCCTGCGGTTGTGGCAAGTGTTGGACAGGTGCAGCACGCCGTCTTTTTCACCACAGCGAACGGCGTAGGTTCCCGGCTTCATGCGGCTGCTAACCGGGCCAAAGAATGCCCGCACGCTGGTGCCACAATCGGGCAGCTGACCAATTCGCACACAGTCATTGCCGCGATAATCGGTAGTCACGGTAGCCAGCACCAGATCGACGCCCGGCGCGCTTACGCGGTAGCCCGGCAAATGGTTGGTGATGCATGACGTGTAAACCAGCTGCATTTTCGCGTGAGTTTTGAATTCTTCCAGTGCACGATTGGCGTAATTTTCATACGACGACCAATCGGCAACAATGCGGTCCAGCGTGTGACTGATACGCTCAAGCGCATCAGCCAACTCTTCGGTTTCCGGTTGCACAACATCGGAATAGCTGTGCACCACGAACACGCTGAAACCGCCCAAGAATTTTTCTTTGAGGAAAACCGTCATCATTGGATGCTTGAGCGTGTGGCTCAACACATCTTCCTGCACGAATTTATGATCCGAATTAGGACCAAAAAGACGTTCGACTCTCGCCATAAATTCTTGAGCGTTCATGTGATTACCCGCGCTTGGACGGAACGAATTTGATACCGTTTTCGGTACGTTCGAACTGGCCGCTGGTGAACAGGATGCCGGTGCCGAGGCGCCACATGGATTGCACTTCGCCTTCAACTACTTCGGTGATTGGGCGAGTGTCGATATCCGACCATTTTTCAACCTGCTGGAATTTCTTGCCCTGCCACAGCGAGAAACCATCGTGAGCCACGCGCAGCATGCACACGTCGGGGAATTCGCGCAGAACGAAATCGCAGAACGGATACGCTTTTTCATAGGACGGACGGCGGATCACTTCGTGGCGGAAAGCGTTGGTCGGCACGGTGGCCAGCAGTTCCTCGGCCATTACCACGGCGCCACGATGCCAGACGTTGGCGGTCGCTGCACGCTTGGCCATGATGGTCAGGAAGTTTTCGTCTTGACCTACGCGGAAATAGTTCACGCAATCCGAATATTTCTCGGCGCCCGAACGGTAGCTCACATGCAGGTGCTGTTGCGCAGGGTTAACGGTGATGGTCACGGCGCCCAGTCGGCCAGTGTTACGGAACGACCAGCAGAACGGGTGTTTCAGCTGCGATTCTTTTTCAAACTTTTCGGTGACGGTGTATGCGTCACGGGTCTGGATCAGTTCGGCAACTTTCATCAGGAAATCAGCGAGGCTGAAATCCGGGGCGCCGATGCACTTGAAAACGTCCATTGCTTGTTGTGCTGCTTGGGTCATGGTAGTTCCTTAGTCTTGCGATTGGATGGGTAGAACAGGTGTTGCTAGTGGATGTTTACAGTTTTCTCGCGGCCCGTGGTCGGCTCTGGAATGGCACCAGCATCATACAGGCCGTTGATAAAGCCCACGATGTACGACTTGCACATTTGTGACATGTTGTCAGGCGCTGCTGTGATCACATATTCGCCGTTATCCTGCATGTGCAGCCGCAATTCCAGATCGGTACAGTTGTGCGAATACAGAACCAAATCTGCGCTTTTCCATCCGGGTTTCCCTTTGTGCTGTTCGCAGCTGGTGCGCGGGCTGAACATAACGTCGGGGCAGTCGTCGCGCAGCCCTTTCATGATCGCGGTGATTACGTCAATTGGGGACATTACACTCATACGGTTGTTTCCATGATTTCGATGTATGGATTTTCACCACCTGCTGGTTCAACGTAGCGCGCATTGGTCACGAACAAATCTGCACGACGCGGAACGTATTTGCTGCGCATAGTATTTTTGTCGGTGATCGGCACCATCATCATTTCATCGACGCTTCCAGCTTTGTTCAGTCCACGGCGATACTCTGGCGGATTAAAGCCGTTGGCTTCGAGCGCTTTGTTAGAAGGTTCGTAGTTGATGTAATCTCCATAGATTTCAAACAATGCAATCTCGGAATTTGCCAACACCACTTTTACCGCTGGGCGTGCACCGTTGTGGCGTTTGTACTCAACCGCGCATTTGCGAATCTTTTCGAGTTCTGCAATGTGCTGCTCGATCTTTTCCAGATCGGTGCTGTGACGGCGAGCCTGAATCTGTGTCGCGAATTCCATCTGCTCGAAAACATCGGTGAAATCTTGGGATGGCCCGGCAGACCGTGCCGCCAAGTGGCGGGGTCTTAACTCCAGCACATGCCCGCGTACCGCGTATTCTACGCGGTCATAATGCCCTGTCGGGCCGAAAACTGTAGGGACCAAATGTACGAGGCCCAAATGGCTACGCACCTGCATATATTCAGAATCATCTTCGAAGTGGAAGGCTTGACCAAACAGTGCTTCACACTTCTTTTTGAAATCTTGGAAATTCATGGTGCAAAAATCCTTTTCGATTAGCCGTGGTGAATGAGGTAGCCGCTGGTTGGACCCAAAATGGTTTTCAGGAAAATTTCCATGGTGGTCCACAGTTCTTGGCTGCCTGCATTTTCGAGGTGTTCGACCTCTACTTGGCAATTGGAGAAAATGCGCAGCACCACACGCCCACGTTTGTTGAAGACTTCCAGCTGCACGCAGGTTGGACTACCCTTCGGCAAATCACCTATCAGGTTGCCACTGGTTAAGGTGTAGTCGATATTATACGCAGCCATTTTAGTGACCAGCGTGGTTGCCACCATGAAAGGATTTACGTTCATTTCAATGCACCTGTATGAATCCGCGATCCAGCAACTTTTTGATCATGAGTTCCATCAAAACTTTTGACGGGTCATCAGGATTGCAGCGCAAGATTTCGACCGTGCCGTTTGCCTTGACGGTCAGGCCAAATTCCGCGTCGGTTTCAGGAATCAAAACCTCGAAGGTGTGCGCCTCTTTGCCTTCGACCGGTTCGATGTTGCAAAAGAAAACGCCGTATTGATCGGGTATCTGCTCTTGCAGTTGCTCGCACACTGCATGGGTATTCAGTTTGATATCCATATTTTCTCCTGCCAGAAAGTGCAATGGCGCCCAAAAGGACGCCATTTTGATTATGCAGCTTTCTTGATTTTCTTCGGTTTGATCTTGGCAGGTTTCAGCGCCTTGATCTTTGGCTTGTCTTTCTTCGGCAACTTTTTGATTTCGTCCAGCAGCTTGTGGTGCTCGCGGCTCAGTTTGTCGCGGGCTTCCGGTAGGCTGAACCACTTGCGTTTCCGCATGTGTTTTTCTTGCCAGTCATCGAGTGCCGTATGGAAATCCATCGCGTACATGACGACGTTCTGTTTCATCCCGTCTTTCTTGTACTCAAATTTACCAATTTTCTTGGTAACGGTTCCGGTGACTCCCGCCTCTTCGAAGCATTCTTTTGCCGCGTTTTCACGGGCATTCAAATGCTTCTCCTGCCCGCCTTTGGTGAAGCCCCACCACGCGCCTTTCTTCAGCTTTTTCACCAGCAAAACTTGGCGAATGCCGTCTTTGTCGCGGTACGGAATACAACCCGATTGTTCGCGGACTTTTTCCTTCTTTTTGGCCGACTTCGCGGTGGCCAATTGGAGTTCAACCTGCATTTCCATACAGCCCCTTGTTAGTTAATGGTCGCGACCTTAAAGATCGCTCCCTATTAAATTACTGCCTACAAGGTATGTTTACAGTTTTAGTGACCGGCTTCACGCATGTCATCCACTGCACGCTGCACAGCTGCGATGAAAGAGTAGTTTTCAGTGTTCCACGACCAGAAGTTAGTCATGCCCGGATGTGAAATTGTCCGGGTGCGGAAACAAACCGTGAGTTCGTAGGTTGCCAGCTGGATAACTGCCCATTCGTATTTGCTCATGTGCGGCGTTCCTCGACGTATGCAACGGCTTCGACCATGGCTTCGATTAGTCCCGCAGTATCAATCGAATTCCACGTCCAATAACGGGTGTGGCCGGGGCATTTGATGGTGCCCATAGCGAAGTTGATATACATGCCGTATTTCATGGCCTGCGCCAATGCCCAATTCCCATCGTAAATCATTTATCTTCCTCAACTGGCTCGCTGAATATGAGGGTGTACCCTGTGTATTCATTGTTAGTCAAATCAAGCAGCGGCATAAAGAACGGCGAATCGCAAACCTGCCAGCTAACCACCTTCGTGGTTTTGATACCGACAATTCCATGACGCAAAACCATGTCGGCAAAAGCGCTAGGTTTTAGCAGGGTCAGCAGTTCGGTATTGTTGGCAAATGGAATGTATTTGCGCAGTGCAAACGACGGGCGTTTCTCTTCCAACAACAGCGGAATTTCCGAAGCGACATTGACGCTCAGGCGCAGGCCGTGGCGCGTGTGGAACTCTTCGAAGTCTTCCGGTTCGTCATAGGCGCCCGGCTCGCCTTCCAAACGGTTTTTGTTAGGCTCCAGCCATTTAATCCCGTCAAAATATACCGAAAACATCCCATCGGTAAACGTGCTGGTGTCACGGCCAAGGCCAAAGATTTCATGATCACCCAGCATGACCGACGCGCTGTGCGGATACCCTTTCGGATCGAGGACCACCTTGGCTTCGGTTTTCACCTGATTCAGAATAACTTGAACGTCGGACAAAAACGTGGCCCACAATTGGTCAAAATTGAGGTTGGTTTCCGCACTCTTGGTCAGGATTCCGAATAGCGCGCTGGTCGTCATTTCCTCTGGCAGTTCTTTACACCCTTCGACAAACGCGGTACATCGCTCGCGGTTTGCCGGAACTTCCAACCACGTAACTTTTACGCCGTTGAGTTCCATGGTCACAGGCGGCAAATAACCTTGCTGTCGTTCATCGTGGGGCCACGGGCTTCTGATGCTGAAGCCGTTGGCAATCAAACCCTCGATAAGGTTCACCCGGTGCCGCGTTACAATTTGAGTGCTCGACATTATTTTTGAATCCTTCCGTGGCCATAAGTGCTGTACTGTTCGAACAAATCGGCGTCCTGTTTCCCACGCGATTTCAAATTCAGTGATTCCGATTCGCCCTCGCAACTCATGCCACTTTTGCCGAAATTGCAGAACCCTGCGCTGATGGCGCCGCCCGGACTCATGTCGCTGTATCTGTCGCGCAGCATTACGCGCTTCGACGCTTCACACATGTCGGCATGGGTCAGGTATTTCGGGAACATCACAGGGACTTCGAATTCGTCACCCTGTCTGTTGATTGCCTTGAAAACGATGTATTTGAACGCACTCATTTTAATTGCTGCTCCGTGCTGTGATGCGGATGGTTTGGCGTTTCAGGTCAATCAAATTGTCTCGCAGGCTATCGCGCTCGGTGGTCAGCAGGTTGATACGGCGGGTGTGCTGATCCATCGTCTTTTCCACGAAATCAATCAGGTAAAGCTGCGCTTCCAATTCGGTGGCGAACGCTACCTGTTTGGTGGCCGTGTTGTTGTTCCATGCACGCCAGCCACCGCCTTCGAAATATTGCGGAATGAACATGTCTTTTTCGCTGATGCCGGGGGCTGGTACGCGGGCAAAAACACGGAACGGAAATTCTGGTTTATTCATCTTTAGAAATACCTTTCAAGCGGAACACTGCACGACTGCCGTCAGGTTTGGTGCAGACTGTGCGATATGGGTTTTCCTGATCCGCATAGCTAACGTTGCGGAAACCTTCCTGAATCCAGCCTTTTTCAAGGCACAGGCGCTGGGCCTCGAAACGTTCGGCCCAAAGCACACGCCGCTCGTAACGATCTTTACCGTTTACTGGTGGTGGAATATCGTGCAGGATGAAATTTTCTTCCTCGATACGTTCGCGCTCTTCACGCTTGGCTTTAACCACAGCATCGCGGATTGCAGCGCTCTCGGCACTCTCTGCTTTTTCCTTGGCCTTCACGCCCTTATCTTGATAGGGATATTTGCCGTCACAACCAGCCAGCAAAACCAGTGCAAACACCACCAAATATTTCATTGCTGGCCATTCCTTTTCAGGTAGATAACGGTGCCATCTTTCTGGCGACAAACGGCGCGGTAGCTTTCTGGCCCGCCGCTGCGCAGGTAGTTGCTGGTTTCGAACAGCATGCCCATACGCTGGCAGATGCCTTGGGCTTCCCATTTCGCATCCCAATTCAGGCGCGTTTCTTTGGATTTATCAACGCCTCGCGAAGGTCGATCAAGGGCATCGCAGCCAGTCAGCAACAGTGCGGCAACCACCATCAAATATTTCATTCTGCCACCTCGAATTGTTCCACCGGCTGATTTTCAAGCATACAGGTGGCGCGGGGTTTCATGTCGTCAACGCCCGGCACCAAACCGATGTAAACCATGTCACGATCAGCGCAAATTTTCTGTGCCTTCAGCGTGCGTTCAAACTGGCCCTTGCGGTATTCTTGACGCTCCGCCACATAGCGTTGGGCTGCTGCAATTCGGTCGGCGCGTTTTTGGTCACGATCTACCATGCTTTGATATTCTTTTTCAGCGCCCGAATCACAACCAACCAGAACCAGTGCGGCCATCACGGCCATCAGAATTTTCATTGTACCTAAATCCTTGAAGGTGCCCACACCACGCAGGCACCTGTTTATCGTTTACAGTTTATTTGTCGCGGTAGCGAGCGTCACGGTCACGCACGAAGCAACGCGCACGGCGCCATGCATCTTGCGCCAGTTCACCAATCAACATCACGAACACGAACAGGCCCATAAAGAACATGAAAAGCGGGGTCCACCATGCACGCCCGCCCGGTGGATAATGGTCGTTGCGCGTGTCGTACACAAACCAAAACGCGTAGGCCAACCACGCCCCTACAATCAGCAAAAGGAAAATCATTCGAAATCTCCCATGTCGTCATCGTCATGATCCACATCGTCAATCAAAACGTGCGGGATGAAACGTTCGTTGCTGGTGCCCAAAACCGGTTCGTCAAATTCACGAATACACAGTGTGGCAGCCGACGCTTCACGCAGCGAACGGTAATCGGTTGCACGATCCGGGCACATGAACATGCCGACGATGAAACTGTTACGGCCATCGACCTTGTACGGCGCTTTATATTCCTGATAAACCACATCAGAACCGCCGTAAATTCCATCGGTCGAGAACTGGTGTTCACCGTTGGCGCGATAGATCACGATGTTGTTGGACATGCGACCGATCACAGGCTTTTGCACATACGCATTTTTGCCCACAAAACGATCCGGTTTCATGTAAGTGCGCAGCACTGGAACCGTCGCATATTTGTCCGCGAAATTCTGATCGTTTTCCATCAGGTAAGTGACGTAGGCCCAAATGCCTTTGTTGGACGTAAACCAACGCCACGCCGGTTCCATGATAGTGACGTTACGCGCCCAGTTTTCCCACTGCTGATAGGCAATCGGGCAGGCCTCGACCATTTCTTCCCACGGCACCAGCGCGAAGATAACCGACAACGGCGTGTCGCCGTATTTCCACGGGTTTTCGCGGTCGGTCAGATCGAACTCGATATCCTTGCTCGAAATGAACAGGCAATCGTTTTCCTCGCCCATGATTTGCGCCACGACTTCCGAAGTGGCTTGCACCTCGAAACTTTCGTCGTCAAACACCACAGCCGCCGTGCCGGGAATCTCACCCATTTCCGCAAACAGATCGGATGCCAGCGGGAAATAGGAATTCAACTGCAATTCCGAATCGCCGGTCACAGCTACGCACACTTCGTTTTGCAACGAAACGGATTCCAGCAGCATGGTCGGGGTATCGCCGTTAAATTCGTAGATACCTTCGATCTTTTCCGTGACTGGGTTCATCACGGCGTCAAAGCGACCGTAGATCGACTGGCGCGCCGAACTGTTGTCGCGATAGGTCCATTTTGCGTAGTCGATGAAATACGGGTGCTTGCGCAGGAAATCGCAGCCCATATATTCCATGATGGTGCTTTCGGATTCGTTGAACAGGTGGCCCACAGCCTCGACCAGCATTGCGTAAGCGGCTTCAAACGTGAGTTCAATATCGCGGCACGAACTCAGGTTGAAATTGTAGACCGGCAGGTTGTGTTTGTTGTTCATGGGGAACGAGAAATAATCGCGAACCGTCTGATAAAATTCTGCGTCGGCTTCCGCTTCTGGCTTCGGCATTTCGCGCCAGAATGCTTGAGTCCATGGCAGTTCGTTAACCATGAAATCGTTGAGTTCGAAAGATACTTCGTGATACGTGCAATGCATGATCTATTCCTTGAGAAATTGGAAGGGTGAAACGGGGAATTAACCCCCGCCACCACCTTTGGCACCTGCACCACCGCCACCGCTGTGCATTGCGGACTTCACGCGGGCTTGCGTAGCCTGCTGTACCGTGGCTGGGGCACTGCTAGGGCTGGCGCGCCATTGCGATACGCGATTCTGCATATTCTGGCGATAATTCGGGCTGGCCATAACCGCATTGCGATTGCTGTTCATCAGGGCGCTGGTGTAAATGGCAGAACCACCATTCCGGCATTTACGGCGTTCGTCGCGATTGTCACAACGTTGCGTGGTCATCGGCGCATGCTGCTGTTGATATTGCTGATAGCCGCCCGATTGATTCATGGATTTTGCCAACGCGTAACCGCCCAGCGCACCGAGTGCCGCACCGCCCACCATTGGCCAGATGGAATTGCTGCTGGTGCCGTCCGCTTCTTCACGCACAACGTTCAAGACTTTTTCGCCTTTTTCGTTGACGGAATAATACACGTCTTTTACCGACGGATCTTTAGATTGAAGTTCACGCAACGCGGCCTGTGCGTCTTCCTGATCAGCAGCCATTTGCTTGCGCGTTGCTTCTGATGCCTGTTCGTCAACATACGCCTTTTCTTCATCGGGATAGGCCCCGCTATCGTCACACCCGCCCAGCAAAGCCAATGCTGCGGCGCCTGCGGCCAACAGAACTTTGTTGCTCAATTCTTTTTCCTCAGTTTTTTAACCAGATTGTCTTTAATGATCCACACGTCCATCAGGAACATTGTGGGCTGCCAAATGTACATGGCGAGAAAAACAATGGGCCACGCCCACCATTTCACATCGTGGTTGATCCAGCTGTACCGAAAACCCCACGCGGCCCAGCAGGTCCACAGAACGATCAGCCACCAATACCACGCCATGCCTAATCCCTTTTGATTTTGGTGAACTGGATAGCTTCCAAATCGACTGCACCACAATATTTGTGCAGAAAATCGTAAGCCCGTTGGTCGATCAGCATAACCTCGGATTGCGGCCAAGTGATTACATCCAACGGCTCGCGAACTAGATCGTTAACCGAGACTGCGATTTCTACCGGCTCTTCGTCACAAACGGAAATGTAACGGTAACGTTCGTAGCTATCGCATTTCAGTAAGACGCCCAAATATTCAAACTCGGGATCTACTTCGAGCGGCTTCCCTTCAGCATAGGACGCCAGTATCCCGGCAGCCTCGACCAACTTAATGTGGCCTTCGTGCAAAACGTTCATTCCACGTTTCCTGTTTACAGTTTGTGGATCAGCGCCAGCAACTGCGCGTTGTGCTCGGGGCCTTGCGGAACTTTGATGATTTCGCCGTTTTCGTTCTGCCCTTTTTCGTAGCGGTAGGTAACGGTTTCATCCGGGTAGAATGAGCACGACCACCAAACGTTAGTGTTTTCTTCATAGGGCAGCATCAGGCCGACGTAGCCCTCATGATCCAGACTGGGCATTACACGCTTACGCGAATGCACGGCCAGATTTTCGCGCACGTATTCGAAGAATTCACGCGCCAACCTCAACGAATCGGGCAACGGTGCTGGCAGGTCTTCGAACCAACCGTCTTCGAGTTTTCCGTAGGCCACATATTCAGCTTCAACACCGGCCCAAACTTTCTGGAACCACTCTTCTTTTTCGCGTGCTTGCTGCTGCATCGACAATTCCATCAATTCAGCTTCGGCGCGTTCAATGTCGGCCTCTGTTTGGTGCGGTAAACCAGCCATCACCATTTCGCCACAAACCGGGCAGTGGTGCATGCCCATTGGTTCACCGCTCAGCATTTCCGGGTGCCCTTGGCAATGGCCCTCAACGTTGCGGTGTACGCGGTAAATGAACGTGCGTACCGAACCCTTGGCCGAGCCTTCGAAAATGCGGTGCGACACGTGGTATTGCGTCCAGTCGTGCGGTAGTGCGTGGGTAAACGCACCGATCAAACGCATTTGCAAATCCTGCAATTCCGGTGTGAATTTGCCACCCAGTTTGAACACGTAGGTCATGCATGCATTGGGCAGGCCTTCGATATCCATCCAGTAATCTTTGCCGCCCTTGTAGCTAAACGGCACGCGGCTTTCTTCCATCACGATTGCATCAAACGTGACCTGCAATGTGGAGCCGTCAAACTCGGGGTTTTGGTAGCCCCACAGGGTTTGGCGCTCTTCGCCCTTGAAAATCATTTGGTCGATGATCGAAGAATTGAAATCGCGAAATTCCATTGGTAGATCCTCAGAAAATTTGAACATTCTCGATTTGACGGGATTCGTTATTGCCACCGGGACCGTCGTTAGAGAAACATTTGCGAGACTGCGCGTTGAGGTAGTCCGCCGGAGTCTTAAATTTCAGGCCCGGCCCCACGTCTTCGCTCGCAAATTCTCGGTGAAACGAATACTCCAACTGCCGTAGCCGTTTGCAGATTTTGAACGTCACCAGCACATGACGGAAAGGGGAAGGTGCTTTCATTCGTGGGGGTCTTCCAGCGTGGAGTACGCAACGTTCCAAAGGTTGCCGTTGGAACCTTCAACCGACGCCCGGAATTTCTCGGGGGAGAACGCCACTCTATGATCAACGTCAACCCAAATTTTACGCAGAATACCCAGCTTGTATTTGTCACCCGATTTGAATTTGACGGGCATGCCTTCTGTTGGGCGGAACACTGGTTTCTGCACAGCGACCACCTGCCCCATCGGATCGGCAGCATCAAGCGTTTTCGGCATGGCCAGAATTGCACGCAATTCATTTTCGAATTCTTTGCCGTCAATTTCGTTGACGTACCTATCAAGTTCGATTGCGCTACTGAACCACGAACCGTTTTCCAGCAGACGCAGCACCACACGTTCCAGAGCATCGGCGCGGGCATCGGATGGCAACAGCTGCTCACCGATTTTCAGGCCGTTTTCTTCGGCCTCGATACAGGCGTCCAGCCACGCACTGATTTGGCTGTTCATCGACCGGTGGTTGCGGTTGGCCAATCGCTGGATTTTGTCGCGCATTTCACCGTCATACATGCGCACGTTGAATTTAGCTACGACAGGCCGTTTCATTCGGTAACTCGCTGGTTGAGGCCGCTGGAACGGCGCAGTTTGATTTTGAGATATTTACGGGTTTCTGGCTGCGGGTTGAACAGCAGGTGTGCCGCTTCGTCATGCGAAATGATTTGCACCGGAGCCGCTACCACTCGCGCACTAGCCAGCCCATATTTGAAGAGCAACGGGCCGAACTGATGCAGTGGGCCGGTGGTGTAAATTTTGTCGTTGTCGATTATCGTAACCTGATCTTTGGACCTGTAGCGTTTCGGGAATTGGCCGCTGTCAGTTTGCAGGATTTCGATTACTTGACCAGCCGACGTAATTTCGTGCTCTTCATCACCATATTCCATGAACGATTGGCCTTCATGGTAAAAGATAGTGAAAATCGGATCGCCTTTTGCTTCGGCCATCAGGCGGAACGACACGTGCCATGCGTTGTACCAATCGGTAGTGGCACGCATGTGCGCAGACCCGACCTTGCAGGGTTTGTCCGTTGGATGCAGACGCACGCCGAGCGATTCAATGCGATTTTCTACATCGGTAATCAGTGCTCTGAAATCGTCACGCTCAGCCTTCATGGTCGCCAAGCACTTTTCGATATATTCCAGCACTTCCTGATCAGGGACCGTATCAAAGAACGTCTTGGCCTCAGCGACCGAGCCATCCAACATGATGCGCATGGTGTTACCGTATGACGTGACGTTGATTTTCAGCCGGTCAAACACAAACGAATAACCGGTGCGGGTAACGAAACCGAGGTCCAGCAATTTCTGACCCAGTTCTGCACGGGAACCCAAGTTAGTTTGTTTCTGCTTTGCAAGCTTCATTAAATGTCATCCATCACTTTGTCGGCTAAGGCTTTGACTTCCATGAACATGCCCCGGTTGACCGGCATGCGGAAACGATATTCGTAATACTCTTTTGTGACTGGTTTGCCACCCAGCAACAACTCGTTGAGCGCTTTGTCTTCCGATTGGCGAATCACAACGCCTTCCCGCTTGTGGCAACCGACCAAACCGAATTGGAAAAACAGCGGTTTGAAATCGCAGGCCGGGCGGTACGAGAACATCGATTTACCTTTGAACACTAGCGGCGACGATTCGTCTGGCCAGTCATCGAAGTCCTGACCCAACAGACGTTTGGTAACGTCTTGTTCGCAGGTGACTACCTGATCATAGAAAGCATGATCAAACAGGAAATCTTTGCCACGAATCGACATAGAAAACATTTCCTCTTCACCGTTCATGTAACCACGGCAGAAGAAACCTAGAGTGAACGGCCAGTTGGTGGTTTTCTTGAACTTACCAATTACGCCCATGGTGCGCGCCCAGTATTGGACTTCGACCGTGAGCGCCACAAATTCCTCAAGGCGTTTATTGAAAATCGCCATTTCGCTATCGATGTAGGCCACGATTTCATCGATTGGCACCGGGACACGGCGCTGGGTATTGTGATTGTAGCTGTCCCAATCCTTGCAGACTTCGATTTCGACCACGACGCCGTATTGGTTGATACGCACCGACAAATCGGTATCGGTTTTATGCTGCCACAGGTAGCCGCCGTCCGAATCGTCTTTATCGATTTTGAAGCCGTGACCACGCAGGCAATCGTTAAGCTTTTTCGAGCGAGTCATAGCGGGGTGTTGGTAGCTCATTTCTTCAGATCCTTGACGTATTTGTTGACGGCACGTTTTGCAGCAGCCTTGAGTTTCGGCACGGAGTCAAACCGCTTATGCCTTGCGCCTTTTACCGAACTTGTGCGGAGCGTATAAACATCCCGGCTTTCAGCACCCATGCTAACCACTTCGATTCCGTCGATCAGGATGCCCGCAATGTCTGGACACTCTGCTGGTGCGTCCAGTCGAAACGTATGGCCCGGCACCGTGACGTTTTCCAGAATCTGCTGGCGCACTTCAGCGAAATTTTGAATGATGGAATCAGCTTCGAGTTTTGCATCATCCAGCACCCGGCAAATAGCAGGCACAGATTCATCGGTAAATGTTCGTTGCACCAGCCCTTCCAGAACAATCGGGGATTTGTCCGCATTTTGTGGATCGCGGAAAATCTCCAACGCACCATCGAAATAAGCGGCGTGTACGACTGGCAGTTTCTTGTGGTGCGTAAAACCCAACTTGGATCGGGCATGCTTGACCACACGCTCGAAATCCTTCTGCGTGTAGCCGGTCATTTGCACATGTCCTTGTAGGAAATCACATCAGAGTTTTTGCCGTTGTCCATAAAGAACGAATAGGCCTCAGCACGCGGCAGCGGGTAGCGCCCCGGCTCTGCATCTTTCACGTTGACTTTCGGGTGCGTGCCATCACTCATGTGGGCCAAAACCGATACGCCATTGTTGGGCATATCCACAAAGGTTTTTTCTTCCATGTGGCGCAGATCATACAGGCGCCAGTTGAAAATGGTGAAATAGCGATACGAATATTCGCGATTGCCCTTGACCGTCCGATCACCCACTTTGAAGATGCATTGCGTTTCGTGCGAACCGTATTTGTTCCAGTCCTGCACCACTTCGCCACGGTAGGCCCAGCCGATGGCCCCCAGCAGCGCCAGCAGGCCCACGAAGCACGCAAAGATCCAAGCGCGTACCATCCACTTGCCAAACGCGATACGGCTTTTGTCGGCCTTCGCCTGCGCGGTGCCGAGGCTGGCGACGTGTTCTGCCTCGCTGGCGAGATTTGCCGCCAACACCTCGATTTCTTCCGGCGTTAACGGAGGCAGCGCCCGGTCCGCTGCGTCTGGGACGTGCGGTGGCAATTCTTGATCTTTGTTCAGTTCGTCATTGATTTTCGACATGTCCAGCCCTTCCCCTGTGTGTCCCACAATTGATCCTTAATATTTATCAGCGAAAAATTCAATCTTCGCCCTGTGTTTTTCAAACAGTTCTTGATCAGTAGTCCATACCAGATCAGTGTTGGTAAAGACGTGCGTTTTCTCGCAAACGAACTGGCACTGCCGCACATTGCCAATGGCCGCCGAGTGCGCCCAGCGCATAACCATCATCAGCCGCGTAAGATTCACCAGCGGCGACGTGTAGGCCACGTGGTACACGTTCGCATTCTGGCGCGGGATATGGTTGTACAGGATAGACAGGCTGGTGCCCTCTACCCAAAACAAATTCGTTGGCTGTTCGAGGAAATATTTCTGCGGAAGCCAGCCCTGCTTCTTAACCAGAATTTTCTTTCTGATGCTGTGAATAAATTCCAGCAGGTTTTGATCTTGGCGAAAGGCAGCGCCTTCCACTAAATGCTTTAGACGGGCCAGTGTCCCGTCCATAGCTGCGCGTGCATCCCGAATGGCAATCCACTGTTCTTTTGATACGCGTGGTCGCTTTTCGGGGCTTACTTGCTGCGCTTGTGAACCTTGATTCACCTGTTCCATTTAGGCTTTCCTTGTACCCTAGATTTTTCGCCCAATTGTCGTTGGGTCTTCGGAATCGCTGATGTATTGATAGCCGCCCTTGTTGTACAGGGGCGCAGTGCGTTTCTTTTTGCGTTCGATTTCTTCCTGTGCCGCCTGTTCACGTGCAGCCCAGTCTTCACCCTCGACCAGAAAAACGCCTTCCTCGGTCACGGTCAGTTTTTTCGCACTCGGCAAATGTCCAACGTCCGACGTGCGATATTCGAGTTTAAGGGACGATCCATCGTCCACTTTCTTTGCAGCTTTTGGCAAAGAACCATCGGCATTACGGCCCAGCTGTTTTGCCAGCTTTGCACGGGCCGCCGCTTCCTGTTGTTCTTTGCGCTTGCGTTCTTGTTGCTGCTTTTTGGTCAGCATGTTTACTCCCGCGTTTTGAACTCGGTTTTATTGAGAATGATGGTAGCCTTATCCTTGTTTACAGTTTGGGTCACAGGCTGCTGCACAGGGGCCGGTGCGTCCACGTCTTCGGCAGAACGAATCAGGATTTCGTCACGCAGGCCACGCGAACCGAACTCGATGCCACCAATGGTCAGCGAGGATTGGCAGGTGTAGAAAATGGTTTGACCTACGGCCCAGCCAGCGGCCACGATTGGCCATGGGAATTTCACCTGCTCCAGATCCACTTTCGGATCAAACATCATCACAGCTTCTTTGCCTTCGATTTTGACAACAACGTATTTCATGTGGACCTCAATGGTGTGCAGCGTTTTCGAGAAGATCAGTCATGTCGTCATAACTGATGAACGCTTTGTTTTGTTCGATGGTGAAACTGCCGTTATCGACAGTAGCGATTATTTCAAAGTCGCCGGATAGTTGTCGCGGAACTGCTGCAACAAAGAAATCGCCGTAGCGGTGGATATCGGCTGCTCGGACTTGATCGATAAACAGCGTTTCGGATCGCGAAGCATATACGCGAAGTACCATGGTTGTTTCTCCAGACGTTTCATTTAGGTTGCTCCCCTGTTTGCTCCAAAGCAAAATCTTTGGTGCGAGTAAATTGGTGTGACCTTGGTGAATTGAAATCGGTGCAGCTGAAATGCTCTGTGTCTTTGGCCCACGTGTTGAACTTCGAATAAAATCCATAACCGAGGGTGACTGGCTTTTGTTTGTGCGGCACCCGCCCCAGCAGCATATCTACCGAGAACGTTTCACCCATCGGCCACTCTTTAGCCATTTGACGAACCGCGTCCTGCAATTGCTGTTGCGTCATGCGGCGCAGTGCCAGTGGATCACGTGGCTTTTTGTTGGCGCGTCCCTTGGGCAGCGGCGCTTCTACGTCGCTAATGCGCTGGAACAGGTTGCCATTTTGTGCCGGGATTATGCGGAACTCTTCGTGACGGCGAACCCACTGCGCGAACACAGAATGCCAGTAGCCGGGCACCTTCAGTGAACTGAATTGGTTACGGCTATGCAGGCGAATCACAAGGTCATACAGGCTAAACATCATGCCCATTTTTATTGTGCGGGCCACCGGGACCAGTTCAGTCCATTCGAGGCTATCCAGCGGCACGGCCTGTTTTTCATACAGGTCTTCAGTGGTCGCCAAATGTTGCTCAAGAATTTTGCTAATCGCCTGTTCGACCGTTTCGCCTGTGCGCTCGCAATGATCGGCCAGCGCACGGTGCAGGTCTTCACCAATATCCAGCTTCAACAAAACTTTTTTATCTTGTTCCATTGTTCCTCCTTAGAGGCTGCCCCACATGCCGAACAGCCGATCCATTTCGCCCAGTGCATTCCCCTGCTGCACCGGCACCGCCTGTTTTACGGCAGGTGTTCCCACTCGGCTAGGATTAACCGGACTTTTAGATTGCGCCTTAGCACCTTGCATTCTTTCGGTGTGAACTGCCGGGCGCGTAATCTGCTTTTGCATGATAAAATCTTAGTCTCTTGAATTGCGAAAATATATTCGCCCGATGGCAACCGGGCTACATAGCGTTTACAGTTTTCCCTGTCCACTGCGCACCACCTTGCGCGACCAGAACAACAGGGCCACCATGGTGCCCTGAATGATGGTGATCAGGCCGTGAATTATCAAAAGTAGCCAGCGCGTTTCGTTATCAGCGGCCAAGGATTCCGCACGGAGGAAACAGATGCTGGCAATCATCAGCAAACCCATCATTATCGCAATGGGCCATACGTTGTGCATTACAGCTTTTGCCACGCCTTTTTGTCGTTCGTTGTACATCAGTAAGCCCCTTCGTGCGGTGGCAGATTTTGCAGGCTCAGGGCACGCACAGCGGCTTCACGTGCGGGCAGCGTGCGGGTCCAGATGATCTTGCCGGGATCGGTGAACATTTTCGCCTGTTTCAGGAAGCCGATTTGCAATTCGATTGCGTCGGCCACGTCCACGTTCATTTCTTCGCACAGGTCGAACATGACGTGTTGCACGCAACGCGGTTCACAGCTTTCCATCAGGTCGGCATCGCGCAGCACTTTTTCCATCAAATTTTGCGGTGGGTTCGGGAAGCCGTGCGCAAACTCGGTGCAGCGGATCATGTTTTCAATCCGGCCCAACGAAACACCGCCGAAGTAATCTTGCACGCACTCTGCTTGCCGTAGCCCGTGGATAGCGATTTGGATATTTTTGCTATCGGGACCACCACCGGTATGGCCGAAATCGTGGAACAGCGCGGCGCACAACGTTTGCGAAATTTCGTGACGCAGGCGCCAGCCCATTGCGGCAAACAATTCGAGGCAGCGGTGTGCCACACGGATGCAGTGATCGACGTTGTGGTACGGCTGGTGCGTGTCGAATTGCGGCTTTTGCACATACTCGAAAATCGCACCCATTTTGTATTCGTCAATCGCGGCCTCAAACATGGCACGGCGATAGGTAGCGGCCACGTCCAGTTCAGCGTCCAGAACTGCTACGGTTTTTTCACTGTACGACATTTTGGTTCACCTCTTGGGTTATTTGCCTTTTTGCCCGGCTGTGTAAGCTGCGCGCATCACCATGAACATACCCAACATCAGGATGCACATAATGGTGCCCATTGCCTTGTGCGCACGGCCCTTGGAGAAATCGATCATGCAATCGACCGCCATCCCGATAAGGCCAACCCAGCACACATGCCACCAGCCAATGATCGGCAATTTACTCAGCAGCTTTTGCATTCTTTTTGGCCTTCAATTCTTTTTCGTAACCGGCGCCGATGTGCTCCAGCCGTTGGGCCGTGCCTTTCTTGTCGTGCCATTTGTTGTGCTTCATTACGCGATTGACCGCTGCTTTGTGGTCGTATTTCTTTTCGCGCTCTTTGGTGTACAACTTGGTCAGCAGATCATCCGGGTTGTACCGATAAATATGCGCTTCGTCCCACACGATGAATTTCCGTTCCAGATCGAAATCGAAATGGTGGTCGCTATTGATTGGTGATCGAGGTTTGGTGCGCACCACACGCATAGGATTTCGGGGCAAAGAATCGCAGATGAACCGTTCCATATTTTTCATCGAGGCTTCCATGTCAATGGAGTCCTCCAGACACACGGTAAACGGCTTGCCCAGTTCTGCCAGTCGTTTGTATACCTGCAATTGATGCGCATACATGGGCGGACGGCCAGCGCTGTAAAGCGGCAATCCGCCGCTCAAGTAACCGCCGGGAAGCAGGCCGGGATCGAAACCCATAATCGGAATGCGTGGCTCGGATTTTACACCCAGTCTCTCGCGAATCCATTCAAGGCTGTTTGCAAATTCTTGCGCCATTTTTTCACACTCCACATTGGTGCCTTGCACAGGGTGATTGCGCAGGAAACTGAATGGGCCGTCGTCAATTTCGCTACGGTGGCCGACGCAATCCCACATGCCGGTTTTGCCCGCGCCTTTTGGAATGTTCATGGTTTGCCATTGCCGTGGACGGGACCGGGCGAAGAGGCGTTCCCTAGCTTGCCAGTTGGTGCGGGCAGGAGGTTGCCAGCGATAATCACCAAACACCACCATGTTGCGTATACGATCCCACAGGGCTTTGGCTTCGGGTGCATTCAGTTCCATCGGGGTTTTACCGATCAGCCCAATGTAATCGACTGCCCGGAAATCACGATCATGGTTTTGTTCCACGTTCTGCCTCTTTTTTCAGTTCTGCAATTTTGGTCAGTGCTTGGGCCACCAGACGCTGGCGCAGTTTCGGCGGCACATACGCATAGTCACGATTGAGCCGGGCCGCAACCGCTTTGCCGTCCAGCCCTTCGGCCAAAAGTTTGGCAATGGATTCCGCCATTTGATCAACGACCATCAGCGATTCACACCGTAGCTAACGGCCAGCTTGTTGATACCACGGCGGAAAGAATCGGTGTAAAACTCGACACGATACGGACGCTCCAGCACGTTGAATGCGTCGTAGAAATCAATGCTTGGGCCATCCTCGGGGCACGCCAGATGCAACACCACATAAGGGCGCTCGGTGCTGCGTGCACGCAACGCATTTACAGAACGTTCAATTTCGCGAATTGCGATTTCCACCAGTTCGATTGCCGAGTCGCTATGGACCACGCAACCGTCGAAGGTGAAGACGTGCAGGCCTCGCGCTTCGTCGTAGGAATACAGCGGCGTTTCTGTAGCGGTCTTCAGCGGTGAATCATTGAACAGCGTAGGCACCACGTCGAGGAAGAAAATGCATGGGAAGAAAGGTTTTTTGCCGTCGTATTTCAGAAGATCCATTACAACACCTTTTGCAGAATTTGTTTGATGATGTGAACAGTTGCGAACATGCCGACCGCCATGTGCATCGGGGTCAACTGGTGCCAATAGGTTTTGGTGCGCCAGCCGTGGAACAGGTAGAAGCCCGCGAAGCTATACATGCCGTACAGCAGCCACCGCCAGATATCCCAGTCATCCATGATAATAAAAATCCATGCGCATCTGGCTATGGTTCACGCACAGGTCGATTATTTCAGAGCGCTTTTTGCCTTTGAAGCTATCTCGGAATTCTGTGAGCATGCGGCCCATCGCGTCTGCACCTTTCCCATCGCGCCCGGTGCCCCAGTCCTTATCCCAATCGGCTTTGTGCACCAACCGCCCTTTGGTTTCCAGTAGGGCTAACAGGCGGATAGGGTTTTGCAAATACGCTTCACGAATCGCGATTTTCATCGTGTCGTAACGCTTCGATTTTTGATCCTTGCGTTCCTTGCCCTTCGCCTTGGGGCCGCCGAAATGTTTGGCCTTGTAGGGATCAAAGGAATTTAGGATTTTGGTGCGCAGTTCTTTTTCGCTCGGGTCCAGCGAATAAAACTGGTACATGTGTTCGATGGATTTGAACAGCCGTTTCTTGTAGAAAAACGGCGAGGGCCACATCGCGCTCCACATCGGATTTTCATACGAGTTAAATTCGATGATCGGTACAGTCGTTTTCTTCGCCACTTAAACCTTGCCCTTTTTCTGGTGTGCCGTCCGGGTTGAGTTTCACCCAGCGCGCTTCGATATGCGGCCACGGGTGGTATGGATTCGGTTCAACAAAGTGAACCTTTACTGCCGGAAATAAGCTGGGGAGTTTATCCATTTTTCATTGTACCTTTGGAGTGGGGCACCACAAGGGCACCCCAAACGATTAATCAGTCACCACCGCCGCCACCGCCACCGGAATCACCGCCAGAATCGCCACCGCCGCCCCAGCCCCCGGAACGGTCGCTAGTGCTAGGCGAATCATCATGGCGCGAAGGCGTATAGGACGGCGCAGGGGCCTCATGGCGCGTTTCTGCCATAGGTTCGCGGTATCCACGCGTTTCTGCCATAGGTTCGCGGTATCCAACCGAGGGCTGGTGCAACGCGTTGCCGGTGATTTGCTCGCGCTGTTCCGGCGTAACCTTCAGCGTGTGCGTTTCTACGCTGGCGCGCCGGTTGCCCACTGTCAGGTCGCCAGGGTAGCCCTGTGCACGCTCTAGCGCATCGTCGTAAACACCGTTGACGTTTTGCGTTACCGCAATGTGCGTTGCCATCAGAATTGCAGAATCATCTGGCGGCGTGCTTTGGATTTGACCGCTGCGGTATTGCTGGCCATAACGCGCCACCTTTTCCGCTAGGTGACGTTCCGGGTGCTGGACCGGCTGGGGCTGCTCGCGCTGCAATCGGCTCAGACGGTCCGTCACTTCGAAATATTCGCGGCGCACCGAATTGATTTCGTTTTGCAGGCCTTCGATTTGTTTGTTCTTTGCCGCCAGTTCGCGGTTTACGCGCAGCAGTTCAGCCGCTTGTGATTCGTAGCCCAGTGCCAGCAGTTTGTAGTGCGACTGGAACTCGCGGAAACGGCGGGTGCCGAACAGCTTGTCGAACCAGTAAAAATTACGCGGTTTTTGGTGATCCATCAGTTTTCCTCTGCTTATTGTGCGCAATCATCTTGATCATCATCGTCGCATTCTTCGAGGTCGTAGCCGTAGCCAGCCTCTGCGAAATAATCCTTGCTGATTTCGTCTTGTTCGGTCAGTCCGTTGAGGTGATCAACGAACAGTTTGGTCCAGTTTTCGAACTTCACACCCGGATAGGTTTCGTACAGCTTTTGGGCCGCAACTGGCGGAATGAAATCGACGCCTTTTTCACGATTGCCTACCGTCACTCCGTCTTTCAGACGCAGACGCCACGCGATAGCCAGATGCAGACGGCCTACGTTGTCGCTATTGTCGAAAATCAGGCCTTCGAAATGCAGGGTTGCCAAATCCGCCAGATCATCCAGCGTGGCAGTCAGCCGTTCTTTCGCCGTGCCTTCTGCCCGGTAGGCGCTGAATTTTTCACCGTGAACGAAGAACGTCATTTCTTCGAATGCTTCGCGCATGATGTTTTGCAGAGAAGTTTCCAGCAGGTTCGGAATACTGGTATTGCGGTGTGTTACAGGGTCGCGCAGATAACGCACGTCCACCGCGTCGAGGTGGCCGCCCGGCATGCCCGAACCTTTGCCTTGCAGATCGGATTCGCCGTTGCCTTCACGTGCACGCATGTAGGCGTTCAGTTCCGGCAGGTAATGCGGCGTACCAGCCTGCTCTACCGTGAAGTAGTTCAGCCATTGCGCGTAATCGCGGTTGCCTTTGAACGATTCGCCCCAGTGCAAAGATTCGTCAAGGTCTTCGCGCTGGCCAATGATGAACCCGCGACGAACCAAACCGGAGAATTGTTCCCAGTCCACTTTTACGAAGCCGGTTTGACCCATGCCGAGTTGCGGAATGTCACGCAGAACGGTGCGGCGAATCGCGCCAATGAATTCTGGATATTTCATGTTGGTTCCTAGATACAGGGCGGCCCCCTTTGGACCGCTCGCCTGTACCTAGTGTTTACAGTTTTACTTAGTCGCCCAGTCGAGTGGACATGGAAGCGCAACGGAAACGCACGTTATGCCCGTTCAATGCGTCGGCCATCGCATCACTGGTTTCAACCGAGAACGGAACCACCATTCCGGCCCCCGTGGTGCAACCCAGCTTGAACGTGCGTTGCAGATCAGCATAAATCCACAGCTGCTGCTCCACCGGCAAATTGTCAGAAATATTCTGAACCATTGTCGATATTTGTTCCGGGGTTTTGCCTGCCAGATCGGGAACCATCAAACGCTGGCCGAACTGCTGGTAACGTTGCAACATCCCTTCACCGTCATCCACGATTTTTTCGAGACGTTCCAACAATTGCGCTGGCGTGGATTCATCGTGCAGATACAGCAAAACCGTGTTGGGCACATCCCATGCAAAATACAGGTCGGCAAACAGGGTCATTAACACCGCGTTGGTGGCACCTGCGCCCGGTTGGGTAACACCAACGATGATTTCAGGTTTTACGTTTTTCATTTGCTCAGGGTTCCGGTGGCGCGGGCGAAATCAACCATTTGGTGTGCACTCATGCGCAGGTTTGCGACACGTACCACCACATTCGGGTTTTCTTCCAGCAGGCGGTCGAGTTCGATGCTTTGCATTTCGTCGGTCAGTGTGACCTGTACGTCTTTGCCTTTGGCGCGGATGTTGGTCATGCCCGGAGCGTCCAGATAAATGTTGATTTCTTTATCTGCGAATTTTTCGGTCATGTGCTTGATGGCGCCGAACACGTGGCCGCATTCGAGGGCGAAAGCGAAATTCAAAACACCCTTCTTTTCGTCCAGACGCTCCAGCCCGAATTTGGTGACGAATTGTTGGGCCAGATTATCCGGCGAACTTTCATCGGAAATCAGCATGTGTACCGAGTCGCGAACGTCCAACTGGCTTTCCAGCTGGCGCATGCAGGAAGACGACAGGCCGCCGTGGGTCATGCCGAAAGAAACAATACGTGGGATCATGGTTTTACTCTCCAGTTTTTGGTTCAACAATCAGGGTGACTTTTTGGAACAGATCCGAGGCAATTTGCCGCTGGATTGTTTGCGAAGCGATGTAGACCGGCAACGCGCCGTTGCAGTCCAGATCCGGGTCAGCCACGATGTGCTCAGGCATCCAGTAAATCACATGCAGCGGCCTTACCTCGGGACCGGCCCACAGCGCCTGTAGTTCTTTGGCCTTTTGTTCGATGTTGGAAACACCGTGGCAAATCACCATGTCGCGGGCCAGTACGCCGTTGTTATCGATGGCATGCCGTAGGTTATGTGGCAGACTCAGCGGGTTCCAAACGACGATCACCAGCAGGTCATTTTTCAGCAGGCGTTCACCGATCTTTTTGCCGATGATGAACAGGCATTCGTCGTGGGAACAATCGCTGTAAATCGAAATCTTTTTAGCCATTGACTTCATCCTGCATTTTGCTGATGCCGCATTCCTTGATGCTGGTAATTGCATCGTAGGCTTCGGCTTCGGTGGCAAACATGTCACGCCCCAATACGCGGGTGCCGACGTACAGATAGCTTTGTTCCTGCGATTTAACTGGTTTGTCTTCACCAACAACCAGCGCCCAACCGTGGCGGCTATATGGGCCTTCGCCATTAGCGATCAGGAACGGCTTTATCTTCGATTCACCAGCCGCCACGGACATTGCAATGTCGGACGCGGCGATAACGGATACTGGCTTTTTGCGCTGGCGCTCTTTTTCACGGTTAAAACGCAGCGTGCGGTCGCGGGCTTTGCGTTCCTCTTCGGCCATTTCTTTTGCATCTTCGGCGTCGAGTTTTATGATTTCTTCACCGACCATGATTTGCTTGGCCAGTTCTGATGCGTGCACGGTGCCGCTGAACATACCGGAATTCACGACAACCTTTTTCGCTTTGACCGCCATGCCCGGCTCACGGTCCAAAGCCGATTTAGGCACGACGCCCAGCAGCCAGCTAACAGAAACCTCGGCGTCAACGCGCATTTGGTGCGCCTGCTGCAATTTGCTTTGCAGGCCTTCGGTCATGGCCGACATTACGTCGCGCATCAAGCTTGGATCTTCTGCCACGCTATCCGCAACATAGCGCAGGAAAACCATGCGTTGTTCGTGATTCATTGCCATTACTTCTCTTCCTGTACGGGTTGGGCCGCGATTGCTACGTCGTGGGTTTTGGTCAGCACGAAAATATCCCACGTTTCTGGTTCAAATTCGGGCAGCACATATTGGCTGGTGGTGTGGATCGTGGCCTTGGCCGGAATGAACGTAAACGGCCCGCCCTCCAAGAAATTGCCGTGTGCCTCGGGCGCATGCCCATTGGTGTAGCTGCTGCCAATAGGCGAACCCAGCGCGTTGATCATGCTGCTGAAATGCCGGGTGAAAACGCGTTCCGACTGGCTATCGTACCAATCGCAATTGACCACGTAATATTCTTCACCGGCCAGATATTTGTGGAACGGTTCACGTCCCAAAATATTCAGACGCACATACGCATGAATGCGCAAACGGTGGTCGCCCTCACCTGCATGCGAATCGCCTTTGATCCCCACGGTGAAAATGATCCAGTAAGGGGCCTTCGTCATTTCCCGCGCTTTGGTCGCATACAGAATTGCGGTGCAGAAAATGCGCAACTCACGGGCAAACGCCGCGTGCTCTTCCGGGCTTTTCGGTTCGTGCAGCTGTTCGTGGTAGCGCTCGCCCACCAGCCCCTGATGGTTCACTTCCGGCGCCCACATTTCGCAGGTGCGTTTCTTGAACACGATGCGGAATTCTTCCGCCTTAAATTCGATGCCCCAGCGGGTTGGCAATTCCTCGAAATTGATTTTCTCGCCTACGAGGAATTCACGCACGACCTGAATGTGGTTATGCAGAATATGCTTACTCATGGTTTTCTTCCTTTTCCTCGGTTTTGACTTTCATGTCGTTGATGATTTGAGACATGAACATTTCCCGGTCGCGCACCTCAAACAATTCGCGACGGGCTTTCATCTTGCCCTCTTCCTCAACAACCCACAGCAGGTACAGATTGCCGCGACCGTCTACGCAGGTAAACAGGGTGCCCAAAATTTCCTTGCGGTTGCTCAGGGTTTTCTTCCGATGCAGTACCAACTCATGCAGGCCGTTGGTGAACTGGCCGACATACTTCGGCAGCATGTCGCACAGGTGCTCTTGGAATTGCACGATCCAGCTTTTTGCGGGTGCCGAAAACTCGATGGGTTCCCTTGGCTGCAACGCTTCGATCAGGCCGTTAACGCAATTCAATGCGCTTTCGTGCTGGTGGCGTTCGTATTTGTAAACGGTGGTGCTGCCCAGCACGTTGATTTTTACGCCGTCCGTTTCCAGATCGTGCACCACCGTAATCTGGTTGGCAATTCCGTAAACCACCTGTTCGGAATCGGCCTTGTAATCGAATTGTCGCCCGTGGGATTCTGCGAGATTTTCCAACCCGTAGGCCAGCGAACATGCTTCGAACGGATTTGGCGAAAACTCTTCCGCGTATTCCGTGATGAATGCAGCACGGGCGTAACGATGCTGCACACCATCGGCCTGCACACGGCGAATCTTGACGGCCTGCGCAGCCATTACAGCATGATCCCGGCGCACGGGACGCATTGCCTTGATACCGTCAACGCCTTTCACCCGCACGCCCAGCGACAACGACAGCACGTCGATTTCGCCATTCAGGTAATGCGTGAAGTTTTCCACGGTTAGACCGCTGAATGGGTAGGCCTCGACCACAACCACTTCGGCCTTGTCGCGATCCGCGTAGCCTTGATGGAACGCCCAGCTAATCAGCGCCTGATTAACGACCTTCGGGTGGTAATGGCCCAGTGCGCCTTCGTGTGGCGTGATGGAACCGAGATATTCAGCACGCAGCACGCCCATTGCGGTATAAACCATGATGTGCAAATTGCACGGGGCGAACGGGCGGTTGTTGAGGAAACAAATGTTGTAGAATTCCTGCAACGTGTCGCCACAAAAAGCAATGTGCTGGTCCGGTGTCATGCTCATGAGTGCTGTTCCTTGTACTGCTCGATAAATTGTTCACGCAGGGATTCGGCTTCCGCCCGTTTCTGTTCCCAATTGCGCAGGTAGGTGTTTTCTGTGCCGACGTACAAAATGTGCGGTTTGTTCGTGGCTGGATTGCAGACTGCAAAGCGATGCTTGATTTGCTTGCCGTCCGTGACCATGTAATGGGTGATCCCAACAGGTAAATCACCCGCTTTGTTTGGTCGCGCTTTTGTTTCGATTTTTCGATGCAGCGTTTCGTCTGCATCCGGTTCCAGTTCGCGCAGGGCAGCGTCATACGATTGCTCGCGGCTGCCATACACCGAATCTAAAAACCGTTGGCGCCGGGTTCCTAGCGCCTTGGGAATGTACCAACCGTTTTGCTGGCTGTTACGGCAAACACTTTTCATGGCTTTGCATAATAAATACTCACATTGGTGGCTGGGATTTCAGCGCGGATAAATTCGCCGGACAGATGCAGCGCAATGCCGTGCATGCGCAATTCTGCATCAAGGTCCAGCAGGGTTTTCTGGTCGCTGCTACGGACCACAAAACTTTTTTCGTGAATCTGTGTGAGGTTCCACACGTAGCGCCCCACATGCAACAGACCACGCCGGGCGTCGTAATGCACCTCGGGCCTCAGTTCGTTCTTGTAAAAGAACTGGCGGCCTACAGGCACTTCGTCAACATCGACCCCGAATAGCTCTTTGATTCTACGGCGGCTAACAGGCTTCAGGAGGCGTTTTGCGCGTGCCCACTGGCTAACTGTCTCAGGCTTCGCAATCGCGCTCAAATCGTGCCCTGCGCGCCCCAGTTCGAGGATGTGGTAGGCATACAGGGCCAACCGCCATTCGTTCTCGAAGTCAGGCAGGTTTGAAATGGCTTTCACTTCGTCCAGCGTGGGCAGATAAAGCCCAGTTCCATAAGCGGTTAATGCAGCGGTCGCCCGCTCTACATCCCAGCCCATTTTATTTGCATACGATTCGATAATGGACCGGTTACTGGCCATAGCCCCAACCGATAGATTGAACATCATGTAAACCTCTTAGAATCGCTACAGATTGCCGTTTGAAAAATGAGATAAAGGGTGTTGCGTACCGATAAAAAAGTAGGGCCGCCCAAACCGGCACGGCCCCTTGCATCAGATGAACACGATGCTATGCATGTATTCGTCCGCGTCCTTGTTGTTCTGGTGGAACGCGTTGTAAGCAGCCTGCGACAGCGGCAATTCCAGTTCATTGCGTTCGTTGAGGAACGCGCCGTGCAGTTGCGCCCCGCGTGGGAACGGTGGGGCCAGATCGTTGATGTGGTCCGCGTAGCTGGCCGCGCCTTTGGTAGGGCCATTGGCCGCCATGGTATCCAGATTCAGCACGTGGAATTCGGCCTCTTCACCAACGTGCAGATTGAACGCCGCGAAGCGCTCCACCGCATTGGCTTTACGCATCACAATACCACGCGTGGTTTGTGCGGCCAGCAGCAGGAATTGCGAAGCGCTGTAAAGGTTGCCGTTGCCTGTGATCGTGATTTCGTTGGAATAGGCTTGGTCGTAGAACGCGGCAGGCGTGTAGTTGGTCTTGCTCTCCAAATGGAATTCCACACCAGCCACGTGATCGTTTTCGAAACCGAGATTTTTGTGCATGATTTCGCCCAGTTGATCGCTGGTCATTACGTCGAAAAGACGGAACACCTGTTCAACCGATTCGCACAGCCCTTTGGTGTTGGCGTACATCACGTAACCGCCCCCGGATTCCTCGACAAAAACTTCGGCGCGGTTTTCGGTCACGCGTGCCTTGAAATTGCAGGTTTCCAGATTCCACCAAACGCGGGCGCCGTCTTCGTCCAGAATCTGCTCGGATTCGAGTTCATGACGCAGCGTGTTAGGCCACAGTTCCATCATGGCGCGGAAGCCCGGACCGTTCACCAGTTCGGCGTAAACGTTGCGGTGAACGTTTGCAGGCATTTCATCCATGATGGCCGCGAAATCCTTGGACAGGTGCTGCACCCGATCCAAATCACGCTTAGTGAAGAAATCGTAAATTTCGTCACCCTCGGAAAACGCAGCGGCCCGCACGGCCTTGCGTGGCGCGTGGAATTCTTCATCAAGCACAGAGCCATCCATGACGTAAATGCCACGGTCGTGCATGTCGTTCAGCGCGTCATAGCTGGGAAGCGAAGCCATGTTGTCGGAAAGCCACCGGCCAACTGGCGCCGCCGAAAACATTTGCTGAATTTCCGCGTGTTGCTCAGGCGACAGGCGCGCATAGTTGCGCTGTAGAACAGCCTTGCGATAAAGCACGTCGATTTGCTGCCTCGGGTGCTTGTCCTGCATGGCATCAAGCATGCTGCCCGAAAATTCGTTGAGCATGTCCGAATCACCTTCGACCACGTGCGCGTAAATATCGGCTTCACGGCGGTTGAAAGTAGTGTCGCAATACGCTTCCAGATCGCTATGGTGTTCGAGCCATACATTGCTGAAAACGAACGAAGGTTTTTTCACTTTCTCGACCACGGTTTTTGCTCCCCCGACAGGTGCGTTCTTTTTGTCGTCTTCGGACAACGGCGGCAAAGATTTTTTGCCCTGCGCTTTCACAGGCTTTTCATCGACCGCGCTTTCGTCTTTGGCACCGGTAGGCTTGGCGAATTCCGATTGAGGAACAACGGAATATTTCAGCAGGTCCAAATCGAATTCGTCTTCGAGTGCCAGCAAAGTTTTGTCGCTCGGCAGCGAATGCTGGGTAAGCCACGAATTGACGGTTTCGCGCTTGAATCGCTTGCGCAGCTGGTCGATTACCTCGGTGCCTGCCTTGTTCAGGCCGTAGGCTACAAGGGCCTTCATGTAAAGCCCGTAGACGTTGACCTGCTGCCCCTTGAGGATTTTGGCCATCGCGTCCAAATCTTCCGCCACCAGCGTCAACAGCTTTTGCGGCTCGCCATCGGTGTACGCGGCATAGGCGCGGAATTCATCGTCGCCCGTTTTCGCCAGCGCATCGGTAAAGCCCTTGAGCGTTTTGTAACGCAGCTTCCACATGTTGGCGAAAGTGGGTTGCTCTTTTGGGGTGATTTTCTTGTCGGTGGCTTTGTTGAGGGCTACGCGATTTTTCATGGTGTTACTCCTAAAGTGGGGACCGCCAACAGGGCGTGGTCCCCTTTCTGAAATTTACTTGTTGTTGAGTTCTTGCGCTGCCAGTTCGGCAAAGCGGGAATCCACTTCACACAATTGTTTCAGGTAGCGTTTCGGGAAATTGTTAATCGACTGGGCGCCGCTGTACAGTTCGTGGCTCGACTTGTACATGCTGGTCATGTCGTGGAAGAAAAGCAATTCGCCAACCGTCATGCGGTAATAGCGGGTCATGCCGAAATTCGGAATTGCCTCACACAGGCGCCCCCACACTTCGGGAATGTCACGACCGATCATCATTTCCTCAAACTGGGTTTTGCTCATGAGTTTGAGAATGTGCACATGGCCGAAACGCTGCACCGTGTTCTCAAACCAGCGGGCGCGGAATTCTTGCTGAATGATGCCCTCGATGTACTCGACACGCTCGCCGGTTTCGTCCGCAATGATTTGGATGTGTTCGGCGGTCGGTACGTGCGTGCCGTTGTGCTTGAACAGCTGGTAGCGCAGCGCAGGCAACGGCAGGGCCATAAAGGTCGATTGGTAGAGGTTCACGAAATCAGTGAACGGCGTAGCGGTGTCGCTTCCCTCGAAATACGGGCCGACCTGATAAACGTGTGAACGGTCGGTTTTCGCTTTCTTGCCTCGGATGATCCATTGCTTGGCGGAACCCAGTTCGCGCTGGTCGAGAATCATCCAGACGTTTGGGCAGGCCTGCTTGAAAAGCAAATCGGCTTCATCCTTGGACAGCGCCATAACGTGCGCTTCCATTTTGGTGACTGCCGGGGTCAGCACGGTGAAAATGAAATGGAAGTGTTTCAGCGAATGCGTGGTGCGGGAAAGCGTAGCCATTGTGAACCTCGTAGGGGCCTAGTTATTAATCAACAGTGCAAAGCAAACAACGAACGCCACCATATTGAAGCGTTCGAATCGGGCAGTCCAACGGTCGGTATTGCGCCCTACAAAAAGCAGCGACACAACCGAAAGCAGGATTCCCAAGGTGCCGATAATGGCGTGCGCCATTTGGCTATTAAACGGAACGGCAATCCAGCACAGGCTCAGCAATCCAACGACGATGCCTGAATGGGGGCGCATAAGCAGTGCCCGCGTAGTTTTCATTGTACCCATGGAAACTTCCCTTAATCCGTGAGGGTGTAGGTAACAGGCAGCAAATGCCCAGCCACCAATCTGACAGACGGTCGCCCATCTGTCAACACTTGCCCACGGATCAAGGGCTTAGGCCCCAATGGGAGCGGCTATAGGCCTGTGCACACGCGCACGCGTATACAGGGCAGGGTTAGGCCGGGTCAACCCCTGCACCGGCTTCCTTGGCGTGCTCCAGCTTGGCCGCCACCTGCGCCAGTTGAACCACGGTGTATTGCTCGGGCGACATGAGATTGGCCAACCCGGCGTCAATGGTGAACCACTCGCGCTTGCGCAATTGGAACTCTTCCCAATCGCAATAGGAAGCGAACGAAGCGCGGAAATAAATCTCGCGCTGGATCTTTGCCGGGTGATCGTCGGTTGCTTCGTAGGACAATACTTCGTCGTAAATCTTTTCACGCAGGAAAACTTCCATGCCTGCCTCTTCACGGGTTTCCTTCTGCGCGTTTTGTGCCTCGGTCAAACCTTCCTCCAAACCACCTTTGGGCAAAACCCACAGGCCGGGGAATTTCAGTGACGTGACCAGCAACACTTTATTGGTATCGTAGGAAATGACGGCAACGCCGGTAGCGGTGCGGCTATAGTTCAGGTCTTCAGATTTAACGACGTTCATTTAGCAGTCTCCAATGTAATCAGTAACGAAGGGTCCGAAATTGCGGTTGAGCGCATCACGCAAAGGCTTCACGCAACGCACCACAAAGCCAAAATCTTTCAGGTCGAAATAAAGTTCGTAGGGCACGGGGCCTGCCATATTCCACAGCTTCACACACTGGTTAATCAGTGCGATGCGGAATGTGTGGTTGCCTCGCAGGTGCATGTAGCCTATGGCCGTCATGTGATTGATAGTATCGTGCACCGCCTGTTCTACAAGCCGAATGTATTGGCGAACATGCGCAGAGTCCAACGGATTATATCCATTGTCTTTCAGGATGCTGCGAAGCCGGTCTACACTATTTCCGACGTTTTCGATGATGGATGCAACGACCACCAAATCAAACATGGGCATAGCGTGGCCGGATTCCACGCTGGGGCAAACCACCGCACCAATCCCCGGATACATGTGAAAAAACGACCAACCATTTCTGTCTAATTGGTCCCTCACCGCTTTCGTCAGGTAACGCGGCCTTTCTGACCAATACATCCGAAATTCATCACGCTTCCAGCCATTCGACAAATAATGCATGATGGCTCGATTGAACAGAATTTGTGAATCTGGCTGTTCTTTGATCGGCACCAAAAACCCCATACCGCGTTCGACCTTGTGGGCCAAACACTCTTCTAGGTCGAAAGAGATTTTGTACAGCGGAATAGACAAATTCACACGGTGCCCCTTTCGTCCTGAAGTTCGGTGTAGATTTCACGTGCAATGCGTTCGATTTGTCGCTGGCGTTTGCCACGCTTGGCAATCTTCATTTTCTCACGGCGTTTGCGCACCACACGATCATGCAGCAACATGCCTGCAACCCAACCGGCGCCAGCACCAAACGAGGCAAATAGCGCGTAGTACGGATTGGGCAAATCACGCGTGGCACCCACAACAAAAAGCGTGACCAAAATTTCGCAAGCATTCATCAGGGTGCCGGTGATGCCAGCCGCCGTTTTGTGGCCGCTGGAAACTGCCTTGCTCTGAAAACCACGAAGCAACGTCGTGACGAACAAAACGCACGCCATGGCCAGCACCACAAAAACGGTATGATTCATTTCGGTTCCTTACCCAAAATGTGCACTTGATCACTCGGCAAAATGGTCAGCCGGTCATCCGTGAAAAAATCATCCATCAGGCCGCTTTGAATGTCTTTGTACACACGCAGGCGCCAGTTCTGGAATTTGTCAGGTTCTGCACCTTCAGGCAGTGGCCGCGCCAGATCGTTTTCGATCACACCAATTTCCAGCATCAGTGCAGCTTCGATGGCGCCGGTCAGCTGCTGCATTTCTCTGCGGGCGTAGAGGGGGATTGCGTGGGCAAAGATTTCCATTTGCACCGTGACGAATCCGCCGTCGAAATACACCCAGCAATTACGCGTGGCGTTGTCGCACATCCGCTTCGATTTCTTCCAGAATTCATCAGGCGGCATGCCTTCCAGCTGCTGATATTCTGGTTGTTGTGCGTGCCAGCAGAAACGGGCGGCAGGAATCAATACGTCTTGGCGCCACCACTCGCGCATATCGTGCTGCGCCTGTTCCCGGCCACGCAGGGCCTTGCCGTTCGGTTGGAATTTGAACCGCGCTTCCATATCCGGCGAAGGGAAACGGAAGGTAACGATGTGAGGCCGTGCACTGATAGGTATCAGATCGGAGATATTAACGTTCATATTTTTTGGCCTCTTTCTCTCGGGCGTTGCGGTCTTCGATAAACTCGCGGTACTTTCGATATTTCACACGTAGCTTGTCCGAATTATTGGGCGTACACGACATGGTTAGCGAAATGGAAAGTTTGTAGCAAACCACGTCGGCCTCGGAATCGTAGGTACGTTGCACGTCCGTGACGCCGGGGCCGTTAACACCGTTGTCGAACATGTAGGGCGAATTTTCAACCCATTGGTTGGTGACGGTTTCCGCACGCGCATTGGACGCGATCACCAGCAACACGGAAATCAGCAGGATGGTCAACCAGTGTTTTTCTAACATTTTCATTCCTAGAGGCCGAGGTTCTCTTCGATGGTTTGGCGCCACTTGACGGCAGAGCATGCGAACATTCCGCTTTTGTTTAGCTCGTAGCACACAACACCAGTCTGTTGGTCGTAATAGCGGACAACGGTCGTTGATCCGACTTCGAAACGCTGGCCCTTGATTGGGTTCTCCGCGTGGGCGGCATTGGCCTCAACTTTGGAGCCTTGGCCGAACACCGACCACACAGCCAGCATCAGACATGCGGCGCCCAACGCACCAAAACAAAACGTCGTGTCTTTCATGAAAGTTGCTCCAAAATTTCCTTTCCGACCAATTCTGCTGCTTCCTCGACCACACGCATAACGATCATGTCTAAAACTTTGTCCACCAGATCAGCGTGGGCCTGTGCTTCTTTAGCCGTGCTAAACAGTTGACCCGTAGAAAGGCCGTGCGGCAATCCAGCTTTTTCCAGATCGAAACCACCCGTGATCCGCACGTACCAACCACCGCTGTAGTAAATGTGGGTCCAGCGGCTTTCGCGGCCCTTGTTCCCATCACGGACCGTCACGCCCGAAATCGGTTTAACCAATTTTGGGTCCAAACAGTCGATAGGCGGGTACGGGGGAATGTACACCTGCACGCGTGACGTTTGTTCCTCACGTACACATATTAGCTTCCCGCAACACTCGCTGATAAAATTCGGGACTGTATAACTCTGCAATTTCTGGTTGCAGTACGGGCACTTCAGAACTTCCGGCAAGGTGTTCATAATGGGTTCTCAGGATCTTGGTAAGTGCGCCGCACCAACGGCAGCGCACAGAAATTTCAGCTTGAGCAAACAGGGACGCGACTTCGGGGCTAACGTAAATTCGCCGCCGACACGATCCACAGTTAGATATCTGGATCATTCTGGTCCAGTTTATATTTCTTGATCCCTTTGAGAACCATGCGGTGCAGGTGTTCGTTTTCCTGCTCCAGCATTTGCATCATGTACGAACCGGTAAATTCGTAACCCGTTTCTTTGACCTGCACCATCGCATTGGTGTGCAGGATGTAAATCAGAAATTCGCCGTCGTGTGTGCCATATACGCCGCACGGCAGCAGGTCAACGTAGGGCGGTTCATCTTTGATCGGAATTTCCAGTAGCAGGCGGTAGCGGTGGGCATTGTCTTGCTTGATGTGGGAAGCATCCAGCAAATGCGTGTAGCCGAACCAGTGATCTTTGTTGCGCTCTTCTCGGCGGAAAGCCAGCTTTTTCAACACTTCGCCATGGGGCAGGCGCCCGCGCAAGGTAAGGCACGATGACAGATCCATGTGGTCTTTTGGATTCTGCACACCGCCAACCGAAATGTCACCTTGGGCGTTCCGTTTGATTTGTACAATTTGTGTGAAATGCATGGGATTTCCTAAATGGGTTTAGACTTGTTTAAGTCGCTCAATTGCCTTGGCCTGTGCCGTAGCAATTAGTGGCCGATATTGTTCGGCCCGTTCTTCCAGCAGACGTTTGCGCGCCTCATGGAAGTTTTGGAATTTCATTTCCCGTGCCAGCGTTTCCTGCGCCAACGTGATCTTGGCCCCGGTCGCTTTACGAATTTGTCTGGCACTGAATTTGAAAAGGTCTATTGCATCGTTGATCATTTTCGCTCCGCTACCGGCGCCACCACCGTTTCTTTTCCTTTTGCTCTTCAGGGGTTTTTGCCCGGCCTTCATAGATCGGCACCATGTGGCTAACAGAGTCAACGTGCTGCGCAATTACTTGCAGCGTTTGGTTGAACTCGTTGAGGCCCATTTTCGAATTACGAATCGACTCGGTGTATTCACGAATTTTCTTTTCGTGCGAGTTGAGGGCACGCACACAATCCGCAATGGTGGTCAGGCTAGAATAGCCGCGCTGGCCGTGTGGGGGCGCGCTCCAAATGGCGCAAACCTGTAGGTGCAGTTCGTGTTCGATTTCACGGGCTTTCTTCACAAACAGCTGCGCTTCCTCAAGCGTGGTTGCGTGTGAAATTTCCCGCGTCTTTTTGCCACCTTCACAGTGCACCATTAGCAGGTCGCTCGATGTGATTTGATGTACGTCACTTCCTTGCAGCCGGGGCACACGTGACGATAGCGCTGGCCGATAGGAATCACCATGCCAGTTGGCGGTCGGTGGCTCTGGTGGAAGCACGGTTGTTTCTGGCTGAATTCTGGATCAGGTTCGAAGCCCGAACCGTCCCGGTTTTCCTGCATGATCATGGCGGCGATCAGATCGTTATCTTCTGTCATTTTTCATTGTTCCTTTACGATTCCCAAATGTCAGCCGGGGCAATGTCACCACCGGTAAACATGCAGGTCATGAGAGCCGGAATCTGCGCATACAGCTTTGGATTCATTTGATCAAAATGTACGCAATGCAAAACGCGCAATTTCTCGTAGGCCATACGGGCCGCCCCGTTCTGTGCCACGTTAAACTGCTCAACAGCATCACTTGGAATGCACACAGAAAACCAACCTTTTTCGAACATTTCATGCGTCTTGCGCACAAGGTTGGCCAGTGCCTGTTGCTGCCACGGACTATCTGGATTTTCAGGCTCAGGGAAAACGATTTCTTCGACCGGCGATTTCTTACGGTAGGTCTTCAGTGTGAAATCTTTTGCCTTGCGTTCGCGGTAGCCGTAATTGGAATCAACGCTAGCTGAAACCTCTTTGCTATTCGACAGTTTGGTACGTTCCGCAATGTCAGCCTCGGCCTCTGCGCCGTCCTTGCCAACACGACGAAACGAAACTTCTACGCCACAAAATTTCATTCGCCCAGTACCTCCGAAAGAATGACAGACATGTCGAGTTTGTTTTCCATGGCGATGCCAATGGCTTGACTGAATTTCTCTTCGTCAGTCATTTTGTCGATTGGCTTTTCCGGGTTCTTGTATTTCTCGATTTGACGCTCGAAATATTTGATTTCCCGGTCGATGGCGCGGATGTGCTCCAGAACCGATTTGATGGTCAGGCCCTTGGGCTGGATCGGCGCGGTGTTAACTTGCTCGCCGGTCGGCACGCTATAACGCAGATTGTTGAACTCGATTCTGCGTTCCTGTTTACGCTGTTCCAGCCGCTGGTAAACGTTGTGCAGAATGGCGATGTGCTGCTGTACGGTCAGGCTCATTGGGATTTCTCCACGACGATTGTTTCCTCGATTTCGCACGGCACACACGTCATCCACGTGCCATAGATCAGCGAGGGTTTGAGGCCCAGTGCACCGGCCATTGTCTGGCCCAGCGACATTGCCACGTCAAACGAAACACGGTCGCGAATAATCGAACGGCTCAGCCACTCACCGTCCTCGGTTTCCGTGTCGTGGTAGACGCTATAGAGCGCGTCTTTATCCGCGAATTCTAAGGCGTGCTCTTCGATGTAACCGTTCAGGTCAAATTCGGCAGCAATTTTCGCCACGATGTGGATTGGATTGGCACGTGCTCGGGTTTCGAGTTCGTCTTGCTGGGACAACTGGAAATGGGTAATCTTGCGGCGCATTTCCAGAATGTCTTCGCGGATCGTGAGGATGGCACGAATCGCCGCCTTCGAATCCGGGTGGTTGCCCACACGCAGCGCGATTGGATCGGGCTTGCCTCGGATCATCATCGAATATTGATCTACCAATTCTTTCAGCTGGATACCCAGCGCAGAATACAGCTGGTTGAGACGGGAAATACTCAGATTAGGTTCCGACATTTTTCAGTCCTTTGCGCATTTTTTCAGCGCGTCGTTTTTGCCCTTCCCGGTCGCGGATGCTTTGATTCGGGGCAGGCCAGATAACAGGCAGGTGACGCACCAGATTGAAAAACTTCCGGTGCTCGATTTCCAACACGTCAGCCACGTGAGTGCGACTGTAGCCCTGTGATGCCAGTTCGCGACAACGCAATACCAAACACCCGACTACACCGCACTGGCAAACGTCTATCGCCCCCGTTTTTGGGTTCGGGCCGTGGCCTTCGGTTTGAAACGATAGTTGGTTTTGTAAATTGACCATACGGTTACACCCAAAGGCAGACAGTGCATGAAAAGGAGAAACAATGCAAACAGGTGAATCATTCGGTGGTATCCACGCAGGTGTAAGTAACGGCAAAGCCGTTGATCAGGCTTTCTTTGACGACGGTTACTGCATCTTTTTTGGAGTCGCTACGGCGCGTAATTTTCACGTCGTCTTTGCCGTCCATATAGGCAAAGCCCTGCGTCTCGAAATAGCGGTCGCGCACCCGTACACACGTGGCTTGATCGGGGAATGGTTGCATGCCCTGTGCAACACTAGGCACACCCACATTGAGCGGCGCCTTGAAGCTAACCAGCGTGAAGAGAATTGCGCCTGCCCAATTATCCATTTTCCGAAACCACCAGATCCACAGTGTATCCAAGGTTAGCGGCGAACATCACCAGCCGGGCGAACGGAATGTTGCCCTTGCCGCTAACCACCGAGTAAAGGTCGATCTTCGAAATGTCGTACAGCTTCTGGATTTCCGGTGCCTGCAAACCGAGTGTCATCAGCTTGGCTTGGCATGCAGAAATCAGCTGCGCCTGCATTTCTTGCACCGCGATGCGGCCACGGTCCAGATCAACTTTTTGCTTTGCCATATTGAATTCCTTGAAGTTCCTGTAAGAGACGTATGTGGACGGTTTCGAGTCGTTCGCCACATATATCGTTTACAGTTTTCAGGAAGTCTTGCAATTCATCCAGTACCGTGAGGATTTCCACCGACAGGTCGGACCAGCGTTGATTGCCGCCCAGCGTCAATTCCAATTCAGGCCTACGTGTTAGGCCGGGGATAGAATGGCGCACGTGAGTTTCGTCAACATCGATTTGAGAAACGGCGAAACTTTCACGCGATACGTGCACCTTGTGGCGCAGAACGGCAACGCGGCGGAACAGTTCCTGTGCGTAGGCCTGCCGTTCCATTGGCATCATGTCCTCGATTTCTTTCCGGCTGTATCTCACTGGTCAGACTCCCCCAGTTGCTGCCAGAACCAGCGCGCAGGTTTTTCTGCATCGTCCACGTTGTACACGCGCCAATTCATGTTAAGCAGACCAATCGGCGTGCCCGGCTCAACATCTTGGAAATCTACGCTGGCGCGGAACAGGAAACGCGGTGCCGAACCATCCTTCGGATAGCCCTCAATACGGAACAGGTTGGAAACTTTCACGTGAACGGTGTAGGCCAGTTCGTGATAGTTTTCCGTAACGGTTTTGTAGAAACGTTTGCGCAGCCAGAAGTCGTATTCACCATCTTCCAGACGCGCTAGGTCTTCGGGGTGGACGCGGACCCACTCGTAACCGTTGTTCACGAACTCGGCAAAGATTTCATTTTTTCCGAGAGCGTTTGGAAGATCGAACACGTCGTCCAGACTTAGCGGCTTGTGGTGGTTTTTTCTCAGCATATTGTTTCAGCCTCGTTTCTTGTACGATAAGTTCAACAAATCTTACGGGTTCGCGGTGGTACATAATGAGGTCCATGATTTCGGCCCCACTTGCGAACACTTTCGACACGCCATCCAGAGGATCAATTGCTTCAGAACGCACAGACTCAACACGGCGCAGCATACGCCACGCAGCCTTACGCACGGCCAATGCAGTTCCGTGAATTTTTGCAGCCAACCCCACAACCAAAATGGCGTGGTGTGTATCAACCGGCGCCGGGTCAGGCTTTTTCGGATGCACCACAAAATGCACGTGGTAGCCAATCGACTTGCGCGGGAACGGAATGCGCTTCACAGGCATAGGCCGATAGGTCAGGTCTTCGTCAATTTCGAACCAGACGAAAAAACCTGTTGGGTAATACGGGATGTACGGGACGACAACAGGTGGAAAATCAGTAATGCTCTTCGGTTCCGGTTCCAGCAGTGCTTGCGCGTTCATCCAACAAATCCCACAACGGTTTAAAATCGGTATCTTGTTGCGCGGTTCGCGCTTGGTCCAGCGCTGCGCGTACATTCGGGTCTAGCCCGTCTTTGCCTAGCCATTTGAACAACGCAACTTCCAGCCGGTGCAGCCCATTGGCCTTACGGCAGAAAGCATCATTCATGTCTTGAATTTGCTGCTTCTGGTGTGATGCGTAATGCTTGTCACCCGTAGCATTTGAACGGTCGCCATTCGAGCGTTTCTTTTTCGGTCGGTCGTCTGTGTTGTCCATAACAGTCCTTTACAGAAATTGAATATCAAACACGAATTCGTCGTGTGCTCGCCATTCATCCGCTACGGCGTAGAGGCTGGGCAGCATAGCTTCCTTTTTGAAAATATCAGGAACCCAAGCCAGAAATGCCCGGCTCACCTCATGCCCATTTGGAATCGGTTTAGCCACAATGAACAGTACGTTATTTTGGTAGCCACACGCCTGCTTGCTGTATGGCTCTAATTTCACCAACGAATCATCGCGCACCAGTTTCAGTTTCGACACTTGGCTAGGGGTTAGCAGGTCGCGCCCCTTTAGCCAATCCAAGGAATCGCGTAGGCTTTTGCGTGTAGTTTTCCACGCCAAATATTCAGCGGCATCCATTTGTTGCCCGTAGGAAATTCCGTTGCGCATAAGGCCTCACGATTCCCATTGTTGAATGGCATTCAACGGATGACTCATGCGCCCTTTGAACACCGGCATATTCAGCGTGACCAGCGCGTTAACTTGACGTTTGGTTTCCACCTGATCGCAGCAGCCGGAATGTTTGGACTCGACCAGACCGTCCACAGTTTCGCTGTAGACAAACCGGGCGCTTTCACGCCAGATTCCGGGCACCATCAAATGCATTTTGTCACCTAGCGGATCATGCAGGGCTTTCTTGCGTTCGCAGCGCAGCAGCCAGAAGGTTTCGCCGTCGATTTGGTGGCTGATCAGGAAGGCGGCGATATCATCATCGCTGTATTGCAGGCCGAATTGTTTCACGCAGTTATCAAACGCTTCTTTATGGCTGAAACCCAAAACCAAACGACCGTAACCTGCTTGAACTTCACTCATGCTTGTTGCTCCTGTTGTTGGTCCAAAGTGTGCAGCAAACCAGCCGCTTTCAGCTTACGAATTTCGCTCAGCGATTTACCATATTTCGCGGCCAGTTCTTTCACTGTACCTTCGGGCGCTGGTTTGTGCTGGCTCAGGAATTGCTCGCGCTGTTCAGCCTTCTTTTGTTCAGCACGTTTCTGATCGGCTCGCAGGCTTTCACGCCAGTCTTGCATACCGAGCACTGTAGGCTTGTTCGGCACGCGCATAAGCTGGCCGATTTGTTCCATGGTGGCTTGGTCTATGAAAGGCAAAATTGCCTCGACTTGTTTGGTCACAGCTTCCTGCGCCCAATCCTTCGCTTCGTTGAGCAAAGACGTGGCCAGATCACCGAAAATAAACCCAGCGTCTTCCAGCGAATTCAGATCAACATGGCGCTCATGGATCGAATGGAAAAAGCACATACGCACTTCCAGATCAGCTAGGCCGGTCAGCAGGTCACGCGCATATTTGAATTTCTTTTCGTATGAATCCAGATACAGCATGTAACCGATGCGGGTGCGCTGCTCGATTGGGTAGTCTGCGAAAGGGCTACGGGTTTGTTCTTGATGTTGCATCACAACTTCCTTTTATTTAACTCGTTTGGTTCCAGACTTTTTCTTAGTCTTAGTCTTGGAGAATTCACGCTCCACCTCAGCCAACATTTCCAGCCAGTCCAAGGTGCTCACCCATTCCTGCCCTTGTTCGTCACCGAAACGAATGTGGCTCACGCTGCGTTCCAGAATGGCGGCGCAAATGTTGTGGGCCGCGCTCACGTACAGCTGTTGCACATCGATAGTAGGCAGTGGCGAGCGCAGTGGGCTTTCGCCTTCTGGACTTTTGATCCAAATCGGCTGCTGTTGCAGGAAATCTACGTTGTCACCTTCGATTTCCACATGTACAGGGAAACCGCCGAAAATACGTTCCAATGCAGCCTTTGCCATTTGACCGGTCAACGCGGGCAAATCTGGTTCTTTGTCAGGATCGACAATGGCATGCAACGTCAGTTCTACCCAGCGATCATCGAAGTCACGCTTGATTTCGGCTTTCAGCGTCAAATCGATAACGCTACGCTCGGTGCGTACCTCGTTGAGGTTGACCATCAGGCCCCCGATTTTATCCGCCAGAACTTCACGGAAAATTTCTTCGGGTTTTGCCGAACGCATCAGCCCTTCGATCAGGTTGTGTCCGTTGGCATTGCGAATCGGCAACGACACTACGCCTTCGAGGCCGTCGAGGAAATGTTCAACACCGATTTCAACCGAACGGACCTTGATCGATTTCGGCTCGGACTTTTTCACTTTCTCTTTGTAAGACTTTGCGGCTTTGACTGTGCTGGGCATTACACGTTTCCTGTGTTGTAGTTGAGGACCAGCAGGGCAGTGCAGGCGATGGATACGGCAACCGTGATCACGCGCACCACCGCCCGATGAATTCGGCTCTGTCGCTGCTTGTCAGCGTATGAAAGGGACAGAGACGCTACGATAAACACAATCATCAGGCCGAGCACAACTTGCGAAGTATTCAGCCCAATTTGTTCGTGCAAGATTTTGTCAGTGTGGGCCGATGTTGTGATACCCACGTGACTGGAATTCGTTTGTGTCATTTCTTACTTAACCCCGACCCATTCTTTCAGTTTTGCATCCCACATTTTGGTGTTCTTTGGCGACATGATAATCGCCTTCCCTTGTTGGTAGACGCACCAGCCGCCTTTGGAGAAGTTGATAATCCACGGGCTGGTGCTCGATTCACGAACGTAAAGTTTCCGTACTCGCATAACCTGTTTCTCGATGCAGATGTTTTGACGTTGAATTTCAACCGCACCGGTCTTCAGACGTGTGAGGATTTGCACAAGGTAGCAACCCTCCGTCATCCGCACCGATGGCAGTTCACCCGGTTTATAGCGACGATAGTCTGCGACCACAACACGCGATTCGGATGCACCTGCGTGAATGCTTTCGCTATTGTCTAGGTTTGCGTACAGCGGGTGATCCCCGTAATTTGTCCGCAAAAATCCAACGTTTACCGGCGTCCGATCAAACAGGCCGGTGAAATAAACTCCGTACTCGGAAGCAATCTGGTTAGCGCTGCGGAAAAAGCCGGTGTAAGCGTTGTTTGCCGCCGCGTTCACGTCCGGTAAATCCGGCCCGTGGTCCGTGATCAGAATTACGCCGCTTCCTGCTTCGCGATAGGCCACCATTGCAGCCACAGCCGCATCGGTGAAACGCCCGGTTGGTGTGCCGTAGTCCGAGGACATGACCAGCACCGCGCAGTAGCTTTCCAATTCGGACAATGTGGGATTTAACACATCCCCATAATCCGAACGATCCTTGAACGTCGGCACATAGCCAGCGATGGCGAACAGGCGCGTAAACGACGTGCGGAAGCTGGTTGATTCGCTGCCCTTCACGCTGTAGTTCTGGCCTTCGACCTGATCGCCAAGGATCAACACCTTGTTATTGCCTGCCGCCTTTTTCGTTTGGTTGGCCACGAAATTGAGGGCGTTGTAGAGATATTTGTAGGCGCCGGTTAGTCCAGCAAACACCGTGCCTTCGGCTGGCGCCCCGACGTTGTAAAACTTCGGAAAGCCGCCGTCATAAACCACGTTGCCCCGGCCATCCTGCGTGACAGCAATGAACGGGTTTGGTGGGTTCAGCGTGTCATACGCCACATATTCAGAATATGTCGGCATAAGGCCGTTGACTGTGAACATGACGAAATCAACTTGTGGCGTCGTATTCCATTCGACCAGCAGCGGTTCGCCGTAAGTGCCTGCGGGATACGTGAGGCTTACTTGCATTTTAAAACCTTTTGAATTTTATGGAACGTAATCTGCCTCCCATAGATCGAGTTCGCGCATAACGTCGCCCCACTGCGGGTTGAAATTTCCCTTGGGCAACACGCACGATTCGAACACGTGGCAGAGTTCGATAATGTTGGTGACGACTCGCGTCAAATCGTAACGGGTTTCTACGGCCAGCGAACCACCTTCGAGCGCATAGGCCGTCATGGTTTCCTTGGCCCCTGAATGCAGGTCATACAGGAAAACATTGCGGTTGCGGTCGTAGTGGATTTCTACGTCAACGCCGAGCCGGATAAGGCGTTCAATCAGAGGATGGATTTTCATCGCTGCTTCCTTCTGGTTTACAGTTTTCTTCAGTGCGGCGAATCCGCGTAATTATCGGAGTGATTCGCTCGCGTTGTTGCGCACGCCGCTTGTGGACCGTTGACAGAATAATTTCCTCTGACAATTTTAGGTGCCAGTCAGTGCAAGGCCAGCGGTCATGGTCCGCGTGATCGTTGCGGGGTACGCCGTATTGGTTGATTGTGCCGGAATGGCGGCCCTTATCGTCAAAGGCGCGCCAGCGGATGTTTTCCGGGGGAATGTGCCCCAGTGCCACGGCCAGTCGGAACGCGTCAAACGCCAGCGTGTTCGACAAGTGGATTTTGGCCTCGGTGTCGGGTCCGTAGTAGCGAGCAGGCAAAGAAATCGCCTCGGAATCCGAAAGTGCGTAGGCCCCGTGTTCCAGATCGGGGGAGCCGGGTAGGTGTAGATACAGAGTGATCACGATTCAGTAACTCCACGTTTAGGAAATGTTCGGCTTGGCCAAGTTCCTCAAAGAAACGGCGGTTGCAGACCACGCCATACTGGATTTGGTCAATTGTGAATTTGCGACTGGTTTTCGTAACGTATTCACTGACCCGGATGTTTTTCAGATCGTCACTCACGAATATTTCGTGGACATACTCAGACGGCCCGATACGGTAAGCAGTGTGCCGGGCTTCACGTGCTTGATCAAACTGATGCACGACCCGAGCACGTTGCAGAAATTGCGAACGGTATTTTCGTTGCCACGGCCAGAGCCATCGTAGCTCTTTTTTATTTGGCGTTTCTGCACTTGTTGCAGCATGCACAGTAGTGACTCCTTTTCATGTGCTGGGTAACTTTTTTCGAGGCCTGTATTCAAATTACGGAGAACGGTACTGTCACGATATTCAATGACAATGTACTGGATTTTTCTGTGACCATCACGCGGCTCGAAGCGGAACTCTTGAGTACCCGCGTGACGGGTGCGCAGAACGCGGTGATGCGGTAGGGCGTGTTTCAGATCGTTGAAGATTTTCGAGTAGAGCACAGGTGAATTCCCTTTCCAGTTTCCGTCAAATGCGGGTTACATGAATGCTGATAATGTCGTCGGGGTTAATGTGGTCTTCACCCTCGGTGGTCATGTGCTCATACAGCGTTTCGCCCGCCATGCGCAGCACTTCGTTAATCGGGTGCGGTATGTAGGTGCCTGCTGCATCATGCGACGGATAGGTGCGAGCCAGTTCGGTATCTTTGCAGCCACCTTTTACGGCTTGCACGCACACCACGCGGAAATGCGGTTCACGTCGTTCATTGGTCATGGATTTTTCCTCAGAGGCTTACTGGAATGCCCGCCGCAATTTCTGCGCGGCGAACGTCGTCCTGCGTCAGAGTTTTATGCAGGGTTTTTGTGACGAAGAAACAGAAAACGTCGCTGGCCTCAAGTTCACCGTTGGCCAACATTTCTTGCAGCGCTTGGTTGCCACGCTCGATCACGTTGGACACTGGATCGGGGATATAACGCCCGTCAATGTCGAAGGCTTCCAGCGTGGATGCCAGTTCGATTTCGGATTGCCCGTCAAACATTTTGCTGAAGAGTTTCACGGTGGCGCGATACTGATCCTCATGCCACGTTTTCGATTGCTGGCGTTTCAGGTTTGCATCACGCGCCGCTTCTACCGCCAGACGCAGATCGTCAACCGTTGGATTTTCTTTGCTCATTATCGGATTCCATAATCGTAGGCTTTCAACCGGCCTTGCCGGTCGTACCCAACTTGTGCACAGTCCACGGAATCAACCCACACAGGCAGATTCCTTGGGCGTTTAACGTCATGGTGTAGGCGCTGCAAACGTTCCTGCATAACACAGCAGAAACCCATAAACTCGACACGACGGCTACGGGCCTTTGTAGGGCCACGGTGACGGCCTTCGTAATTGTTGTCAGCTTCGCCATTCAGGCTACGCGGAAACTTGAGCACAAAACCGCGACCGGTAGAGAACACCAGACGATTGCGCCCGGCGTCGATTGGCCTTCCGTATTTGCGGGCCAAAATCTGTAGGGCTTCGTCGGCCTTGGCGCTCAGTTCAGGATTATCTGCAAACACTTTAGGCAGCAAAATATATCGACCTACACCTCGATTCATTTTAGTGCACCACGTGGCCCGGAACGTTGAGACGAACCAGCGTGCGCTCGCAGTCGAACGCCACTGGCAGCGATTCATGGATAAACGAAACGTTACCCTGATAAACACGATTTGGCAGCATGATGATTTCTTGCATGTGGCTCAGGTCCAAATGCGTCACATCACCACCAATCGAAATCGGCCCGTCGAATTCCCCGATCAAGCCGCGACTCGCGCAAACGTTGGTCGCCAAAATGATCGATTCGGGTTTGTCGTTGATATCGAAATACCAGCTAGGCGTCGGTGTATCCCAACGGCCTTTCAGGTAGGCGCTACGGTGCCCTTGGTGGCCACCAATAGCTGCGATGGAACCGTGACGCGGTTGCGGATTGCTTGGGCCGTGGAAAGGTCGGGAAGGCTGGCCACCACCGTGCGCTGATTTGGTCATGTGAGAACCACCGCCGTGACCGGGTTCTGGTGCAGGTTTAGAACCGTGCCCGCCACCACCGTGCGCCTGAATCATTGGGTGCCAATAACCATCGACGTGCAGGCCGGGGCGACGGTGCGTGACATTGGCCTTCACCGCTTTCTGATCGATCATCAAATAAATCGGCCCGTCAGTATCGACGCCGACCAACATTTGATCCACGGTTTCTTGCCAGCGTTTCAGGCTTTCAGGCAAACCCTGTTCCATGCGAAATTCGTGCATGTAAACACGCTCGCCCAAAAACGCAGGGAAATCTACAGAACCAACTTCACGTGCTACTGAAATCATTTCTTTTTCCTTGATTGTTGCCGCATTTTCTTTTTGATTTTGCGCTTTGCTCGCAGCTTTCTGGCACCGGGGCAGCCGTAACCGATCCGGTTAGAATTGCGCCCCGCTGTTCCACCAATTTCCCAGCGTGGTGAACTTTCGGTGATTACCTTGGGCATTGCAGATTGTGCCATCTGCGCAGCCAACGCCAGCGCCGAGAAATGCCCAAGGATGGAAACGCGCTTCACAGCAGCGCCTCAGCCGATGCAATCACAGGAATAAAACTCGCAGGAACATTCACGTTGTTATTTAACAGTCCGGCTTGTTCGTTGGCTGTGCCTTCATGTCGCCAGTGCATTGCGTATTTCCCCTTGGGAGTAGTGACCACAACTGACTGCGCAATTTTGGCCACGTATTCACCAGAACGATTCTCGCGAATCAGCCACATGGTTTCTGTTTTCTGTTCGTTACTCACCGGAAAGCCCGCCCTGTTACCTCGCCTTTGTTGCCAGCGTGAAGCAAAACGACCGTGATCCCGTAGCGTGTCGATTGCGGCCCTCGCAGCGAATCACGAACTTGCAACGCCAAATCACGCCCGGTAATCAGCATTGCACGGTCCAACGATTCATCGGTGCGGATATCCGGGCCAACCAGCGCAGTGATGTAGCGATTGTGGTGATTGTCGCAAATCGCGTACAGCGCTGTGTCTTCTGCTTCTGGCTCTGCTTCTTTTTCGAAGGCTGGGCGACGGAAATTATATTCACCTTCAGCGCTACCCGGCACGCGTACAAAACCGTTACGCAGCAAAACTTCGCGCAGCATTTCGTTGTGCACCTGATCTACCCACATGGCGTCGTAGCCCAGTGTGTGACACTGCGCAACAAAGTGCACCAGAAAATCACGGAACAAACCTTGCCCGCGTTTTGCTGGGTCTACATCGACACGGGACAGCACCATTGCGTTTTCCCACACGTTGGTGCCGGGCACTATGCGATTGTTGGCCCGCACGTAAACCACAATGCCTTCCTCGCTCACAAACTCTTTCGAGCGTGGGAATTTCTGGCCTTTGCGTTCCTCGAAAAACGCGTAGAGTTCTTGGTAGAATTTATGGCTCATATTTCACCTCGCTGTTGTGCCTTCAGCACCTTTTGCAAAAATGCCCGTTTCCGGCGTTGTAGGATTACCCGCACCGCGTCACCGTAATAAGGCTGCGGCAGGTCTTTCAATTTCCCGGCCCGCGCCAATTCGGCGTTGGTGTCTTTGAGTTCCTTTTCCCCGAACGTGCAGTCAGGAACGAAAATCAGATTGCGTTCGAAGAAATGTTCCGATCCGGGGTAGCCTTCGTAAGCACTGATAACGCGCCGGTCGTAATTCTCGAAATCACGCAGGCGGCTGATCAACGCAGAACCTACGCCCTGCCTGCGATTTTCCGGTTTCACGTAAAGCTGAATGTGGCTGCGGTTTATTTCGTAAACCAGCGCCCCGTAAAACGTCCAGTGTGGGAAATATGCGCTGCCCTTTTCCAACTCACAGGCAACCACCACCAAAACCTTGCGGCCCTTATTGGTGCCGGTTTCGGCCACACGTTCCCACACGCCCAGCAGTTCGTCGCCACGATCATCGTAGATGCGCTGGTGCAGCAGCTGTTTGGCCAGACTACGCAAATCGTTTCCCTGATAAACCACGTAGCGCATTAACGCTTCCTCGCCTTGCGTGCTGCCTTGTTTTTGACTTTGCGTTTTGCACGTGCCTTGGCGGCACCCGGTGCACCGCGCCCGCTGGTGGTGATACGGCCCGGATGTGGATAGCCAGCAGGGTGTAGCAGCTTGCCAACTTCCTTGCCGATTTTTGCCGTGGTGGTCATCATTTGCATTGCTTGGGTCAGCGTCACTTTTTCTTCCTCGATTGCTGGCGCATTTTCTTACGCGCTTTGCGTTTGTCCTTGGCCTTTTGTGCCTTGCGCATTTCGTCAATGCCGATTGGTTGAGGGGCGCGGCTGTCGTAACCGGGTAGACTGGCACCAGCACGCATAATACGCGTGTCGCCCATAAGACGTTCACGGGTGGTCGGTGGCATGCGTTCCAGTTCGCTGCTCATGAGTGCATCAAACAAATCATTTTTCATTGGCAGGCCTCGCTTCGTTGCTAACAGGAATATCGTGGGTCAGGATGTACACATACGGCATACGGAAACTTTTGCCACGCGTTTTGATTGTCACTTGATTTGGCAGCAGGCTGCTAATCGGTCCATCAAGGGCTTTCATACCGAAAATGCTTTTGCACGAACGCCCGTTGATAATGGTCGCCAGTTTCAGCGTTTCGCCAATGTGCAATTCATTGTCAATTTCGGTCGAGTAGTGGGCCGGGCGATTCATCACCGAATACACCAGCTTGAGGAACGTGGCGTTTGGTGCAAAATAGATATCGTGTTCCAGATCGTGCCACAGGCAATAGGAGCCACGCGGCTGCATAGGGACCGCCAACTGGTGGCGCCCTTCGAAAACGTCTTGTAGGCCCGCGCTAATGGCTTCAGGGCCTCCCAAGGATTCGAGTGTGCTGGTGCGCAGCAAAGCGTACAGCTTGCGCCCCTGCATGAATGGGGTCATATAACGAACGTCGCCGGGGTGGCGGTATTCGTCCGGTTCGAAACGTGGACGGCAATTCAGAACCACAAGCGAATAGGGTTCTTTTTCCAGCATATCGCGTTGTGTACGCATCCAGCTGAAACCCACGGCGCCACAGTCATATTCGCTGCTGCCCATGATATCGTAGTTAACCAGTTCGGTAAGGCCTTGGCCGCGTTTGAGTTCGTCATAGCGGAAGGCGGCGCGGTGAATCAGTCGTGGTCGGTACATTTTGATGGTCCTTGATTAAGGTCGTTTTTGATCGGTGGCTGAATCGTCAGGTATTTCAATTTCGTCATCGTCTTCGAGGTCTTCTGGATCGATAGGCGTTGACGGTACAACAGTTGTGAATTTTCCACGGATAATCCAGCGGCCATATCCGAGGAACTGATCGCCGTGAACGGAGGTCAGAGATTCGCCTGCGCTCCAGCCCATGAAATGCCACCACGAATTAAAGAACCAGCGAAAACGAAATTTGTGCTGGGTGTTGCGGTAGGTGGCGCACTTGCGTTTGAAGCGATGGAAATCGATTGCCAGCACGAAACCTTTGACAATTTCCAACAGGAACATTCCCAGCGTGCACAGCAGGGCCAGCGTAACAAGGGTGCCGCATAGCATTAGCCAACCATGCAGCCAAGGTTTATCGGCCAGATAATCGAATAGCATGGCTCAACCCTCTTTGCTTGGGATTGTGTTCGGGTGCTGGTTCACCGATTGAATGTTGAACCGTTCTTGCCGAATGATCGCGTCGGGGTCAAACGTCGGGTCAGGGTGTTTGATGTAGGACATAAAGCGCTCTACAGCCACCACCGGGATCGTTTCACCAAAAGGGATTTTGTCGGTGCAAACCAAAATCTTTTCGATGGTAGCTTTGCGCAATCGCGCTTCGCGGTCGTTGAACTGTTTGCGCCAGATGTAGGCGAACACCATCAGCAGGAACACGAAGCCCGGCCCTACCACGATTAGGTCTTTCTGGAACTCAGTCATTTTTCATTGTACCTATGTGGAAGGGGGGACCGATATGGCTCCCCCTAGAATTTACGCAGTGCGTTGTTTGCGGCGCATATCGGCGGCTTGTCGCTTGGAAATGCCGTCCGGGTAGCCGGGGCCTGCGACGATACGCTTATCATCGATCAGGATATTTACCGGGGTGCCCAGCAGGTCTTCCAACGCGTCTTCGCAGTGCTGCGCCGTGCGTCTATTTTCCACCAGCTTTTGCAGGAATTCACGCAGTGTCGATTCGTTCAGGTGTTCAAACTTGAACGGGGTTTCCGGTTTCTCTTCGTCTTCAATCCCTTCGGAATCAGGATCGACGGTAATGAGTGTTTCCACGCCCAATTCGGACGTGATCAGGTTTTCCAGATCCTCTTCAAGGATCATCCACGTGAAGCTGTTTTCGAGTTCTTTCAATTGCGCCTGCACCAGCTGAATGCGGCGGTATTTTTCGAAACACTCGTAAACGTATTCACGATGGTTGAGGGTAACGTCATCCTCGGCAATCATCCGCGCAATCTTGCACATCACATCAGGCCATTCCTGATCCAGCTGCATTTCGTGGCGGATGTGATCGATGCAGGCCACCAGCGGGCCACGCAGCGTGACAGATTTGCTCGGGTTTTTATGCTCATGCAGAATTTGCACGCGCTCGCCCGTGAGTTCGAAAATCACAGCTTCGACGGTTTCGATGCGGTACGTGGTGAAGTCCTGCATCCCATAATCGCAAAGCTGCTTTTCGTTTTCCAGCCGGTCAGCAGCACGCGGTTTGTGGCCATGCTGTGTATCACCCTCCAGCCATTCGCTGCGGAAATAGGCACCGAGCGATTCGTCGCCTTCCATCCATTTGGAAACCGACAGCATTTCGTCAATGACCGCGTGCCACGTCTGCAACTTCCAATCGTTGGTATCGAGTTCAACGCCCGGTGCTTCCAAAAGAGCGCCGCCATGCGCGGTTGCGTTGTGAACCGCAATCATGAATTTGCGCGGACCCATATCGACCAACATTTGGCCGACCAGCTTTTCCGCCAACTCTAAGCGCTTGCCCATTCTCAAACTTCCTTAATTGCGTGAGTGTGAATGTAACGGCCATAGCAAAGGCCAGCCGCCACACTACCATTCGTCGGGTTGCCTTGTCAATCAGGCGGTTAGCCCGCGTAGCACTGGCGCAGGGCCACAGCGGGGCTATCGGTCGTTACGCGTATGCAGGTGCCCGTATCTGCATAGAAGCGGCTAACGGTGTTCCCTAGCGTGCCTTTGGCGTGCTGGATCAACGCCTTTTGCTTGCCGTTGAACCACACGGCCAGATCCCAGCTGTGAACGGCCTCGGTGACGCTCACAATGAAACCGCGTTCAATTGCAGCCCGTTCGGTTTGCTTGATTACGTGCGGTGCACTGTCTGGCGTTTTATTCGGGGTTGGTGCCTTCGGTTTTGATTGGCGTGCCATATTCGGTTTCCTCTACGTTCCTCATTGCCCTAATAAATTCGGGGCGTATCTCACTCAGTGCCTTAACAAAATAGGCCTGTTCAATATCTCCCACGAAATGCCCGATCATAAATGACCCGTCGCCCTGTACTTCGATATTGAGATAGCTGGTGCTGCCTTTGGAAATGTGGGCAATTTCGATTTCACCACAACTGCCCATGAACAACAGCGGGTGATTGATTCCATGCTGGCGCAAATACTCGATAACCTGAAGGGCTTCGGCCACCGTTTTTTGATCGGGTGCGCCTTTGGCACTGCCGCCATCCCAACCGGGTTCACTGGTCAGAAATAATTCCAACCGTTCCCATTGCGTGCTACTTAGCGAAATAGTCTGCGGGCTGTTCAAGGTATTCAACCTTTTCTTTGAGTTCGCGGATGTACGCGTTCTTTTCTGCCAGCAGCTGTTCCAGATGGATAGCGTGCTGGCGCTGGCGTTCGTAACGGGCTTTCCAACGGTGGTGTGCCCGCACAAAACGGGCGTTCATTTTATCCCAAATATGATCGCCGGGCGCTTTGCTCAACAGACGCGCTGCGCGCATGATCATGGCGACCGAGGTAGAACGCCCGTGGTAATGAGTTTTCATCGTTCTAGTGCCTCGCATTGTTCGGCCCACGTTTGCGGCTGTCCCATCAGGCGAGCCAGCATACCGCTCAAGAATTCACGATGTTCATCCTGTTTGAAGTCCACCATTTTCGGGAATTGGAAAGCAACCAATTGATCCCATACCCATTTGGCGAAATCCTCTTCTTTCTGGTTGGTTTCCGGCTGCATGGCCCAATCATACAGACGCATGACCGTTGCATATTCCTCGATGTGTTCCATACGGGATTCCACACCATGATATTGCTCGATGTGGACAACCGGCATGCCCCCGCGCCGCTCGCTCAGTGCACGCAGTTGCAGCGCAATAAACATGTAGCGGAATGTTTGGCGGCGTCTTTTTGCAGGATCGATGTGTTTTACTGCGTGCATGGAGCCAATGACGGAACGGTACATTTCACGCGGGTCAAAACAGCGATCAACCACAGATTGCAAATGGACACGCCAGTTGCAGGTCGAGTCGTGGTAGCCGAATGGAGTGTAGATCGTTTCGTAGGCCACCAATTCAGAACGCGCCAGCTTACGCAGGAATTTTTGTGCCGAAAAAACACGCACATCACATTCCTTGCCCATGAACATCATTTTGCCGCTGAACGAATCGCGCGGCCAGCGGAAATAATCGTAATCTACATCGTGGCCAACAATCGTGAAATCGTGATCGGAATCTTCGACATTGGTGCCCCATGCCATGCTGCCGGTTTCGCTGATCAGCAGCGGTTGAATTCCCAGCTGTTCCACTTCGACCACAAGCTGATACATTTGGTCTTCGGTCAACGGCGATTTGATGTGTGGTTTGATCGTCATTCTTCTTTCACCGTTTGCAACGTCATTTTCGGGAACACTGCTGCCAGCGCCGCGTAGGCCGCTAGGCTTGAATGTCTTGAGGCCATACGCGATTTGACCGAGGTCAGATTTCCCTTTTCGTCCACTTGGAAAATTTCTTCCGCTGGATTCCGGTACGCGGCTGGAATCGTTTCGCATTCCAGTTTGATGGCGACGTAGCCCTGCACTTTGAACGCATTGTCCACCAGATACGCGATGTACCGGTGCAGCTGTTCGGGCGTCACAATTTTCTTCGAGTGAAGGGCCGCCAGTTCCGCAATCTTTCGTAGGGATGCCGCGTGCGGATAAAGCAGCACATAATTGTTCATTTTTCGGTTCCTCTTTCGGAATCAATCTAACGTCTTCGACAACGATCCAGCCGTACCAGCGCTTGGAAATGGAATAGGTGCCGTTGCCACCGTTATCGTTTAGGCGCCTCATTTCACGGACGGCACTTTCGTAACTGAACAGCATCAGTCTTTATCGAGGTCGATGTGGAAATAACGGCACAGGCCTTCCAACGAACCTTTGTGCTGAATTACTTCTTTTTCATCGCCCAGTAACGTGAAGTGCGCCACCAGCTGATCATGTGGTTCCGAAATCGGGAACGGATCTACAATGGCCACCAGATTGGCTACGCTGATCGCACCGTCAACCATGACTGCGCGGCAGGATTCTCTGGTCAGTTTGCGAATTTCCGGCGAGTCTACGTGAATGGCCATCATCCAGATATCGCTAACGGTGTAAATTCCGTCGCGGAAATCTTCGTAGCCTTCCGAGTCTGGCGCCACTTTGAAAATGTGGACCGCTGCGCCTTCACCGTCCAGCGAAGGGCCGACATATTCCAGACGCATACCCACAAACAAATCGACGTAGTTTTCATCGATCATGTTGAAGGCGCGAACCTCACGGCCAACTATGTAACGCTGCTGGGTCAGACGCAGCATGGGGCGTGCGCACGTATCCGAGAAATTGTTGAGCAAAGTGCTCACCATATCGAACGGCCCCGGATTGGCATCGCGGGTTTGCAGCATGCTCGAATTGAGCGTGTTTTCGTCGGCATATCCTCGCGAAGAAATACCCAGCGATTCGGAGTGGCCGTAGCACGTCACCGGATAGCCCGACGAACAGAAACCTGCGCCCACGACTTTTACGTCCTCAGTGGTCGTATCGTAGGTGCAGGCAATGCAGATTTGCATGTGTTCCGCAACGTCGGCGTGGGTCAGTGCATCATGGTGCATCAGGCCGACTTCGAACGTCATGTCGCTTTTGGTGATTTGGAAAATTTCGTATTTCATTTTGCTTTGGCCTTTATGCGATAGACTGTGCTGATCATGTATTGATCGTAGGGGCCTGAATGCCGGGTTTCCAGATGGTCACGGCAGGCCTTCGCCTCTTCGAGATTGTGCCAGCGTTGTGCAACGTTTATGTTAGACGCGAACAATGGCTGATCGGCCATGACTTTCACGTACTGTTGCGTATGCAATTCCTGAATGATGAACCACGGTTTGTTTAGCGGTCTATCAAACACCCATGCGCCCAACCGGGAACCGGGCCACAACGGAGCGGCACAAATCGCAATCCACGGCATTTGCAACAACATCAGAAACGTCGAGAAATTCGAATTGGGTCCGGGCCATTTGTCGGCGTGGATTTCGTAAATGAGGTAGCCCAGTGCAATGGCCACGTAGAGCGTGGACCAGCCGATCAACCACCACGCTTTGCGGCTAATGGATTTGAGGTAGTTAATCATTTGTGAAATTCCGTTCGATTAGGACACGTGTTTCCTGATTGATTGCCGCGTAAGGAATCAGCATCATGGACAGCACGAAGGTCATAACGAAAATGCGTGGCCAATCTTTCTTTACAGTTGGATCGTGCAGGCCGAACAGCACAACGAAAATGCAAATCGTCGGGAACAAAACCCACAAAACGGTCAACAAATCTTTCATAGCGGCGCCTTGACTGGTGACTGGTTACGGTCGTGCAGATCGGTACGGGCCACCACGATTTCACGGCGACCAAAACCGAGGCTCCAGATTTCTCGGTGTGCCTTGAACATGCCGTCGCCTTCTTTCATCTTGATTGCCAGCCGCTCGGCAGGATTTACGATGTTGTAGAAATAAACCGATTCTTTGTCACCGAGTGTTGGGTTTTTCACGACAGCCACGAAGTAGCGGTAGCCGAAGCGATACAGGCCTTCGCCAACAATTTGCTTAGGGAACGCTTCAGCGTAGCCGGGATGGAGCACGCTATAGAACTTGCGATTTTCACGTTCTGCAATTTCAGCCGCTTCAACTTCGTCTTTCTTCCAGCCATGGAAGAGGCCGTCGCATTCACCCGGATCGACGGAATCTGCGAGACATTTGTCGATCACAGATTCGAAATTGTCCATGTAGATTTTCTTGGCGACTGCGCGGCCTGCTTCGGTGTAGAAACTTTCTTCGCTGTCACCGCCGTGCACGTAGCGAGTAATAAGGTGGACGTTTTGGTTGCCGTTCACGTCAGCACCGTAATACCGCACAATGCCGTAGTCACCTTCCTCGTTGTCCACCAATTCGTAATCGTCGTGGTTGGAATCCAGCGAGTTTTCCCAATTTTCGATCAGTTCGTTAAGTGGGTATTGATAATCCAATCGTACTTCGAGCATGTTCAGTTCCTTTGATCGGTGATGATGTTGCGCAGCGCCTCGACGGCCCGGCCATATTTGGTTACGCGGCTGAAGCGACCTTGCGAATATTCGCGGTCGAGATATTCAACCAGAATCTTGGCGTTTTCACGCAGCTTTTCGCTTTCAAGCAACAGCGGTGAAACCAGTTCGTTGACCACCTGATCGATGCCATTTTCGTGAGCGTCTTTAATCAACTCTTCACGCTTGTTACCGCCCACATCGTATTGGTGCGGGTGGTACGTCGGCCACGACAATTCACGCTTAGCCACCTGCGACCGCAACCAACCTTTCCGCTTTTTCACGTCCATTAAAAACCGCCTTGCAGCATTTGTTGTGCCCTGTGCATGGCCCGAAGCACTTCACCTTTTGGGCTGTAGCGCTTACGTTCCATTTGCTTTTCGAGTTCTTGCAGCAGCACGGCCATCACCTCGGCCATTTCTTCTTTCTCGGCTGCGTTTTCCAGCAGGCCCGTCATGATTCCGCCCATGTGCATTTTGTGATCCTCAGTACCAACGTGGGTTCCAGCCTTCGAGGCGATCTTTCAACTTTTTCAGATCAGCTTCGTGCATGTTTTCGGCCACGGCAATCTGGTAAAGTTTCTCACGCATTTCATCGACCTTTTTGATACGCGCTTTCCATTCCGGCGAACGCTGGCACATGGAATCCTGTTCGATACGAATCAGGTTTGGGGTGTACGAAAATTTCGTGCCGCAATCAAACTGGATGCTGGTGTTCCACTGGCCGCTGCAATGCTGCGAATGCTGGCGGTACTCTTTGACTTTGGTGCACGCGCAGTACGGGCAGTTGGGAATGTTGCGGGCATCGCGAACGTCCTTGTAAAAATCACGAACTTGGACGGGGTTCATTTCGTTGAATTCGTTGAATGCTTGCATGACTTTTCCTTGTACCTAGCGTTTGTTTGCCAGTTCGCGTAGCATGGGCGCAGACCAGCGGGAAGTAATGAACTCGCAGCACCGGGCAATTTGGCCGTCAGTGGTGCCGGGATAATAACGTTCGATTTCGGAACGTATGAATGTCGCTTTCGACTTTGGATATCGACGCACCAGATTGATAACGGCGCGGATAATTTCGAAATCGTCATCCGACAAATCGGGTTCGGGGTCAGGCTGGTTGACGTACACAATGCCTCGACCTTTTGTGTGTATTTTTCCCATCGTTTTTCCTCGAAGGGCGCCCCGTCAGGAACGCCCTGTTGCTCGTTATTGCGCAGCAGGTGCCGCTGGTTTACGCGATGGCAGATCGTACAGGCCTTGGTCACGCCCGGTGCGGAACGATTCTTCGGCTTTGTCGTTCATCAGTGGCGCGTAATCGTCTTGCGTGCCCTTACAGCCGATTTTCAGGTCGGCCAGATCAAAGGTGTTGATCACCAGCTTGTTAGGCTGCTTACCGCGATAGGTACACGATACCTGTTTGCGGTCGGTCATCATCTTTTCTTCACGCAGGAATTTCTCACGGCCCTGATCGATCAGGTTCACGATCTTTTCCGCCAGCGCGTTGGACGGCGCAATGTTGTTTTCTTGCAGGAACAGCATGGTAGCTTTCAGGCCATCAGCACCGGAACGCAGCTTGATTTGCTCGTTCACAGTTTTCTGGATATTTTCAACCGAAATATCCTGAACGCCGATTGCTTCTTTGATCTTCTGGCTGATGTTCGACAGCGTGGCCTTACGGCTGTTGTTCGCTGCGACAATCCCCTCTTCCTGTGTCACCAACGTGTTGTTGATGTTCACAACCCAAACCAGACCGATTGCCAGCAGGCCGATCAACATCCACATGGGGCTAATTTTTGGTGCGGTCAACTTGGTGCTTCCTTTTCAGTTTTTCAGGGATTAGAAATAGCCGTGGCGTCGGTACATACCTCTGTAACCGGCAGACCAACGCTCACTCAGTTTGTTTACAGTTATCCAGACGATGGCAGCGATGGCAATCAACGACAGAACGATCAACCACATTGGCGGCGTATATTCGTCTTTGAGGAAATCGTAACGGCCAAGGTCTTCACGCTGGAACAGCGCCAGCGAACCGTCGATAGAATCGATGATGGTTGGTACGCTGATAGGGCCTTTCTGTTGTATCAGCGCTTCGTGTGCGTTCACGAAAAGCGCGGTGGTGAAAGCGCGGCCACTTTTGTCAATCTTTTCGTCTGCCGACCGGCTGAATGCCCAAGCGTGAATCGTGCGGCATTCGTCGTTCACACCGAGGAACAAAACAGCATCGTTTTTCTTGCCACCATTCCACTTCGACGCCACGGCGTTGACGAACTGATTCCAGTTGGTTTTGGGGCCAACCACAATCACGCTCACGTTAACCCCGTGCATTGGTCCCCAACGCTTCTGCGCCACCGACAAGAAATGCGACAGGCCGCGCTGATCCATGCAGGGCGTATTCGAGAAACCGCGACTCACTTTGAAGCCCGAATAAATATGCGGATACGCAGGCAGCCAGCCTTGGTATTCCTCGGCAGACGTGCGATCAACCATCACCGATTGGTCGCTAACGTTTTGGTAATTCATGAAACGCTGCGTGCTGGCGTATGGATCACCGATTTGCGCCTGCGAGTAAATGGCCGGGGCACGGATGGATTGCGACGTGTGTTCGCTGTAGTAATCGCCGTAATCGCTGATCACATCCCAGCGCCAGCGCGGGATTTCCCGGCTACACGTTTTGGTATTTCCGTGCGAGTCTTTGCCGCAGTCGTAATACTCGGTATCAGGATCGTAAACGCGCTGTTTCTTTGCGACAGATCCACTGATGATTTCCGTATCGGACGCCTGCCAATACATCGGCCCGTAATACAGCGCCAGACTGGCCGCAATGCCCGCCAAGAAACCGCAACCGGTGGCCGCCCAGTCCTTGACATGTAGGTTGCAGTAAACAGCAGCCAGCAACGCCACCGAAATATAAGCGTAGATCATTATGGTTGTCCCTTACTTTCCATGTGCGCAAGGCTCAGCTTAACTTCGGCCCATGGCATGAAAGTTGCGTCTTTCACGTCGGTGGAATCTTCCGGCATACGCACGATCAATTCGTAGCGGAACCCGTATTTGTCCGGGCAGTAACCGGCGATCAGGTTGTCGAAAACATCCGTGGAAAACATCGGAGGAAAACCTGCGTCGAGTAGCGCGTAGGCAATGGCGATGCAATCCGGGCCGGTCAGCAAGTCTTTTTCAATCGACCACGGCCACGCAAGATTCTCAATCATTTTCATAGACCTTGAAATTTTCGTTGATGTAGCGAACGAAATCATAAATGCCTTCGTCGCCGTCGAATTCGATGTTGATCCAGTATTCGTTCTGGTGTGAACCGTATTCCAGACACGGTTTAGATTTGGCGCGGCGTGCCAGTGCTTCGGGTTCTTGCGTGAACACGTGGTGCACCAGCCAATGGATCAGATCCGGGTGTGCGTGAACACCGCGAATTTCCAAACCAACTTTGTCACGCTGCACAATCGTTGGCCAGAATTGCGGGCGGCCATTTACCAGACGCTGTTCGATCAGTTTACGCGGGTACGCCATGTAACCATGCAGCGCCACGACTGGCACCCCACCGTCAACCTCGCGGTAGTCACCAACGGAGCGGCCCAATTCACAATCGAAAATGTGATTGTCTTCAGAGTAGGCAAGGCGATCAATCAGTTCCTCGCCAACACCGAGGCCACGGAAAATCGAATGGCATTGCTCGGTGATTTCGTCGCCTTTTATGAAGTCGCGAACGTCGAACACTTTAGGCCCATAGGGTTCTGGCAAATTGTCATAGGCCACAACATCCATTTGCTCATAACCACCAACAAACGCCACGTACCACCCAGTTTTGCGCTCGCTGTTCGGGTGGCCATAATACGCTTTGCACACGGTGCCTTGCGTGGTGGTTACGATGTAGTGGCCGTATTCTTCAGGCTCACCAAATTTCCATTGGGCAATCATGGTTTCACCTCTTCAAACAGCAGGCCCTGTTCGGCCAGACAATCTTTGATTTGATCCAAGAAAATACGGCGGGTAGTGTTGAACCTGTGATGAATATCCGGGTTGTGCGCAGCAGGCAGCTTGATGGTACGCGGCTCACGCTTTTCACGGGCGTGCACCATCGCCTTGTAAATTTCGCTAATGGCTTGCTTTGCGTGGTGTTTGGCATCCGCTTCGGATTGGTCGGAATTGCCTTCGAAATTTACGTCAGGTTCAGTGTCAAAGAACCGACCCAGCGCATTCAGCGCCGCACGTTCCATATCATCGGTGATTTGGTAGAGGAAAGGTGCATCCCATTCACGCTGCACAATATCGCCCGTGACGCCGGTCAGATTCTCTAGCTGCTGGTGCAGATCGTGCAGTTTGTCTTGCAGTTCATCAGCATGCGTTTTGATGATGCCTTTGGCCCGGATTTCGACAGCCTTTTCGAAGTTGGCAAAGTTGGCGCGGGCCAGCTTGTCTTCGTACATGCGATTGGCGAAATACGAACAGACTTTTTCGAAATCTGCGAACACAATTCGGCGGCCATTGAGCGTGATGCTGATTTGCATTGCGTCCGCGTCCCAGCCCGGCGTGTCCACAACTTCGCGCAGGTCGTCTTTCGACATGCCTTCAAGCAGCATGTGCGAAAGCCAAGTCGGGAAACCTTCGGCGTTACGGTCCAGATGCTTGTCAAAACTCAGGATTTCAAATTTGCCATTCTCATGGGCGATATCGATTGGCGATTTGCTGCTGTCCTTGCTGCTCATTTGAAGAGGGCCTGTAGTCGGAAATTTTGGTTAACCAGTCGGTTTGCGAACTGGTGATAGTCTGCTTCATCGAGGCAGGCATGGGCGATTAGGCACATGCGCTCCACGTCGTCGGCTACCATGACGCGGCGACCGCTGCCATGTGCCCACACGCTAAACATTTGGTTCACGTAGGAGTTGAATACGCGGCTCAATTCGTCAATTGCTGCGTAGCGTTTTGCCGGATCGACAGGCAGCCGGATTTCGGCGCCCATAAATTCGAATGACGGCAATTCTTTGCAGCGCATGAGATAGCCTTCCCACATGTACTGCACCGGCATAGGTTCGTAGGTGCCAGTAGTGTCACGGCGCCAGTTATGCACGGTCAGTTGCGCTTCGAAATCTTTGCGGAATTCTTCTTCACGTTCCGCCACACGCTTGCGCAGTTTGCCGATGATGCGTTGGCGCGCGTCTTCTTTCTTTTTCTCATGTGCCGCTTGTGCTGCGCGGTATTCTTCAGGGCTACCCAAAATGTCTTCGATTGTGCTCACGACGTTTTCCTCAGTTTTTCCAATGTTTACAGATTTAGTAATCGGTTGGCAGTCTCTTCACGTACTGCACCATGTGCTCAATAGTACGGAACTTGTAGCCGTCTTCGTCCGAAATTTCACAGGCGAATTCGTCTTCGAGGCGCATGATCATTTCGATTTGATCGAGCGAATCCATGTGGCCCCATTCTTCCAGATCCGTGTCCAGTGTTAGCGCGTTGGCTTCATCTACAGACACGCTGGATTGTTCCACCACCATTTCGAAAATCTTGTTGGTGATTTGGTCGCCCCAGTCACGCAATTTGCCACGGCGCGAAATGGTGCCAGATTTTTGCGGCAAGTCTTTTGGTCGCCAGTTTGCAACCTGTTCCGCCACAGGTTCCGTCACAACCATTTGATCAGCGCGAATCACGGCGCGGGTGCCGGGCGGTGCTGGTTTGGCTTGCCCTTGTGGGAAGTGTTCCCGTGCTAATTCGATGGCTTTACGCAGGTCCGGTTGCGGATCGAAACGCTGGTGGTGCCACATGATTTCCGTGGTGCCGTTCGGATGGCCATTGATCGACAGGCCGGTGTAGGAAAGCCTTGCTTGTTTTTCCAGATAATCGATACGATCCGAATCTGCAAAAGCCATTGCTACTTTGACAGCCAGCACATTATTTTCCATGGCTTGGCCGTAGTCGTCAAAACTGTTTGGGAAATATTCACGCAGAATGCGCAGCACTCTGGCTTGTTCATGCTCGGTCAGTTTGTTGGTCATTTCATCAGCTTCCGAATCAGGTAGGAATTACGAACGTTCCGGGCCACGACTTTGTATTGTGAGCGTTTCGGAACTGGTATCACTTTGCCGAATGCATCGTGGTGACGCCAATCGGTGCGCATTCGAGTCAGGCCACACAAACCCCACTCGCGGCGCAGTTGAAAGCCTGCATACCAGTAGCCGCTGAACAGGTGAACGCCGGGACCGTCTACGTTCATTACCTTTGCCTCTTGGCGCGTAACGTTGTGTGCCAAGTAATACTGGCGGCCCGGTTCTGGCAGTTTAATAATGGTCCGTGGGCGCATGTTCATTTCCAGAAATATTTGGCCGGGTATTTACGTTCGGTTTTGTTCTGCGCTTCGACCGCGTAGAACAGTCGCGCCAGATCGGTATGGGCCAGTGGCATGTTGTCCATCATGCGTTGACGCAGCGCCTTATCTACGGGGCCGTTAATGTGGCCGTGGCCATCGAATAGGCAATCGCCTTTCATGCCTTGGCGCAGGTTGCCATTGTCGTCAAAAATGATATCGATAGTGCTGCGTTCCATGCCCACGGTTAGTTCCTCAAGTTGATTTCGTAAATGTTGTTCTGGTCAATCTCGCCAGAGGCCACACGCTTTTTCAGTTGGGTCAGTGCATGTTCCATCAGATCGATGGTGGACATGCCGTGGTTTTCGGTGGAAGCCAACGGCGCCACTTCAGGCTTGCCGGTTTGTTTGCTCAGGTGTTTCATGAAAACAACGCGCATCAGTTTCCCTCGGGTTTGACGGGCCAAACTTTATGACCGGTGTCGATATAAACGTCGAAACCAACAGGGTTAGCTTCGGTCAATTCCTGCGCACATTTGACGGCTTCGTCGTAGCTGTTAAACGTGGTGTTGTGCCGCCCGGCAAACGACGTGTATTGCAGCGCGGGGCCGGTGTAGGAGAATCCGCTAAAGGCTCGCGAACTCTTCACCACCAACCACTGCGGGGCGTTGCAGTCAGGGCAGCGGTCGCCGTCGTACCCATCCGGGCGCAGGCAGCCGATTTCCCCATGGTCGTTGCAGGTTTCACAATTTGGTTTATTCATCTTGATCGGCCATCCCCGGCATGTCGGCAGTACGCGCCGAATCCACCGTGCAGTCGTCGTTCACCAGATAGAAACTGAATTTCGCCCACTCGCTATCCGACAAATGCGGTTTGATTTCGCGGGCGATATTTTCAAGCTGGCGCACCACTTCGTGACGACGCGGCGTGTTAGCTTGATGCGTGTCGCGTACCGCCAGTTCCCAGCATCCTAGTACCCAGTGCAGGTTTTCCAACGCGGCTTGGCGCCCCGGTTGACCTTGGACTGGAATTTGAAACCCGAAGAAATCGGGAATTTGAATGGTGATTGCTTTTTTCACAGCCATTTAGCGATGCCCCTTTTGAGTTCTGGATCGTTTATCGACGGATTGCAGCGCATCACGGACAACGCCCAGCGGGGCACCTGTGATTTTGCAAATCTCTGCGTGATTTAGGCCAAGCTTAAACGCCAGTCGAATTGTGGCAGCCAGCGCGAACACAGGCGTGATTTCATCCACTAGGCCCGCATCGGGTTTTTCATTGTCCCCTAGTAGATCGCTCAGCATGTCGCGCAGTTCGGTTAGCGATTTACGATCAGTGGAAAATACGGTGCTAACCCCGCCTACCCCGCAATTGACCAGAAATTCGTCGCGGCTGTCTCGGCGTTCGTTCGCTGCGAAATGTGCCTGCGCATATGCGTTGCCGATCAGGCTCAATTTTACTTCGGGCATTATTGCGCTTCCTTGGGTTTGGTTACGATTCGCATCATGTTGGTGAACTCGAAACCGGAATCATATTCACAGCGGTAAACGATCAGGCGCCAGCTGCTGGTTTTCTCGGCCAGATCACCACCGGTCAGGGATTGGTCGATTGCGGTCAGCGTGGAATTCAGCAAATCCCGCATGCGGAATGTGTTTGAGAAATCCCCGGTCGCCGTGTCGTACCAAACTGCTTTTTCGTTCGGACGAACAATGGTTTTCACCCATTCATCTACAGCAGCGCGCCACAGATCCGGGCACGATTCCTCGCGGTCGATATTGGTCCAGCCATCGGGCGGCTGTTCGCCCTTGTGCTCATACGGGTGCCAATAGGTGCTGGAAACATACTCGCCGTCTGCGTCGAATTTTTCGTATTCGTATGCGTAGATCGGCAACAGTCTGCGCACCGCATCCCAGTCGATATGGAACATAGAAACCTCCTTAATCCAGATCGTAGGCGCGGCCCGTGTCTGCATCCAACAAACCGTGGCACAACTCGTCCCATTCGTTTTCAGTGAGGTGTGGTTTGAGTTCGTTGTAAACGTTCTGGATTTTTTCGTTGGTTTCCACACGACGCGGCGCGCCTTTGGAATACCCGCCCGTTTCTTTGCTACCGATGATGCCTTTCAGCCAGCAGTTGAAAACCCAGCGCAGGTTGGTCAATGCATGTTCGCGCTCTTCGCCCTGCTTGACGGGAATTCCGATTTCGAAAAAATCAGGAATCTGCACACGGATCATGGTGCCGTTAACGTCGGTATAAATCGAAGTGGACATAACGAAGGCCTCGAAATAAAAGGTGATGGTCTAAAGAAAATAAAGGTGCACGTTTTTAGACAGAACGTGCAAACTGTTTATGGATTACAGCGCGTCGCGCATTGCTTTCAGTTCAGCTGGCGACAGCTTGGCCAGTTCGGCGGTTTCCGCAGTTTCGATCAGGCGATCCAGCTGCTCGCGTTTCGCAGCCTTGTTGTTCTCTGCGACCTTCGCTTCGTTCTCGGCCTGCTTGGTGTCGATGATGTGTTTCACGATATCGAATTTGAGTTGCAGCACTTCGTCTTTCTTCGCGGATTTCACGAAGCTGGTGGTGCCCTGTGCTTCGATTTTCTGGTGCAGTTCGACCGCGATTTGATCGAGGTTAACACGATCCGATTTCGGGGTCAGTGGCAGGCCCCACAGGTCTTCCACCGAGATATTGCCACGGGTGGTTTCGAAACGCAGTTTCAGGCGGGAAGCTTGTTCGAAAATGTTGGTGGTTACTTGAGTCATGGTATTTTCCTTTTTTCAGTTTGGTTTGTTGATTAGAACTTGATGGTGAATGCGCGGTTGATGGTGCCTTTCACGCGCACTTGAATGTCGTTACGCTCGCTCATGGAGAAGCCGATGCCCGACAGCTGTTCATCTGCATAAGGTGCGCGCATTTGCGAACCCAGCAGTTCCATTACCTTGCGGTGTTTGCTCAGATCGGCAGTCAGGTATTCGTTGTAGAAACCGCGTGCAGAATCCGGGTTTTTGCAGCCCTTCAGAACGAAGATCAGGTGTTCGTGGCCAACCTCTTTTTCGTTCCAGAAGTTTGGCGAACGGGTGATCAGATCGACCGGGGTCCAGCCTTCGGTTTGGATGCCCCACTCTTCACGCGGGACGCCAGCGCCAGCGGTGAAACCTTCGACCGTGATTTCGCCCTTTTTATCGACAATCAGTTGGCCCACAACAACGCGACCGCGCAGATCCTTCGGATGTTCGAAGGTGTAAATCTGGCCCAAGATTTCCACCTGCACTTCGAAACCAATGTCGTGAGTTTTGCGCTTGGTGAATTGGTTCACTTCGATGGAGTAGGTGCCCGGTTCAATGTCACGCTTTTTGGTCCAGAAAATGTTTTCTACAGGATTTTTATCATCCTTTGGACCCCATGCGTTCATGTCCACATCGAGTTCACCGCCCAACGCTTGCTTGTCGCTGTACGAGATTTCTTGACCGTAACCACCACGGCCTTTACGCACGCTCAGGTCGAGGTCGTCGGCGTTGTGCCACGACAGCGAAATACGCACTTCACCTTCGACGTTGCCACCTGCCTTTTTCACGCGCTCTTTGATGCCGTTGGTTACGTCGCCGTTGTAGCTCCAGCAGAAACCGTTTTCCCACTTGAACAGCGGCGGGGCATCGGCATGCACCTGTGCAGTCAGGGAAACCAGACGTGGTACGTGGCGGTTCTGCATGAACACTTCGAGCGAATCGATTTTCGGCAGAACTTTTTGCACGAAATCTTTTGCCGACATTTCGGTCAGGCCGTCCAGTTTCGCACCGGCTTTGGCAGTCGGTTTGATTTGGTCCAGCGCGCCGCCCAGCAGTTTCGGTTGTACAGAACCGTCAACGAACAGAACGTCGTTTACCGTGATATCTTCACGCACCGCATAACGGCGTGCCAGCGAATCTTCGATACCCAGTTTCGCGATGGTCTTTTTCGCATCGTCCAGCATGCGCTGTGTTACCAGTGCTTTCGGACGTTGGAAGTTTTCGCCAGAGGTTTTGTCTTCGTATTTCTTGACCGCAACTTCGAGGTCTTCGCCTTCGGTCAGATCCAGCAGCAGGGTGCCGAATACGCTGGAATGCACACGCGAACCCGGACCGGCGTTTTGCCACAGCCACAGTTCTTTTGCACGCTTGGTTTTCAGCGCGTTGTATTCACGCTTGGCGCGCATCAGCATCGCCAGTTTGTGCTTGTACTCTTCGCCCTTGTGCAGGTTGTCGGTATCGATCAGTTCGGCAACGATTTCGCAGGCTTCGTCGGAGATTTCCAGAATGGAACGCTCCAGACCTTTCACGTCGTTGGTACGCTCACCAACGTAATCGCTTGGGTTGTTGCGCCACTGGTAAACGGCTGGCACTTCACCTACGAAGTGATGCCACGTTTCGCCGGTTTCGCCGTTGGTGGTACGGGCCGCGCCATACTTCGGTTCGCTCACAACGAACGGGCGGGCAATTTCCAGCTTTTTCACCAGCTTCGACATTTCGTCTGCAACGTGCTGGTAGATCGGATCATCGATCTTCACATCCCACACGGTGCTAACTTTGTTGCCATCGACGTAGACCACGGCGCCCAAGTTGCGCACGAAGTTGCGGCAGGTGCTGCAATCGTGTTCGGTCTTTTCGCGGAAAATCGGGTTGGTGCCTTCAGGGAACGCAGCGAGGTACGCGGCCCACAGTTTGTCGCCAGTGGACAGGCCTTCGAGAACTTCGCCGTCTTCGTCTACCGCATTAGGGAATTTGACGACGAAAACGTGCTTCTTTTGGCCAGCGTCTTTGCTCAGCATCGAAGCGAAAACGTGAGTGACTGCATGGCCGAAAGTTTTGAAATTGCTGCTCATTTGAACTTCCTTTTTAGTGCGGGTCTTCCGCGTTAGAAACAGATTAGCGACGGCGGCGAATGAATTCGAGTTCAGAGCGGAAAGCGTCTTCCCACAAATCCGCGTTACGTGGATCGCGTTCGTCAAGGTACGGGTTATTCAGCATCGCATCTTCGATGCCTTCCTGCGCCATCATTTTCCCCAATTGCGCCGGGGTGTATTCGTGCAATTCGTGCTCACGAATATACAGGATGGTTACGTTGCTCGGGCCGCGCTTCACCTGCGCATGATCACAGATCGGGTCAATGATGTTGCTCAGTTCCGGCCCGTGTGCCCATACGGTGAAAGTGCTTTCCAGAACTTGGGTCATTACACCGTTGACTGGGGTGCTCACTTTTGCCGTTACATCAAAGCGGCGTTTGGCCTTGGTGAATTTCACTTTAACTGCCTCCGTTAATTTTCATCATCAGGCGATCCCACAGATCGCGTGGCCGGTCGTGGCTGCTGAATTCAACATAGCGCACTTCGTCCAGCCCGAATTTTGCCACGGTGCCAACTTCCACGTCTTCGATTGCGTGGGTCATTGCGGTGGCGATGTTTTGGCCGATTTTTGGTTCAAATCGACCGTCGCGAATTTCGTATGCTCGTTCCATCTTTATTTCCTCGGTTTTCCTCAACTTACGGTCAAGGGTGTTGCAGATGTAGTTCGTGTTTTTCCATAGGGCAGGCAAGGCCGGGATGGATCGATCCCATCATGTTCAGCATTTGCCCAGCGTAAAACGCACGGTAAATTTGTTGGTGCTCGATAGCGTTCAGCAGTTCAAAATCGTGGCCGAGATATTCGTTTTCTTTGTAGCCAACGCTTTCCATCGCGGTGCGTACCCGGTCGGCGTGGTTCGTGATGCCCACCAAATCGGCGCCGTCGATGTAAATCAGGAATTGTTGGAACAGATCAGCAGCCAACGGCCCGTGTGGTTGCACCACGCTTTTCGGATTGGTCGCCCAGTCGTTAGGCAAGCTGCCAACGTCGGTTAACCACTGCGCGCATAGGCCCTCGATCTTGTTTACAGTTTCGTCCAGCTGCCTTTGCTTATCGACAGCACGGCGGGCGGATTCGGCTTCGCGTGCTGCGTACTCAGGCGATGCCACCCATTCGGCACGGCGTTTATCACTCATTTCCTGATACCGGGCGCACGCCTGTTCGACGGTATCCCCTCCGATCAAGGGCACGGACAAATCGTTGAATTTGAGGAAGCCGCACGTGTTACCGTGGCCATGCAGTTTGGTTTTATACACCAGCTGCCCCAAAGCCGACGAAATAGCGTTGGAAATGTGCGAACCTGCATGTGCAGCGAAGTAGTAAACGGATTTGCTGTTTTCTATCGCGTGGCGTTCGATGTATGCGTCTTGGCCCATCATCTGATTGGATTCCGTTGAAGGTCTATACGAAGCGCTGCGTTTTTGCGGCGCTCTTCGAAGATTTCAAAACCGTGCTTCTCGCGGTGGTCGCCCAGCGGGAACCGAGAACCAGTTCGCTGCATGCGCACTTCAGCCGCCTGCAAAATGGCTTTGACCACCGTGTCGTAAAATTCGTAATCTGCTTCGGCGCCGGTCATTAATCCTCCACCGGAATTTCCATGATTTCGAAGTTGCGCAAATGGCCGTCAACCCCACGCTGTTTGTGGTAAACCTTGGCAGCGTAGGCCGTGACTTCATCCGGGCGCAAATACACAGGCAACCACGTGTGGAATTCTTCGGTTACGTCTTCAGGCCTTTGGTTCAGCCAGTCGCGGAAACTGCCTGCATCGACCCCCGGTTGGCGTTGCGGATATGCCACCAGAAAACCGCGATATTGCACATGCGGATCAGACGGGCAAAAACCATCAGCCTCACACGAAAGCAGCCACGCATATTCCCAATACTTGCGACGGTCTGCCGAGAACTTTTTGTGGGCCGGATCGTGCACCGTCATATCCAGCAAATAGCCTTCCGCCTGTTGCGCCAGTTCGATAAGTTCATCGACCGTCATTTCGCCCAGTTCACGGCGCAGCATTTTGAGGCGCAGCGGTTCCAGCGTGGTGATAAAACCTTTCTCTGCAATTGGCATTATTTCCACCCGTATACTGCTGGATAAGAACCGCTGGTGATGCGGCCCATTTCGTTGGCGTAATACAGAACAACCAGATCAGAACCCCATGAGGCTTCGAGGGCGTGAATCAGATTTACCAACGGCTCTTTCAGATGCTCACGCAGCGCCCCGTTAGCATCAAACAGGAAATGGGCTACACGAATATGCTCTTCGGTTCCGCGCTGGCCTTCGGTGCCAATATCTTCCAGCCGGTAATCGGTGTAATACGGATCGAATTTCGTGGTGAACATGCCTTTGTGATCGAACAGGCTACAGAAATGACGCACCGTGTGACCACGCATTTCCTCAAGGCAGCTACGGTCGCGCCGGTAATCGTCAAAATACGCAACAATTTCTTGTGGTGTTGGGACACTCATTTGCGATTCCTTTTCGGCAAGATGCCGATGCTAAACGAAAACGTCAGGCAGGTTATATTCCAGCAGCACGCTTTGACCACTGAATGTTCGATAAAACCGATTGCGAAAAGCTGGTTGTTGCGATTGCCTTTCGGGTCCGTGATGTAGATCCACGTATGCGAGATTTTGAATCGCAAATAAAGCCTGCCGACCGCACCTTCAAGCGCCGGGTGATCAAGCGTGTGGCTGGCACAGGCAAACATCATGTTTAGGCCCATAAACCCCATGAACACAACCCACCACCAGCTTTCCAGATGCTCATTCACAATCGAATAGGCGACAACGTGAATCAGCGTGATTGTCAGCCCGATTAAGATCAGCAAATTTCGAAACGTGCGATCCATTTTAGTCCTTGAGCGAAACCAGCTGAATTGCCAACGGATAACGATGGCCGTTAGTCACGTCAACAATGTGGCCATGCTTGATGTTTTCCAGCGCTTCGTCGTTGGCCAACAAAACGTCGCCGCAACTAATGGCTAGTGCGTGCATGTCGATGTTATTGCAATCGAGTACGCGCCGATCATCAGGCAGCAACAGCATAGCGGTAGTGAGCGCCGATTGTTCGTTCTCGCCAGTTACCGCGTTGAGCATCAGCGCATGCGTAAAGCCCCTGCGCCAGCTTACACGACGCCCCGACAGCGCAACCGGCAGGAAGCTACGGCCTGTCATCAGTCGGATGCGTGGGCCGGGCCGCTGTTCGTCTACGGGCCGTTTGCCTTTGCGTGGTTTGGTGCCGACTGGGCGCATATCCACGCTGTTGACGTGAAACGACAGGGTGTAACCGAGGGCCAACATGCGGTCAATAACCATCTGGTTAAACGCCATGTGATCGGCTGGCCACACAGTTGCAATGTTGCGGAATTGTGCGGGCCAAATCTTCAGGTAAGGCTCGCCCTTTTCGGCGTAGATTTGAACAAGGCGCGTTGCCAGATTTTCTACCAGCTTCGGCCATTGGTCTTCGGGAACATTCGTCACCGGAATTTTCGAGACGTAGACAGCAGCGGCCCCGATGTGGATTTTGTAGCCACGCTCGGTCAGGAATTCGCGCAAGGCCTGCTTGCCGGTATTCTTTACAATGTCGATCCCGAAATCGGTTGCCATTGCGTTCAGCTGCTGGCGCATGATGCGCAGCTTGGGATTTTCTGCTGCAACAAATTTGGCAATGACCGTCTCAGCGAAGTTGGTGAATTTCTCGCTGAATTCTACACGTGGCTTGTTAGTACGCATCTTGCGTTTCCTTTCCTCGGTTTTTCTCGTAGATTTTAGTGTGCAGCCAACTTGCTGCAACTATGGCGATGGCGGCGCTGGTTCCAGAAATGAACGAATACCACCAATCCCCTTTAATGAAAATCATTGCGTAGTTGCCGACCGCCAGCACCTCAAACACGTTCATCATGTACGACGTGGCGGCCATGCTAATCCAGTTGTTGTGCAGCACGTTTTTGTACTGGAACCCTTTCAGGAAAACTGAAATGAACGTGATGCAGAAAGCGGTGACATAAATCAAGATTTCCGTTTCCTTTTCTTGGGCAATGGCAGCCCGTGCGCCCGGCAAATAATCTGCATCAGCGAGTCACCGGGTTTCACCAAACCAGCTTCTGCAAACTGGTCGTAATTGTCGAGCAAACGATGCTTGAAAACGTTAATGGCCTTGCTGCGCGCATTTTCGCGATCCTGCTTCAAGTTCCACAGGTCGTCTTCGGTTTCCTGTTCGACGCGCTGCGCCCAGCTTTTACGCTTTGGCTTGGTCGGTGCGTAATGCGTGCAACCCATGCCAAGGCTGTTTGCAACGCGCATCATCATGCCACCAAATGCGCCGCCCATTACAGCATGCCTTCGGGCAGTTTGATCGGGTAGGTTGCGCAGTGGTCATACGGCGCAGGAAACTCGATAGCCGGGTGCCAGTAGCCTCTGCCGTCAATGCCCGGCTGGCGGTTCGCGTTGAGCCATTCCAGCGCCCTTGTTTCCATGTGGTGCACGTTGGTGCTGATGATGCCCACGTTAACCGACTCATGGCCCCCTTCGGTCAGAACACAAACCGAGAAAATACCGACACAAACCAGCCCGCCGTATTGGCACATTTGCCAACTCAAATCGGGGTCAGCAAACAGCACAGGTTCCGGGCAATAGTTCTGGCGGAATTCGTGCAGAAAATCTTCCAGCTTTTCACCATCCGGGCCAAAGCCCTTTTTGATCGGCAGCCGGTGGATATCGTAAGTCAGGCTAAACGAATCAATTACAGTCGGCATTTATTCATCCTCGCCAGTGCCGGGGATATCGCCGCATTCCTCTTCGGCGCAATCCTCACATTCGATTTGATCGACGCGCACACCGTGTTTACAGGTTTGTTCCTCGGCACAGTCGTCGCAGTCGCGAGGATCACGCAGGTGGCCGCACAGTTCCGATTCAGGGCCGACAGGGTGCCAGTGGTTGAAATCGCGCTGGGCTTCAGCCTGTTCGATCAGGCGGTCAGCGCGGGCGCCACATTCGTGACATTCCGATTCGTAGACGCCGTGCTCGCAATGGCTATCGTCATCGCATTCGGCGCGCATTTTCTGCTCTTCGATTTCGTCGCAGGTTTCGCAGTAATCGTCATCGTTTTTGAGGACGACGCCATGTTTGCAGGTGTAGGTATTTTGGTCAGCAGACATTGTAGATTCTCACACCGGTTTCATTTCCAATGGGCACCGCCTGATGCCCATTAAAAACTAGCTGGGGAGAATGTCTGTGTTTTCTTTTCGGAAGGCCTTCACATGCTGCTTGAAGGTTTTATTGACACGCCGTTCCAGTTCAGCGATTTCGTTGAACTCTTCGGCACCGTTGGCAAGATCGAAACTGCTACTGACCACATCGCGGGCGCCTTGCACCGCTTGGCCATTAAAGCTCGACAGATGATTGCGGAGATTGTTCATAATTTCCTCGGTTTTTCCTCAGTGTTTCTCATTTGGTGTAGGTGCCGGTTCCGTATCGGCTTTCCCACCGGGTTTTCTTGCGGTTTTCCTCGGCCTCGGCAAAACGTGTTTCTGCCTCAGCAATGCGCTTGCGTTCCAGCGCCGTGTAACAACCCCGTTCCATCCGATTGCAGTAGCGCTGTGCCTGCCTCGCGGTGCGGAACATCCGGTGAAAGCTGATGGTCAGCATATCGTCGCTGATTAGGCTTTCAATCCACACCACGCGTTCACGCAGATTGTTTATGCCGCCCTCGGCACACTCAAAGCCCCATTGCGGTTTGTTGAAATACGGCGAATAGAACGGCTTAGGTCGGTTCAGGATGTTTACAGTATCGCACCACGCCACGTTTTTGCTCGGGTCCGAGTGTGGGAACACGAATGCATGGTAGACCGTTTTGCCCTGCCGGAAATCCTTTAAGCGAAGCTTGGCCATTGTTCAATATCCGTATTGTTGCATGCGTTTGCGCATGATTTGTTCGAAGGTGCGTTGCTCGAAATGGGTCAGCTGGTGATTGTCCATTCGCGCCTTGTAGATTTCCGCATCTTCCCGATTGGTAAAAGTGCGGCACAGGTTGTAGGTGTTCGGGATGATACCGGCGTCACGCAATGACATGTCGGTCACGACTTTGTTTCGCTTGCCGTCCCGGCGCACGCCTACATGGTGCGCATACCAACGGTCGTTATTGAACAGCTTGGGCAGGCTGCGCACTTCGACCGTGGAAATTCGCGTGGGTTGTAGGCGGTCAAACGACACGCCCACGATGAACAGAATGGCGCCCGGCACAACATCCACCATGGTGGCCCTTGGGCCTTCCATATGGCGCGGCTGCTGGTAGAAACCGACGATATTATTCATTTACAGTTTCCCCTACTTGCAGATGGCGCGGGAATTCGCGATTGCGCTTCACGGCCTCGGGGCTGAAATGTGTGTCGTACAGCGACGGCTTGCGCTCCAGCACCATATACAGATCAGCAATGTAATGCTCCAATTGATGATCAGGATATTTCGTTTTGTTCACCATCAGCTTACCGTTGATTTGGTAGGCCTTCGAAGCGAAACGCCACGTATGCGGCAGGGTATCGCCACCGCACAGCATTGCGTTGAATCCTACGGCCATCAGCAGCGGCCTTTGACCTTTGTCTGGATCTACGGGCAAGTTGGTTTCAACGTGCGTGAATTGCATGTCGAAGCGCTTGGCGTGATCTTCCATGATCGGCAGGGCTTCAGGCGGTGCCAAGAAGATAACGCGGTCAGTGCCTTCTGCGCTTTGGTGGAATGTGCGGCCCCGGTTGTCTAAGTATTCCTGTCCGTGATCAGGGCCATCCACGTTCGGAATGAAACCGCCGATGGAAATATACAGCTTTTGTTCTGCACCTTTGAACGGAACCAGCTTTTGCAGTTCAAGGCGCATCAGCTGATATGCCAGCACGTTGGCGTCGTGCAGTGTGTCGAGGTAGAAATTCAGCAGACGCTCGCCTTCGACTTCGTGAGTCAGCAAAAATGTTTTTCTCATTGCGCATTCTCCACAGCGTTTTCAACTTCGTCGTAATAGGCAGCGGCTGCCTCTTCGTATTCCTGATCGCCATACATGCTATCAGATTCGTCCATCATTTCGCGCATGGCGCGGTAACGTGCGGCGCGTTCGTGCTCAACCTTTGTCATGCACCCGCTGGCAATGCGGTCCATATGACGCTTGGCTGCGCTGTAGGAATTGAAGCAACCGTGATTGGTTTGCGGCCACAGTTTGTCACCCGGCGCCTTAACGCCGAATGTGGTCAAAAAGAATTTATCCGGTTCCCAATTACCCCAAATCGTATTGCGGGTCATGGTAGGAACTACCACGCCGATATCGGTGTGCATGTAGGGTTTGCCGGTCACGAAATGTTTGGTGATCCAGCCTGCCCATTGTTCGCCTGCAACCGATTTGCACGACGGGTCAAAGGCGTGCACCGTGTAAACCGTGGCACCTTGGCGCAGATCGGAAAACTTCGTTTTACTCATTTCAAAATCCTTTGATTGGGCAGGTGAATTATCGCGCTGCTGTTTTCTTGCAGTAGCTCTTCAATGATTAGCCATTCGTCCCGGCGTTCGCGGTCGCCTTCGCATTCACTGTGCAGCGTAAACATGTAGGTGCCGCTCGGGTAATCGGGCCGGTACACTTGGATTTTCGTGATCCAGTAATCCCATACCACCAGCCCAACCTGAAACCCGGCGAACGGCAACAGAAATTCGGTTTTCCATGTCTCGTTGGCAAAGCGTACCGAACCATTTTTGGCTACGATGCGCTGGCCGTAATAAACGATACCGTCAGGCGATTTCGCGTCGGGGTCGCGCTTGGTGTTACGCACGTCGCGGATGTGGCCCCACTCTTTCAGCTGTTTGCACTTTTCCACTTCTTTGTCGTAATCAAGCGAAAAACCCGACGTGAAATTCATGACTAGCCCTGCGGATAATATTGCGGATTATTTGCCATGCACTCGGCAAACCATTCGAGGATCGCGCTGTACCGCTGCGCCGTGGTTTCCACACACTGCATCAGGCGTTCACGATCTTCAGCCACTGGCGCGTAAATGCCCGGCCAGTCGAAGCCTATTTCAGAGTACCGAATGGATCGGGAAAACCCGTTCAGGTGCACAACCGCAATCCGGTCTTTTTCCACGCGGAAAGATTCGACTTCCCACAGGCAATAGACGCGGAACTGGTCGCGCTCTGATCCAAGGTGGCCATGCGAGAAACGGTCTTCATGGGAAAGCACCTGTGCGGCCCGTGCAAGCGTTACAGACTCTTTGAGTTCTGGCGGGTAGCGGTCGGGCCATACGTGCCTGTAACAGCGCACAATCGGCTCACAGCGCGTCACAGCAGCCATGATGCTTTGCACTTCACGCAGCGTCGATTCTTCGTCGTACTCTTCGACAAACGCGCCAAAGAACTTTTGCAGTTCGCTAGGCGTACCCTCGATAAACGATGCGCCGTAGAAGTTGAACGGGCTACCGGTGAAACCCGGTGCTTGGGCCAGCAGGTCTTTACGGTATTCGTACATGTGACCAACGTTCGAACTGAAAAAGCTGTGAGGCACACCGTCTTTGATCCAACCGCCCGCCGACAAATCGACAATGATTTTAGAGGTCATTCCACAGCCTCCCACACCATCATATAACCCGGCAGGATATTCGCATAGCTGATGGCCGTCACGAATTCCAACAGCTTGACCACCGCTTGATGCACAGCCAATTTGCTGTCATAGCGGCTGTGCTGCGTGGCCTCGAAAACTAGCTGGTCGTAAAGCTGCTTGAACAGGTCTTGAAACATGCTCATAGGCATTTCGATTTTCTGGCCGGGCTGGATTTTGAAAGCCGCGTGGCCGGTGAATTTCGAAATCAGTTCGACTTCGGACGACGACAGCAGATTGCTGAATTTTTCTTGCGGGCATTGCAGTTGAAACATCATGGCGATTTCCTCAGTTTTTCCGTCGGTTGCTCAGTATGTCGCGTGGCGGGGCAACTCTTCAACTTTCCACACCAGCGGTTTCCATGGAACGAAATTCGCCCGCTCCATTTTATCCAGCAAGATCATTACCAGCAGCCCGGCCTGATAAATCTGTATCTTGTCAGCGGTTGTAACTGTTTTGCTGTCCAGCATGACGGCAAAGCCGTCGTGGGCATCGCGCAGCCAATGCATAAAGCTGGCGGCGGTGCAGGTCATTTGCTCGCCGGAATCAAGCGTAAACGGAGTTTTCACAGGCTGGTTTTTCGGAGGCCGTGCGAACTTGCAAACCTGCGCGTATTGCTCGGCGGTCCAGATGGAAAGTACCTTGCCGTCTGCGTCTACCAATTGCATTATTCAACCCCGTCAAATTGTCGTGCTGCACTCGACAGCAGTTCTTTGATTTCCGCAGCTGGGCGCGTGTAGTCCAGCGGCACGAATTCTTCGCCTTTCAACACGGTGCATTCAACTGTGACTTTTACGCCTACTTCCATGCGCTCCAGTTCGCGCTTGTAATGCCCTTGGCCCCGGATGAATTCGGCGGCATGCCAAACGTTGCCATTGGTGGTCATACCCGAAGGCATCACCACACCGTAGCCGGGCCAGTACAGAATGTTTACAGTTCTGTCTTTGACCTGCCCAACCTTGACGGTGACGGTGCCGATCAGGTGTTCCCGCGTTTTGTCGATTGGTTTATTTGCCATCGGGAACCGCCCTGATTTCGTCAGGCGTGTAAACCACACCGAATTTTTCTTGAACGTGCAACATTGCGCAGGCCATGATTGCCGCCTGAATCGCAGTGGCGGCCCCGGTGTGGTGTTCTGACTTCTGCACCTGCACCCGCACACTATGTTCGTCATTCGACGCAGCCACATAACGTTGGCCACCAATCGTTTCGAATTTCGTGCTGATATTCAGCAGCGATTGCACAGCCATGGTATCCACGCCAGTGCGGAATGGATCGAACGTGGTTGGGCAGCGGTTATCGAACTTCACGTGTGGCAGCGGTTTAATCGGGCGATACATACAGCCGATTTCCGTGTCGTTCTCATAACGCCATTCACCATCGGGGAAAGGCTCGTAACCCAGCATCTTTGCCAGTTGAACCGAAACCGGATTGGTCGTTTGGGTTTTGATGAACGTAAAGGAGGTGAATTTTTTCACGGCATGGTTCCATATGCGGCTTTGTATTTATCGGCGGTTTCTTCGTAGGTGTATTGCATCACCAGCACAGCATAGGCCGCCGACACGCGTTGTACGTCGATGCCTTCGGGCGTCAGCGCAATATATTGCTTCGTGTGGCCCATCATTTTTTCCTGCACTAGTCCGCAATTCATCATGCGGCGCAGGCAGCGGTTTGCGTTCACCCGCGACATGCCCACATTGCCAACCAAAATGCGGCGGCACGTCACACCGTTTTTGACAAGGTGCTGATGCAGCGTTTGGTGGCGGGTGTCGGAAACCGTGGCGTTCTTGTCCAGCGCTTCCAGCAGCTTTTCGATCAAGCGTTGGTTGCTTTGGCCGAACTCCAACGCATTTGCCAATTGCGCCACTGGCGGCACGTTTGGGGCCTCTTCGCGGGCGTCTTGTCGGGCGATCCGGTCGTCAACGGTTTCGGCTGCACGCTGCACCTTGTGTTGGTGCATGGGGTCCATTTCCGCGTCAATCTCGCGCTGCAAACGATTGTTGAGCACACGCCCATAGGCGGTCAGTTTTTTGAACTGTTCACGGGTAGCGCCGCCCCCGGTGTTCCCCGCCATCAGGTGGATGAAAACGCGCAGGATTTCGAGCGCTTCTTTGAAATCCTGCTCCTGAATTTTATTCCACTCGTTTTTGATCGTGCGGTCGCCCAGTTCCTTGCGGCCCGCTTGGCGACGTTCGGCCTGTGCCGCTTTGTGGTGGTCGGCTTCGTATTCGTAGGTTTTTACGTGTGCCACGGTTTTGTGATCGGGCTTGCCGATAACTTTCTTGCTGGTGTACAGCCACACGATGGCCCCCGAATGGGCAGCATAAACAACACTAGCGATCCGCTGGCCGGTCGCAAGGTCCAGCAGGTCTACGCCAGTGTCATCGATGCACACCATTTGATTGGGGAACATTTGGCGAATGTCACGGCGATTCATGTTTGCCATTTTCATGCTGTGATTTCCTTTCGAGTGCGAGGTTTAGGCCAGACCATTTCAGGCAGGTCTTCCTCTAGCGGGCCGTCATAGATTGGGTTGGTTGCCTTGAGACTTTGGAGCTTGGCGAGCAATACGCGATTGGTGGTAAAGCGCATGCCTAGCGAGCGATACAAGGCGATTGCTGGCGCGTTGTCCGGGTAGACCAGCAAACGCATTTGTTGCTGTTCCCACATGCGCACGTGGCGCAGCAGGCGGCGCATAATCCCCTTGCGCCGATAGTTGTCGAAAGTCGAGACGCCGTGAATTGCGACGTAGCCGTCAAACTGCACGACTTCCAAATACGCGGCATAGGCGCCGTTGTACATCAGCCGGTACTCTTGAATCTGCGCAGATTCCTTACTCGGTATGCGCTCGATTTTGATTACGCAATTTTCCATTTTATTGCTCGCTGGTTTCACTCGGATACGCACCATTCTAGATGCGTATCGAAGTTAATCAGCTTTCAGTTTTTACCATGACGATTGGCGTTGCGGGTTTCGGCACGATACGGAAATCATGCGCGAATTGCTCACTGTGCATTTGGCCCAAGTAGAAGGCAGCGTGCAGCATGTTGCGCCCGTGGGTTTGGATATCGCCAGTGCGTGCCTCGGGCGTATCCGGGTCGAATGTGATTTCGAAACGGTAATCGGCGCCCGGATCATTCGGGTCATGGTCGTGGTTGATTTCGACCATTTCACGTACCGCATTTTCCTGCTGTTCTGCCCAGCTATGAATGTCGTTCCAGCCCAGTTGCAGCAGCAGATAAACAGGCTCCACGAATTCAGCAGGCACCACGCTTTCTACGGCTTGACGCATGGTCAGCCGGTAGAACTGTTTGTGGTCAACCACGTTGAGGTAATAGTAGGGCTTGCCTTCCTCTTTTTCGCGCTCCCAATCGGCATCGCATTTGGCTTGCGCTTTCTCGCTGGCTGCACGGTCGAAAGAGTCTTCGTGTGCTTTGGCAGCGGCACGGATGAATGCAGCGAATTGCAGTGCTTGAAGTTCCATCGTTTTTCCTCGGTTTTTCAAAATGGGTTAGGGCGCACTAGGCGCCCCACAGGTTTCAACGGTTAATGAAATGGCCGTTGGCATCGCACCGGCTGAAGATGCTGGTTTTCTTGCCGTCGATTTCCACTTTCTGTTCCCGCATGACTTTGTGCGGGTCCAGTCCGTAAATGAAATTGTCTACGCGGAATTCGATACGCGACCATGGCCGGGTGTTGTGTTCCTCCCACGCCACGATTGCATCCCGCAGGCTGGCGAAGTCATCGCTGTATTTGCAATTTTCTTCGTCGCCGTCCCAGTTGCCAGCTACAACGCCGTAGGGGAATGCACCTTTCGCGAATTCCTCCAGCGATTCTTTTGGAACCGCGTTCGCACGGTTCGCAAGATCGATCACACCTTTCAGGAATTCCGTCTCGGTCAAAACGCCCGATGCGTACTGCACCGACAATTCAGAAACTGCGTTGTTGGTTTCGCGGTTGAAAGTCAGGATGGTGATCAGCGCTTGTTTGTGGTCCATGGTTCGATCCTCGTTGGGTCCAGAAAAGGGAAGCGTCAAACTTCCCTAAAAGTGTGAGCGTCTAACTTGCAGGCACAGTTGCCCGAAGAGGTTTCATTGTACCTATGGGCCGACGAACGGTCAACCGTCCTACAGCGGCCTCTTACAGCACGGGCAGCGCTCCACGCCCTTTACGGTGGTCCCTATAGGCTTACGGCCTTTGTGCAGGAACAGGCCCACGCGGTGCGCCCCTGAATAGTCCACAGGCATGCCCGACACATAGGGAGCGCGCAGGGCAGCCAATGACGCACGGGTGTTCGGTGTGGCGCCAAGGCCGGGGCCTAGTACCCGTGCTGAATCTTTATCAAGGCACAACGGGCCACGCGGTTTTTCTTCGTCTGGTTTCTTGCGGTGCCAGATTCCGCCTGCACGTTGTTTTGCGTCGTCGCGCAATTCTCGCAGAATGGTAGCGGCGCCGGGATAACCATCGCGCTCAAGTTCCTTAATGCACACGGCCAAACGGCCTACAGTGATTTCTGAAACCAGTTCGTAGCCACCTTCGACCACGCGTTGAAAGAAATAACGGTCCATATATTTCCTATGCAGTTTTGAAAGCCAGATGATCTTTATCAACCCACACCCCGTGACGGGCAGCCAGATATTCAATCGTGTTGTGTTTGCCGTCGATCATCGACCGGGGATCTACCACGACCACCGAATCAATCTCCGGTGCGTAGAATTCCACGGTTTTCAGCAGACGCGCCAGATCAAAACCGATCACCATTTCAGCGGCAGGCGTGCGCGGGTGCAGGAACAGAACCTGCTGGCGTGCCTGCCCAACCAGATACAGGCCGCGCAAATTACCGACCGTGATTTCCATGTCCTCGTTTATTTTCAGGTCGGGTTCATTTTTCACCATGGGCACCACACCCACGGTACGTCCATTGCGCAGGAACGCCGCCACGTAATCTAGCCAGCGCACATTATTGGTAATGTGGTTTTTGATTCCGTGCCGGTAATTGAAACTGATATCAGGGTCGCGCAGCATCACGCCGTAATCCAGACGGTTTTTGAACGCGCCCCAAATCAGGGCTGGTGCATACAGCCAAATTCGCCAGCGTGGCAGGTGGTAAATCTTGGCGGCCTTGAGGTGGTAGTAAAAGCCGACCATGGCACCGAGGAACCACGGGATCTTTTTTGCCACCAGCAACAAACAGAAAAGGGCACACAACACCAACGGCGTGAGCACCCAAAAATTAATTGCCATGGTTTTCTCCTTTAGGCCAAAACGTACACGCCGCTTTTGAGGATTTCGATAATGTGGCGGCGCTCCATTAGCGCAACGCCATTTTCGGTTTTTCGCAGGTGGTGGATGTACTGCTGATAAATCAGGTCAGGCACAGCCTTGACCACGAAATCGTCTGCACCGTCTTCCTCCAGTTCCTTGCACAGGCGCCGCACTTCCTCTTCGTACTCAAACTGGCGGCTGCTCAGAGTTTGCAGGTGCACTAGACTGGAACCGCTCTGGTAGTCGTGCACGAACACACATTCCACGCCGCCGACCAGCACGTGCTGCTGATCTACTAAATCATTTACAGTTTCGGGATGGTCCAGAAGTTCGATCATTTCTTAGGCCTCAGTTCACGCGCACGCTGCAAAAACGTATCGCGATCAATTTTGTATTCGTTGGCCGCCATGATGAACCCGTGACGGCGTGTGCGCAGGTAATGCCGGTGTGAATAAACGGCCCAGTGAATGCAGCCGTAATAATTGTGTTCCCTTACCCACTCAGGATCAGTTTTGTACATCGGTCGCCTTCCTTTTGAAGGGCCGTTCGTTATCCTGATTTTTGAACCAATCCATTAATTGCGATTTCGGGTAGCGATTGGCTCGCATGTTGGAGCCGAACCGCGATGTGATATTCGAGGCGCCCGGATCACGAATAGTCACCGGGCTTTTCGCCATGCGTTCGCGCAACGCCTTCACCGAGACGCCTGCATGTTCCGCCAGTTCCGCCAGACTCCAAATTGGTTCACGTGCTTTCATCTGCTTAGCCCTTCGTTGCTTGCTTGCGCGTCGAGTTTGCGCGGGTGAATTCTTTTTTGAAGCTCCAGCCGAAAACGCCCCACCAGTAGGCGCCACCAATCGACTCATTATCAAGGGTGCTGTTAATCAGGTGCCAGAACCACAGGTCAAACCAGAACGCACGCAGCAGCCTTTTGAAAGTTTTCCAGATCGGCACGCCAGCTTTCCAGTAGACGACGGTTTCCCACAGGCCATGCGACAACCCACGCGCCAGCGGCCTAGCTGCCAGCGCCAGCATGATAGGGAACACCACAAAGCCCGTGATGAAACAGGCAGCGATATACCAGTAGGGGAACAGGCCGAAAAAGTATTCTACAGTGAGATATTTTTCCATGCGGGTAGTCCTCAGTAGGAAAGTTCGGTTTCGCCGTCGTCGGGGAAATACAGGTTGCGGGTGTGGTTGTAGCAGCAGGCACGCGCCCAAACATTTTCTTCGGGGAAGTCGCGGGCCTCCGGGTCGTCTTGGAAATTGATATCGTAGGACAGCGTATAATCGCCGTCCACCATTTCGAGGCTGGCATAGGTGCTGCCAGTAATTTCGATTACCTTGAAGTCGAACATATTCACTCCGTCAGTGCTTGACACACAATGCAGCGTTGCGCCGTGGGGTGCGCCTTCAGCCGGGCGGCCCCTATAGGTTCGTCGCAGTCGATACAATCGGTGCGTGGTGGTCCTGCGAGCGATTTACGCGCCCGGTAAATTTCCAGCGCTATGGAATTTTCCATTTCCTTTTCCATGTCGCCGTCACGTGCCCAACCTACAGCCATAATTTGTACTCCGGTGTTTCATCCTGTTGCGCACTCAAGAGAATGCGCAGCAGTGATTATTCCACAGCGGGCAAAGGATCAGGTTCGCGGTCGATGATGTACCAGCTAACTTCGTTGGCGGTCCATACAGTGCCGTCTTCAGAAGCCTGCAATTTATTGTGCATTACCTCAGTCACCCAGCACGGGCGTGGCTCAGCCCCATTGGTGCGGCTGAATTCATCGCCTTGTTGGCTGTTGATTTCGGCGGCACGTTTGTAAAACGACGCTTCGTCTTTCGCCACCAGATAGCCGTCCGGGCGGTCGCCCCAGCCGCGTTCGAATTCGGTCACGCCGCGAAAGAACGCCGGGAATTTAACTTGCTCGGTCATAATGTCTCCTTAATTTGGCCGGGCTTTGTTTTTTAGGTACTGCGCCATTTGCTGCGGATCGTTGTCGAGCAAAGCAGCGGTTTCATCAAATTCCGCGTCCGACACGATAATGCCGCCTTCGGCTTCGAATTCAGCGCGGTTGCAAACGCCGTATTCATTACCACGGAATTTCAACAGGAACAGGCCGTGCGGCTTCAGCATGTCACGCAGCTTGGCGGCCACGTCTTCGACGGTTTCACCGCTAAGCATCGCGTCGTCAAAAGCGATGATGTATTTCCCCTGCTGGTCGTGCAGGTCTACCAGTTGATGCAGCAAATCTTCGCGGTCGATCATGTCGTTACTCCACTTTTACCCATGGGCGCAAAACGTAGCGCTCTTTCAAATATTTCAGCCAGTCTTTAGCCGTGTCGCCACTGGCCAGAACCTCGCCGTTTTTCTCCAGCTTGAAACCAATGGTCGTGGTTCCAAGTTTGTGCGTGAATGAGGCGTGCCCAAACACTTCGGAATTTTGATACAGCAGGAAAACGACGGTCGTTGCATCCTGCTCGGTGTCGTAGTGGCTTTCGAGTGCCGCACCGTGCAATTTCGATACGTCGATAAAGTGGTTGCGCACCACCTGCGTCAGGTTGGCTATGCGTGATGCACGGGGGTGTTGCCGGTCGTGAATTTCCATCACTTCGCCTTTTTCTTTTTCCGTTTGCGGTTGCCGTGGCAATCCACAAGGCCCGCCAGTTGATCGTCGGCGTCCCGTGTATCGATGTTGAACGCTTCGAGCATTGCGCGGTTCATCACCTCGGGATAACCATCGACGTTTATTTCCATCGTCGGCTCTTCCGAGAACAGCGCAGATGCCACGATGGCTGAAACCTGATCCATCAGGAAATCAATCATGCCGTCGTTTTCGTCGTAGAGGACAGTGGCGCGTTGCTCTTCGTTCAATTCCGCGAACGTCGCCGGGAACTCAGGATAAAAGAATGGCGTATAGTTTTTCGCCACGTGATCTTGAGCCTGTTCAGGCGTCCATTTACTTTCGTAGAACGGCTGCCATGTGTTGTTGTGCAGCACCTGCACCGTGACGCCCACCGATGCCACGATATCCACCGAAATGCGGACGTGTGGCTGGCCACCTTTCAGCAGGATAACGGCTAGGTCGCCATCACGTTTTACTTTGGTGCCGCACTCGCTGCGCAGGCCGCCGATGCAGGCCTCTGGAAATTTGTAAGGTTTCATTTGTTGTTCCTCGGGTGTCAGTTTCATTGTGCCTGCGCACCAGCTAGATGCGCAGAACCAATTAGCTGTCAGTCTTCGACCGTTTCATCCGGGTGCAACAAGCCCTGCGATTTCAGAGCCTTTTTGAATTCGAGGAAGCCGATGCCATTCACGCACTTGTCGCCGTGCACCATGGTGACGACGAAATAATCGCCTTCGTCCACGGTGAAAGTGCAGACCAGCTGATTTTTACCAGCGCGGCGCTCTTCTACGCTGTATAGTTGCACGTTCCCGAAGCTGTTGATCAGTGCCACGTGATTTACGTCAGCGAAAAGCGATTTAACGGTGTTTGTCATTTTCCACATTTTTGAATCCTCGTTGGGTCGTCAGTTTTACCGTGCCTGCACACTCCTTAGAATGTGCAGAACCGATTAGCTGTTATTCGGAAATTACGCGCATGCCGTAATGGTCGCTGTTGCCTTTGCGGTAGAACTCAACGACGCGGCCATGCATGCGGATTTTCTGGCCGGGTTTCAGCAGCACCATTTCCCAGCGTGCGCGATTGTGGCCGACGATGGAAGATGCGCAATTGTTCACCCAGTACAGTTCGTGCTTGCGCTCGGTGCATTGCGCTTCAGCCGCTACCGGGTCTTCGTTGTACTCCATCGCGTAATAGGCGCTGCAATTCGGCGCGACTTCAGGATACAGCGTGCCGTGGCGCATGGATTCTTTAGCCACGCAGAAACGCAGGCCGGGCTGGCCGATACCGTCACCCATCGAACCGAAAGGCAGGTCGAGGATTTCTTGGTTCAGGTCTACAACGTCGAAAGCTGGAACGGATTTTACGAGGGTTTTGGTAGCGGTCATTTTGTGGCTCCTGATAAGGATCGTTTTGGTTTGGTACAGCTTCGTTTCATATGCGCACCGTTCTAGATGCGCAGAAAAAACTCACTGGTCAATCTTTGTGGCACCGCGTGGCTTCGGGGCGTTTTTCTTGCGGCGCCATTCAACGTAAACGAAGGCGCCCATGATTGCGAGAACCGAGGCCAGCACGGCGATTTCTTTAACGTGGCCGATGGTAGTAGTTGCGTATTCCATTGTAGCGGTTCCTTATTTGGCGTTGGCGGTGATGTTGGACAGGGTAGCGGTGATGTTGTGCTGGTGCTGCTGGGGAATGAAGGTTGCGATGATGCGGCCAATCTGGAAATCAGACTGCGCGCTGGCAATTGCTGCTGCCTCGCTTACTTCGATCACCGGGAAGGTCACGCGCTTGTTTGCAGTGGCCTTGGTTTCGGTGTTGGTGAAAGTGGCGGTGGCCGAGATTTCGAAAACGCGTTTCATTGTTGTTGCTCCTGAATTTTGTTGAGTAGGGTTTTGCCTTCGCTGATCCACTGATCCAGCGTCAGGTCGGTTAAGCGGCACACGGCGTCAACGCTGTGCGTCTCATAAACGTTGTTGGCCGGGTCGTCATACGTGAAATAGAAGTAACCCGAACCTTTGTACAGCGTCAGTTTATCCGAACCCAGCGCTTTAATGATTGTGGTGGTTCTCATTTGCTGATCCCTTTGCGGAAGCGGCGGGCTGCGTCAGAAACCAGTTGTTCGCGTTCGGCTTCGGCTTTGCGGATATCGGAATCCCAATTCCAAGTGGCGGCTTTGGGGGCGTAAGCGGATTTGCGTTTGGCAGTCGATGCGTAGGCCATTTTTAAACTTCCCTAATTGCGTGAGTGGGAGATTAGCGGGCAGCCAATCTCTAGGTGGCCCAAAGGTATCAAAGGCCTGTTAGGGAGTCAACACCTTTCGTTTGGGCCAGTGGCTATGCCTCTGTACGCGCATACGCGCACGCATGCGTATAAAGAAGCAGTGGCCAGCCCACCGGGCGCCAGAAACGCAAAAGGCCCCGCCAGCGCGAACTGGGGAGCCTTTAGGGTCAATCGGGATATGTGATGGTCCAGCGCCCAGCCTTGGAATCGAATTCAACCACACCCAGTCTCGGGGCAACGGTCGGTTTCGGCTCCTTACGTGGTTTCGGTATGTCCCACTCGTTGCGAATCTTCCCGTACTGGATTCGCGTGGCATCGGGCTTAGCGCGGCTGCTTTCCAAAACGCGCACGTAATCTTTCAGGCGCATGTTTTCTGCCTTGAGGGAATACGCGTTCTGCTTGAATCCGCGCAGTGTCTCTTGTTGCTTGTGGTTGGCAATCTCCAGCTGTGAAACCCGGACGCTGTATTTGTGGCCCTCCTTTTCCGCTTCCAGAAATTTGCGGCGCCACACAAACGACGACCACACCATAATGCCCAGCGCCACCAGCAGAATAATTACCGGCCATTGCCCATTCATGTTATGTGCCACCTGCCAGACTTGATATCAAATGTGACCATTCCCAAATGCGGCCCATCGCAAGGTTGATCAGGCACGCCATAAATACCTGCCTTGTGATCTAGCCGGTCATCGGTCTTTACGCGGCTGCCCTCTAGCGTGCGTACATATTGACGTAGCAAAATGTTTTGCGCTTTGAATTCCCTGTTACTCTGTTTGAATTCGTCCACTTCATTTTTGAGCCTGTGCCAATTGCCCCGAACGTGAGCAAGATCAGTGCGCAATCCATCAGCCTCATTAGATACGCGCATAAACTTGCGGCGCCAAACAAAAGAAGACCACATCATAACGCCGAGCATCACCAGCGTAAGAATTAACGGCCAATCAGCATTCATGTTACGCGCCAGCCTCCAGTCTTTTTGCACAGTTCGAAAGTAGCGCCCACCTGTTCCTGTTCCTTGGGCGTATCGTACTTGGAGCGGAATTTGTGCAGGTGACGCAATTGCAGGTTTTCTACTTCCAGCAGCATTGCTTTCGCTTCGGCTGCCTGCACACGGCGGCGCATGGCGGTTATGCGTTCGTATTGTTTCACCGACAGCATAACCATGAACATGCAGGCGCCAATTAAAAACACGGTGCCGATTTGTGACCCGGTAATGGTCATGGTGCCTCCTACGAATGGCAGTCGATTTTTACGCGGGCGTTGGTGGCTGCTGCGGCCTGTTCCATCGCCGGGCGCATATGGTCGGCATTCTTGGCACACGCAGGCTCGGCGTATTCTTTGCCGTAGAACTGCGCCAGTGCGAAACCGTCGCACTGTTCGTTCTCCGTGCCCTGCGCCGCGCACACTTTGAAATTCAGTGTGGCCAGCACGGGCAACTTACTTTCGGGCATGCCGCTTTTGCAGCTAAAGGTTCCTGTGCGCTTTTCTTTAAGCGCAGATTCCTGCATGCCGTCACGATTGTAATTGCACATGAAAGCAGCTTGCGCCGTGAAGAAATCTGCGACACGCACTTCCTTGCACGGTTGACCAGCCAGACAAATATTCAGCATCAGCGAAAGCATTTTATGTTCCTTAGACCATTAGGCCAGTGTGATTACTTTTTTGTTGTCGCTGCCACGTGTGTCGTTCAGCCATTTGACTGCGCGCTTCACGTAGCGTTTGAAGTCACCGACGTTTTCACAGTCGATATAGTCGTGGTCGTTTTCCGGGGTGGCGATGCGCTGAAGTTTGAAACGGCTTTTCGGATAACGCACTTTCCATTGGAACGACAACGGCAGGTCGTAGGCATCAGGTTCCATACCGCGACCATAACTGAAGTCGATTTCGTGGCCTGCGTTGGTTTTAAACGTGAAGCACCAGCCATATTGCACCGGCCCGAAAACGCCTTCATGTTCCACACTGGAAACGATGGCGCCCAGTTGTTCGGCTGCGGCTTTTAGTCGCGCAATGATTTTTTCTTGGCGTTTGAATTCTGCGTCGATACGGACAATCAGTTCGGCCAAGGAAATTTCCCGATGCTGCGCCGCCTGCAACATGCGCAAATGGTTATGTGCCGCTTGGAAAACTTCTTCGGCGTTGGCCAGCATTTGATCGTGTTGCGCGTCCCATGCGAAGCCGGTGGCAGGGATTTCAATTTTCTTTGCGCGTGCCATGTTTATTCCTCTTCCGCTGGTTCGTAGCGGTAAATGGTAATCAGGTGGTGAGTGACGCCGTTGCGCACTTCGGTTTTCTTACCGTAGCCACCGCTGTACATCCAGCCGTCAGCAACACGATTTGGCGGCAGCTTCGGTTCCTCGTCCCAAGCTTTTTTCGGCTGCGCCCTGATCCAAATTTCTTTGGTCACTTTACCCAAGCCGAAATATTCCGCGCTCTGTTCGAATTCCCACTGGGCGCGAATTTCTGCGCGGTTGCCCATTGCAGCCATCAGGCCACCGGCAGGAATGGTGATGGTGCCGAACGAACGCGACGACCGATCACAGATAACACGAATTTCGAGATTGAAATCTATGTCGCTGTTGTGGTCAGGGCGGTGCAGCGCGTAATCAATTTCACGCCGGTTAATATTGATGCGCACCGGGTAAAGCTTTTTGATTTCGGCAGGCACCGTGATTTCATTTTCAGGTTTACGCATACAATCCTCACAGGTAAGCGTAAGCGTCGAGTTCCGGCAATTTTTCATCGCGCTTGAATCGGCGCATGGTCCACAAAGCGGTTTGAATTCGCCCCTCGTCGTGCAGCAAATTCACCGGGTAGATTTCCAGCGGTGGCCGGTAGGTGCGGCGCAGCGCGTCCATTGGATCGCGCACAGCAGGCCCCGAATAAACCACCATCACTTCTTTGCTCGCCATGATGAACCGGATAACGAAACCGTGAGTCATCATCGCCAGCGAGAAATCATCAAACGTTTTACCTTCGCACGGGAAACCATCCACGTTCGGATAATCGAACCGGGGTTTCTCTGTATTTACAGTTTCGACCTCAACCACGGTTTCAATTTCACCCGCCGTTTCAGTTTCACGCATACGGGCCAACGCCCGCTCTTCAGCAGTGAACGGGATATCCCGCACAGGCGTTTGATTTGCAGCGTTCCAGAAACCGCCCGGCTCTTCGTCGGTGGTGATTTCCGAAATATCCAGATCGGGCAAGGCGCGTTCAACGCTATCAGCCTTTTCCAGTTTGGTAATGCGCCACAAAGCATAAACGCACAGCACCACCAAAATGCCCAGCACCGCAAAGAACAATTTGATATGCAGCGTATCCATTTGCTACTCCCATCGACTTTTTCAAGGTCGAAAAATAACCCCCTTTGAACTGGTCGCCGGGGGTTTATTGGTTTGGGTACTGCCGAGTTACAGCGCGTTGAACTCGGCAATGGTCATGGTGTTGGCGTAGGTCGGTTGGCCGTCGTTCATGTAGATCAGATCGAGAGGCAAACCGGCGTGACCTTCGGCGGCAGATACTGCGGTCGAAACACCGTCACGTTTCACGATACGCAGCACCGAAACGATTTTCGATTTTGCGCCCTTCGTTACGCGTACCCCCAGTTCCTTGATTTCGTCGCGGGTAGGCTTAACGGTGGTGCCTTTCTTTGCAGTGCCCTTGCCTTCAGCGGCTGCGAAATTCAGGCGTGGAGCCTTGCCGTTTACTTCCTGTGCCGCTTGCTTGGCTGGGGCCTTGCGGGTGTTCTCGGCAGACTTTGCACCGGCTTTAGCGTTGGTCGAAGCTACACCGGCCTTTTCCATGGCGCCGGAAATCAGGGCCAAATCAGAAACGCGGAACTTGCCTTTCACTTCGATGATTGCGGCCAGTGGTACACGCTTGCCGCTGGTGGTGATTACCACGCGTTCGTCGGTTTCTTTGACGCGCATGATTTTCTCAACCTGTTCCAGCTTGCGGCCATCCATGAAACCTTTGGCGCGCAATTCGGTGGTGCTGATTGCCTTGTGGGCAGGTGCTGCATTTACTACGGCCTTGGTGGTCGGGGCCTTTGGCGCAGGCTGCGAAGTTTCTTTGTGCTGTGCAGCCGATTTTTCGAGGCCGTGGTTTTTGACCATGCGACCTTTGCGAGTGGTGGAAATCTTGGTGGTGAGGTGCTTCCAAGGCTGTGCGGATTCCTCGAATGCGCGCACGTCTTTCAGCGACATATCATCGTAGGCCCACACTGCTTTGTCCTTCATGGTGACAAACAGCGTTTTGGTGTTGCGGTCGTACTGGGCGCCAGTCAACTGGGTGCTGGTTTTGACTTTCAGGTCGCGGATTGGGAACACGCGGCCTTCGGTGGCGCTGGCAGCGGCCTTACCGGCGTTTTTGGTGCTGGCCGGGGTTTCGGTCGGGAAATCTTCCTGCTCGACTGCTGGGGCCTTCGCTGGGGCTTTGGAACCACCTTTTACTGGGGCAGCAGGGGCAGCGGTGTATTTGTCCACCAGATCCAGCTTAACGCGCAGGTTGCCGCGATTGTTGAATTCCAGATCGGCAGCGGCGATTTTGCTGCCCTTGTCGGTAACGACAGTGCGCACGCCAGCGATGTTCGAAATACGCAGCACCTTTTCTTTGCTGCGACCGATCATCAGTTCACCAGCTTCGCGGATGGCGCCGGATTTCAGTTCTACCGCGTCAGCTTTCGGCGCTGGGGCAGCTTTGCCAGCCGGGGCCTTGGTTTCGGTCGCTTTCGGCGCTGGGGTGCCAGCAGCGGCTTGCTTGGCTTTGAAATCCTTCAGCCAGCTGTTCAGTTCGCGATAGGTAACGCCGTTACCGATATCGTCACCGAGTTTGTACAGCGGGGCGCCGGTTTCTTTTTTGTGTTGCTTGTTACGCTCGATCAGCGATTCAGCAGCAGCAACCAGCAGGGCAGTTTGAGTGTGGATTACGTTGGTCATGATCTAACTTCCTATAAAGTGTGAGTGTCAAACTTAGTCGGCGTGGTTGCCGATTGGATTTCAGAATGCCATTAGAGGCGCGTGCGTGTCAACGGCTTTTGCGTCGGGTTTCGTTTAGGACCGGGCGAATCTGCAATGCCGGGTCGTTGTTGTACAGGATTCCGTCCGCACCAATGTAGGTTCCGGGCGCAACGTGCCAAACCTGCATGTGCGGTTCCAGCTTCCTGCGCGGGCCGCCCTCAACTTTCGAAAGCGCTTCCTTGATGGTTTCGCCCCGGCCCCACTCCCCGAAATCCACGACGATGAATTGTGTTAGCGCCGGGTCGAGGTTGGCGGGGGTTTCGATTTCCGTTTTCGAGACGGCAGCTTTGCGTGCCATGGTTCGTACTCCATTTGGGTTTGTGGTTTCAGTGCAGCCAGCTTGCGCACCATTCTAGATGCGCAAACGGGTTTACCTGTCAGGCGATGTTTCTGGTGGTGCGTGGTTCAATGTGCGGCACCACTTCACGTTCCAGCACCGTGGATAGAAGTTCAGCGGCTGCGTTTGCTGCGTGAACGTAAACCGCGTCACCTTTTGTACGCGTGGCAAAATACGTGCAGCCTTCCAAACATTCCGCCAGCGCTTCGGCCTGTTCCGGCGTCTGAATGCAAACGGCAATCAAGTGGCCGTTGCTGCTGGTAAACAGCGTGTCGAAAAACTCGATAGCCTTTTCCAGCGCCTCAACGTCTAGAGGATGTTCGCGCCCTTCGTTGAAAAGGGCGTCCAGTTCATCAAGCGCCATTTCCGCCAGAATAGAAAGGCGATGAATGAAAATTACGCGCTGGTGTAGCGTCAGGATCAGTTTCTGCGGGTAAGCCATTATTAGTGCTCCGATTGTGGAATGTGGCTAAAGATGCCGGGGCCTTGTGCGCTGGGTTCCATGCGCAGGTTATTCAGACGGGCATAATCCACTTCGCGGGCGCAATAGGTACGCTCTTCAGAATCCTGCCCGAACGCAATGCTTTTGCGAACGGTGACAGTGCCGTCTTCGTTTACGGTGAAAGCCTGTTTGCCGAAAACCGGAAAGCCAATCACTGCGCGTTGGGTTTTGGCGTCGAGGCGAATTTCCTTACCTTCCAAATCTGACAGGCAGATGGTTTCAAAGAACGACAGCACGCCTGCGCTTTTTGGTACTGCCCAACTTTCGATTGCGGTGAATGCGATCCGGCTCATGTTCCTAAACTTCCCTAATTCCGTGAGTGTCATTTTTGCAGGCACAGTTTGCCCGAGGCCCAAACTTCTCAAATTCGGTTCCGGCTGTCAAGCGGCCAATGCAAAAACGGCGGCACCTCTTATACGCGTGTACGCGTGCGAGCGCGTTCCCGTTCCTGAAGTTCTGCCGTGTGCGCTTCGATTTGGCGGGCCGTGCGTTCGTAGATGCTGCCATGTACGCGGTCGCGCCAGATTTCAAAACAGATGCCGAGCGCACACACAAACCAAAGTGCGATTGGTAGGCATTCGGGTGTGCTCAGTATGGTTTCGAGGATCATGGTTTTGGTTCCCCATCAGGTTTTTGGTGCAGGTGCGCTTTCAACTGCGCTTCGTGTTCGGCAATCTGCCGTTCCTCTTCTGCCTGCCTTCTTTTCATCGCTGCGTACTCGTTGCGCATGTAAATGCCGAACAGGATAAGCAGTGTCACCGCCAGAAAAATAATGCCAGCGAATACTATGTTGCGGATCGTCTCCAGTTCCATATGCCCTCCTATGAAAAAGCCGGGACGTGCCCGGCTCATTTATTACCGCTGGAATTATTCTGTACCCAGCGGATATTTTGCGGTGTCGCGATTGGCCAGCCAGAATTTCAGCAGGGCCTCGGTATTTTCTACAACCGAGTTGCACAGCGAATCGGGCTGAATGCGCGAACCCATCTGGTGATGAATAATGTGCGGGTCGAAAAGGTCGCATTGCGAGTTGTACACGTCTTCGAAAATCGAAGAGGCTGTGCAGTCGCTGCTGGTCCCCGGTTTGATGTTCATCAGGAACGGCAATTGCGTTTTGTAGGCCGTAATCTGCTGGCGCAATTCGTGGAGCGCCTGCACCGTGATTTCTTCGCCGCCGTCCTTGATGAATGTGGCGGTGTCCAGAAATTCTGCAACGGCCATCAGGGCAGGCAGCTTTTCGCGGAACTTGGCGCTTTGCATGAATGCACGCACGCGGCCTTGCGCGCTGTCATAAATGCGCTGGGTGTCACCGATTGGTTTAGTCATGGGGCTGGTCCTTTAGATAATCGTTAGCTTCGTGGAATTTTGCGAGCGGACGCCCGCACATTGCGCAGTAGTTGGAGCGGTAGCAAAAGCCGGGGTGCGGAACGGCAATCCGTTTGGTCTTTTCGTTCCAGTCCGCAATCACCTTCTGAAACGCGGTAGCCTTTTTCATCCAGTCGCGTTCGCAGATGGCGACGTTTTGAATTTCACCAACAATGCAGGTTCCGGGCTTACACTGTTTTGTCATCGTCAGATTTTCCTGCGTGCTTGAGCACAGTCAAAATTAATTGGTGCTCGAAATCCATCTGCTGTTTGCGTGCCTTGTAGTGCATGTGCATTTTCCAGCAGCGCAGCGCTTCAGGGCCTACGACCAGCAGCACGACCAGCACAGGCACCGCGAACAGCAACCACTTGATTAATTCAGGCGTCATAAGCTACAGGTTCCTCGTAATCCAGCCCTTGGTTTCTGCAAAACTCTTTGTGTGTGATGGTCAGACGCAAAAGCTCGACAGGCTTATTTGTACCGGCGCCAAAACTATTTGCCGTTTTAAGCATGTGGTCGCGATCAATCCGGCGCCTCAATTTCTGCGCCAGACGATCCCCAAATTCCGTTGCGTCTGGCAAACGTTCCAACCACATATCAACGTACTCGGCGCCGCTTACATTATGCACCTGTTCGTAAATCGGTTCGTCATTGGCGCTGAAACCACTGGGCCACAAACGATTGGTCAGCAGTGCCCAGCGCAGGCGGTAGCCTTTCGGCACGTCGTGGGTGCGGTTGTCAGGGTCCATATAAATATGCGCCTCGATAAATTTCGGCGGCACGCTTTGCATGTGGTCAGGTATCGCCAACACTTTCAGCGATTCGCGGCTTTTGCTTGCGTGGTCGAGTTCAGCCCACAACTTTTCCAGCAGCGTATCGACGTTGCAATTTTTGTCGCTCTGAATGTCGATGATGGCCTGCGCCAGTTTAATCACGACATTGTTTTTGTAGCCCATGATTTGGTCCTTCAAACGGTGGTGAAGTGCTGGCGTGAGCCAAGGGCAAACGCGTTGTTAAATTCGGTCACGTCAATGTCATGGAACCGGTAAATGGCATTGCCGCCAGTGGTCAGTCCGAGTTGAACCGTGCTCCACTGCGAATCGCCCATGAGGCGATTTACAGCCTCTTCAATTTCAGGCTGGCGGAACTGGAATTTGGCGCCGGTTTCTTCCACCGGGCGTTGCACGTCATGCTCAGGATTCATAATCGCAATGACGTTCATTTTGTCGTAGGTGAATTCCTGCCCTTCGTGGGTCAGGCGTACACATGCGACGTAAGGGCGGAAGCGCAGGTCTGCGAATTTGTCAGAAGAGCGCAGGTCGATTTTGGTATGGCACGTTTCGCCGCCGAACTCGAAAATGCGTTTCTGCAATTCGTCGTCATGCGCGATTAGCCACAAAATCATTTCGGTCGTTGGTTGGGTTTCAGACAGCACGGCGACGAAAAACATTGGTTGATCCTCAAATTAGTTTCCTACTGACAAAGCCCGCACAGGGCGGGCTAAGTTTGGGTCAGTGGGCGCGCTTACGGATGGTTTCCAGCAGCGGCATTTCATGCTCAACGAAAGTGTTTTGTTTGCGGTCCAGTGCGGCCACCACGTGGCCCCGTTCCGATTCGTCCACTGCCCACTCTAAGGTCGCGGTGGCGTAGGACATTAATTCCTGCGTGGTTTTGATTCCGCACCGCTCCATCAGTTTCAGCAGGCGTGCGGCGGTGGCTTCGTCGGTGATGATTTCGTGTCGCATTTTATTTCTCCGGTCAGTGCTGTTTGATTTTCTTGATTCGCCACGTGTCGCACTTGGGGCAATGCGTGGTGTATTTGCGGTGATGAATATCGCCGCGCTTGCCCCGGTCGATTGCGGTAAAAGAACCATCGACCGCGCTAGACCACAGCACGTCTTCGACCTTCACCAATTTGAAATTGTGACGGCACAGCAATTGGCGCAGCCAAATCATTTTGCGTTCTCCAGAACGGCCACGCGCTTAGGAATGCGGCGCGCTTTAGTTCCATCGGGCATGCGTACCCACACGTATTCAGAAAGGGCCGTAACGATCCCACAAAAGAGCGTAGAGCCGTTATTCAGGCCCACGGCCACAGTATCACCGAGCCTTATCAATTTACCGCGCACGTCGAGTGGAATAGGCGGTGTGTAATCCGGGTTCGCGTAACGCGTAACCAACGCCACCAATTGCTTTGTGTCGAGGTCGTTAACCAGCAGGCTAGAAATGAAACGGCCACGCTCGCCATTTACGAAAACGAACCAGCACCATTTTTTGCCGTCCTGATCCTTTTTCAACTTCAGGCCTTTCCGGTCCAGCAGCTTGTTCGCGTCAACAATTTTTGTGTGGCGTTCTTGGACGATCATGCGAGCCTCAATTCTTTTTCAGGATTTCTTCGATTTCGCCGCCCCACAAACCAATGTCGGGGATGCGTTGGCTATCGTGCGGCCAGCCTTCGCGCTGCGGCCCGTATTCTGTATCAGGGTCCATTTCTGCGCAGATCGTCGGCGGGCAATTTGCCCAGTACAGGATGCAAGTCACGGTGCCTTGGCCGGTCGATCCGTCGCGGCTTTTAATTCGGATGCGCGTGCCGGGCACAATATCTTGATCGCACCAGTTGAACGAAGGCAATTTGTTAGGGCGGTTATTGCTCATGCTGCAATTCCTTTGTCTGGTTTACTACTGACAAAGCCCGCACAGGGCGGGCTAAGTTTTCGGGTTTAGACTTCTGATCCGTCTTCGGCTTCGCGTGGGGTCACGGATTTAATCGGCCCCATATGAGAAAACGAACGTTGGATAAATTCGCGCACGTCCTGTTGATCGGTGCCGTACTCTTCCATTACTTCACCGCTTTCGAAAACCACGTCCCACAAAATCGACTGGCTCATTAGTTGGCCTCCTTATCAGCCGGGAATTCGTCTGCGCTGTCCGTGTCGTCTAGCAATTCGTCCTCGGCGCTTTCTGCGCTGGCCTCTGTGACGTTTTCAGGGCCTACCGCGATGTATGTAAGGGCCTCGGTGATCGAACGCGTAACGGCCTTGTCGCCGCCTACGTGATACGGCGTCAGGCTCGCCACGTTATCCAGATACGCCACCTCTTCGTAACCTGCCCAACCAGAATGGCGCCCGTCACTGCAAACCACGCGGTGACGGAAACCGGAGTCGTTCCAGTTTTGTGAGCCTTCTTTGGTTTCCACGTCGTAACGAATATCGTCAGACTCTTCGTCAGGGGCCAGACTGCGCTCGACCGCAATGGCTTCAGCAGCAGGGGCCAGAGCCACAATTTCATCCACCGACAATTCCCAAAAAGATTTGGCAGTCAGTTCACGGAGGAAAACACGCTCGCCAACGTGGCGGAAGCAATAGCCGCGCCCGATAGGGGTGAATTGCATTCCTTTGTAGTGCTCGGTTTTTTGCAGCGCTTCGCTAACTGCGTTGAGTTTGGTGTGGCGGTCTGCTTGAGTGCTCATGTGTTCCTCGGTTTTCCGTTGGTTGGTTTACTACCGACAAACCCCGCACTAGGCGGGGTTATTTGTCATTCTGGAATGCGTTTCCATTCACGATAAAATTCGGCTTCGGGAATCACTATGCGCTGACCGCTACGCACGTAATAAATGGCATCACCACACGCACCAACGCGCTGGCCTTTGTGGATGTTCACCTGCTGGCTAGTGGCGCTGCATTCGTAGCGCCCCAGCTTGCGTATACGGGTCAGTTTCATTTTGCCCCTCACTCAAAATTGATTGCTGATACGCCGTTTACGCCAACCTGATACCGGTACGCCGGGCGACCGCCACGCGTATCGTACACGGTGTAAACCTCGCCTTCCTTTTCGACCACCTTGTGTTGGAGGTTGCTAAACGGGGCGCTGCTACCGTCCGCGAAGTCGATGATCATGAATTGCGCTTTGATGATTTCTGCTTGGGCCATTTGTGATGCTCCTTATTTCGAACGGCGGTCAAAAAGTTTTTTGGCGGCTTCCAGCGTCAGGTCTTTTTCGACGTAGCGCCAAGTCGAGACGTATTTGCCACGTACATAGTTAGTGCACAGCTTCCAAACGCCAAACGGTGCGTCGGGGTTTGCCAGCGAACCGTTGTCGCATTGCAGCGAGTAGGTAACGCCCTTGCTGTTTGTTTTGCGGTACACGATTTGCGCGCTGTGCAGTGCCATGGCTCAAACTTCCCTAATTGCGTGAGTGTCTGTTTTGCGGGCAGCAGCTGCCCAACTGGCCCCAAAGGTATCAAAGCCCCCGCCAAAGGTCAACCATTGGCCGCGATGCCTTATCTACGCGGGCGTGTACACGCGTATAAGCAACGCAGGCGCCAGAAACGACAAAGCCCGCACAGGGCGGGCTAAGGGATTCAAAGGGCAACGACTTCTGTTATCACCGGGTGGCGGTTGTAGTGCTGGCTCACATGCTCAGCCAATTTGAAGTGGCGTCCATAAATGTCGAGGTGGCGTCCACGTTCAAATTTGACCTTGAACAGAGATTCATTGGCTAACGGCCCTTTTACAAACTTGAGGCCGTCCACAATTCTGACCCGTGCTTTTGCCTGCTCGACTTTCGCCCGGTAGAAATCAATGGTCGTATCGGCGTCCGTCACCGTTTGCAGCCCGGCAATAAATCCGGTGGTGTTGTGCATGAGGCGGCGCGCATTAATCGCCAGATCATAAATCGGCGTGTGCTCGAATTCGCGCAGGGCCTTCAAAGCGGCATCCTGCAAAAACTCGGAATCGGCAACAGGCTTGCGATTTTCGATTGCCTGTAGAACCTGCGTCGGGATGCACAGCAGGTGTGCCAAATCCGATTGCTTGATGCGCAGGCGCTGGCGCCATTGCTGAATTTTTCGTCCGTCGTGCATTTTTCTTGTTCCGTGTGGCCTAGACGTGAAAAAGCCCCAGCTAGGCCGGGGCTTCTGTCAGTGGGTTACTCGGCTTTTGGCATACGGTGCAGATTCGCAACGCGTACCGCTTCTTTCGCTTCGTCTGCGGTCATACCCTCGGGCAATTGCAGCTTAACGATTTGTGGGCGGCGTTCGTTGGTTACAGGTGCACCCTCAATCAGGAAATTGTGATAAACGTCGTCATCTTCCCAAAAGTTGCCCTTCTGCCCCAATTTGACCAACACATAAATGTTGTCGCCGTACTCGCCAATCATCCAGTTGCCGAACTTGCGGTAGTACGGCTGGCCATTCGGAATGTCGCAAACCTGCTCAGGGAACGCAGAACGACGCATGCGCGACAGCTTCAGCGATTTGAACAATTGGTTAATGTTGAAAACCGCACGTTCTTTGCCAGCAGCAATGGTTGCCTGCGTGATGGCGAAAACGGCTTCTTCGATTTTGTTCAGGTCTGCTTGATCGTGAGTGGACATTTTGATTCTCCACTAGCCTTTAGGATTCACCGGGCGTTAGCGGGCTAGTATCACCGACGCCTAGTGTCTTGCTCTGTAGTGTTTACAGTTTTTCCGTCACTGCTTGACGTAGACCGTAATGTCGTCGTCTTGCATAACGTATTCGTCACGAACTTGGCGAATGTAATCCGCATCATTGTCCGTTTCGATAATGATTTCCTCGGCACCGCCATTGGGCAGCTTGCGTAGCACAGCGGCGCTGATGCCATTCAAAACGGCAGGTGCCAATTGCACCAAACCGCGCAGGATTTCATTGCTCATAAACTTCCTAAATTTCGTGAGTGTCGGGGCTGCGGCCACACTGCGCCACAAGCCCCGGAGTATACCGCTTTAAGCCGCTTCGGTCAAACCACCGGGCGCTCCCGCAACATGCGCCGTAGAGCGGCCCCGTAGCGGCGGGATACCGGGAACGTCTGGCCCCCGGTCAGGTGGGCGGTGAACAGGCCAGATGCAGGCAGACGGCGCACCTCGATCAGGTCGCTAAGACGGACGATGGTCGAACGGTGAATCTGCACGAATTCATCCGCGTATTCAGGTTTGGCGTGCAGAGCCATCAACGATTCATCCAGAATTGGCTGGCGGTCGGGTTCCCCGCGCAAATGCGCAATCACGTATTTTTGCGAAGCCTGAAACGCGATGATATCCGCATCATCGTATTCGATAACGGTCATGCCTATTTTGAAAACGTGTTGCTTTTTCACAGGCACCACATCAAACGGTACGTCGTCTTGCAGCTGCATGGTCAGTCCTTTAGGTTTTCAACAGCGCCAGCAAATCTTTGAGTTCGTTGGCAGCACGATCCGCCACGCCCTTTTGAACTGCCTTGCTGCTGGATTTGAAGTAAACGCCGACCGAACTGGCGCGATAATTCTGCACCTTTTCGATGAATTCACGGTCGGTGCCTTTGAAGTTTGGCCCCAGCGCCTTGATGATGAAACTGGTGTTAGGGCCGTATTGAACGGACACGCTGAATACGCATTCGCGCACCGCGACATGGCGATCATCCACAAAGATATAGTTGGCTGCGAGTTTTGCTGCCTGCGGGTCGTAGTGGGTTTGGCCAATGTACATGAATTGCGCTGTTTCGAATTCTTCCGGCGATTCGTCTGCAATCTGTTTGTAAATTGCAGAAAATTCTTTGGTGCCCGGAACGGTTTGACCAAAGCGTGCCGCGTAGGGTTTGCCGAAACTGGATTTCAGGAAGGCGGCCATGGTGCCGGTGTTCGATGCCAGTTGGTGCTTGCCATAGCTCACACCGCCCTTGTCACCTTTGCCGGTGCTCACGGTTTTTACACCGAGGCCACCAGATTCGTATTTACCGGAAATCGAACCGGTAATTTCACGACGTACAGACATAGCATATTCCTCTTTTTGAATGCTATGTCTAAATTACTGCTTTCCTGTTATTTCAGCCCGGCTTTTGCGCAAGCTTCGCGCCACGCTGCCCGACGTTTTTCATCACGCCGCAATTGGTTCATGATTCGCACCTGCCTCAGCAGTTTTGTGCGTCGTTTGGATCGTGGCTGCGCGGCGTCTGATTTGCGTTTTAACCACCAACGCCCACGACCTTCAATCAAGGTTCGCACATAGCCGGGTTGGTTGGCTGCCCAGTGGATGTTTAGGGCGATTGCGGCCCCTAGTTTTTGCCATGGATCATAGGCCAAACTTTCCTGTTGCTCAGGATGCGATTCCGCCGGGGTAAATTCCATCAACTTTTTGATTTCGTCAATCAGTTTGGTTCGGTTGCTGTGGGTATTAAGGGCATCCATATCAGTTCCTTCGGCAGCCACTGCAAAGAATCCATCACCAGCTTACCATCGGCAGAAGAATGCATTTCTACCTGATGCTCGATGAAATTGAAGGTTTGATAGCCTGCGCACTCACGTTCTGGATACTTGACCGAGTGGTACACGTTCACCCAACCATCTTCAGAAACTTCGCCATGACGCAAACTGTAGGTCACAGTGCGTGGCATTAAGCGGCTCAAAATATCCAGCAGACGCCCAACACGCTCCGTCGTCTGTTTTTGGATATTGAAAATGTGCTGCTTTTCGAATTCCTCATACCACGGTTCAGAATTCAGCAGTTCGTAAGTCGCTTTGCTCAGATAGCTTTCACAGAGCAAACCAAAAATATCGACCTGATCATTCCATTCCCAGTTGGTCGGTTTGCGCTCGGCGTCGATCAGGCCCGGATACTTTTGCGCGTCTGCATCGGTGGCACGGCCAATGCCACCCAGCGGCTCCAAACAATCCATCAATTCTTTATGGTAAATGCCGGTACGCATGCCACGAAAACGATTACGCAACACCGATTGCACATAGCGCAGGGTCAGCGCCTCGGCCCTGTCTTTGTTGAGTGGTAGGGCATTCAGCGCCAGCACAATTCCGGGGCTGGAAAGTCGCGACGAATACAGCTGGCCATTAACGAGAAATTGCATCAATCGATTCCTTCGTCATCAGCGGGAGTGGAACCGGCAAACCTTCCACGATTTGCCAAACTGCACCGTGGTTACAGGCGGCACATACGTGATCGAAACGGCGCTGATCTTGGTACAGGTTCATTTTCAATTGCTGTTCCGGGTAATCCGACAGGAATTTTCCACATTTCGGATTCGGACATTGCAGGTCGAGTGCACTGCGTGAAAAACCATCACGGCCCGTGTCACCTTTGGCACCGCGTGGACCCTGCGGGCCGGGCATGCCTGCGTAACCTTGCGGCCCTACTGGTCCCTGAAATACTTTGAACAAACGGGAACCCAACGGCAACCAATTTACGCAACCGATAAAATCACGTTTGTTGCCGACAGCACGGCGGGCACAGGCTTCTGCAACTTCGGACGGAGTGAGTTCGGTGTCGTAGCAGTCGAGATTTTCCGATTCCTGATCGAATTGTTCGTCAGAAATGTTGTACCAGAACGGGCTCAACATGTGCCGCACTTGTGGGATGTAGCAGCCGTCTTTATAGAGCACACGACTTTTCATATCGACCCCTCGAAAAACAATGTGAAATTGCGCCCGCGTGGAAAGATTTTTGCGCTGATTTTCTTGCTGGCTTTCCAGTAGGCTTTACGCTTGTCATCTGCCACTTTGCCCGTGGCCAGAATGTTGCCCATGCAGCGCATCATTCGGCTAATTTCTGCATCACGTTGCTGGCGGTAAGCTTCCGCCAAATCATAAGATCGAGTCACAGGCGGCCCCACGTTTGATAATCGGCTTCGGTCATACGCTGGTCGGCGCGTGCGTCTTCCACTTCTTTTTTGTGCAGGTCTTCACGATGTTTTTCACAGGCCCACGAACCACCGTGTGCACGTTCGCGCCAGATGGCTTGCACTTTTTCGCCCGCTTTCTTACACCACGTGCAGCCGTGTTTTTGGTTTTCTTTCAAGCGTTTCATTGGCGGTGTTGCTCCGCCAGATAATTGGTCACATCGTAAATGTGCCAGATCAGTTGGCCGCTTTCGGTGCTCACGGTGCCGATGAAACGGCCAGTATGTGGTTCGTCCATCGTATGGCCCGTGCCATAGATACGCAGCTGGCGTTTGAGGGCTGGCGCGTCTTTTTCCATTTCCGCATACAGCACGACGTTTTCATTGCCGAAAATATCGGGCTGCATGATCACTGACAGGATGTTGGCAGGTGCCGGGATTTCCAGTTCTTGCCAGTCACTGACCATAACGTGAAATTTACCGATGATCATTTTCAGAATCCTTTGAGATTTATGATGGAATTGTGTGGGCGAATCGGGATGCCAAAGTCTCTCATATCGACAAATCCGCGCTGCGTGTCTGCCGAGGGCATCCACCAGTTATAGCCGGGATCAGCACGCATGCCCATAGAAACATTAGGCAATTGTGGTTCTTTTAGCGCAGATTCCAGCGAACCCAACTGGCGGCGAATTTCATTGGCCATTGCGGGGTGCATGATCAGCTTATCACCCATGCGGATCACGGTGCGCGAAGGTTTCGTGGTGGTCGTGATGTTGAAACGCTTTTCAGGCTTATGGCGTTTTCGGTGTGCCCACTTGCGTTCGCGCAGATGGTGCACCAATTCTACTTGCGTCGAGTCTTCGACAACCTGCAACCCATTAAAACCAATCAGACCAGCTAAATTTCGGGACGTATCTTCGGAGTGGCCCAGCGACATTGTTCACCTCGGTAAATAATCCAACTAGGCGCCGACGTGCTTTTTTCTCACCCTCTTCAGGAAGAATCCGGGCATAAGCATGATTACGCAGGCGGTGCCAGTTGTTCAGATAGTGGCGGCGCACGAAGGTTTGGCGCAGCAGCGAAAGCGTGCAGCTAACGTTCTGCATCTGATGCCCGGCCAACAAAAGTTCGTCCAGATAACGCAGGTCTTCATGGCGACAACGCATCATGGTGAAATCGAAAGTAATGTCGCAAAGTTCACGGCAATATTCGCGATGGCTTTCGGTGTTTGCAATTTCCAGCAACTGGCTGGCTGTAAGCAGAAAGGTCGGTTCCTGCAAACGTCCGGGGTGCCGGTGCATAAAAATCAACATGAGTTAACCTTCCGAATAATGTTGGACAGCTGGCCTAGCGACAGAAAACCTAGCTGTTCCTTGGTTTCAATTCCAAACGGTTCACGGTCGCGCAGCTTGTAGCGGTCCTGTTCGGTTCGCCACATGTTGCACAGCCTTTTCGATTCCTTGATCGGATCGGCTACGTCTGAAACTTCGCGAGGTACGAGGCCAGCAAAGCGCCAGCCATGGCGGGGGCCGATATAAACCCAGTGCTCGATAAAGGCGACAACAGAGACGCCTTGCTGTTTGAAAGTTTTCATGATTCCCTCACAAAAACGAAAGGGCCTTCCTTGGCCCCAATCGTCTTATTCCGCAGCGTCTTTTTCGATATCTTCCATGTACACGGTTTGCGGCTCATTGGTATTGCAACCAGATACCTCGCCACGGCTTCCAGTCTGGAATTCTTCCGGGTACATCACGCATGTTTCAATCACGTTTTCGAACATTTTCCACGCGATGTAATCATCGAGGCAGACCATGCGCGCCTGCTTGTGCTTGTCGTCTTCTGCGCAGAGCAAACTAACGCCATAGGGCGACAGGTCATCGATAATTTCGCGCAGGTACGACAGGCGCACATGGCGGAAATCGCGACCGATACGCACCGGGTGCAGGTTGTTGGTATCGAAACATTTGGTACGGTCGAGGAAAGCCACATAGGTTTTCACCGGGTCCAATTCGTGCGGTCCCATGAATTCCAACGGGTCATGCTCGGAGGCATCATCGGGCAGTTTCTTCGGAGCTACGTCACGCGCCATAGTGCGCTGGCGGATCAGGAAATCGTCGGCCTTGGGCCAGTATTTGATGAAACGGTGCTCAGCATTTTCGATCAGGATATTGCGATGTGAACCGAACTGTTTGAATTTCCAGTTATCGAACATTGCCCACAGCAGATCGTTTTCGACACTGGTGTTTGGAATCAGGGTGTGGAAATCGCGGTTGTAGCGACCTTTGCGATAGTCCATATCATAGCCAACGATATTCAACATGCAGGCCAGATGGTAATACACATGGTCACGGGCGTGCTCGACTTCCGGGCAGATAATCACGTGACCATTGAAACGGTTTTTGTCGAGGGCGGCGCGCAGGTCGTCCAGTTCGGTATCGGAACCAACGCAACGAATGTTCACGTAGTTGGTGCCCTTGAACGTGTCGCTGGCGCGGATCTTGGCGGATGCCTCGGTAACTCCGTACAAAATCACGTTGGTATCAAACTGCGAACCGTTTAATGCGTCTTCAGACAGCCGGGTTACGTTCTTAGCATAACCGATCAGCATGGTGTGAATCACCGTGTCGTAGACGCGTGGATTGTTGAAAACAGAACGTTCGAATTTGTATTGCATAAAGTCCTCTGCGCTTACCGCGCAACAGTCTCAGTTTAGTGGGTTGGCGATGCTTACCACACCGCCGGTATTTCGGTGAATCTACAGCGGTCCTACAATGAGATATTTACAGTTTCTCTTCTGTTGCTTCATCGACCAGCTGATCCACAATCGAGTTGGGAATTCCGATGGTCGCGTGAATGATTACCTTGCGAATTTCTGCAATGCGCGCCAGCAGGAAACGTTCGAAAGCTTCCTCGGTCAAATACTGGCTATCGCCCGCAGTGTTCCAGATGCCGAAGCCGCAATACTCTACGCCGTATTCGTCGGCGCAGTAGTGGAACTGCACAAGGGGCACGAAATGTTCCAGTCGGGCGGGCAAGCCTTCGTAGACAAAGTGGCTATTGATACGATCAACAATTTTGATCGCAATGTCGGGAGTAATCGGGTCCGGGTCCATTTCCATGATATTACCTCAAAGGTTTTTTGTTTGCCGCTCAAGACGTTTGATCGCCAAGAGCAATTTTCCCATAGGTAGCCGGGAAAAATCTGTAATGTCCGGTGGCCGATTTGGCTTGGCACTGGCGGCCAATGCGAGATTGTAGCGGGCCTGTGCATCTTCTGCCCGCTGCCGCACGTCGGTGTAAATACCGGAAATGTATGGCTGCACAATCCGCAGGAAAACCCAGCTGATACCATCAGGCTTTTGCAGGTATTCCGAAATGCCGCTGCAACGACCACAGCGGAAAATGTGCGTGCCTTTTGCGAAGCTTGGGATCAGCTGGCAACGGCGCTGTTGTTTGCGGCTAAAGTCTTCGCGGATCGCGCGATTGCAGCGCGGGCACACTTGGATATTGTGCTTGAGAATTTCCGGGTACAACCACGACCGTATCCACTTGATCATGTTGGAATTCTCACAAGGGCAGGTATTCGTCGGTTTCCAGACTGAAGTTGCCGCGCTGTTCATGCAGGTGCATCTTGCGCTCTTTTTGCTGCATGTAGTCTTCGAAGTTTTTGGAGACGTTTTCGCCTTCACCCTCGGTGCGCATCATGCGCCACGCAATGACTGTCAGGGCCTCGATAACCTTGCTCACTTCCACGCGGAAATTCATTGGTTCCATGTGGTCGGTGGCTTCCGCGATTTTGCAGAATTGCCCGGCCTGAATGATCAGGTCAACACTGGTCAGCATATGGTCGATGCCGTCCGGGTATGCCAGCACGTTTTCTTCCATGGTTGCGAAGCCGTCAATTTCCTTATTCATGAAATTGGCGAACATGGTGTTGTAGTAGAACAGATCGAAGCCGTGGTTGGCGAACATGCCCGGCCCTTCGATGCGATAGTCGGTGCTAATGCGCGACGTAACCAGCGCGAAATGCTTGATCTTTTCCGCCTGCGTCAGCACGCCGATATCGTTGAAGTAGCGGGCGGCATGCTGCGAGAGTTTCCACTGAATGTCGTTGACGTAAATCATCCGTATAATCCTTCGGCCATCAGGCGCTGTTTGTAGGGAACAATATCGTGTCCGAAATCTTCGAGTCTTTGCAGCAGCTTTTTCATGTGCGGCTTCAGACGAAGGTTCCAGATTTCAACGTCGAATTCCCATGCAATCATGATCGCAATTCCGGTGCCCCCGGTGCGACCACGCATGTACTCTGATGGCTTGGTGCAGCCGTCAGGCGTCCAGCACATCAGGAATTCTGAAGGGTCGGAATCTTCCACGCAGGTTGATAGGCCGACTACCTGAAAAGCATTGCGGCGAAACATTTTCATGTGCTGGCGGTTTTGAATCACAATCGGATAAACTTTCTGCGCCAGATATTCGCCCCACGCTGTTTGTTCGGGGGTGTACTGCCAGATGCCAGTTTGGTGCCCACGGAACCCACGATCAGGCAGGTAAATCTCCGCGTGTTTAGCACCTAACTCAAATGCTTCATCGGAACCTTTTGCGGCCCCTGATCGCAGGATGGAATTGGGCTTTGTCTTGGCGAACAAAGTTTGCAATTCGCAAACCACTTTCGGGGTCTTCTGCGAGCCGACGCCAGTCCACTTTTTCAGCGATATTCGCCGTTAGCTTGGGCTTCGACGGTCAGCTTAATAAGCAGGTCTTCCCGCTGAAAAAAGTCGCGCAATTCTGCATGGCGCTCTTTGTCCATGTATGCCAGAATTTTGCGGTTGAGTTCTGCGCGAATATCGCGTTCTTGTAAGATCAGATCGAACCATTTGGCCTCGCTGTAATAGCGAGTAATGCCACTCCCCGGTACACCTTTCAAACCATCACGACCGAGAAGTCGATCCAGCGACATGCCTTCAGGCACATCGTATTCAAGGGTTTCCAATTGACGGCGCAGGCGCGTGTTCTGGTCTTTGAGAGTATTGTAAATTTCTTCAAGCTTTGCCTTGTCCATCAGTCCTCCAAATCGTTTGGTGGAATTGCGTGTGCCTCGAAATCGGTCGAACCTGTATCGACGTGCTCCAGATTGCCCCGGTCGTTGGTCTTCCACTTCCCTTTCTCAAGGAAAATTCGTGGGAATTCACCGTGCCACTTGCCGTACTCGGTTGGCTTGCCACTACGGTAGTTGGTAGGGCCGCAGGCGCTGCACAGTTCAAGGCCTTCACGCTCAGGCGCATAAGCCCAGCTGAAAATGTTCATGAACAGCATTTTCTTGAAACCTTGCGCGGCCAGCGCAGTATTCTCACAGCAGCCGCAAACTTCACACTGAAACAAACTCATGAAATTTCCTCAATGGTTGGGCCGTCCTTGGCCCGCAGGAATTAGGCAGCTGGGTCCATGTCTGGTTCCAGTTCCTCTTCTTCCTCTTCTTCCTCTTCCAAGTCGTCGTCAATGCGATTGTTGAAGGCTTCGTGGAAGGCGCCGCCCTCGAAAATCAGGCTGTCACCGAAACCGATAAACGCGTCCAGATTTCCGTAGGCGTGTTGCAGCAGGGAACCAACGAAGTATTGGCAGGCAACACTGACAATTTCGCCGGTTTCTTCGCTACGGATAACGTCGCTCACAGTCATGGCCACTGGGCTGTTGTTGTAGGCAGTCAGGGCACCAACGTATGGGGTAGAGGACATGCAAAAACTCCTGTTAACGTTTCGATTTTTTCTTGCGGTTTTGCTTCTGCTTCTTACGCCGTTCGGCAGCGTCGAGGGCAGACAGCATGGCGGCGCTGTAGACCGGTGCACGGCCCGCAGCTACCAGTTGCTCATTGAGGTATTGGGCTTCGGATTCTTTGTCGAACAAATCCAGTGCACCAGATTCCTCAAGTTCATCCAACGCCTTGTCTGCGTCGAATTCGGTTTCGCCACTTTCCACATATTCCACACGCTTTTCTGCTTCGCGCATGGCGCCAGCCAGTTCCTGCAAACCGGCGATTTTCTCGGCGGGGAAAGTTGCGTAATACGCCTTGGTTTTTTCGTCCAGTGGTTCGCCACCCCACTTGGAATCAGCCATGTAGCCAATATCTTCTAAGGTTGCGAAATGTTGGGTGCGACCGCGCATGACACGCGATTTGATTTGGTCGGGATGCGCACTGAAAAACTTTGCGGCGTTTTCTTCGTGATTGGAAGTAACGACGTGACCATCAGGCACCACAGGATCGGTCGAATAGTGCGCTTTGATTTCTGCGATTTGTTCGCCGTAACCTTTGACGGCCTTCGGGTCTTCATCGCTCCAGTTGATGATACCCGGTGTTTGTACTTCGCCGTGTTCGTTCATTTGAATTCCTTGGCGGCCTGTGTGGAAAGGCCCTGTAATTTTGCGATGTACCAATACCCGTGCTCAGTGTCGCGCAGCTTTTCGTAGCGAATAACGTCCATCAGCAGGAAAACGTCTTCGTCGTATTGCGGCACAACTTGCAGCACGGTCGGCAGTTCAAGGTTTCGGGCCGTAGAAAAAATTTCCACAACCAACATCAAATCCGCGTCACCGTCTTGCGATTTGCGATCACGGTGCGTCACGTATTCCGCCTGCATAAATCCACGCTTGTGACTCAGGCGGAACAGGCCGTGTTCGTTCTGGCGGTAATGTTCCAGTGCGGACCACAGGCGGGTTTGAGAATTAGCCATTGCACAGGCCTTGCAGCGCAGCGCGCCAGCCCAGCTTCTGCCGAACGTAATTGAACGAACGTCGGCGGTCGAATTCCTCGAAAATTTCTTCCAAGGGAATCGGGCGCATGTTGGTATGCTCCAATCCGCAATTGAAATAACGTGGATCTTTCACCAAATCGCCGTGCAGGTGGCCATGCAGGTTGCGTTTGCCGCGCAGGTGCGCCGGGTGCATTGGCGCATGGGTCAACCACATGCCTTTGTAACTCAGCATGCTATGCACATTGTTTACAGTTTTTAACGACGCAATTTTCTCGATATGCGTGCGTTCGGTGCAGTGGTTGCCGAGGATCACGACCTTGCGACCGGGTAGCGAATCCAGCAGATCCCACGCTTCCGGGGTGAATGCCAAATCGCCCATCAAATAGATGGTATCGCGCTTGGTTTTAAAACCCATTTCCAACCAACGATCAACCACGCACTGATCGTGCTCGGCGCTGTCCGCGAAGTTGGTGAACATTGCGGTTTGATCCAGCGCCCAGCCATCGGGTTTGTTGCGGTATTTGTGGATGTTGCGATGGCCCAAATGCAGATCAGCGCAAGCGTATGCTGCCATTATGCGATCCCTACCCAAAACGTGAGATACGAGTCGTATTTTTCGACTTCCCAATGCTCCAGCCCGGATTCGTTATCGTCCGGGTAAAACTCTGCACCCTGCTGCATTTCGATGCCTTGCCAGATGCAGGTCAGCACACCCTGATCCGCTTGGTGGCGGATGTGTGCCGAAGGTTCCGGGTTATTCAATCCCAGCACGATTTCGAAACGCTTGTTTTTGAAATCTTCGGTGGCACAAACCATGTGGCAGATTACACCGTCCATCCCGATTTGAATTTGTGCGGGCAGCGCCATCATGCGGCCTGCTTCGTTGGCCAGCTGTGCGGATTGTTGACGGGTGATCATAAAAGTCCTTTACGCGACAAGCACGTCGGTGAAATAAGTTGGATCGTTCGCAGCTTTCTTCTGATCAGCACGGTCGATACCGGTGGTGATTGCATAGGCGCGAACGGCGCAGAACATTGACCATTTCTGCCAAGCTGGAACGTTGAGCACGCCCATAGCTTCGAGGAAAATCAGGTCGCCTTGCTTACGGGTGACATACACGTTTGTTCCATTCATGTTTACAGTTCTGTATGAACAGATGTAATCGTGAATGACGGCGGCTTTGCCGTACTTGCCGTTAGGTGGCAGCAGCCAACGAATCCACCACGGAACCGAGGCCAGATCGGTTCTGTAGCCAACCGGCACATTGACCATCACACCGGAACCCAGCGCACCGATCATGTAGGTAAACATTTGCCAAATGACGTAATGAATCCCGTCATCTTCAAACTCGGCAACCAGTTTGGTGGTAAAGCTACTCACTTAGAAAAACTCCAGTTCAAATACCCATTCCACCCGGTCATCCGAGGAATAGGCAGTGCTAATCGACCGCCCAAAATTGAATTGGTCAAATCCTAATTTTGGTTCGCTAAAAGTTCGGTGGTGTGCAATGTCGTCGTACATGCCTTGCATCGCGTAATGCATCACGTGCACTGTCTTAACCCAAGGCAACGTCGCTTGCATGCGCAGGCGTACATGGTCACGACCTGTTGAGGTCAGGTCTTCCACGTGCGTTACACGCAGGGTTTTTGCATCAAACGTAGTGCCACCAAACGACAGTTTGATCGTTTTACTTTTGAGTTTTTCAAACTCTTCGCGCAGATCAGACAGGCTCATACGCTGCGTGCGGTCGAAGGCTTCCAGCTGCTGCTCGGTCGGTGCATTCACAAGAAAATCCTCGCGTTAATCTGCCACGTGAAATCGCCCTGCTCGGTTTGTAGCAATTCGATTGTGTCTTGCAGATACCAGCTGCTTTTGGTTTGCGCCAGAACCACGACGCAGCAATACTTTTCGATCAGCAGGCTATCGATTGCCTCTTCCTGCATGCGGATCAATTCGTCTTGCGTGCTACGCAGGCGCAAACCTGCTTGGAGAATGCCGGGGTTTGGGTTCTTACCGTCGTTAAACGGTTCACGGATCATTGTCGTTTCGAGAACGTCGGCGTTTACCGTGTAGTTGCCGATGGTGACGCGCACAGTGCCTTTGTGGTTGCGCACTGTTTCCAGTTGGGTTTGTAGTTCCATGTTTATTCTCTTTCGGACAATGCGAGCCAAATATTCATTTCGTTGGCCCAGTGCTCTTGGAAGACTTTGCGGATTTTACGTTGCTGCTGGCGCTGGTCTTGGTGCACACCTTCGAGGTGGCTAGGCATCATTTCGAAAACCACCTGTGATTCCATGCCGTGGAAATCGGGTTGGTTGCCTGTGTATGTCAGACTGCTGATCACGAAAGGCATGCCGCAAATGTTGACGTAAACGACAGGCGTCTCATAATATTTCTTCATCAGATTTTGGAATTTATCGTGGACGTGACCCGGCGACAAATCGTAGAGGCCGCACGTTATCTTGAACGTCGAGGGGCCAGAACTGATCTTAACTTGCTGCCCGTACATTTCCATCATTTGCGGGGGCGACATTTCATATCCGGCTTGGGTTGGCAGGAACCGGAAGAATTCGCCGCCAACGTACACGCACAAAAGCTTGCGCTTGTGCGCCTTCGGATCACCAAAGGGACGTAGCAGCATGCGGCTGAAATCGGCTGTAAACTTTTGCAGTTTCTTGTGGTACTTGTAGGCCTTCAATCGATCCGCCAGCACCATAGGCTGCTCGGCCTTCAGGTAACGAGGCTTTCGCTTAGGCGGCATAAAGTCGGAAAAGTCCAGACTGTACGTGCAGTAATCGCCGTCGTCATCTTCGTATTCTAGGTCGTCTTCTGCGAAAAATTCTTCACACATTTTCCGGTTCCTTGATAAAGGTAGGCGCAATCCAAAAATCGATATGCAGGCCGGGATCGAAAGGCACGTCCTGATAGCCAGTCATCACGAACTTTTGACCCAACAAACTCAGGTGCAAATGCTTTTCGACTTCGTAGCTGTTATGCATGTGGCCACGTGTGATTTCCAGAGCGAATTTCGCCAGTCTTTTCTGCATTTCAGCCGCCAGTGGGTAGGCCAAAACAGCGTGCGGGGTTTCGTGATCTTTGACGGTCAGCAGGCGCAGGTGAATTGGATGGAACGAAACGCGATTTGCATAACTCGCACCATTACGCACCAATGGCGGTGGATTGAGTCCTGCTCGCAGTTCGTCGCGGTTCTGCACCACGGCCAGCACCGGATGGCCATAGACGATCCAATGGAACTGGAAATATTCTTTTTGTGTGAGGTGACGATACACATTGGCAAACAGGTCAGCCATGGGGCAGGCTCCGTGATGGTCTACCCTGTATTTACAGTATTGACCAAAATGAAAAAGCCCCCGATCCGCCATGGAACCGAGGGCCTTTGGTCAAGCGTAGAGCAAGGTCTTTGCCACAAAGTTTTCGAATTGATGCAGCAGCACAAACTGGCTCCAATTCGTTGTGGTGTATACCGCGTTATGGGTCAGTACCGTGCCGTCATACAAAGCCACGGCAGGCGCATCGAGGTCAACAATGTTGAATGTCCAGCCGTTTTTGTACACACCAAAAATCGGTTGATCATCAAACACCGCGCTAACCACAGCGTACCCATTTCGAGCATCGTACCAGCAGCCCGTAACCACCAAACCGTCAAGGTCGGTCACGCCTTCAGAGGTCAATGCTGTGATTGGTCCCCGGAAAGTTTCCATGGTTTGTCCGCTGTGCAGAACTACCCGGAAATTGGTTGCTTGATCCGTGAGCCACACCCGGCCCGCACCTACCTCAATTTCTTGCCAATTAGGGCCAACCAAAATTGATCCCTGATCGGTGCCGAATGCAGGTCCGTTCACATTGCGAGCGCAGACAAAATTGCCATCAAACTCATGAACCAGCGTCCAGTCTGAATCCAGTGCATAGATCCCCACACCATCCACCGACGCGTAGAACGCACCGGCAGCAAAAACAATGTGAGAAAATACGAGATTTACATCGGTTGCGGTCCACTCGACTTTATCGGTCGAGGTGTGAACCTGCTGCCCTATCGCGATGTACTGGCCTGCACCGAATGCAATGCCGTTGATAGAATCAGCAACCGACGCAGGTACGAAACCATTAGACTGAACGAATAGACCGTTTCCATCTTGGGTCGTACCTGAACCACCGACAACAAGCGAACGTCGCGGAACAGGTTTTACGACTTTTTTACGACGTTTGCCAGAACCTCTACGCTCACTTCGTCACCGGCGCTAAGGCGCGGTTTGGCTACGAGTTTCAGGCCGTAAATGCCGAGCGGAACACCTTGCTTGGTGCGTTCGGTGGTGGCGGGCAGGGAATGCGAAATGAACGGGAATTCATAACGCTGAATCATCTGCGTGACGTTGTGCAGTTCGTTGGTGGCGCTATCGCTGATTACACGAATGCCGTTGTTGAACCACGCGTAGCTGTCACCTTTGCCGTCCAGCGATTTACCGAATACCAAATCCCATTTGATTTGATCGGTTTCACCCGAAGCGTCGGTGTCGAGATACAGCGAAATATCGTACATTTGCGTCACGTCGGTTACGCCGTCTTTCAGCGAGCCGACAGTTACCGCAAAATTCCACGATTCCGCTTGTGCTTCGTCCAGTTCGATATCGAACCCATTGGCGCCATCGCCGTAGTAGGTCGAATCGTTTACTTTGCGTACAGCCAAACCGAGTTCGATATTCGCGTTGGTGCCCAGCACGAAATCATCAGCCGGATTACCATGGCCGACCAGCATGTAATTTTTGCCGCCAGATTCGCGAACAAAACTGGTTTCGGCTTTCGGCTGTTCAGTCAGCGGACCATAGGTCACGGTGGCCAGTGCGCCGGTTGGTTCCCACGGGCCGAGACAGATCAACGTGTCATTCAAATAAAACGAAATGATCTTGTTGTCAGAACCGGCGATGATATTGGACATTACGATGGCGTCGGAGGTGCCATAGTGTGTGCAAACCGCAGTTCGGAACGCGCCCGACTTTACGATTTCGTCCATTTCGTCTTCGGTGACTTGAATGCGGCGAATTTGGTTAGGATCGCCACGTTCCTGCATGGCTTCCAAAATGTCAGCCACTACCCCGGTATATTTCTGGATGTTCATCAAGAACCCCTTTACTGGTCAAAAACTCCGTATTGTTCAATACGAAACCCTACCATTAAATTACCCTTTTAGTACGTGGCGAATGTCTTTGAACTCTTTGTAGAATTGGCGGTATTTCATAGTGCCACTACGAATCCAATCCTCCATAAAAACTAGCGCGAAGATGGTAAGCAGCGACATGATCAACACCTGAAATTCCATACCCTGTTTTTGTAACAGTGACATTGCGGTTGCCGCACTCCAAACAAACAGGCAGCAAAGGACCACCAGCCCTACAAGGCACGCGGGCCATAACACAACAGCCATCCAACAAAGGGCCAAACCAATCCGATCTTTCATCACATGTAATCCGAAATAATTGCGCATTTAAAGAGCCGTCGCGCCGACCAAATGCAGAGGGCAATAGCCGACGCAAATAATACACCAATCAAGGTTGCAGGCACGATGAACGCGACAGCATATGTGGCGAAAAGTTCCGGGCCACGATCCGCGTACATTTTCACCAGATGAAACAAGCTCACGCAGAACACAGCCAATATCGTACCAATGCAGGTTGAAGACACGGCCAACACCGCTAGATAGATCGCAGGCATCAGGATAATCCTTTATAGTTTTGATCATTTGATACGAAAAACGGGATTCACCGCTAGGCAAATCCCGTTCGTTTTAACCGATGCGCGAAACTCGGTTATAGTTTAGGCGGCGAATGGTCTTCCACCAGCGCGGGAAAGTCTCGATTACGAAGTGCGTGCATACCACGATCATTACGACGTGCGCCACCCGCTCGAAAGTCGTCCACTCAAAATGCGAAATCGACAGGCTGTATTGAACACCGTCGATGGTGCCGCTGTAAATCAATTCCGCCTGATCTTTGATAACGCGTTGCCACGTGTAATAAATCATCAGCGCGTACATCAGCGGCGGGTTCCACAGTTTGCTGATAACACGCACCCAACCAACGATCATTTCTTTCATCAGGTTAACTCGCAAAGAATTTGTACGAAACGTTTATGGGCCTGTTCCATAGTCGAACCATAGCCCACGTAATAGCCTTTAAAGCGATAGGCTTTGAAACCGCCGCCTACAACTGGGCGGATGCGGTATTTGTGCTGCTTAGCTTTCGAAGCGTGGTTATCTTGAGGCGCCATCGTGTTCTCCCGGCAATGGCCACTTAGCGCTATACCGTTTCGGCCTTGCGTTGCGTTCACGGAAATAAACACGAATTGAATTGCGCGTTTCCTCAACAGGCGGGCGCTTCGATTTGCCGGGCCACTTCGGGCGTGGTGGCCGGTACGTCTGCACCACACGCTCCACGGTCAAGTTTTTGAAAGTTGCCCGCACCCGCGCATCGAGTTCTTGCACCGCCTGTTCGCTGTACTCAACCGGGCCGAAATCCAACAGGTTGAAAATGTGGTTATCCAACATGTTTTCGTAATCGGAACAGAGGCCGTAATGCGGCAGAATGAACGTGGTTCCGTTCTGCAACGGCATGCAATCACGCAGGGGTGCCGGGTAGTTCTTTTCCAGTGGAAGAGCCATCAGAAACTTCCTCAAAATCGCTGATCATGCCAATGGGGACAATCAGATTGCCGCCATTCGGGTGACTGAAAAGAATGTCGAGTTTGGTGGATTCTTTCACAACCAAAATGTCTTCGGTCGTGACGTTTGCCCACCACTCGTTTTCCAGAACACGATACTTGGCGCCGATTGGATATTTCGGGTTTTCTTGTGGCTCTGTTGGCCGGACTGGGGCAGCCATTGCGCTGCTGGGACTGGCAGTGTCCGTTCCGAAGAGTTCACCGAAAAATTCCGCAACGCCCTCAAACAATTGGTCAAGGTCGATATCGTCGCTCATGGGGCCTCACAGCATTTTCGGTGCGGTCGGAACAGCCGATTGGTTTTGATATTTCCCTTTGCGATCCGCATAGGAAATGTCGCAATCGTCGTCACCGCTAAAGAACAGAATTTGTGCGCAACCTTCGCCAGCATAAATCATGGCGGGGAGCGGCGTGGTGTTGGAGAATTCGAGGGTCAAACTGCCCTCCCACTCGGGTTCCAACGGCGTGACGTTTACGATAATGCCGCAGCGGGCATACGTCGATTTGCCGAGGCACACCACCAGCGTATCGCGGTCGATTTTGAAGTTTTCCGGCGTGTTGGCCAGTGCAAAGCTGTTCGGCGGAATGATCACCGCTTGGCCGTCACGAACCTTTTTGGTAACGAAGTTGTCTTCGGTGAAATTCTTCGGATCGACAACCGTGGTATTCAGGTTGGTGAAAATCTTGAACTCGTTACCGACACGAATGTCATAGCCGTAGCTGCTCAGGCCATACGGAATGATCTTGTGAGTCGAACGCTCGCCGTCTTCGTCGCCCAGTGCTTTGTACTGCACTTCAGTAACTTGTTTGGGCGAGAACGGGAAAATCATCGGTACTTGATCGATCATTTTCTCATTGAGAATACGCGCGCCACACGGCGGCAATTCACGTGCTTTGCGGGCCTTGTGCGTGTTGGCCCATGCGTAGAATTCGCCGTTGATAAACAGCGCTTTCCGCGTCGGTTGGCACATGCTTTCAATCCAGCGATCCGACATAATACCCGGCATTAGTGTTCCCCCTTTTGAATTTCAGAAATCTTGCTCAAGAAATGCCCAACCACGTCGTCCAGCGTCAGACTTTTGCGCTGGTCCGGGTCGCGGTTATTTAATTCACGGCGAATAGACGACAGCAGATCATTCAGCACTTTTGCTGTGCTGTGCGCTTGGATCATATCTTGGCGCTCACTGGCCATTTCCAGCAGGTAGCGCACGCGCTCTTTGTGCACGTGTGGGCCGGGCGTAACCCCGGTCAATTGAATGGTTTCCACCATGTTTAGCTGGGCGATCACTTCGTCAATCACGTTCATTCCGGCTGCTCCGTTTTGGGCAGCAAGCATTTGATGTGCACGCGACCGCAGACGTAATGCCAGTCAATCAAAACGCCATGTTTCACCAGCACCTGATTCAGGCTTTGGCAAATGTGCTCGGCGGTGTGCTTCGGCACGTCCACCAAACAAACGCTTTCGCCCCGGTCGTAAACTTCCTGATTGCATGGTGGAATTTCTTGTTGATCAGTCATAAATCACCCGAACGAAAACGAAGTTGCGTAGTGGCCCACATAATGTGGAATCTTCGTGTAGCCGTCCGGCAACAGGTCGATATGGCGTTGCGACAAACGCACCACCGTATATTCGAAGTCTTCCCGGTCGATCAATTTCCGTTCCAGCTTTTCGCTGTAGTCGCCAAGGATATTGCGGTCCTTGTCAACGAACACGCTACGCACCACCACCTGATCCTGCATAGCCTGCTGGGCAGTTACGCGGTTGCGCAAAAGATCGTCGCGAATTCCACAAATGAGGTCTTCGACTTCGTGCACCGTGAAGGATTTGCGGCCTTCGGTAAATGCGATGTTCCACGCTTTGGTTAGCGCTGCATTCAGGTTGGTGTTCGGGATGTAATGACTCATTGAATTTCCCTTTGGTGTAACACGGTTAAACCGTGCAGTGAATTTACCTCTATAGCGCCAGCCAGTTGCAGGCATGTGACGCTATCGGCGTGTTCAATCGTTATGAAGGCTATCCCTAGTCTGTTTACAGTTTCTTCGACTTCGGCTGGCCGCTCATGATTGTCGATGTATATTTCAATCATTAGGTGAAGTTTCGGCTGCTTGTGTTGACGCCGGAACTAGATGCGTTCACGGTCTTTTTCGGGGCGGCAGTGCCGCTGGGGTTGCCCGCTTCGGTCAGGAACGGACGGTACAGATAAAACAATTCGGAATACTTTTTGCCGCCTTTGATCATGATGGTTTTGCCACCAACCACGTAACGGCCTGCAATGTCGTTGGGCGGCGGGCTGCTTGGGCCTTTGGCGCCGGAACCCTGCTGATAATCAATCGACTCGAAAGTTTTCACTTCGGTTGCCGAATCAGTCAGGGCAATTACACCCTCACTCAGCATCGCCAGAAAACGCACATTCTGGTAATACGCACGTTCGTAAAATTCGTGGATGTTGAAGCCTTCGTCGGGACCAGTGCCCGGATCGAATCCAGCATAGGAAATCCGGGCGCCACGATCTTTCAACATGGCCAACACTTCCTCGTTTACAGGAACCCCGGCAGCACTGGGGGCCTCAACGTCGATGGACTCGATAGAAAACGTCGCATCATCCGAACCAAAATCGTGACCAAACAGCTTGTGGCCGTAATTCACGAAGTGGGAAAACAAACCAGAATACGAACGGTCTTTTGCTTCGCGAACATCCACTGCATTACCAGTGGCACCCGCACCGTCCTTGTTGTGAATCAATGTGTTTTTTGGTTCCTCTTTTAGGACTGCCATCAGGTCTTTGTAGACCAGCGTGCCGTCCATGCGCACACAGCGGGCCATGCAGCTTTGATCGCTCATGTACCCGTGTGCCGCCACGTCTTCAGAAAACGACAAACGTGTGTGCCCGATATTCAGCCAAACCTGCGTGTCTTTGGTATCGCCTTTCGGCCCCTCATAACGCAGGCTGCTTCGTTCGGCAATTTGCTGCATGACATTGGCGCTAGAACCCTCAAACGATTCGGTGTTTGTACCGGCGCCGAATTTGGGCGCGTCGAGAATGCACACAACGTTCAAAACTTTACCGCTTGAGTTTCGGTGACGGCCCCAGCCGAACACCCGGAATTTGTATTCGGGTGCGGCGTCGGCGGTCTTGCCCAAACGAATCGAAATCGTGGTCCCTTCCTTGAGGTTTAAATCACGGCTCAAGGTTTCTTTTTCATCGTACAGCGACAAACGCATTGTCGGCAAACCCATGCCGAAACCTTCCATGATCAGGATATTTTCAATCAGGTTCATGGATGGCGGCATGGAACTACCTGCAATATCCAGCGTGCAAAACGCCATGCCGTCGATGTTGAGGGATGCTTGAGCCATGATGGTTCCTAGTGTTTACAGTGTTAGGGTGACACTGCTTGCAGTGCTGGTTTTCGCTCGTTGCAGGCGTGTGGTCATTTCATTGATATCGGGTACGCGAATTTTGGCACCTTCCGTGATTTCCCAAATATCAACATATCCGTTGTAGACCATGACAGCCCGCCACCATTTCGGCGTTCGGTACACGTTGTAGGAAATCAGGCCGGGGTTGAACTGCTCCATTGCGTTTACAGTATAATCCCGGTAGCTGGTGGTGCCCGTAATGGCATCATAGGAATCGTCCAGCAGCGGATCGATTCCAAATTCATCCACGCTAATAAATTCGCGCTGATCATAAAGCGACATAGGCGGCCCTTACAGGATGGTGAAGAATTTATCGAGGTCTTCTTTCGTGGTGGTCCAGAAGGCTTCGAATGTCACGTTAATGGTTGCAGCAATCGGGTTGCCCATGGCGTCAAACTGCGAATCAAACGTCGCGTTCACGTCGTTGATAATGCACGGTGTGAATTTGAAAAACCGTCCGATTCGTAGCGTGATTTCATCGCCACCCAACTGCGCGCCACCGGTAAAATCACCGGACTTAATTGCTTCCATGTTGCCGATATGCGGACCCGGCGCAATCAACGTACCTGCCGCCGATTCCGAAGGTGCTGCCAGCTGCATGAGTTTTTTCATTTTGTCCGTTACTTCTAGATAGGCGTTATCGTGCGCCACAATCACGAAAGGAACGGTCAATACCAAAGAACTACCCGAGGACCACACCGCACCCGACAAATATTTCATGACGGATGTTAAACCAGTGGTGGCCCGTGCAGCTGTCTCGGCCATGGCGGTTGCCTGCCCTGTGCCCGTGGCGTTCCCTGCAACTTCCGACAAAGGTTTTGCATATGGTCGGTCGTAACTGGATGCCAACTGGAACCCGAAGTTTTCAGGCAACGGGGTATCCAGATTGATCACCACGGCACCTTCGCGGCGCACCTCAAGATTCACAGTATAAATACTGGAAAGCTCAGGCGCAGACCGCGTAACCGTCGGCATTTTTGGACTGAATGGATCGAATTGAATACCGGACATTTAAACCATCCCGAAGTTTACGAAAAGAAGCCCGTATTCATCCATGATTGCAGGTGCGTCGTCGATTGAAGGCATGTCGTTTTTCGCAGCGCCCGAAGCACCCGGCGAACCACCGGCAGGCGCAGCATCACCGCCACCGGAACCCATAGGCACATCAGATGCAGCAATCGAAACTTTTTGCACACCATCAAACGTATTTCGTTCGACTTTTTCTGCAACTGGCATTGCGGTCGCTTGCGAAGGCGCTGCCATGGTCGCAACAGGGGCACCCGCTGATCTAGTCGTGACCGGCGCGTCGTTGTTGTAATAAGTTGGTGATGCAGGCGACATGGATGCAACCGGAGCATTTAGCGAAGTCGTACCGATTTGATCGGTCGAAGTCACGGCAGGCCCATCATACGTCACACGTTGCCCGTTCATAATGCGAGGGCGTTCGGATGCAGGAACCATGGCCGGGGCAGGTTCATCGCCGCCAAACATACCGGCGACTTTATCGGCACCTGTTGAGAAGATTTTTCCGAAGCTAGGCAGGCCCGAGGAAACCGTAGGAATTCGCGGCATTCCCGGCAGACGCATCAGTTCACAAAGGCCCGGAGTTTTGTTCAGAACTTCGTTTACTTTTCCGTCTACTTTACGCAACCCGCCGTAGGCACCCGGCGCCATCGTACCGAAAGAACCCATGCCATAAACGCCACCGATTTTTGTAGCTGCGCCAGTAATTGCACGCCCGGTTTGCGTTTGCGACCATGGCCGTGCACGCTGCCCGTACTGCCCACTTGTACCAGAACCGTTTGCAGAAACACCCGGATTTTGTCCGTTGCGTTGCGACCATGTACCAGTCTGCCCAGTTACAGGCGTTGTGGTTACGCCACCGTATGGATTATTTCGCAATTCATCACGGTCACGTTGGCGGTCGGCTTCAGTGCGCGGATTTGCTACAGAGTCAGGAACACCACGCGGATCGCCGCCAGCTTTTTTCAGGTATTGCTCATAAAGCGCCTGCTGTTCTGGCGTGCGCGTGTTTGCATCACCGTTCATTACGTCAACGGTTGGTGGCATCACTTCTTTGTTGATTATTTTGGTGTCATTTTCACCAATATCGTCAACCGGTTCGCCTACCTCTTCCTCTTCTTCCTCTTCCTCAACACCTTTGGCTGCTTTTGCGCCATTTGTCTCAGCCGTTTTCGAGGTGCCACCGGTTTCAGAATCGGTAGGAGGTTTACCTTTTTCATTCAGCTTTTGCGACCACGTTTTTTCAAGGCCTTTGGTGTTTTCTTCGGCCTTGTTCATCGTGGCTTCAGCAGCCTTATCCATTTCCTGCGAGGCAGCACTTTGCATCAGTTGCGGGCTTGCATTTGCAGCCGCGACCGCAGGCGTAGCAGAACCGCCTTTGCCTGCCCCGATCATTTCAACGTGCCAAGGCTCGTTGGAAAGTGGGCGATGGAAACCGTATTTTTTGAACAGGCCGCAACCTTCCATGGCGCTGGCGCTGTTACGGTCAATGTCGATTGCAAAACCAGATTCGTGGCGGCTGGTGCCCGGTCGTGCAACACGTTTGGTATTGCGACCGTATTTAATCCACAACGCTTCCTGTTCGGCACGGGTACGGAAAGCAGAAGCAACGTTACAAACTGTGCCCTGATTATTTTGCACCCAGTCGCCAACCATGGTGTAAAAAGCCTGTTTAAACTTGTCGTTCAAACCTGCCATATTCACCGAGTTATCATTGGGCCGCGTGTGCTTCACGCCCAACGAATAAAGCGCACCGCCCGCAGGCGCCAGCATTGCAGCCGCTGTACCGCCCCCGGCTTCGTCACCTGCACCTGTTGCACCACCGCCCCCACCTTGCGGCATGGCCATAACGCCAACAGTGCCGTTGGATGCTGCACCGGTCCCAACTTGACCTGCACCACCAGCCGGTTTTCCACCAAACTGGCCAATCATTTTTTGCGAATATTGCGAACCGATTCCAGAGCCTACCTGCGCAGCAGAACCGGGGCCTTGGCGCTCTTCGTTGAGCATTGCCAACAGTGCAACTTTTTCTTCGCCCGCACGTTTGTAAATGCTGTTCTTGGTATCGTCGCTGGAATTGCGGAAACGTTCCTCAACCGTAGACGCACGGGTTTCCTGAATGCGCGTAATAAATTCCGCATCATCCATTTTGGAAATATCACGGTTGCCGAATGCGTCACCCATCACACCCTTGGCTTTGCCGGGGCCGTATTGGGTAGCTACCGAGAAAAACGCTTCCTGCACAGCACGCGAACGCTTGTTGATATCGACGCCGTATTGTTTTTCGAACCACTTAACAACCGGGTCATAGTTTTCGCGTTTGATGAAAGCGGTTTGGGCCTGTTCCATGCCCTTGCCATCGCGACTAACAATGTCTTTATATTTCTTGGTGAACTCTTCCGAACCCGGCGTCAATCCACGGAGTTCTCCGTAGTATTTTGCACCTTCTGCCGAGCGCAGGAAGTTGGTCATGCCACCTTTGTTCGAATTCAGCTGGTGTGCACCGTAGGACACGCCGCCCGGATCACCTTTGCCACTGGATACGGTGCCAACCCCACGACCGCCCGATTCGAATTTTTTGGAAATTGCACCGAAATCTTTGTGAATTGCCTCCTGCCCAAGCGCCACGTTTGTGTTCTTGGACTTCGAAGTCATTTGATCGAGAACGGTGTTATTCGGATCGCCCGGCTTGTGATCGTCTAACCAATCTTTGGTGTTTTGCCAGCCACGGGAAAACATGTTCGAATCAGATTTCTCGAACACGTATTTTTCACGCACAGCGTCGATTGCCTGCTTACCGAACAGGCCAACACCCAGCGTTAACAGGGGCAGCAGTGCACCGCCCGCCATACGCCCCAAACCACCGCCGAGACGACCGCCCAAACCTTCCAGTGCACCGCCGCCAGTACCGGCACCAACGCGCTGAATGCGTGGCAATTTACGCGGGGTATTTCGTTTAAAACGTCCGCGTTTATCACGTTCCTGTTTGCGTGCACGTTCGCGCTGGGCTTCGCGGCGACGTTCGCGCATTTCATCCATAACCGAGCGTTGACGTTCCTGCGCCGCGACCTGTTTGTCGTTGACGCGGGTGAATTCGCCTTCGTAGGTGTTGCCTTTGGATTCCTGAATTTTTGGCTCAGGTTTGGTCATTTGTTTCTGGATGTAGGCGGCCAGACGATTCATCACGTCCGACATTTCCTGCGTAGCCTGCAATTGATCCTGCATCAGGCCAGATTGTTGTTGCAGCAAATTCGATTGTTTCTGTGCCGCAACTACCTGCGTGCGGATAATCTGCGTTTGGCCCTCAATGGCCTCGGCATTCGAATCGTCACCGCGCTGGCCTTTCGCCTGCTGGGTTTTGACCGACACATCTTTTTCGTGCTGATTTTTCGGGCCAGATTTTGCGTACTGATGCTTTTTCTGGCCAGTCAGTTTTACATCGTCGTCACGTTGCATGTGGGCGTGCTGCATGAGGCGTGGCGCAGTCTCATTACGGGACCGGCGTTGCGGTTCATGCTTGGCTTCTGCGCCATGCTTATCGACAATTTCGTTAAGTGCCTCAAGAGACGCCATATTTAATATTTCCTTCTGGTGCCCATCACCTTCTGCCCGTTAGCTTTCGCTTTTTGTTCCTGTTCGCGCCGGTCGGCAGCAAGCACCGAATGGCTGTACATGAACCACTGCACAGGCATATCAAGATCAACCATCACACCGAATTGCGACATGAGATTGTAGGCCATGTTGTAAATGTCTTTATCGGAATTATCCGCAAAGAAACTCAGCATGGACGGGCTGGATTCGTGGAACATCACGTGGTTGCACTGGCCACAACGCAGCCGCACTTTTTCACCCACGCCGTGGTAATACCGGTTCTTGATCTTTTCGATTTCTTGGAAAAGTTTCATATCAGGCTGGGCCATCAGATAGCGCAGTTTAGATTTGAAATCCTTACCCGGTTTTACCCAGCGTGCAATGTCACCGACGTATTTGAAACGCGGGAAGTCGTCCACGTACTCGTAATAGTCGGTCAGGGTGCCGACTCTCGGTAACGAAATTTGCGGATGGATCAGCCGGTTATCGTCGTCAGGCAGCGTGTGCATCATGGTTTGCGTATGCGGCACGATTTCCGATTGTTCGTGGCCACACGGTTGCAGCGTGTAGCCCAAGCGTTTTGCATCTTTTGCACTCAACCCGAAACCGATGTTGTTTTTGCTGTTCACGTAAACCATGTTGGAACACGTGTACTGCGCACGCACCGGAAATTCGGGGAAAGAACTTCTGCGCAGACGGGCCATCAAATACATGAAATCGCCGTCAGTCAGTTGATCAATATCTTCATTGCAGCACATCTGCACAGCGCGGATGATGTGCTGGTGCGGGCGGGTCTTCGCCGTCATACCGGTATGCAACAGCGGCAATTCACGCAGAGTAAATGGCCGCAGGTACAACCGGTTAAACGAATAGAAATCGTCCTTAGCGGGATTGCCCGTAAGCAAATCCCCGACCTCTACAAACGAAGCGTCAAGATCCGTTTTCATCAGACAAAGAACGAATGCGCGTCAATGGAAACATCGAACGGATACGAGGTGCCGCACTTCTCGCATTTCTTGTGGATGCGTTGCAGGATGCCGTGGTTGTATTTGTGGGAAGCGCGGGCCGCTTTATCGTACAATTCCATGTCGATTTTTTCGATGTTGGCCCAGCGTTCGTGCATGGTGCGACCTTCCTTGATGAAACGCAGTGGCCCCAGCACTTTTTGGGTACGCACATCGGTCCCCAAATCTTTGGACGCCACCATGTCACGGACACGCGGATAATCCAGACGATCATCGCCCAAAGGTTCCGGGTCCATTTGCATCATTTTGAAATCTCCCCACTGCGCGAATTGCTCGTTGTAGTGCTCGCAATCCTGTTCAATGAAAACGATTTCGAACGGGTTTTCCATGTGTTCCTGTGCTTCGGTATCCTTAGCCAGTTCCCACTGTTCGTGCATCAGGTCAATATCTGCAATCGTGTAGATTTTTCCCGATTCGTCACCTTCACGGGTGAAGACAACGCCGTCACATTCCCAGTTGGCAAAGATCGGCAGGTCACGCGAGTGGAAGCGCAGCCAAGTCAGAATGTGATAAAAATCACCTTCAGTCAGCTGGTTAACGTCGAAATCGATGACCATCCCCACCGCCTCGATCAGCGGCGCATCGTTCTTGGTCAAAATGGCCTCGGACAGATACGGCAGATGCATAGGCCGGAAAGGCTGTGCAGTGATAGATTTAACCGCGTATGGAATCAAGCGCGATGGCAGATTAGTTTCATCGAATTTCATAACGTCCCCTTAGCTGTAAGCAATATCGTCAATCGCAAAGTTTTGCTGGACCTTGATCGGTTGGCCACCTGCGTTTTGCAGTTCAATGGCGCTGGTCGTCGTGGGCCATACGTTGATCAGTTCAACAGTGACGATTGGCGTGTCAGTCGTGCGCCCATCGGTCAGTGCGAACTTCATATTTCGTTTGTAATTGCCGGGCAGGAAATAAGTGCCTGTCTCCGGGTCCATAATCTTGTTTTGCCAATCGATTAGCCAGTTGCGCGTTCGCATCGCCACGTCTTCATAAAACGTGATATCGAACGCAGACAATTCACGGAAGCCCGGAAACTGTCGAAATTTTGCACCCATGAAAACTGGTTTCATGTTGATGGATGGCATCGGCAAACTTACCGTCTCGACATACGACGGATCGAGGTCGAAAGGTAGTTCAAGGCAATACCAATAGAAATCGAGCATCGGGCTTCTGTCGCCCGAACGCTTTTCGTAAAATTCATCGAGCGTCAGAATAGGCATTATGCCTCCACACAAGCGAAAAAAGCCCAATGCAAAAACTTGCACCGGGCTTCTTTTTCATCAGAGGGTACGTTCGACGTAACCGTAAGCGAAAGTCGCGTCTTGACGCAGCGCTTGGCCACCGCCACCCTCGAACTGGTATTCGGAGATTTCGGTAGGGAACATCCGGTGAATGTTCCACTTCGCAGCATCCGCACCAGTTTGGTCGAATACGGTCAATTCCGCAGTGCGCATGTAATCCGCAGCGAAACCACCGGTTTGCGTTTGCGTTGCACGACCTACAGCCGCCCAATCTTTCAGCGCCTGATAGGTGCGTGCGTCGTAAACTTCGTGCAGCGCCACGTTCATGCTGTGGCTGAAAGTTTTACGAGCCGCGTAAATCAGTTTGTGGCCGAACAATTCGACCTCAACTGTTTGCAGACTGGCGCCGGGGAGCGAAGCACCCAAGCACTGAATCCGCAGTTGACGCCCATCGCCGCCGCCCGGAATGTCAGTGAACAAAAGTTCAAAGTTGTCATTCAGCATCGGGTCGAGCAGGCTATAGGTTTCTTCCAACGTTACTTTAGGCATAAATCACCTGATTTCCTTGTTGGGGTTAAGCCGCGAGAGATTCGACGGCGGTGCTCAATTGACCTGTAGCCGCAACAGTGGTCGTGAACTTGATCCGCTTGGCATAACGCGTCGGCTGGATAATGTAGACCAATGCAACGTCTCCGTTTGCAATCTGCGCCGGAGGGTTGGTATTTTTGTCGCAGTAGACTTTCGCGTAATACAAACCGCGTTTGCCTTTGATCGGGTTAACGATCCGCTCAACAATACCGCGCAGCTGCGCCCACAAGAATTCGTCGTTAGGATCGAACAGGCCGACCAGAACGTCATATTTTGCGGTGGTTTCGATCAAGTTGATCAGACGGCGCACGTTGATATCCTGCAACGCCGATTTGGTCGATTGCAAGGTCTGTGCACCCCACACGCAATAACCGTAACCGGCTTGCTTGTGGATCATGTTGATCTGGTTTTGATCCAGAATATTTCGTTCCGGCAACGAATATTTGTGACGCACACCGTTGATTTCGGTAATGACGCCACGGATCACACCAGCCGGTGCCCAAAACACATCGCGCATTTGGTCACTCTGTGCGAACACAGCGGCCACTGCGCCAGATGGCGGCACGTAGACTTCTTGGTTGTCGTCGGTAACTTCCAGAATATCCGAGCAATAAATCGCTGCGAAACTGGTGTTGGTGTTCAGCACGTTACGACGGTGATTTACCGCACGGGTAACGGTTTGCTGATCCGACGGAATGTCGAGGATTGCGAAGCAGTCACGGCGGGCCTCGGCCAGCGCGATCATGGCTTGCTGCACCCCAGCATCGGAATAACCCGCGTTGATCAGAATACGAATTTCGTAATCGTCTTCGTTCGCGAATTCGTCCCAACCGCTGATGATATCGCCGTTGGTTGCGGCGCGGCCATTGTCACCGTAAGACAAATCAACCTGCACAATGGCGTTGATCAGTCGTTTGGCACCTTTAGACGCCACGTATTCCGGGTGGTTTTCGTTGACCATGAAACGCACACGCGATTCCATGTTTTCCAACTGGTACGCGATGGACAGTTGGCGGTTTTGACCGTCTACTTTTTCGCGCAAAGTGCCACGGTAAGTTTCTACCGGAACGCTCATGTTGGTTTCGAAAACTTGGAGAACGAAAATCTCGTTTTCCACGTCGTTCGGATCGGGGTACATCAGCACGCGCAGCTGGTTGTTCCAGTCGCCGGGGTTCGATCCGTAGATAAACCCGATTTCGTCTGGCAGTTGGTTATGCTCGGTTGCCGGGTCCAAATAGCCTTGAGTTGCAGCTTTCGGAACCGAGAAACCGTTTTCAGTTTTGACCGCCGCGTTACCGTAATTCGCTCCGGTATCAACGCGAAGGGTCCACAAACGTTGTGCTTTTTTCAGGAAGCGTTCAGCCGCAAAGTGGCCGAAGGTAAGCGATGCATCCCGCAGGCCATAATTGGCCCGGAATTCCGCAACGCTGGTGCTCAGTACAGGAACACCAACGCGACCGCGATTCGATTCACTTACCATTGCCCCTGTGGTTGGGTAAGTCGAGGAAGCCGATTGCGAATTATCGACTTCGCCGCCATACACACCCGCCGACGTGTTACTGCCGTTTTGAAGGGTCATTGGACAATCTCCAGTAATCTCCCAAAAGGTTTCGGGATTACTATTAAATTACGCTTTTATCAAAGTAATGCGAGTCACTTTATCGGCCATCAGTTTAATGGTCCCGGCAAAGGAACCATTCAGCATGAATTGACCGTTAACCCGGAAGCGTACAGGTGCGCTCTGTAGCTCTTCGTCCGGTGTTGGAACAATTACCGGAATTTCTGGTGCAGGAGGTGCCACCAATTCCAGCTGTTTCGTTACGGTCTGCCCACCTGCCGTGTATTCAACGGTCACAGGCTGGCCGGGCAGTCCGTATTGATAGAACGATTCAAATTGCGCAGTGTATTTGCCCGAATATGCGAAGGTCGCAGTCAACGGGAAATACAGCACGGCGCCGCTCACCTGATTGCGCAGAGTAAGACGCGGATTATCCGACATGTTTGGATCAGTAACCGTGACCGTAAACGGTTCAACGATATTGACCTGCGTTTGCACATCGAGCGCAGGCACCACGTTGGAACGAACCGTGATTTCGTGCACGATACTTTGCGGGTCGCCGTGGATATCTTTGCCAACCGTTACCAGCTGGAAAACATCACCATCGTCAGCAGCAAACGACGTTGGCGAATCCACATAACCAACTTCGATTGGCACCATTTGCGCATGGGTAACTTGCAGCGTGGAACCCGAACGCAGGTTGGTGATTTGCGTGTGCGGCGTGGATGGATTTTTCACCCGGAAATTGATGAATTTCCCGAACGGTACAGAAGCGGGTGCTTCAAACGAAGTGGGAACGAAATCGAGGGTAACAACCTGTTCTGCCGTCACGACCTGCGAGTGTCCCGAAGCGCCATAAGCCTCTTCGTATTTGAAACTCAAAATGTCGTTTTCTTGGCAGTACATCACCTGATCGAAATCTTCACCTTGGGCCACGTTGTTTTGCGTCACAAGGAAACCCGAATAGAGTCCTTGCGTAACGCGCTGCAACACCACCTCTTCAGTTTCCCCGGTGCGCATGTTCATTGCTTGAATGGTCAGCGGTGCCGAAGTGAAAATATCAAGGTCTTTCACCGTCACGGAAACGAAGCGACCGGCGTCTGCTTTGCCAATCTCGATTTCCGCGTCGTGGAAGATTTGTTCGGTGCGCACTTCCGGTTCTGGAATCGAACCAAAACTCACCAATTCCATTTCGATTTCGTGCGGACACTGGATCGAAACGATGTTGTGCACGTCTTTGATTGTGTACGGATTATCCGGTCCAATCGTGATATCTTTTTGCTCCAGCGTACTCTCCGTTACCTTGGTGGCCACGCTGAAACTGTTGACGCCGGTTTTCCGGGTATTGTCCACCAGAAATTGCCGCACTTCGGTAACGATGGTGCGTTGTGGTGGCCGGTAAACATTGAAAGGTTTCATACATCATCCGCCGTTTTGAGTGTTGTGGTTTCTTCGTCCACGACTTCACCGTCTGGATTGACGACAACGGCATGGAATTCCACGGCCCCAGCGTTGTTAACTTTCGAGATTTTCTTCTCGACGCCGGTCCACGTACTGCTGGTGCAAGAAATCACAAGGTCGAACGCTTCAGGATCGGCCTCATTATCTTTATCTGCACGCGGTATTGGGATTTCTGTCATGTCGGCCTTGATTTCAAGGAACGAACTTGCGTTGCCGGTTGTGATGCGCACGTTTAGCACCTTGGAATCGAAGAGGATCAGGGCCTCTCCAATAAACCGGATCGCATCGAAATAATCGTTGGTCACGTAATGAAATTCGTATTTCAACGTGATCGGGAAATAGTGCAGCCGCGTTAGCGTACTGTTGGAACCATCGAGCACGTGACCAATGCCACGCCGTTTCAGCGTAGGGCCTAGCAGGTGCGCTTCAGCCTTTGCGATACTGGTCATGGAAACGTAAGCATAGGGATAGCTCGGCTCCATTTGGGCACGTAGCATTTGCTTTACGTCGTTGTTGTGCACGAATGGCAAATCTTTCAGCTTAAAAAAGCGTTTCAAGCTGGCGCGGATTGCAGCAAACGCAGTGAACAAATGCGTCTGCTTGAAACTGGTGTTGCCGATCAGGTCGCGCTTCAGCATCGCTTCACGGATCTTTTCCCGTTGCTGCGTATCAGTCATGTTTTTCGTCTCCAGAAAACAAAAAAGGCCGTCGTGATTTCTCACAGCGGCCTTTTCGTTACAGCTTGATCCTGATACGGCCCGGAATTAGCGGTTCACTCGCCCCGGCAGGTTCACGGGAAACCAAAGATTCTTCATCAAGGGGTTCCAGATCAACCGAAGCAAAAGCCGATAGTTGTGGATCGACGATAATTGTTTCACCGTCTTCCAGATACTGCTTTTGTGCGTATACAGCGGAAGCCAAACCAACAATTTGTTGGAGGGCCACGCTATCAGTTCCATGCAATGAAGGATTCATGGAATTTTCCGAATTTGGAGCAGTACCAAACTTGGTGGTCGTTGGGGAAGTTGTTTCAACGTAACTGGTAAAACTATCCAGTCCGTCTACTTGCCCCTCGGTGCTACCTTCGGCGGTTCCCGCCTGACAACCATCAGCGCTCAGGATACCCGGAGCGCATGACAGAGTTGGCATCAGCGAACTGTTCAGAACCGAAGAAAACTCAGGGCATGCGCAGGCCTGTTTAAGCACCTGCACCGCCAATTCGTCTCTTCCGTTTTTGCAACAAATTGCCGCAAGTGAAAGCAGAGCCTGAATGTCCATCATTAAATCTCCAAAAGTTTCTAACACTAACCGGATTAAAAGGGGCGCTCCTTTCAACCCGGAAAGTGCGGAGATTTATTAGCGAACCAGACGCTTACCTTTCACCACGGAGCGGTTGTTGGCCAGAACGAACGAGAACGCTTCGGACAGCATCCAGCCTTTGGCGGTCGAACCTTCGTGCGCGTAGTCAACCGGGCGGGATTGGATACCACCGCGAGTCGAGTAGGCAGCGTGGTGCTCAGGGCTGGCAACAACGTAAATTTCGCCGCGTTCCAGAACTTTCTGGTTCGGTGCACGGAAACCGTCGGTCAGCAGTTGCAGGCCGACCAGCGTACCGAGTTGACCATTCAGGGCCAGATCGTATTTGGTGATCGGGTCCAGCATGGTGGCGAAATCGTTGGAACCGATGATATCGGCCCAGTAATCGTTGCTGATGATCGCGGTGGTGGCTGGCAGGTTCCAGTCGGTAACAGCGGTGCGCAGACGACCGAGGTTTTTGGTGGTCAGTTCGCCAGCGATGTATTCCAGTGGGTTCATCATGCCCACGGTGGCATCGGCAGCTTTTTTCCACAGGCGGTCTTCTTGAACCATGATGGATTGCAGCGCGTCGTTATACGCGTGCTCCAGCAGGTCGCCGGAAACCTGTTCCATGTCGAGTGCGTTCACGCGAACGTTCGCGATGATTTCGAACTCAGCTGGCAGGAATTGGCGAGCGCGAATGTTCTGGTAGCCCACGCCAGCAGGACCGGTGGCAACTACTGCCATCGAATCGTGCGGAGGCATTGGAACGCGCTGCACTTCGCCTTGACGCAGGGTGTTACCTTGCGAAAGTTTGCGCAGGAAACCATCACGCTCGCTTTGCTCGTAAACCTGTTGGGCAATGTTGGCGCCCAGTGCTTTCCAGTTGTCATCGGAAGCCATGGCTTCGCGCATGATTTCGCGGCGATCATCGCTGGACGAAGCGATAGCCATCTGGCTTTGTTCTGGAACGATCAGGCCATTGCCCACTGCTTCCATCAGACGGCCAATTTGCATGGCGAGGTCTTTGGTGGACGAAGCGTTAAATTCGCCGGTCGAACGGGACAGGGCCAGTTCACCACCTTTCGAATAGCGCAGTTCTTCCAGCGGGCTACCGTCTTTCAGAACCATGCGTGCGCCGGTCAGTTTGTTCAACATGTGTATTTCTCCAGAAATTTAAACGAAAGCGCCGGATTAGGCGTTGGTGATTTTGACGACCAGCGGACCGTAAGACGCGGCGTCTTCGACCGGAGTTTGCAGCACGATAACGGTTTGCACGGTTTCACCGTTGCCGGTGGTGGTGAACTTGCCGTCAACGCCCAGTTTTGGCTTGATCACGTTGGACCAGTCAGCAGCGGCGTCGTAGAAAGTGGTGGCCACGGATTCGGCGCGGGTCAGAACGGCGATGCGCTCCAGTTCCGAGGAAGACAGGCCGCCGATTGGCGCGTCACCACGGATGGTTTTGGCTTCGGAAACCAGCGGTTCGTACATGAATTGCACGAACAATTCTTTGCCCTGATCACCAGCAACGGCAGGGGTGCCGCCGTTTTCCGGGGTGCCGGTGAAGAAGTACAGTTTCGAACCGACGCTCTGCACTTTGCCTTCGACTGGGGCGCTGGCGGAAACTTCGAGAACGTCGCCGTCAACTTTCACCAGAATTTGGCCGTTCAGTGGAACGCGGGCCAGATCAACCACGCCGCTTTCTGGAACAACCACGCCGGAAACGATTTTCGGCAGGAAGGAAGGCGGGGTGTTACGGTTGACCGAAATACCGGCGAAGATTTCGCCAGCAACGCCCTGCGATGGACGAACGTAGGTGCGACCGGCAACTTTCGAGTAGACCAGTGCTTGGCCGTCTTCGCGCAGATCCAGACCCGGTTCAACATCGCGGAATTCGGTGTTGAAAGTGCGAGTGTATTTATCAACGATCATTTGGAATTTCTCCGATTAGCGGAACAGTTTCAAGCCTTGCAGCTTGCTTTGGAAGTTGGAAGGTTGCGACTGCTGCGCCGAAGCGGTTGCGAGTTCGCTTTCCTGTTTTTGCACTTGTGCAGGAGTTTGCACCGGACGGCCCATCGACATTGCCGAAGACGCGGTAGCAACCACATTTTTCGGTTCGATTTGGGTTACAGCGACCGCCATCTGATTCTGAATTACTTCGTCGTATTTCAGGATCTCACCAGCTTTAGCCAGAATGGCAGCGTGGTATTCCGGCGAGTTTTCGATGAATGCGCGTTGCAGCATTTCTTCCGCGCCCTGAATGCCGATGGATTCCAGCGAACTGGCCAAAGCGGTCATGATCGGGTTTTGCGTATCGCGGAAATAACCGGTATTGATACCGTGCGCGGCGGTGGCCAGTGCGCGGTTCATACGGTCGCCCAGCGTTTGCTGGTCACGGGCGCTGGCTTCGGCCAGTTGGGTGCCTTGATCGGCTACTTGAGTAGCGATTTGTTCGGCCACAACTTGATCGATTTGCAGAACCGGTTTGATTTCTTCGAAACGCAGTTGAGTCAGCGCGGCTTGCACACCTTGTTCCGAGGCAACGGCAGTGAAAGCACGGCCAAACGACGGATCAGCGAAAGTGGCAGGGTTTTCCGAAGCCGATGCAACAGCTTTTGCGAAAGGAATGCCGTTGTGGAATGCCATCCAAGTAGGTTCGCCTTGAACGTTACCTACATAATTAACATCAACAGATTTTCCTTTCATGTCGTTGGCTGCGATGGAAACGAAAGAGGCTTGGATTTCCACCGGGGCCGCTTCGGTTTGCTGTGCAGTTTGTTCGACATTTGCAGTTTCCACGTTGGTGGTTTCTGCGGCGCCGGTTTGTTCAGCGTTGGCAACGGCAGTTTCCTGTACGTTGGCAGCTGTTTGTTCGGCGTTTTCGGTTTGTTCTTGAGTTTCTTGCTCGGTCGCGCTGGCGGTAGCCATTTCTGGTTTTACCTTTTTACGAACGCCACCTTTTTTCGCTGGTTTGTCAGCGGCGGCGAGGCCCAAAGACAGGTCATCGTCGTCCTCTTCTTCGAGGTCGTCGTCTTCCTCTTCTTCCTCTTCGTCGTCTTCCTCTTCGTCGTCTTCAGATTCTTCATCTTCGTCGTCGAATTCTTCGTCGTCTTCTTCCTCTTCTTCATCATCGGAGGCAGTAGCGGCGAAATCAGCAGAAGCAACAGCTTTTTGTTCATCGCTGAACTCTTCTTCAGGATCTACAAGACCCATCGAAGTTACAGGGCAGAAAATTGCCTTGTCGCTGTTGGAGACGATGTGCATTTCCGGGCCGTCATCGCTGGCAGTTACCAGATAATGCACTTTCAGTTTGCCGTTTTCGGCGCTGGAAGCTACGGCCAGTTGTGGCACATAGTTTTCAACGGCTTCAGCAGCGGTTGCACGGAAAATGTCGAAGTTCACAGGCTGGTTCGAAACCACCGTGTGATCAACGCATTGTGCGGCGAAAGTCTCGCAGTTACCGCTGGCCAGTGCGCGGAAAGCTTCGATAGCTTCAGCACGCGTGGCAGCAACAGCAACCAGCATTTCTTTCGGTTGTGGTTTGTTTTTCAAGTCGGCGTCTTCCATTTTGGGGAGGTCGGAAGCGCAAGCCGGGCATTTATCCAACAGTTCAATACTGTCTGCGATAACGTGAGCGCCGCAACCCGAGGAACAAGCCTGATAGAATGCGTCCATATCGCCATCGGCGGATGCGGTCGCTACCATTTCGTGCTTTTCGTCTTCCGGCACGGCCACCATTTCTTCCCCGTCAACGGGGTTCAATAGTTGCATATCGGTGTTGGCGGTAGCGATGGCAAATTCACCATCCTTGCTTTCCAAAACACGATATTCGCCGGAAGCAACGGCACTGAATTGCTCTACTGCTTGCTCTTGGTTGTCAGCCATAACGACGATGCCGCGCAGGCGCGAATTTCGTTTCGACATGGTTCACTCCATTAAGAGTTCGTGGGCTTTCACCTCACATTAAAAAATTACAAAGTTCAGAATTACAGCAATTTCAGCAGCAGCCCACGGACCTTCCGGCAAATGGCCTGCACCGAATGGTGTGCCGTATAACCTTCATAATTCGTGAGTTCGCCATTAATATTCGTTTCACCCTCATACCACCAATTCGTTTCTTCGCGGGTAAACCGAATAAATCCCGAACCCATATCAGAAACAAAATCGACGCGAGCGCTGTGATGCGGTTTGCCGTCCCCTTCTACGTCGTATTCAACCTTGCATTTGATCAGACCCTTTCGGATTTCTTGGATGCTGAACAAATGGTGCTTGAGCGACAATGGATCAAAGGTTTTAGGCAGATGCATTTCAGTTAATGGCGAGGCTGCTAAAGCAATCATCATTTCCATAGCAGTCTCCTTGGAGCTACAGGTTTAAATTAGGGCAAACAGAAATTTTGGGCAAAAAAAAGCCCACTCAGGCGGGGGAACCTGAATGGGCTTAAATGCTGTGACATAAAGAGATAAAGCTAGCCTACCCTCGTAGACTATGAATAAATTAGCGACCTTTTACAAACTGCATATCCAGCACGAATGCTTCGTTTGCCGCCTGTTCGGCCAAAGTCAATTGGCCTTGGGTACGGCGTGGATTGCAGCACATAAAGCAGCCCGAACGCCCGCAATTAAATGCATTGCGTTTTGCCCACTTATTGGAGGGCTTAATACGGTCAGATGCGTGCGGATAGTTATTCCAATCTTTCACGTGCTTTGCAATCACGCGATTACGATTAGAAATACGCTGCTGTTTCGCCAGTTTATCAAACGACATGATGTAGCCTCTACAGCGATGCCCGCCCCGGTATTGGAACGGGCTATCGTGTGTAGGCTTTAAATGTCTGGACGTTCGTCATTCATAAAACACCTTTTAGATATCGGGGCGAACGTCTTTTGGTGTGGCAATCACGCCAACGCCCGGACCCTGTTTGATACCGAGTTTCTCAGCACGTTCGCGGGCGGCTTTTGCTTTGCGATACATGATCAGAATTTCAGCCATTTTGTGTTCCCTGCTAGATGGATTTTGGATCAAGGATAATATCCCCGATTGCGCTAACATACGACGGATCACCGTAGCCCTGTTTGTAGCCGTCAACGCCCGAACGCCCACCCACATATTCCAGCAACGACAATTCGTAACCGGTAATGTTTTGGCAGCGACGATAAACCAGATTGCCATTAGGCATTTGATACGTTGGTTTGCGCGGGCGAGTGTGCGAACACGGATTGCCAACGCCTTTACCGGCCACATGGCCGCAAACCGAACAGGTATAACGGTTGTACAGCATGCCCATGGAATAGGTATTCAAAACCCGATCCAAAACCAATTGGCAACGCTTAGGATCAAGGGTGCGATCCAGTGCCCCGAGCATTACCAGTTTTTGAATGTTTTTAAACCGGGTTGGGCGCAGGTACGAACCGAGAATCAGACCACGAACCCATTCAGGTTGGTGCTGGTGCTCAACGTACATTGGGCGGCCTTCCCACGTTTTGTATGCGAGCCGTCCGCACGGTTCATTCCACGCAGTGAATTGCTTCAAATCTACCGAATCCCCGTTGGTATTGGGAATCATGGTGATCATTGCAGGAACCGCCACCAGAATATAATCGCTGATATTCTTGGACAAACCGTGGTATTCCGCTGCACGTGGCAACCACACATTCGCTTCCAAGTTTTCAGCTTGATCAGTACCAGAAATCGAAGCACTGATAGGCAATTGCCCGGCTTCGTTTAGGCGTGCACCGTGTAGCTCAGTGGTGATCGGCGTCCCCATATTGAACGCCGTGGCCACATAGTCATTGCCGTAAATGTCTTCGATCATTGCTTGCCCCCGGTGTAGTGATCACGTACCCACTGGCGAGCATCAGCAATTGCCATTTTGTTGGGATTATTCAGAGAAAGTAAACCTTCCTCAGATTGCGCAACGTGGACGTTTGGCTCTTCCTCATTGAATTCGTGGTCGTGATCAAACGGGTCGAATTGCTGATGGTGAAGTTTTGCGGTCCACATTGCAGTTTGTTGTGAACGATTTGCGCTTTCGTCAGGAACGGAGGCAAGGGTTGCAATGCGTTTATCGCCATCGCAAACCCATACCTTGGTGCGTTCAGTCATCGGCAAATGGCGTTCGTCAGGATCGCTCAGAAAAGTGAGCATTTTTCGCCTCCTTAAAGAACAGTGCGGTAATCGAAATCACCGTCAAAATGGATGTAATATCCATCGTCAATACTGCCGAGAGTGGCACGACCTTTCCCGTTGTCGTAGTGGTACGCGACTTGGCCATCGTTTTCGGTGGCACTCACGAAATACCCCATACGACGGAACATTTTTTCTAGGGATGGAACACCGCCCGCGCAGCTGAATGCCATGCCGTTTCCGCATTGACGGAAATCATCACAGTTGGCGAAACGCAGCAGGTATTTCAGGTCTTGGAAATTGTTCACGGTTTCCGAGGCACCTGCAAACATTTCGTCGCGGTGTTCTTGGAAATCGCGCACAGAGTGGTATTTCAGCAGGTCGGTTACATGATCCACGATCAGGCCAATGGTATCTTCGTCCGACATTTCCGGTTCTGCTTCGAAGTCGAAAACCGAATCGGATGCAACTGCCAAATCACCTTGTTGTTCACGTTTTTCACGCGCTTTACGCTGGGCATCTTTGTACATGCGCGTCATGTTGTCGCGAGCGCTAATTGTGTTAATGAAATCCAGTTCCTCTTTGGTCAGGGCTTCACCAGCTTCATGGCGCTTCAGCAAGGATTTATGGCGTTTACGATCAACGTCAGAAACGTTAAATTTGCCCGCTTTGTAATCCTTGTGCAAACGACCGGCTGCGCTTTGGCTCTTCGAATCGTCATCATCGAAGTTTTCGGTGCCCAGTGCTTTGCGTTCGTCGCGGCGTTTCTTCTCACGTGCGGCTTTCAGTTCGTTGATATCATCACGCAGGTTTTTGCCGTGTTTCGAACCGGCCCACATGTTGAACAACGTAACGCCCATCAGCACGCCCAGCGGGGCCGCAGCCATGCCACACGCCATTACACCAGCACCCAGCAGGGCCATGGTTGCAATACCGCCCAAAACGCGGTGCATTGCGTGTTTCTGCGTGGTGCTCAGGTCGTCGGGGTGTTCCTTGCCGCTTACCAGATCACGCGTAGCGGCCAGCCCACGCCCGTACATGTTGGGCAGGCGTTTTGCTTCTTTGCCAACAGTCTTGACGATATCCTGCTTGTTTTTGGTGATATTGTCCGCAGCTTCGCGCAGGTGGCTATCGGTCACATGATCGAGCGCCTGCAACGAAGCCGGGTTAATCACCGCAGTATTCGCCTTGTTGAATTCCGCGATTTCTTTGCGGGTGTTAATGTGTTCAGCACGCTTTTTGCGTTTTTCCTGAATCTGATCCTCGGACATAAAGCGATCACGGCCAACAGGCGCCACCGCTTTAGTTTTCTGCCCGTCTTCCACGTTATCGGGATCGCCTTTGTGCATCAGGAACCGATAGGAGGAATGCGGATAAAGTTTCAGATAACGCTCACGCTGCGATTTGGAGAGTTTGAGGAATTCCCCTTTACTCAGGCGCTTTTGCCATGTCGCCATTTCTTGCACATGGCTGTCATCTTTGAACGCCCACGCTAGAGCAATAATCATAGAAAAGATCCTGAATTGTGCGGTTCAGCACCACAATGTCGTTCGCCACATCGACCGGAATTTCTTGGCCAATGTACATACTTAACAAATTATCACGGTGCTTTGCCGCTTGTTTGAAGTAGCCCAATTGTTGGTAGCAGGCCATCAACATATGGTCTACCCACGGACCCGAATAATACTTGTCCTCGAAAATCATGTCGTATGCAGGACGTTCAAAATCGAGTGCGCTTTTGATTGTTGCAACCGCGTGTTCGTAGCGCTGGTGGCGGAAATAGAATTGCGCCAAATGGCAGTACGGTTCGCGGATGTTGTTGCAGTTTTGTATTGCGTGGCGGAACCACCATTCGACCGTGGAAAACTCTTCAGACATGGCGGCAATGCGCATGCAGCTTTCGGCCCGGAACGGTGCGTATTCTTCGATTTCGACGTGCTGTTGGTACAGCGAGGTCGCCATCTGGTAATTGCCCAGCGCATAATACTCACGCGCCAGATACTGAATATTGCGGGCGTCTTGCGGATTTTCAGATAGTGCGAGTTGCAGCAGATCGAGATAGTGCCCGGCTTCTTTCTCGGTTCCGTAGTGCACACAATGGATATCCAGCGTTGGCTTCAATCCGGTTTCGTGTGGCACCAGCAATTCGTGTACAGGGTATTGCCATGTAGCGCAATTACGGCGATGAATCGCGAGCCTTGGGTAAGATACGAGAATGTTACCCTGATCGTCATGATCATACACTAACGTATAGTTGGCCGAGGACATTTCTTCAGTGAATTGATTTTCGACTACTTCCCGCCAATCGGGGGACAAACGTTCATCGAAATCCAGAGAAATGCAAACGTCGTAATCCTTCGGAATATATGATTGCGCTTCGTTTCGCGCATGGTCAAACCGGAAGGTTTTTCCAGTATGCAACTGGTGGACTACGGCGCCGCCTGCTTCCAGCAAGCCTATTGTGGCGTCTTTGCTGCCAGTGTCCAGCACAAAGATACCGTCTGCATCCTTCACGTTTTCCAGCCATTCGGAAACGTTGTGTTGCTCATTCTTCGCAATCGCGTACACGGCAATTTTCATTACTTGACCCGCTCTTTATCGAAAGTCGAAATGCTGTCCATAATGGTCTTCACCAACTCGACGGCACCGGTTTCATTCGGCGCAGCTTTGAGGTCGCGAGGCCACTTCACATTGCGATAGTCGTTGTTGGTTTTTACGTCCGAAATGCCCCACGCTTCGGACTTTTCCAGTGTCACTACAGCCAGCCCATTGCGAGTGTCGTACACCATCAGGCTCAGGCGTGGCAACACTCCCTCTTTTTCGTGATGCTCCACAACTTTTACATCGTAGTTGTAATCACGGGCTAACATGGATTGGACTAGGGGTACGGTGTTCATTGGTTAAATTCCGTGTTTTTTGCGAAAAGTGTTGATCGTTTGTTTTGGGATTTTCAGGGATTCGGCTTCGGTGATTTTATTATTGGAAGACGATTCATCCTTCACGATCAGCAGAGTCGCCTGCTTAACCGTAGAGGCGATCTTACCACCGTTTGCAACGATCCATTTTTCCGCTTCTGCATCGCGGACGGAAGTGAACAGCACGGACTGTCCCGCCATCTTGGAACCAGAGACTTCTACCTTTTTGGCCGCCACCAATTTGATGCCGTTCCGTTTGCAGAATTTGATAAAGGTCTTCAGGTTTCCAGCAATTTGCGTAGCCAGTTTGTCGAAGCCTTTGATGTTCCGCACACGTTGCTCCAGCTGGCGGTCATCCCACTGCTTTTCCAGCAGATCGGGAATGTCGTCGTAAATCAGCTGTAGACGTTTGCCGCCGATGCCTTCGCCAAATGCGGCGCTGCCTTCTGCGACATTGAGGAACGTCATTTTCGACTTTGTAGATTTCAGATTTTTCTGTAGCTTAACTGCCGATTGATCAGCATAGCCGGGCAGTTGTTTAATGTCTGCCAAATCCATATCTAGGATTTTCTTCACCGTGTCGTAACCAGCGTCAACCAGCTTGGTGACAACACCTTGCTTAACGCCGTCAATTTCCAGCACAGTGAAGAAATGGGTTAGTTCTTTGATGGTGCGCAGATCGGATTTTTCGTCGTGCACCGCATACAGGAATTTGCCTTTGCGTTTGAAAGGCTGATCAGGTTTCGCTGGCTTTTTCGCACCCTGCACAACTTCCATAATGTACGGAATCACGTCACCAGAGCGCACGGCCCGGATGGTGGCACCAACGTTAATGGGGCGTGGGGAGTACGGAGGCTTACCGCCGTTTTTCTTCACCTGCGCTTCGCTGTAACCGTTCTCGATGAATTCGTAATTGTGCGCAGTAAAACTGGTCACAGAAACGCCACCGATAATGGTCGGATCGATCTTGATAACCTGCGTGAGTTTTCCGAGGCGGGATTCTTCGAACACCACGTCTACCACAGGGATCACTACCGAATTTGCAAGGCTGTTAAATTTGACTGCATACGAATGGCTTGGATAACCGGCAGTCACCTTGTAGGCAATGTTCTGCGTGGCCACCACACCATCGATATCGCGGCCAGATTCGGCCTTGCGTTGATCGTGATATTTTTCCAGCGATTCTTGCGTGATTTTCTTAACCACAATGTGCGGCACCACGTCGAACTTGTAGCGTTCCAAAATGGCCAGCTGTTCGTTGAGTGGGATACCCGCACCTTTGCCCATGAGGATTTCGTAACACACGACGCGGAATTTCTTCATGCTTTCGTGCGCCACGTTTCGATTCAACAGACCGGCCCCCATGTTGCGGCTGGTCTTGTATTCTGCGGCAAAGTGTTTTTGGAATACGGTTTTGTCAGCTGTGAATTCCGCACGCACCGAGAACCGGCCTTTGTACGGAATCTTTTTCGGAATCTTCAGCAATGGAATTGCTTTGGAAATGTCCTTGCCAACCACACCCGATTTACCGCGAGTGGTCAGCAACACAGGCACACCGCCGTCGTATGTGAGCGCCAGCGAAATACCGTCTTCTTTATCGGACAGGGTAAAGCTGGTGTGCTTCATGAATTGCAGCCGTTTGGCTTCGGACAGAGTGTTGAATTTCTCCAGCGAAGCCATCGGCACTTCCAATTGAATGTCGGCGTTTTTCACACCACCAACATCCTTGGAAGTCTTCTTTCTTTTCTTTTGCGACCAGCGATAATCATCCATGATATCGTACTGGTCATCACCAACAATTTCTTTCCCTTTGCGATACCGATCATCCAACTCTTCCAGCACGGCATCTAGTTGAGGAAGCGGCAACGATTGCGCAAATTTCAAAGGTGCGTTTCTCATTGCGCGCTTCTGTTCAAGCGTGAATTTCATAGACGTTTTCCGGGGGTCATTTCGAGGTCGGCTGCCTTTTCCATGATCTTGTCGAGTGCGTCACCTTCCAGTTTCTTCCCGACTTTCACGGATTTGACGTTGCGCAGGTCTTCACCCGCGTGAACCTTGTAATGGCGCAGGGATTTGGTATCTTCGTTGTAGAGCACCAGCGAATCGGACATGCCCTGTTCTTCAATACCAACAATTACCCATTCGGAATTGTCACGGCTGATCAGCACCAAACCTTCCTCGGCCAGCACTGCTTCATCGTCCACAATTTCCTCACCATCCTCGTCAACTTCCTGATCTTTGTGGAAGTCCATTTCAGGGTCTTCCTCTTCCTCGAAGTCTTCGTCTTCGAGGTCAGTAATTGACGGTTCCTCTCCATTATTTACAGTATCTTCTTCGAGTGGGAAATCTTCATCCGTTACAGGATTCAATACTTCCTCTTCATCCTCCGGCTCGAAGTCGAAGTCTTGGTCCATATCTTCGTAATCGAAGGTAGTCACCAATTGCTTGATACGTTCTGCGTGTTTCTCACTTTCTGCATCGCCCGTTTTGGTCGGACGCGGGTCAGTGGATTTCGGTTTGATCGGGATTTTAATACGCCGGGCAGCAGCACGTTTAGGCAGCGAGTCTTTCAGTTCGCTGAATTCCACAATGCCGGTCTGCTGGCGCGCCCGTGGCAAAATGTCGGTGTTGTTGGTGATTTGTTCGTACAGGTCGTGGGCAATCAATACCCGTTCGCCGTTCGGCATGATGATGTAACCACCATGCGATTTACGCAAATAGCGCAAACCAATTTCATCACCCGGTTTCAGCACCGCCCGCGACGTACCGTAATGCTTGGTGGTGACTGGGGTCGAGTGCATGACCTTGCGCCACTGATAATCGTCGCGGTTGTAGCTTTCGGTTTCCCGTGGCTTGCTTGGACTGGTCCAGAATTGCGATTCGAGACGGTCATTTTGCAGACGACCTTTGCTCATGTAGGAATGCCGGGCACCTTCCTTTTTCGGTGCGTCGGGAATGCCCGTGTATTCCTTGAATCGTTTAATGAACTTGTCGATTTGTTCTTGCTTGATAGAGCGGTAAATCTTTTGTGGATATTTGGCCAGCACAACTTGATAGGCACCAGCGGTTGGGCCGCGTGTAGCCTTTCGGAAACCCATCAGGTCATCAGGTTCAACCTTGATCGGCGTGCCGTCCAGATTGAGTTCGAATTGTTTGCCCGCGTTATACATCCATTCGAACTGCTTGAAATCAGCTGGTGACGCGGCGAGGGCAATAATCATGTCACAATAATCTCTTTCTGCGCGGTGACGGTTTCATGTTGGAGCGTGTAGGAAACTTGCAGCAAATAAGTGCCCGGAACTTTCGCAGTCACTTGGCCAAGGTAATTCGAAACGTTGTCGTCCGAACAGAACCAAAGCGCAGATGCCACACGTTCCGAACCATCGCTGAAGGTTACAAACGCTTCAAAGTTTGTCGGTGTATTTGCACGCAGGGTTTCCGGCCCGGAAATTCGCATTTCGGTCGGGTACGTGCGATTGTCGATAATGGTTACAGGCAGCTGCGCCTCAAGATCCACACCACTGATCGACAGCGTTGCATAAATCGTGAGTTCTGCGGTTTCCATCACCTGCACCGCATGCAACACACCGGCAGCGGAAATGCTGGCAATGTGATGATTGGACAATTCCCATTTGGCAGGCAGCACAATGTCTGTGCCATCCGCGTAAACAACGTGGAATTTCAACGATTGATATTCACCAACATACATCGGACTACGCAGTTCAATCCAGCAACGAACAGGCAGCGTACCACTGGGCACAACTTCAACCGTTTTGTATGCCGTGAGGTTTTCATAGGCAGCCATCAAGCTAACTGGCGTATCCTGAATCACCTGCGGCACCGCGTGGAATTGGTTGCCGTCATCGAGGTGGCCAACGGCGGTTACTGTGTGAATTTTCGATTGGACAGCTTTACGCGTTCCATCACTGAAAATCAACGTGGTGTAATACTGCACCACAAGGCCTTCGCGCACTTTGGCCGGGCCTTCAATTACCAACGTTTCCGGCCTTACGGTCAGGTCCACCACGCTCAATTCGATTGAAGCGCTGGTGACAATTCCTTCGTATTCGTAGGTGCCAATAATCGTGGTGGTTTCAACACCTTCGACAGCGTTCGCAACGAATGCACCATTGACCTCAACGTGTCCCGCTTTCGGGTTGGTGTTAATCCAATTGGCGACAACTTCGTTATTTTTTCCATTGTCGAACAGAACATCGAGGCCAAAGGTTGCACGGCCCTTTTCCATGACAATCGAAGGCCCGATAACGTGGGCTTTGACTGGATGAATCGAATGATCTTCTACCAAAATATCAAGGGATACTTGGCGGGTCACGTTGTTGGCCGTGTAGGTGGCGGTAAAGCGCACCATGGCCGAGCCGCGAATCTTTTGGAAATGCGCAACGCCCGTCGTGTCGATTGTGGCAACGCTGGGGCGGCTGGAAACAAACGTGGTGGGTACAACAGGAACAACAGAACCGTTATCGAAATGCGCTTGCACAACGTAAGGTTCAACCGTGTTTTTCTCCACCTCGGTTTTACCGTCGATGGAAATGGAAACTAGGGCGGGCGGTGTATCGGTATCACGCACGGAAACCGTGGTGATGGCAGTCAACGTAGTTTCAGACGCGGCATGGTAATACCGGCAATGCAACTGCACCGGGCGGGTGCCTGTCGTAACTGATCCTGCGGTGAATAATCCAGTCAGAGAAATTGTGCCGTACTGACCACCAGAAGAAACAGACCATTCGGCCTCGACTTCATGTTGCGAATTGTCGTCAAAAGTAACGACGGCACGCATCTGAAACGTCGTGCGCTCCGCAAGTGGAGCACTAGGGCCGATCAAATCCAGTTGTACCGGCCATAGTTCCTCAAAGCTAGTGTCGGCCATGAGAAAACATTCTCCATATTCAACGGAAAAAGCGGGGAAACCAAAATGGAATCCCCGCCTGTTCTGTTAATCGTATTTAATGGAGTATTGGTTAGTACGTGGGCTGAACTCCGGCAGAGTTGTGGCCTCGTTACGAACAATAATCCACGGACGTACACCTGTGCCGTCGTCGTACTGCACGGTCAGCTGCTTCGGCAAGTTCGGATCATAGCCCGGCAACCCGTCTTCGTTACCCAGTACATCGTTACGGTAGTTAATACCGTCAAAAGTAACGTTGAAAGAGTTTTGCAGGTCGATGATGAACGTATCGCCAGCGCGAGCATCCCACATCAGGTAAACGTAATCGTCAACGGTGATGGTGGTTTCGATGTTTTTCGCAGTTTCACCCGGTTGCAGCGACAGCGTATTGGTCATGACTTTCGACACGAAATCATCGAGGCCAGTCCAGTGCGTGTACTGTTTGCCGGAAGGCGAAGTTTCTTCGGTTACGCCGTAATCGCGCTCTTCCTGCGTAATTTCGCTGGCGATTGGACCACCAGTGAAATTCACGTTGGAGAACATCGCAACACCATAGCGCAGCGGCGGAATTACTACGCTGCCAGTCACCACGGTAATTGCTTTGGTTGCGTTGAGGTTTACACCGTCTTCGCTGTAGGTCGCACGAATGTTGGTCGCACCATCCGCAACACCGGTCACTTTACCATCTTGGGCCACAGTGGCTTTCGAGGTATCCGACGACGACCAAACCGGGGTTTTATTCACGGTCGAACCATCGGCGTAAGTAACGGCGTATGTGAACGTTTGAGTTTCCAACGGAGCCAGCGAATTAGGGCCGGTAATGGCGCCCGAAACAGGCCAGTTTTTCGTGTCGGCAATTGCAACGGTTTTCTTCGCAGTAACAGTCTGGCCGTTCTGCGTGAACGAAACGTTGATTTCTACCGATTTCGAACCCGGAACAGTCAGCGGTTTCGCGGTCAGCACACCAGTTGCAGCACCAATGGTGGCGTAAGTGGTGGCGGTCACGGTCCACGCGGCAGTTACATCGGAGGTGGTGCCATCCGAGAACGTTACGCGGCCAACGTAAGTGCTGGTCGAATCTTGATCCACCGAATTCGCACCGTTAATCACGATGGAATTTGGATAAATTGCAGGATCTTTGATGGTGACGTTCAGTTCTGCGGTACGCGTCACGCCGCCCGAAACATAGGTCGCGGTCAGCTTGGTGGTAACGTCGCGCACTTGGCTTTGACGCGGGGTCAATACGCCGTTGCTGAAGGTGCCCGCCGTGGTGTTACTGGAAACAAATGCATTTGGCGTAACGATTTGTTTCGAGTTGTCACTGTAGGTCGCTTCGACGGTGTAGGTGCCGGTTTCCGATTTCAGGAATTGGGTTGGACCAACAATTCGAATCGATTGCAGCAGCACAATGGACGGATCGCCGTTAATGGTGATCACGTAATCATGGAAAACAACAACGCCGCTTTCTTCGTGTTTCCAGCTGGCACGCGCAGTTACCGGGGTATCAATTGCAACCGGGTTGGCGTGGAAAACACCAGTGTTCTGGTTGATGGTGCCGAATTCCGCGTTTACGGTCAGGGTCCAAGTGGCCTGCACGCTGAAGAATTTCGAACCATCGTCCATCAGCACGTCGGCGCGCAGAACGTGATTGGTATTTCCGTTCACTTTCTCGGTTGGACCAACTACCGAAACCGAAATGGGGCGCGGACCAACATACGCAAATTCGGTGGTAGGCGGCAGCCATTCCGCAACAAAGTTTCCGTCGCCGGAATCTTCGGTAATGAACAGCATGTAACCGGCAACCGGTTCGCCTTTTACAACCACGTAGTTTTCGGTTCCGTCACCGGTCGAAAGCTTGGTGCGCGGGAAATCCGGGTGGCTGTGTGGCAGCGGTTCGCGGGCGTCACTCATGCGCGAATCATTGGTGTAAACAACCACCGGATCTTCGCCGTCTTCAGGCTCGGAACCTTCCGACAGAGTGAAACCACCGAGGCGCTGTTGCGAAGCGAGCGGCGGGCGGAAATCAGGCACTGCACCGAGGATCGGGTCAGCGTCTTTTTTGAAATACTGATCTTCGGTGAAAATTTCATCCACAGAAGACAGCACAGACCACGAACCACGATAGTTTTTATCGTCGTATTTTTCAGCGTCAACACGACGCATCAAAACCTTGTAGTCTTCGTGTTCTGGATCAGCGTTGATCCACGTCACGTTGTAGGGAACGGTCAGGGTATCCGGTTCGAGAAGAGAAACGAGGACAACGAATTGTTTTCCGTTGCCCTCGACAATAATCTCGACCGGGTTAAATTTCGACAAACCGCGATAGTTGAGTGCAATCGCGATTTTTTCGTCGATAAACTCGGTCAAAGTCATGACGATTCCTTATCGCTGAATATCGTTGGAAGTCACTTGGCGCCATACGGCTTTGCCGTTACCAGCAGCGAACAAAGCGGCGCCCACAACCGGAGTTGCAGAATCGCCAATCTTGATCGAACCGGTGTTGGTTTTCAGCATGGTTGCCGGTTTTTCTTCGTGGGTGTGCTCGGTCGGTTTCCGTGCGTTGGTCAGGCGCGGATCGCCCTCACCTACCGCGATTGGAGCCGCGCCGTTGGTTGGTTCAACCGACAGGCGAGCGATACCCAGCGTCGAAGCGGTAGCGGCTGGAATCGGATCGTTTTGATTCAGAATTTCCGAATCTTCTGCGTCGTAATACTGATCAGCGTTGTACTGATCCATGGTGTCGATCACTTCCCACGTGTGCACGGTGCCCACGCTGGTATCGGGGTTTTTCGACACGCGACGACGCGCCTGATTGTAGAAAACCGACGCCGGGTCGAAATCGAACCAAATCACGTTGAGTGGCAGGATTTCGTTGTACGGTTCGCGCAGTGCAGCAACCACGGTGGTAACACGACGCACCGTGGAGTTTTGCATGCGGATCGGAACCGGGTTGGTTTCGTCCAGATTTTCGATATCGGAAATCACGCGAATGGAATCGCGGATTTCTTGCAATTGTTTTTCCATTTTGATCAGTTCTCGGTGAATGTGATGGAAGAGCCGAAATTGCGAATGTCTGCGGTCAGAGAAGCGCGACGTGCAGGAATGCTCGGATCAATCACGAAATCGAGGTTGATATCGTTGTTCGCGATATCTGCCGGGGAGTTGTTGCGGCTGTCACAAATGGTTTCCCAATCGTACAAACCACGGCCCTGTTTAACAGTGCGCGCTTCCGCGTCAACGATGTTTTTCAGCTGCTTGCGTTCGAAATCGTCAGCAGGGTTGAAAACGGACGGCAGGAACGCTTTGCGAATCATGGCCTTGATCCCGTTCACCAAACGACGAACGTTCACGTTTTGGAAACCGCTGGCAAAGGTTTGCAGGGTCAGCTGTTCCATGATCACGTAACCACGGCCCGGAATGCGGCGCACGTAGTTGATTTGCGCTTGTTCCAGCGCATTGCGTTCTGGCAGCGAATATTTCTTCGAAAGATCCGTGACTTTCACTTGGCCGCGATTCAAACCGGCAGGCGCCCAGTAGTAGGCACGCACACGGTCGGTGTACGCATATTGCGCAGCGACCATACCGGAAATCGGGCACCAGAATTTCTTACCCGAAACGTCATCGGTGACTTGCCCGCGTGGGCCGTACAGTGCCGAATAGCTGCTCGACAGGTTGAGGATATTTCGACGCCAGTTAACGGCGCGTGCAACTTCCTGCATATCGAACGGCAAATCCTGAATGGTGATTGCGTCACCACGGGATTCTGCAACGGCGTTCATGCGGCGCACGATTTGTTCGTTTTCGTAACCGCACGCAACCAGCATTTGCACCGCGAATTGGTCGGTATCTTCGATGCCTTCCCAAGCTGCGTTGATTTCTGCAATGGTTGCACGCTCGCCATCTTCGCCGCCGTCGAGGCGTTCGATGGTGGTGGTGCGAATTTCCACAGCCGGGCACAGGCTGTTGTTTTTGACCTTGATGTAGTTGGATTGCGAGTTCACCCGCGCCTCAACAAACATTTGGTTTCCTTCGCCGTCCAGTTCGTAAATCCGCGAACAGAAATACGATTCTACCGGAATGCTAGACGAACCTTTGTAGTTCAGGAAAACATCGAGGTAGAAATGGGTCGGGTCGTTGAATTCACCAACTTCGGTGCCTTCCGGGTTAGCGGGGCGAATGCGAACGCTGATGATGCCAGACCATTCGCCGGGCGAGTTGGCGCAAACATAAAGCAGCGCGTTTTTCACACCAGCATCAGCGGCGGTGAAGCCCAGTACATCGAGGGGATTACCCAAAACGCCTTGCGGTTTATTGGTGCCATTATCCCAATTGACCAGCTTAACGACCGGCACCAAAGCGCTGGTATCGTCAACCGACAGGTATGCCCCGGCGGTGCGTGCGGTCGCGGCGTTGACTGCACGTTTGATCCACATGGCGGTTTGCGCCAAAGTGTGTTCGGCACAGTGCATGCCAAAGCCGTATTTGGAATAGTTTTTAATGCCGAACTTTTCGCGCAGCACTTGTTTATCCGTTACATAAATCCAGTCGCTGGTAGAACCGCGAGGGGCTTCGATAACGGCGGATGCGATGGAGCTAACCACCGGGGAACCACGTTGACTTACGTCATTGTCCCGGTCGTAAACACCAGCGCTGGTGTTGGTGAAATCCATGGGTGAATCCCCTTATATGGTTGGAATGCGGGAAATAGGAGCGCATTTGTGCATTTCCTTCCATTAAATTACGCAAAGGGGATTTTGAACAACAAAAAAGGGGCCAATTGGCCCCTTTTCGGATATTACGGTTTAGCTAAAGAATTCGTCATCGTCATTACGTGCGGCGGCCTCGGCTGCATCGTGTTTAGCCTTTTCGCGCAGGTAATGTTTGAACATAATAATGGCGAAATTGTGATTGCCATCGCGCCATTCGAGGATTGCTGGGGTGAATGGCTTATTCATCAATACGCCCATATGGCGCAGGATTTGGCGGTGGCGTTCGCGCACATACGATTCAATATACATCGGGATTTTGTGTGGTTCGTTTCGGATCATTCGGATCTTAACGTAACAGAATACCAATGCTTCGAGATTGTCGTCTTCCATGAACTCGGTTGATTCGTGGAAAATGTCAATCAGTTTCTTCTTATCTATGGCACTGAATCGCAGCAGCTTATCCGGGTGGGTCAGTTGCTTGACCATCCGGTACAATTCACCAATTGCAACCTTTTGGTGCTCTTCACGCTTTTTCGGTTCGTTCGGGTTATTCGGATCAACCACTTCGTCTTCGAAATACTCTTCATCGTCTTCGTCGAAACGTTCACGATCAAACGACTTCAGGTCTTCGCCTTTGATTTTCATCAGGGCTGTGCAACCTTCTGGCGGCAGGTCGAAAGTGGCTTCGGTTTCTTCCTCTTCGGCCTCTTCCTCTTCGCCGTCACCTACGCCGCCTAACGCGTGATTACAACGTGCGCTAAGCCAGCTGTAACCATGCTCCAGCATTTCAATGAATCGGTTTAGGTTTTCTTCGTCTACCCGGATTTCTTCGAGTTTTGCGTTTGTGATCATAGCATATCCATTAGATCGGCTTTATCGCTTCGTTTGCTGTTGAGCATCAGAGCAAACTGCATGGGCATTCGCATTTTCTCCGCAAAGAACGTAACCGGGTCACAACCGTTTACCACCACAATTCGCGGAATGTTGTCGTATTTTTCGAGTAGGTCACGGACCTTTTCGATTTTGATTTGCGTGGAATCAAGGCCAACGTTGGCGATGATCAGCATTGAGATATTGCGGCGGGTTTTCTCGGCCAGCAATTCATCATAGAACCCGCTCATTACGCGATGATAAACCGGCAGCATCTTGCCCTTTTGTTTACCAGAACGCTGGTCGTCAATGGCTGCATCCATAATGCTCATGGCCATGAATTTTGCGCGTTCATCCGTCACCATCGAACCAATGCCAATGATCGGGGAACCGTGCAGCGGGTTGGACAAAAGACGATAGCACGTGTCGATTTGACGGCGTACCGAGGTCTTTGGAATCACGTAGTCTTCAGGCAGCCATTTAGGCACCATCGGGGTAATCGAAGTCAACGCATCATCTAGCAAGAACGGGTGCCGCATCACCTGCAATGCGGTCCCGTCCACGCCTTGTGATTTCAGCAATTTTACGCGGGCTGTATCGTATTTGAAATTGAGGGTAGGCGCAGGCATACGCGAAGGGGCGCTAACCTGCCCTTTCGGTTTTTTAATCCCGGCTACTTTCTCCACGACAGCCCGTTTCTTCGGCTGCATCAAGCTTTTGGCCGACTTCGCGACCTTCACATCCTTCGCCATAGTCGGTCCCGAGTGAGTTAGGTTTATGTTGAGTGTTTACAGTTTTGGGCGCTGCGTCATACAACATTTTGTAAACGGCTTGCTGTAGTTCTTTACGATCTTTGCCGGAGAATTCAGCGGCAGCCAGCACAGGATCAGCAGGGAAATCTACCAGCATTTTGCTTGCCATGTAGATTTCCATTTCTTCCAGCTGGGTTTGCGGCCAGCCGCTGGGCGGCACGCTCATACCGCGACATACCCGTTTATCAATCATTGGTTGCACCTCCGTTTGCTTAGATTTTCCATTCACGTTCGGATGCCTTCCATGCGTAGAACGTTTCTTGATTCCACGTCTCGGTAGAACCATCGGAATATTCAGCGGTGTACGTTTGGCGTTCGCCACCGTTCCAATCGGCAACCACACTCGACAGGAAACGTTCCGATTTTGGCACTTTGAAAATGTGCACAATGCCATCGACGGTTGAGCGCATTTCTTCATCGTCGCGCAGCACCGGAGTTTGCACCCATCGGCCATCGTGTCCTTTTACAACACTGTGCACGTGTCGCAGTTGTTGCTCACCGTCCACAATGACAGTCATTTGCAGTGGCTGTTGCATTATTTGTTCCTTCAAAATCCAGAGGGTGTGGAATATTCTGCATGATCAGAACTTGGCGCATGCCTGCGTCGAAGCCGCTGGCGTCAATTCCGCTACTATCGCACTCGGCCCATAGCCGGTGATAATCCATCAGGCTACCACGGTATTTGCGCAATTGTTCCTGCGCGTATTGAACACCGGCCTGAAAATCCTCTTCGTAGTTGCGGAACCCGAAAAGTTTGCGAAAGAGTTCACTGATCATATGCGAGATTCCCTTTCACATCACGCACCCGCTGATCAGGAAATGCCGGGTCATCCAGTTTAATGGCCATGCCGAGGTCAAGCCACGTAGTCCACTGCCCACACTGGCCGCATTTGTAGCGGTCGTGATGCATGGTAGGCACATTCCTTTCCTCGGCGGCCCAGCAATTATTTGGCATATTGCTGCCCCACGTGTTGCAGTGGGGACATTTCAAATCGCCCCACATCCGCATGCCCGCGTGATAGGCATCACGTTCCTGTTTTGCTGCCCAATGTTTCAACCACGTAAAGAAACGCAGTCGCCGCGATTTCATGGTCCATTTTCCTTTTTGTTGTGATTGGCGGGCGGGCCAGATGCCTCATGGTTATAAACTCGATTCATACGCATCGCGTCTTCCATATCCCGCAGAAGTCGTTTGTTTTCTTTATGGGTTCGGAAAATCGAGGCGCCAGCCGCAATAAAGGCTAGCACCGCAATTCCGTAACCAATTAGGTTAAGGGCCTCTTTCACAGAACGCCCTGTTTTTTCAGCAGGCGGCGCTGGTTGCGCGTGAGGTTTTTCCGTTGCAACGGCACTTCGTCAAAGTGCACAATGTCAGGGTTCATTTGCGCCAGCAATTTCTTGTATTGCTTGGGATCGCGCTTGGCCATTTCTTTCATGGCCTCGGTAAGCTGGCGCTGGGCCTCTTCCTGATTCAACTGTTCCTGCGATTTGAGGTCTACCGTTCTTTCTTCCATTTCGATTTTCTCTCGGCACGTTGTTCTGATGCACGGTTTTTGATGCGGGAACCAATCTGGCTAAACATGCCGCCAAACATCCCGTTATCTTTCTTCGTGATGGTCGATACTTCGACTTCCTGTTCGGGGTCGAAATCTTCGGAAATATCACGCTTCACATTGCGCAGCCATTGACGCATGCGCTCTTCGGCAACCTCGGTTGGCTTGTGGTTGAATTCCAAAGCCTGTTGCCACGTGCGTGCGCAATACTTCAGCGATGCTTGGTGGCCAGTGTCAGCAAAGAAGCGGATGATAGGCGTGCGCTTATCGGGATCGGGCGTCAGAATACGCGACGATTCCTGTTTCCAGTTTTCCGGGTTGTTCATCGGCATGATGTAATACAGGCACGACCACGGCTTAACGTTGATACCGCGTTGCAGCAGCTTGCGGATACCAACCACCACACGGATTTTCCGTTCGCCAGCCAGCTTTTTGATGCGGTCGCGATCATCTTTGTTTTTCTTGCCACCGCCACCAACAAAGGCAGCAGCCACTTCGTATCCGACAGCCGAGTTAACCCGTTTGACGATTTCGAAAATGTGGTCCTTGAAATGGCAAGGAACAACGATGGAATGCCCGGCCTCAAGGTCTTTCAAAATCCACGAAATGATCAGGGTGTTTCGTGGCTTGTTGTTGGCTAGGTTTTTACCCAGTTTCACAAAGCCCGGTTTGCCCTTGAACACGCCTTTGGATTTCATGCCGGTATCAACTGCCAGCATCTTGGCCACCAGCTGCGCCCGTTTGATTTCGGACTTCGGCGGCCCCATAACCAACGCCGTGATTTTGTGCTTGCCGTCTTTGCGGGTCCATGTACCGGTGCAGCCGAAGCGATAGCGCATCTTCAGGCTGTTCATGACCGTTGCAAATTCCGGGGCGCCAGTCGATTGCACTTCGTCCACAATGACGGTGCCGAAAACCTTGTTACAGGCCTTCATCAACTTACGGCCTTTCTCGCTCAAGAAACTCTGATAGGTGATGATACCAATCTGAATATCCTTGAGGTCTTCTTTGGTTTTGATGAACCCATAAAGTTTCTTGCCGGTGCGTTCTTGCAGCTGGGGCAAATTCGTGGATTCTTCAATGTCGCCAATGAACTGGTTTAGGAAGTCGTACTGGTCGGCCATAAGCAGCACCTTGTAACCCAGTTCGATTGCCAATTTCAGCGCGGTTAACGACTTACCCGAACGCGGCGGAAGCACGAAAAGGCCAAACTTGGCCTCTTTCATTCGCTTAACTGTTTTCAGCTGGTAACTGAACCAGTCGCGATCCTCACCGAGGTCGATTTTAACTTTGTAATCAAACGGAACTTTAGTGCGCTTGTCGATGATTTTGTAATCACCTAGATCAATGCGCATCTTTTCTTCGAAATTGTCTCGGTCGCCCAAAGGCAGGCCGATGTACTCCGTATTCCCAATGACGCGTGCTTTGGCCAGCCGATACGAACCGTTGAAGTTCTCGCAGCCTTTGCAGGCCTGCACCGGGCGTTCTGGTCTTAGTTCACACGACCGGCAACCTTGATCGGAAAAGAAGTCGTGAAAATACTCTTTCTTGACTCGCTTTTCCGACAGGTCGATCCGGGGAATGTACATCTTGTCCGATACGATGATTTTGCCCATGGTTTAACCGGAGCTTCCTTGTTCGTGCATTTACTACCTCGGATAAAGATGGCGATATTCTTCGGTCAAACAGAATTCACTGCTCAGTTGCAGGGAGGCTGGGATCTTGCTTTGGTCAACGAACTTCACAAATTCGATAACGTCTTTCGAGGTCCAACCACGCGGGTACACATTCACTGCGCCCCATGGTTTGTTTACAGATTCGTAGGTGCGCACGATGTGCATGCCCAGCTGTTCTGCGTTCTCGAATTCGCACACGACAATCGGGCGGTGGCCCATCTTCCACAGAATATCGAATGCGTAATCATTTTCTGCGAAAAGGTGGATATGATCACCCCAAGCAAACAGGCCTTTGGAATCGTATGAATACCACGACGCCTTGTCGCTTTTGATAGCGATCAGTTGCGGTGTGTAGCCACGCGGGTCCAGTGTTTGGTTGCCATCAGGAATTGCGTCGGGATCAAGTTTCACAAGTTTCATTCGCAGCCCACCAATTTACGTTGATATTCGTCCAGTTCGAAAACCACCGGCAGCCCATGTTCCAGCAAATCGAAAACCACACGACGCAACAGCGAAATGTCTTGAGTCAAAACGGCAACCACCACCGGTTCGTCATGTTCATTCGTGTACGCCGCAATCTCTTCGCGAAATTCCCGAACCATATCCTGTTCGGTAGCGGCCCCAACAGCTTCAGGCGAAACGAAAATCACCTTGGCACATTGAGGCACGCGGGTATCCCCGAACTGTGCCAGAGCGTCGTCTGGAAACACGGTTTCGGGTGCGTACACGAATGCAGTTTTCATAACAATACCTGTTCTGGTCGGGAGAGGACTTTGATAACCTCGACAAGGTTTTTAAACATAAAGCCTGCCTTGTCAATGTCTTCGATTACGATTTGTGCAGCCTTTTCCAGCCCTTTAACTTCATCGAAATAATCGTAGAAGGGGCGCATGATCGACTCCACAAATGCTTTACGTTCGCCCTGTGCACCAACCGACTTTAGGTAGCTGGCATATTCGGCACACAGGTAATCGCGCAGCTTGGACAGCGTGCGCTCCATAGCGTGGGAAATTTTCGTGCACTCGCCAAGGATTTCAGCGCAGCGGCTGCGCGTTGCTTGGTCTTGCAAAAGTGCTTCACAAACTTTTTCTGGAAATGCGCGCGAGCGTTTGCGCTTCAATTCGCGGGTTATGCGTGTCGTGTGAAGGCGTTGCAATTCCGAATGGTACGACTCAAAGTCGATGTTGTACGCCGGGTTGCCCCGGAAGTTTTCAAGGAATTGCTGGAAACGTTTGTTCTTTTTGATCGTAGAACGAATCGCCTTCTGTTGCTCACGACTACTCATAGGCCGTTCCGCTCACTTGGGTGCCGAAGTGCCCGGCCATGATCAACGTGAATTCCGCAACTTGCACCACGAAATCCTGTTGCAGGTCGGTGGTGTTTTCGTAGTCAGGTTCTGCCCACGGGAAAATCCGCCAGTTGTCCCTGTACCAGCCGCTAACATCGAACGCTTCTTTTTCAGTGGCGTTTTGCTGCCGGTTGTTGTGCAGTTCGATCTTGTCGGATAGGTCGGTAATCGACTCGACAAAACGTACCTGATCCACGTGGTGCTGCTGATCCCATACCGGGTACGGCAGGCCGCACACCTTGGCAAACGTGGCGATCATTGCACAGAGCAATTCCGCCATTTCAGCCTCTTCAAAATATCGCATTTTATCCTCGGACAATTGTCATTTGTTGGCACAGCTTGTGGACGTACTCAACGAAGCGCTGCGCGTCGTGGTCCAGATCGTTCCAACGGTTGGTGAATGGGAACAGCGCCCAATGCGTTTCGAACCACATTTCGTGAGGCATGTAATAACCATCAGCAGTGCGCTTCAGGTCTTTAACTGCCGCCAGATACAAACGCATTTTCTCTTTGGGGAAATTCCGCAGATCAATAGGCTGATATCCGCTAGGGTCGTTGTGTTCCATCATGACGCGGGCGGCCACCACGTTGTGGCGCAGCAGAATTGCAATTCTTTCGTCGTTGAGATTGAGCATCACACGGCCTCGGTTACAAGGTAGGGAGATTCGGCGTTGCCGCTGATGGCCAACACAGAACCGGTGCTACTCTTGAATATTAACAGTTTTTGTTTGTATGACGTGATCGGGTGCTGCACGTAATCATACAATTCCTTTTTATTGCAGGCGACGATCATTTTGTGCGGCTCTAGCTCAACCTTGGATTCATCCGAGATAACGAACAGGTGGCCATAGATCGAACGCCGGGCATTGACGAAGTTGTACATTTTGCAGAAGCGGTTGAGCGGATACGGATTTTCATAATCAATCAGCATCGGTGTATCAACCAGCTTACGGAAAAACAGCCCGACATGGTGGCCGTCGTGGGCCTTGCCGAAATCCTCGAAGGTATCAACCTGCCGCACGGTATGAGTGAACGTGTCGGCCAGACTGAAAATCGGGCTGATATTACTTAGCTTCATCATAGGTGCCGACCAGCGTCAGGGTGCCGCCATCGATTTTGGTTACGAGGCGATAGGCGCTCATGGCACCCGGCACCTTGTAGAAATTCATGTCGATTTCCACACCAGAGATTTTGTTGAAAAGGTCCATAAAGATTCGCGGGTCAACCCGGATATCCAACGGTTTACCTTCCACCTTGGCTTTGAATTCGTCGGAGACTTTACCGCCACCGCCCTGCACACTCATGCGCGCCTTACCCTTTTCGAGGGCCAGCGCCATTTTGGTATCGCCATCGGACAGAACCGACATATTCGAAACGACGCCCACGGCCTTCGTATCGAACAGCATGGAACTCAGCGGCTTTTGATCGTCCAGCATTTTGTTGTACTGCACAGCCTGCCCAACTTCACCGTAGATCAGCTGGCCAACCGGGATCGACACAACGAATTGTGCACCAGTCGCACGGAAACGGCCACCATCCACCGAGAAACTGATTTTGTCAGATTCGATGAATTTTTCGATTACGCTGAAGGCCTTGGCGGGCAGCGAAGTTTTCAGCGGCACCGCGCCTTTCACCTTGGTTTTGAACAGGGCGACGTGGTGTTCATCGTGGCAATAAACACGCATCAGTTTGTCGCCAATTTCAAAGATGATTGGCAATTCGGTTGAGCCGTAGAAGTCGGTAAGGCGTACACGCTTCACCGCTTCGCGCAGGGCGTGCACCACGTCTTTTGGCATAGGCTCGGTTTTGGTTCCGACCAGCTGGTGCTCCAGCATCTGGATATCATCGCCGTCGAATTCACCGACCGGCAATTGCGCTTTGAACTGGCCTTTTTGTTCCTTGAATGCGATGTTGCCGCCACCGGTTTTGAACTGGCAAGGGCCACGCGCTTTCAGCAGGCCAATCATCTTGACAGCATCGATTTTCACGGTGCCGCTTTTGTCGCAATTGTCGCTCACCTTGGCACAGGCCAGCGCATCGGTAGAACTGCCGATCAAGTAAACACCTTTGCCCTTTTGGCAGGCAATGATGAATTTGGCGTCGTCGGCTTTGATGTAGGTTGTAACGTTAATGATTTTGGAAAGCGTGGCCGCAACATCGCGACCAATCGCCGTGAATTCCAGTTCGTTACCTTCGATAAGTTTCATTGCAGCTTGTACCCAAAAATGTCAGCGAATTCGTATGGAACCAACGTGATGGTCATGAACGTTTCTTCGTTGTCTTCGTCGGCGGGTTGCACACTGGCCATCCACGCCCACACCAGACCATAGCGAGGTAAAACCTGCGACTCTAGCGAATCCAGAAACGGCTCAATTGATTCCTTTGTCGGGTAGATTTCAAACGTGGAATCTGGCGAGTTTAATTCCAGCATCAGTTGCCCGGCAAATTGCTTGAAGAGCGCCAAGCGCGGATCATCCACGCTGGCACCCTCAACCTCAAGGCAGAACGATTTGATGCGGGTAGTCTCTAGGCAGCTTCCTTCTGATTTTTCCAGAATTTCTTCTGCTTCAATACCCATTCCGGGGCATCCTCTTTCATGCGGCCCATGATCCGCCTGTACACCTCTTTAGGCTTGATATCGTGACCGAGAACGTCACGCTGCCCCTCAAGGGTTGTCATTAGCAGTTCATCGAGTGCGCATTTGTCTTTTGTTTTGAAGTCGCCGGTCAACGCGTAGTTCCAGCCTTCACACTTATCCAGCGAGTAACCGAATTCGAAGTCGATTTCCAGCTGAATGTCGAAGTTGAAACCGTGACGTGCAATCATTTCTTTTTCCACGTCGTGCGTTAGGCCCTGTTCGATCATCCCAACCGCCAACCAGAAATCCTCATAAGCGCAGGAGAATTCGAGGGAGTCGTGCACCGAGTTAGCCTGAATGAAATCAGGATAATGACCGGTCTTTTGGTAGTGTTCGAAACGGCGGCGCTCAATGCACCGGGCGCCCGTCATCATGAAGTCAGAACCCATGCCCTGTACTGGACTGTTTACAGATTGCCGCTCAGAGCGCGACGTGATGTTGCCAGCGTCTTCGTGGCTGCTAGGGGTCAGCAGGCCCCACAGGTTACGGCGACGGCCCACAGGCGATTCGACAAACAGGTGCTTGCGTGCGTGGTCCTTGGCCTTGTCGAACCACTTGGCGCCCACAGGGAAGCGTTTAAAGAACTGTTCTGTCAGTTCCTCAACCATTTCAACCGTAGCGTTAATCGACTTGGCTGTACCCTTCGCACCCTGCTGGTAAATCAGACCGAAAATAACCTGCTTAACCGATTGACGCATCACCTTGTCAACGGCTTCGATTGGCTTACGGAAGAAGTACGCGGCGTTAATCTTGTGAACGTCACCCTTGAAGTCAATTTCCTTCGCGAGTTCCAGCGTTGGTTTACGCTTGAATTTCTCACGAAGTTTCAGACCTACACGGAACGCATCAGCCACGCCCTTGTCGCCGGAAATGAGGGACCAGCATCGCACTTCGTGCGCCGAGTAGTCCACCTTAATGATTATTCGACCTTCAGGGCTAACGAAGAGTCGTTTAATCAGTTTACCCATTTCAGATCGTGACGGAATTGTCTGCAACGTTGGGTCACGTGCCGAGGTACGACCAGTAACCACATCCAGATAACCGAAGCGTGGCCGCATGCAGCGGTCGTATCGGAAATCTTCGTCTTCGCCCCATTTTTTAATGAAGCTTTTGACATAGGCGTTGTAGAGTTTTTCGATCTTCGTTAGCTCGGTGAAGAGCTTGATTTCCGGCACGTCTTCGTAACGCTTCTGGAAATCTTTGTCGATCTTGCCCAAGCCCTTTTTGTTCTGCGACAAGGGCTTGAGTTTGAGGACTTCAAAGAACAGCAGTTGCTTATGCTCTTCCTTGTTGATTTTGAACAGCTTGGTTTGCGTTCGTCCGAATAGGCCCATGGACGGCACACCCGAGCGTTTGGCCAGAAGCTTGTTAGCTTTCTGCACCCCCTCGGATTCGTACAACGCTTTGAGGACTCGGTTTTTCTCACGAACAATATGTGAGTCTTTCGATTTGAGTTTGAACAGCCAGTCGATATCGACATACGAGCCGTTGAACTCAAGGTTAGACAGCGTGTGAATCTGATCCGACAGCTGTTCCGAAACAACGGATTCGTATTTCTTGTATCCGATTGTCTTGGCTTGTTTCAGCTGAAGTTTCTGAATGTGCAGCAGCAGGATTACGTCAAGGGCCATGTACGTGAGCACTGGGCCGTCGAGGTCCATGTCCGCAATGAATGCCCGCTGTTCCTTACCGAAGTCGGATTCGTAATAGGCGCGACAGCCATACTGCATGGTGATATTGAGCAACGAATAATAGTTTCGGCCACTCACACCTTGGATCGATTTGTGGTTTTCATCCTTGGCGAATTCCGCCGAAATGATGCACCACAATTTGCATTTGAAGAAGCGCACCCCAAGGTCACGCCGGGCAGCGATCAGGTCGAACGCGGCGTTGGCGTAGAGGTTATATTTATTCTTCGATTTGTGTTCGAAGTATTCGCGCAGCTTCGTCTTGATGTACGCAATTTCCTTGGGGAGAAACGGCGTGTCTTTGTGCAGGAATGGCAGGATGTACGCTTTGCCTGTGTCGGTCGCGAACTGCCATGTTACCGTGTAGTTCTTTCGTCGCTTCAGATTTCGCGACTCGGTATCGATTGCCACCACCTCGGCGTTGGTAATGGCCTTGAGCATCTTGTCGAATTTCTTGATTGTATCGACCATTTCGATCTTGTAATCAAGCTTCGGAACTTTGTACATCAACTTGCCATCGTTGAGCGCGGTGGTCAGGTTGCGCGCAACGTACCCTGCTGCCGCCATCGTATCATCCGAGGTTTGCAGCTTGCGCAAACTCAAGGTCGAGACGTGGTTGAATTTGTGCGTGTTGCCCTTGTAAGTTGATTTGGCTTTGATCGGCACACCGTAAAAGTGTTGCCACAAAACACCGCGTTCGTTTTTGTGCTGCGAAATGAAATCGCCGCTCAGGGCCATGGTCGGATCGGGACCAAAGGTCACTACCGTGTCAGGCTTGTACGTGGTGATCACGTATTCAAGGCGTTTCTTAAATTCCTGTTTCGCCAGTTCGATAAACGCAGGTGCGCCACCTTGCGTTTTGAAACTGTGATAACTCATGCACAGCCAGTTGTAATCGTCCAGCTTATTCGGGGCTTTGTAATACTCTTCTGCGGCCCACATGAGGTTTTGCAAAAGGTCGCCGGTCGCCCCGTCGAGGATACGGTTTTTCCGCATCGCCTCGCCCGGCATGTAGTCAAAGACAAACAGAATTTTCCCGCGAGCCTTTTTGGTCACGTGCTTAGCCAGTTCAACCTGATCGAAACCAGTAATGTCGTACTGCTTCAGCCCCTTGCCATACTTGTAGTCGCTGGGAAATTCTACATACTCATACTTCATAAGTTGTAGCCCGCCATAGGTGTGATAACCTACCTGTTATTTACAGTTTTTCTAGGCATGAAAAAGCCCCCAAATCCTAATGGAAATGGGGGCCAGTTCAAAACAACTTCACCATGCGGAGGATATCGGACAGCCTTGCGTCGTACTGTTCGGGCGTTGGGTAGCAGCACCAGCGACGGCTCATGGTGCGTAGCGTGTCGGTGGCCAGCAGCTTGTCGCCAAGCTGGGTGTATACTTCCCAATTGATCGGCAGTTCGTAAATCGACGTGTCACCACCACGGAGCACCACAACCGGTTTATGGTGTGGCGCCGCGTCGATGAATCCGATAAAACGAGGACTGTCTTTCCACAACAGCAAGCCGCCTTCAGTGTCGGGAATTTCCACGGTTGTTACACCGTCTTCCAGACCGTTAATGCGCGGCCCCCAATACTCCCCGGAACCGAGGCCAAAGAAACCGAAAAGATCAGACGTTTCGTGCCCGGCGATCAGCTGCGGAAAGTTGGTGGTCAGAATCCGATAGTGCGTGTCGTTGCCTTTGAGATAAGCGTAATGAAACGCCACATCATCCTTGTGCATCGTCATCGGAATAATCCTCTTCGTCTTCCAGTTCCTCTTCCAGTTCTGGCTCTTCAACCACTGGCGGCGGAGTGACCGGAGTTTGACGCGTGCGTTTCTGAATCAAGGCAGCTGCTTGTTCGGCAGACATGTCGCGATGATTCAGCAATTTTTTCTCCCAATACAAACCTTTTGGCAGACGGTCAGTCACCGCGAATGGCAGGCCGTTGGAAGGGATGCCCGGCACATAGTTGTCTGCGCATTCGAAAGCCACTTTAGCCTTCATACTGGCAGCACTCCAAATGCCATCAATCGCGCCGTTGTAGTAGCCGAGGAAGGCCAGCACAACTTGCTGCGACATGAGTTCCATTTTTCCAGTTTGCATAAATCCTCCAAAGCTAATTGGGGCCTTCCATGGCCCCGTGGACATTAGCGGGTTTTATATTTGAAGTTGATATCGGCCAGTTCTTTCAGCGCCATATCTTTGTTGTTGACGGTCACGCTGCGAGCGACTTCCGCGATTTTCTGTTTCAAATCGGTTTTGTTCTTACCGAAGTAGAGCCATTCGCCGTCAACCTTCTGCCATTTCACGCCAGCATTAGGAATCGGCTTACCGATTTGTTTGAGGATACCGGGGTTGGTGCGGATATCCACGCAGAGACGCACGTGCTCTTCAGTGAAGATTGGGAACACGCGCAGCGCACGGCGGTTGCTGTTCATGCGCTTGTTGACCATGAAGAAAGCAGGCAGTTCGGAAACCGGCGCCAACTCCAAGTTGTACCACAGTTTGTGGGTATTTTTCATGCCCACTTCGAACGCATCGTTGATTTGTTCGAAGATACGGTTGGTGGCCGCCGACAACTCGAAGTTGTCATAGATCCAATCGTAAATAACGTGGAACTTTTTCTTGTTGTTAACGTCGATGTACGCGTAGGCCGGAACGTGTTGGAACCCAACGCCTTTCAGGTCCAATTCACCCTCGTCGAATTGCGCTTCGAGGGTTGCGAAACCGTGATAGTACATCGGGTACAGAGAAACGGAGGATTCTTCGATTTCTTCAGGGAAATCTTCGTCTTCCTCGACCGGCGCAGGCACCGCTGCTGGTTTTGGTTGGACCTTCGGTTTGACTTTGCCACCGACGACCTTGACCGTACCACCAGTGTTGTAAATGCCTTCGTTGATCGGCTTCCCTTTTTTCTCGTTCTCTTCGCGCTTGTCGCCGTCTTCCTTTTCTTTCTTGATAACGCGGAGACGTTCGGTTTCCTGTTTCTTGCGAATGCGCTCTTCACGCTCTTCGATTTCGCGTTGCTTCTGTTCCTGTTTTTCCAACCGTTTGGCCCGTGCAGCATCGCGGGTTTCTTCGGTGGCAGTCGAAGCGGTGTTAACGTCGAAGAAACGCTCTTCCTGATCCGGCGTGATATTGCGCTGGGCAATGTAGGCCATGTTCAGTTGAACGGTTACGCGGCTAGGCATGCCAGCAGGCGGATTTTTGAGGTTAACGGTCAGGCTCGACAGCTTGCCGCCACGCGTGTTGAAACCAACGATTTTGCCGGTGCCCCATTCGGTAACAACCGGTTTCAGTCGCAGTTTATCGCGGAAGTTGTTGAAGACTTCCGGGTCGCGCACCATTACCTCGACGTTTTGCAGGCCCCAATTGTTTGGATCGGGAATTGGTTGGTTAGCAACGAATGGCACAACATCCATACGCGCCGCGCCTTCCATCGGGGCAGCCTTTTCGATAGGCAACATTTCGATTTTGTTTTTCGCTCGCATTTCTGCGAACTCTTTGGATTCAACGCGGTTCAAACGACGATACGCGTCTTCCATTTGGCTGAATGGTTTGTCGTCCAGACCAGCGGCGTTCGCCAGCATGTCAATGGACAGGGCGAGGCGCGCATCTTCTTTCTCGGTCGGAACGCGAACCGATGCCAGCAATTCCGCATAGAGCGGGTTCGAGGCTTCGGTGATTCGAGCAATGCCGAAAGTCTTGGAAATAACGCGAGCAAGTTTTGCAACTTCCATCGTGTTATCGGCCAGTACCCAATCCAGATAAACCACATCACGGGTCAGGGTGCCGGTGCCTGCGGCTGCTGCCATTGCGCCTTTTGCATCAGGGCGCCATACACGCGCAGAGGTTTGCGCCAGCGCACCCGGACCCCATGGGGCCTCGGCACGGATCATGCGGCTAGCCAATTGCAGGTTGTGGCCTTCGGACATGCCTTGTTCGTTCGCGATCAAAATCTGAATTCGATCATCAGTTTTGAAATCGTTGAACGCTTTTACGCGATCCGGTTCGTCACCGGTGAATTTAACGGCCATTGCGCGATAGTTCGGCGGCAAGGCGTCGTAAACGGCGCGAGCACTGGCGTTGTATCGGGTGATGATAATCAGCTTACCTTTCGGCTCAGGCTTCCAATAATCCGGGGCCTCCAGCGGGGTTTTGCTCATTACATCATCCGGCAGAGAAACGCGAGTTTCGCCCGGATTGTATTTCTTCGCTACGAACAATTGACCGTCGAAATCTACGAGGTCCAGTTCGATGTAGCGATTGCCACGTTTCCACTTCGGCGGGTTGAAATGCTTGGCAGCCAAGTTTGCAATGTATTTCGCTTTACGCGAAACAAAACCTTCGGCCATGTCGCCAAATACTTCTTCAAACGCGTCGTCTTCCTGCGGGCAGATAATCAGACGTTCGAAACGGGCGAGGTGACGTTCCCACATTTTCTGCGAGATTGCTTCACCGGCAAAGTCCGAGTCGTTGTCTACGACGTTGTTGCCGCCGCCGCTGCCGTTATCGTCGTCTTCGTCATCGTCGTTGCTGTTGTTATCCTTCGCCGCTGCTTTTTCAGCTTTTGCCTTTTGGGCCAGCAGTGGTTTCAGTTCCTGCAACGTTTTGTCGAGGACCAGACGATACAGCTGTTCGTGCAGTTTTTGCTGCTCGATTTCAGCCGCGCTGGTGCCATCCGCGCCGTTGAAGTCTACCATTGGAACCGGGTGGAAACTTTCGATTGCAGACGGGAGCATATACGCCCAGTCTTTTTTCTCTTTGACGATGAACGAAATGTAGTGACCCAGTTTATCTACCGCACGCTTGCCGTTGAGCGGTTGATAAGTCTGTACAAAACGATCACCAATTTTTACCGCTGCTGCCTCTTCGTTCGGCTTGATGTTGGCAATGTCACCAGCGCGGAAAACGTGCGGTGCTTTGAGGGCGATTTGCGCCTCAATGTCTTTTGCCCGGTCAGGCATCACAGTACCGGTCAGCAGACGCAGCCATTTCACGGTGGTGGAAGAGGTCAGGATTTTGGTTGCACGGTGACGCGCCGATTTGAACGACTTCAGGTTGTGCGATTCGTCAATTGCCACGTAGTTGGAACCGAGGCGACGGAGGAATTCGAGGTTTTGCGAGAAGTTAACCTGTGCCGAGCCAATGCAGACGCGGGTGTTACGACCTTGGATGAAGGTCATCGAACTGATGAAAATGGTGTTTGGCGGCGCATTTTTTGCCAGATCGGCCAGCGCTTTTTCACCCATGCCCGGAGTTTTCGACCAACGCGCCATCACGTCGGAACTGATCGGAAACGCGTTCCAGTTCGAACCGAGGAAATAACGAATTTCCTCACACCACGTATTGATCAGACCGTTAGGGCAGATCACCAACGGACGCACAATGGTGCCCGTTTCTTTCATGTCTTTCATCAGACATGCAATGTCGATCGTACCTTGCGAAGTTTTACCACCGCCCGGCGCCAGCGCCAGAATTGCGAAGGTTGGCGGGTTTTTCTTACGCAGCGAACTTTGCACGTTTTCTTGGTGCGGGAAAATTGCACGTGCTTCATCTACCAGACCGGGAACCTTGATATCGTCCGAGTTGAACGACGGGTCCGGCTGGATCGATTCGATTTGTTCCTGCGCCTCGGCAAAGATTGTTTCCGAATTTGGCGCGTATTTCCCAAGCATCACAGCGAACGGCAGAACGTCTTTGTACAGCACGGCGTTTGGCTGCGCCGTGACGGTCATGGTTACGCGCTTATCCGGGTACTGATCGTTTGCGCCCATATCGACCGTGCTGCTGCCCTTGCGAGCGTTGGCGAAGTGGCCAATATCTACCGCGTTGATTGCATCCAGAATTTGCTTGAAAACTTGGCCGCCGAAATACTTGTAGCAGCGGACGAATTCAGCAGTGGTCGAAACCGAACTGTTGAAATAGTTTTCGTTGTTTTCCAGTTCCAGACTCACGTCGGCGGCACGTGGGTTTTTGTCACCAGATTTCAGACTATCGAAAACTTCATTCCACAGGTGCGTGCCCTGTGCGCCCGAAGCCATGTCCAGCGTGACTTCCAGCAGGTTGAGAATGATGCCTTTGATGTTGCCTTTGAACCGTGGGTAAATTTCACCCTTCGTGTTCATGTGCTTCTGGTAATCCATCGAGAAATCGAAACCTTGTTCGGTCGGCAATTCCTCATAGTTCAGGGCGCGCAGTGCGCTCTTCAGCAGATCATCCAGTTTCGGCGCTTTGTTATCGGCGTAAGCAAGGCGCATGTACAGGTTGATAATGTTGTCAACCACTGCGGTTTTTGCAAACTTTGCCGAATCAGCAGCCGCACCGTAAACCTCTTCCGCTTCCTTGTAGGCGTAGGCGGTGTGTTCGTGGTGGTTCAGCGTGTACATGGCCTGCGCAAAGGTGCGCTTGACCGGCTGTTCACCGTCTTTTGCCATGTTGAAACCGAGCCAATCGGCAATCGCCAAAGAATCAGGCGTAACCGAGCCAATCGAAACGCTGGTGTTGGTCAGGCCGGGCGTGGAAGTGGCCTGAATGTTTACACCAAAGTCCCAATCAAAGCCGAGAGAACAGCCGTCAAATTCGGCAAGTTTTGCCATCATTTGATTGAGGCGTTCGATATCCGATTCATCGATCCACGGCCATTGTTCCGGGCTGGAATCCATCTGGAATGCAGCGAGCGGAATTTCGAGACGACCGAGCATTTCCAGCAGGTCTTCAGATGCTTTCTCGAAATCTTCGGCCAGCGTGGTATCTTTCAGCACATCCACCGATGGACGAACGCCCATGGTGCCGTTAGGCAGGATGTACATGTTTTCCGCGTTGCCTTTGGTTTTTTCTACAACAAAACCGTTTTGTTCACGCAGCGCAGGGATCTTTTTCAGCGTCGATGCCGAGGTGGCATAACGCGGGATGTGATCCATGTTGATCGCTTTGGTGTTGGTGATCGTGTACGCCTTGCCGGTGCCGGTTACTTTCGCACGCAGAACCTGTGCAATGTACAGCGAGAACCAGCTGTTTGCGCGGGTCATGCTTGGGCGTTCGGCTTCCGGGGTTTGCGTCACGAAGTGGGCAACGTCGGATTCCAGAGTGAAACGCAGCGAGGTACGCAGCGTGAGGTTCAGCAATTCCGCTTCTGGCGTGGTGCGCGGATTTTCACCGTTGAGCATTTCGTTGACGCGCTGATTCATTGCGTCACGGCTGTGCACTTCGCGCAGGTTGGTGGTATTGCCCCAACGTTGCGAACTCGCATTGTAGCGCTCGGCTTCAATGTTGTTTTGACGTGCAGTTTTTACAATGTCCTTAACGCGCTTCGAAGGTTGTTTGATAACCTCGACTTGCAGGAATTGTTCTGCGAACGGGTTTGTTACCACGATATCGGTAACGATTTCGCCAGCGGTCGGCAGTTTGATGCCGGTGTGTTTCACCCAAATGGCTTCGATATCGCTGAACTTGGTGGTCAGCGGAATGCCACGGTGAATCATGCGGTCGGAAACGGCGAGGGTGCCAAACAGCATCATGTGAATTTCACGTGCTGCTGCCAGAATTTTCTCACCGATTGGCGATTGCCACTGACCACGGCGGCGCTCGGCAGTAATCGGGTTTTGGTTGTCGTGTGGCAATTTCGACGCAGTGTCGATTTTGCTATCTTCCACACCGAAATAAGGGGCTGGCAAGCCTTCCTCTTCCGGGTCCGCACCGGCACCCATCAGAACGAAATCGAGGCCCTCATTGTAGCGTTTGGAACGATACACGTTGTGGAACGCGGAAGAGGTACGACGGCTGGCGCGCAGGAACGAAACCACGTCGGCTTCGGTCGAACCGCTGGAACGCTTGGACTGGAACAGATCCACATGGATTTTGGAAATCTCATGGGCCACTTGTTCCTGATCGAAATACGACAGGTAGTTGGCTTTCGCCATAACCAGACGCATGAAACGGAAAAACATGTTGATGTTTGCCGTTACGTCCGACAGCGATTCCAGAATAGGAACGAGGAAGTTACGTTCTTTTTTCGGGAAGAAAAACGACTCGAATTCTGCGGTGCGCGCAGGTTCGAGCGTGACGGTGCGAATAGATTTTACGAAGTCGGAACTATCGTCACCCTCTTCGTCGTCTGCATCCCCATCATCGTCGTCGCCATTGTCGCGGGCAAATGCGCTCATGGATTCCATGGCAGCAGTTACGTCGCGGTGTTGGCGGTGCAGGCGCATTTGGCGCGCCAATTCGGATTCGTTAAAGTCTGCGCGATTCATTCGACGGCCTCGGAAATTACGCCTTCAGTTTGAACGAGGTAGGTCCACACATTCGACGGCTGTTGTTTGAGTTCGTTCGCCAGTTTGACCAGTGCGCGAGCGATGCAGAATCGCACGTGCGGATCTTTTTCGTCGGACATGAGGTCCAACGTGTAATAGGCGTAAAGGTTGTTGTATTCCTGCTTGCGGAAAACTTCGAGGAAATCGGCGGTGGCCTGTTCCATGTCGAAGGTTGGCGGCGGCAGATCATCCAGATAATTGGCGTAGGAATTATCGGCCAAATCTTGAATGTCGTTGCGCAGAACTTCTGCCAGATCCAAAATCACTTGCAGTTTCTTTTCGGGGGCTGCGTCACCCTTTTTGATGATTGCCAGAATGGATTCAACACCATCCAGCGCGGTTACGATGCTCATCGCAAATCCTCAAGTGTAGCCCGGCGCCAGATGGCAGCGAGTTCTTTTTCTGTGTTCAGGTAGTAAGGCATTTCAATCGTGACGTAAACCTCATAGGCCAGCGCCAGATAGTCGCCTTTCAACCGACCGATACTAACCCGGAATTGTGGGTTAAAAATCATCGGCACCCAATCCCATCGTTTCAGCTGGGAAAAGTTGGCGGGCCTTCGATCTTTCTTGACCTGCACAACTTTGCCGTCTTTGACGGTGCGCACCGTGGAAAGCTTCAATGCATCAGGAAATTCCTTGAGCACTTTTACGCTAACCATTCGATTGATCAGGTAATCCAGATCAAAGCGTTGCGGTTTCATTTTCACTTGACCTGTAATGGTGAAACCACTAACGATATTGGTCAAATGATCTACATTCAGTTCGATATCGAAGCTATGCCGTTGCGGCACCAAATGGGTCAGCAAAAACTTTTGCGTGAGGGCTTTGTTTAGGTCGGCATACAGTTTATTTACAGTAAACCAATCACCCACTTTCTTCAGCGTTTTGAGTTTGGTCCCGGCCTGCTGTAGGAGAACCCGGAAACACTCAGCGAGCATTTTGGGATCTTTTCCTTTCGTGTCAGGCAGTTCCAAAAACGCTTCCCACGAACCCGCATAAGCCGGATCAACGTCGGATGGCATTTTTAGATTCGGCATCTTTTTTCTTCTTCGAAAGGATCAATTGTTTCGAGTGACGGCTGCTATGCTGCGCCGCGTGGCAATCTGCACACAACGTTCGCAAATTCTGCATTACCGTTTGCCCGCCCATTGCTACAGAACGAATGTGATCTACCTGTAGGTATTCGGTGCTTGGACATTTCGTGCATTTGTACCCGTCGCGTTGCAGCACCTTTGCACGAACAGCCATCCATTCGGTGCGATTGCCATAAGCTTGCTCTTTCGTGCGTCGGACCTTGGCCACCACTTTCGCCTTACCCGGCCCGCAAATAACGCTTTTGACTTTCTTGGGCGCAACGCGTGTGGGCCTCATAGCAATACCTTCCTCATTCGTTCCAACGCCTTGGGATATTCTTCAGTCACGGTTTCCGCAACTTCGCTCAAGGTGTTTTTCATTTTCTTCTGAAGTTCGGCGCTGATATCTTCGTCTTTCACGAACTTGGAAATGGCGCCCATCATATGGAAATAGGTATCGGTGAAACCTTGCGCCACAATCTGTTGATACGGTCGCAGCACCACCATTTCCAACTCGGTAATCTGTGCAGAAATATCGCGGGTTGCACGCAGGTCTGCGATTACCTCACGAATCTGCGAATAGATGGTGTTGAGCGCATAAACGTCTTTGTTGTAAATGCGGTCTTCCATCTGCTCTTCGAGACGGCCAGCGGTACGCACCAGCTGCTCGAAAATACGCCGGGTTTCCGCGTCGAATTCGTCAACGGGTTGCGGCAGGTGCACATACTCTTCGATGGCACCCATTAATTCCTGTTTGCCCTTCGCCTTTTTCTTCAGTGCGACAGGCCCAGCGACCACCATTTCCTTACCGGCAGGAATGTACTCACCTTCGACACTCTTTTTCTTCTTTTTCTTGGCTGTATCTTGACCAGCCTTGAATTTGTTGTCTACGGGTGTGAGGTCTTCTTTTTCTTTCGGTTTGAGCTTTTTCTTTTTCTTGACTGCTGGACCACGCGATTCATCGAGGTCTTTATTCCGTGGCTTGCCCCGGCTATCAATCGAGATTCCATCATCTTCGTCGCCACCGCGAACGGTGCGAACTTTTACCTTTGCCATAAATCCCCCTAAACCGACAAAAGGGGGCGCATGGCCCCCTTCTGAATTTACTGCTATTTCTTAGAAGAAGACGTGGCTGCGAACGCGAGTCATGAATTCATCGAAGTATGCCGGGCGGCGTGCGTAAACGCGGCTGTAGAACGACGCGAAACGGTCGGTATCAGCAGCCGAGGCAACGGCTACGGAATCCTTGGCTTCCTCTTCGTCCAGATCGACGGCGCCAGCGGTGACAACGATCATTTCGCGGTGAATGGTTTCGGTTTGGCCATTCGGGCGAACAACGAAAATTTCCGGGGTTGGCGAACCGTCTTCGTGATCGATGGATGCGCAGGCGAATGCCATTTGCAGATCAGCCGATTGCTGGGAGACGTAAACGATCAGGTCGCCACCTTCCACCATTGCGCGATCTTGCGAGGATTGCAGGTGCAGGTTTTTGTTGTTGAAATCGTTGTGGTCGTGGGTAGCGCAGGCCAGCAGCTGTTTCATCACCAGCGAGTCGTCGGCGCAAACCGATTTGACCATTACTTCACCGGTTGCAGTTTTGCGCAGGGTCCAGAGATTTTCGCTCTGATCCATGTACATGTTGGCCGCAACGGCTTGGTAGTTTTCACGGTTTTGATCGGTCACGACAACGCGTTCGGAAACGACGCCCACGATACCTTCGAAGTGGTGCAGGGTCGGTTCAGCGGCCAGCGAAACAAAGGAACCGTGAATCGGGGTGATCCCTTTGAATTGTTGGCGAATGCCGTTGAAAACCTGTTCTTTGGTGGCGCCAGCGGAAGCAACGGCAACGATCCGCATGAAACGGTCGTCAATTTCGAATGCATCGCGGATTTGAACGTTGGTTGCTTCGGTTTTGGTGGAAGTAACCAGAGCGCTACGGGCTTTGGAAGTGTCAAATGCCATGTTGGAAAATCTCCAGTGGATGTACGATTAAATTATGAATTGTTTGAATTCATCATCAGAAGAAGTTGCGGAAGAAACCAGCAGTAGATCCACGACCCGGATAACCGGGCAAGCGGGTCATTGCGGTATTCGAAATGCCGAGAATACCAAATGCACGGCTGGTATCGATGAAACCTCCACCGATGCTGCCATCGCCACCCAAAGCATTTGCGCGACCCAGCAGTTTTTTCAGCGGTTTAACTTGCGATTCAATCTGTGCATCGATTCGACCTAATGCCGCTTCGAGTGCAGGTGTGCGGTCAACGTTCAGGCTTACGGTTTGGCCGCCGAAATCGAATGCCAAACTACCTTCTGCCAAGTTCTGCGCACCCAGCGCGTAAATGCACGAACAGGTCAACCATGCGTCGAGCAAAGGCCCTTGCATGTTGGTGCCTGTGAAGTTGGAAATGTTCGGTTGCAGCGAGTTAAAGAAACTCAGGCCACGACTCAAATATTCCATGATATCGGATTGTGTGTATTCCAATTCAGGAATGATATTCGCAACCCGCGCCCGGTTAATGTAATCCTCAAGCTGGCGGCTGGCTGTGAGGATTTGCGGGGTGATGGCCCAAACCTTGTAAGTCAGCGTGGTTTTTGCCAGCTGGCGTACAGGCGTATGATCAACCAGCATGGTAAGCGGTGCCATTTTCGGATCGCCCATAATTGCAGGCATATCGATCACGGTTCGCTTATTCATTGCCTCGATTTTGATTTGTGGATCTTCCACATTCCAATTGTCGAAAACAGTCTGGTTATTGAAATACAGGGAAACGGTCAGTTCATCACCGGCCTTGGCTTTGCGCGCCGGTTTCCCTTTGGTCAAATCCGCTTTCCGTGCAGGCACCGGGGCTTTGTAGGTAATCGGAACCGTTAGCTGCATGCGGGTATCACGCCCACAAATAATCACGATATCCGATTCACGCCCAAGCGTTGCAGGTTCTACCGTGATTTTGGTACGCGCTTGGAAATGCCCGCTGTCCGATTCGAACGACCACCGCGCCAGCAATTCCACAGAATCGCGAAGATCCATATTGGGAATTGGCAGGTCGGCAATCCACTGCCCCGGAATCGATGAATGCGGTTTCGCGTAGACTTCAGCGATCACCGATTTATCAACATCGAACAAACGCACGAACGGGGCCGGGGTGTTTTCAGAGGGGATTACCGGCTCTTCGAAATCATCGAAAAACTCTTCGGTAATTGTGCACGTTGTGCCTTCGTATGCGTTCAATCTACAACTCCTTGAGACAGCCGTAGGGCCAACGTCTCAATGTCGTGCAATCCGTTTTCTTCCAGAGGCAACAGGGCGGCTAAACCAGCTTCCTCGGGTTCGATTTGGTTTTGGACATAGCGCAGTAGGAATTGGCGGATTTCGTCTAGTGCTTCGTCCGCAAACTGCGCGTAATACTTGCTGCGTCGGCGCATAGGCAGGTTCGGTGCAATGAATCGAACGTAATATTCAATGAATTTTGGCGTCCATTCCACGTGCAACAGATCCGGCATTCGCTGCCAGAAATCCAGCGTGTATTTCCAATCCGCCATGGACGAATAGAACATTGCACGTGGGATATTCTGGTAAAGAAGTTTCGCAGCAGTCGTGTCCACTCCACCGCTGAAGTCACCGATTTTACGGATAACCGCTTTCGTCACGCCCCCGGCAATGTCGTACAGATAACGCTGATCACGTTCCATCATTTGTTGCATGCGGGCACGTGTCAAAATATTCAGCGGAATCGAGATACTGATGAAGTCGGAAGCTTGGTTATCCGCTTGTCCCCAAATGCAGGTGTAACCGCGCAGCCATGCAGGGTGCATAGGTTTCGCGGTATCGGCATTTGTCCTGATAGTTCTGGCGAACGTGAACACCAGCCCAGTTCGCCGCACTTCTTTTGGTGGATAATCGACTAGGCCCACACTGGTATCGGTGTATTGTGAGTACACGTTAACCAGCGTGAACGTGGTTTTGAAAACGAACACCAATGGCGTTTGTTTCAGCTGGTCAACCACGTAATCAAGGACCATCGGAATGTCGATTAGGTATCGATCACTGTTGTAGGTGGTGATATAGGAATCGCCGCCTTGGGGCCAAGCCGATAAACGAAAATTTAACGGCTTTGGGATATGGTTGTGCATTACTTCAGCGTGAGGCTGTAGGAATGCTGGTCCCCATCGATGGAGCGCAGCGAACTGGTGTAACCTTTCTTGGTCAGTGCTTTGACTTCGCGCAGGCCATTCAAGGTGTTGAGAACTGCCATCTGAATATCGCGATTTCCTTCAGGGAATTCGACAACGATTTCGTTCGGTTCAACCATGACGCCAGAAACGCCATCGATTTTCGACAGCAGGGTTTGCACTTCGGTTTGATCGACTTTGAGGTCGGCTTTAACGGCGAACAGAACCACGTTGTGACGGGCAATTTCGCGGTCGATCATGCTGGTGAATTTGCCGCCGATTGCAGCAGTATCATCACCCGGAATTTCGGTGCCGAGGTTGTACAGATACGGCAGGGCCACGCGATCCAAAATGTTCACGTAGGTTTTGAAGTTGAACGCGGTTTCGGTAGGCTCGGCACGAACGGTGATAACCACTACCAGCGCCTTGTGCACGCCTTCGACGTAATTGCGCCAGTGGGTAATGTCACAGTTCAGGATGAAATCCATACCGCCGTCTTTTACACCAACGTTGATGTAGTAGGCGAGTTCGTCGTCTTCGTCGGATTCAGCACTTTGTGCCGCGTGCTGTTTTTCCATCTTGTCGAAGTATTTCTGCACACGTTTGAAAATGTCACCCACTTCATCCGGCACGAAGTTGTCGGCCAGTTCGGACATTGCGTGCAGAGTTTCGGTGTAGACTTCAAGCATGGCGTTGTACATGGCCACCTGATCTTTGACCAGTGCGTTCATGCCTTTGTGCTCGGAAGCCTTACACAGTTCGATCATTTTATCGAGTTCATCGATTTTGTCGCGCAGTTGCAGGGCGTCGAGGTTCTTTTGCAGTTCCCGTTTGCCCGGCATTTTCAGCTTTTGCACAGTCAGGCCGAGGCCCGCATTTTTGTTGCTGCCACCACCTTCGCCACCGCGCACGGTGCGCACTTTGACTTCGGATGCGGTAGCTACGTTGGAACGGTGGTTTTTACCAAAGAAAAACCGCAACAGGCTGGTGAACTTCGACAGCAGACGGCGATAACCGCTCTTTTGGCCCTTGTAGTATTTGATCAGCTGCTCAGGCGACATGCGTTCGAGGTAGCTAAAGTCTTTTTTGCTCATTACGATTGTTCCATGATTGTGTTGAGTTTGTCTTTTTCTGGCTTGCCGACGTTAAGCAGCTTCGTCAGTTTATTCAATGAACGCACATCGTAGATTTTCCGCTTGCCCACGACGAACGAAATCATGAAATTGTTCCCGTACTGCGACACACGGTGAATGATATCAGTGTTCGGCAGATTCACCGCACGTTTCAGATACGGCAGAACGCGCATCAAAAACTTGTTGATATCTTCAGGCTTCACAAACGGTTTGAGAATCACATTCAGGCGATCATCTGTCACCTCAACGTTTTTCACCAGCTTGGACGCCAGCAGCTTGTCGTCATTGGGAACGGGGCCAGCCACGTATTCGAAATCGGACAGGTTGCCCATGATGTACGTTTGCACATCCTTGGCAGTATCGACCGCTGTTTCCTCGGACGATACGAACGGAGAGTCTGGAATGGAAATGTAGTAGTTGCCACCCAGTAACGCCAGCTTAACCGTGATAGGCCCGCTAACAAATCCGTTCTTATCCTGCACACCACTATCGGTCCTGAAGCAAATCATTTGATACTCAGGCAGACGGATATGCAGTTGAGTTGTGTGGCTAATGCGCGAAAGGATTTTGTAAACGCCTTCCGACAAATAATTCAGGTGCTTATCCATTCGACTGGAACAAACGCCGTCGATTAGATCCATCAGCGTCTTTTGGAATGCGCGGATATTGGATTGCAGTGCGCTAATCATTTGGAAACAACGATCACGTTTCGAATCGCTGAATTCCTGTGCAACAGATCGGGCGCAGCGTAACTCAACCAGCGAGTCTACGCAGAATGTAAGCGCTTCAACGCCATCCGAAACCTTCAGGAATGGCAGCTTCTTTTGGTTGAACTTCGAAACCAAAACGCTCGTAGCCGTGTTAATTCGGGTTAATACCGTTACGACTTCATTGGCGTTTCGGGCATTCTTTAGATCGATGATGTTTGGGTTATCATCGATGTATTTTGATTGTATTTGCAATGCACGTACACCCGAATAGGAGGATATACGATTAAATTATGGTCCAGAACGCAAAAAACCCGCCTCCCTATTAAGAGAAGCGGGTTTCCTGTATTGCGTTAAGCCTTATTGCCTATTAGGCGAATTTGGCTTTTGGTACTGCGCCACCAACTTTGGCTTTAGCCTTGGCGCCACCTTTGGCCGGGGCTTTCGCTTCGGCTGCGGGCTTTTTGGCGGCAGGTTTCTTAGCTGCTGGTTTTTTCTCGGCGGCTGGCTTTTTGGCCCCCGACGGTTTTTTGCTAGCTGGCTTTTCAGCTGCTGGCTTTTTCTCGGCGGCTGGCTTTTTGGCAGCAGGCTTTTTGGCAGCAGGCTTTTCAGCTGCTGGTTTTTTGCTGGCCGCTGGTTTCTTCGAAGCCGGTTTTTCAGCGGCTGGGGCAGCTACTTCCTTCGGCTTGTTCTTGCTACCAGCTGGGCGGCCCGGACCTTTTTTCACCGGAGCTTCAGCAGCTGGGGCTGCTGGAGTTTTCGGTTTGTTTTTCGAACCGACTGGGCGGCCCGGACCTTTTTTCACCGGAGCTTCAGCAGCTGGGGCTGCTGGAGTTTTCGGCTTGTTCTTGCTACCAGCTGGGCGGCCCGGACCTTTTTTCACCGGAGCTTCAGCGGCAGGTGCGGCAGCCGGGGCAGCGGCAGCAGCTGGTTTCTTAGCTGCTGGTTTTTTCGCGCCTGCTGGCTTTTTCTTGGCACCGCCACCGAAGTGTTTGTTGGCGATTGCGGCAACGCCATCGGCTTGCGCTTTCTTACCAACTTTGTCCACATCGACAACGCGTTTGTGTTTGGTGCTGATCGGCTTCGCTTGGAAGTTGCTGATCATGTTTTTCAGGGAGAATTTCCCTTTCGACTTGATCTTCTTCAGCGCGGCTTTGTGAGTCGAAGTCGCCTTCACGCGCTCGGCTGCGAGAGCTTTACGTGCGTCGGCGTAACGGGCTTTTTCCTTCTGGCGCAGTTGTGCACGCGCTTGAGGGGTTTTGCCCTTGGTTTTGATCGCTAGCAGAGCTTTCTTGTGCTGGCTGGCCAGCGAGTCGGCTTTGCGGCTGATTTGAGCGCGGATTTGACGCTGCGCGTTGTGAGCATCGCGGCGCTTACCAGCAGCATGCTGACCGGAGTCACGCAGTTTGCGGCGTTTGATCCACGCGGCTTTGATCTTTTTCGCTTCAGCTTCGGTTGCACCGTGGCGCATGGCCTTGGTGAAAACGTTCTGCGCATGCATTTTCAGCTTTTCAGCCGGGGTCATGGCCTTGTAACGGGCGCGGGCCTCACGGTTGATTTTGTGCTTGGTTTTCTTGCGGCGAGCTTTCGCCTTTTTGCGCTCGGTTTTAGCCGCTGCGCTGTTGTCCACTTGGACGGCTTTGTAGACCATCGCTAGATCCTCGAATAAGGTTGTGTTTAGTTGGCCTTAATCGCAGCGCCGCGATGACCAGTCAACTAAGAATAAATTAGTATTATTGGAAAATACTAAAATATCTTGGTCGGCCCGTCAGAACCCAAGGACGTTTTTGGCTTTATGCACTTCTTTTAATGCCAGTTTGATTTGCTTTTGCGTCAAACCTTCGGCACCGAGGAATGATTCCAAACCGAATTCAGGGTCAATATCCGCCCGGTCGATTTTAATGGTATCCGCGTCCTCAATTGCTTTATCCTTATGGCCGGTATAAACAATGCCGCCCGTAATATTCGGATATTGCAGCATAATATCTGCTGGCACCGGCACTTCTGGATCAACGTGCAGTTTATAGCGGATATTCGAATCGTGCTTGAGTTTCTTGAAATCGTTGAGGTCTGTAATGTGAATATTCAGCAGGGAAAAACTGGGTTTATTCTCAACGAATTTATGCTCTACTTCGATCTTGTCACCGATCAGTTTCACCCGCGCATGCACAAACCCTTTGGGCAGCGCTTCACCGAAGTTTTTCTGGAACGGGTTGCCACAATAAATGGCCCGTTTGGCTTTCATGTACTGGTATTGGTGGATGTGGCCGCTGATGGTGAAATCGTTTTTATGCGATTGCAATTCCTGTTTGGTTTTCAGGGTACGCCCGTTGTCACCAATGGCCCCTGTATATTCGACGTGTGCCACGTTGAGTGCACCGGTCTTTTTCGACAGGGTTTTGAGCGCAGGGAAAGGCAACAGGTTGACCGGCACACCGTTGATTTCGATGCGCTCGGGTTTCAGGATGATTTGCAGGTTTTTGAATGCTTTGGTCTTGGTCAAACGTCGCATGAAATTCATGGACATTTTATCAATGTGTTCGAAGTCGTGGTTGCCCGCCACGTAAATGAACGTAAGCAGCGAGTCATATTTGTGGAACAGGTTGAACAGGTTTTGGTAGGTATCAAATGGCAGGTTGGGCGTATCGGAAATGTCGCCCGGAATGATCATGTATTTGATGCCGTTACTCAACGCGTACTGAATGATCTTTTCGGCCTCGGCCAGAATGCGTTCATCGCCATCTTGGAAATGTTTGTTCAGGCCGGTGAGGTGCCAGTCCGAGGTGAAAACGGCTTCAAATTCTTTTGCCACAATAGGTTCCTAGCGAGTCCAATTGAGTTCGAGTTTATAACCCAGTTTTTCCGCAATGATGATCAGCACTTCGAGGTCGGCATTGACCAGCGATTCGTGTTCATCATCAGCGAAATCCGGGTGGAAATACGGCATGAGTTCCCGGCACAGAATGCCACCGATATTCAGGTAGGTTTTCTGCACGTAACGGCGTAGGCATTTGGCGCTGGTTTCTTTCTGGCCTTTGCACTGCGGGCGCGCCTGCCGGGACAATTCGTTGATTATGATGGCGTATAGTTCTGCCTTCATAGTGTTTACAGTTGTTGTCATGCTCGACATAACCCCTTTTCCAGTTTGCGCTCAACCTTCACTTGGAACGTGATGCTACGCTCTGCACGCGCAGGCAGCATGGAGAAAGCGAGGAAAACGTTACCGAGGTGTGCACGCCCAACCTTGTGGGCCTTACGGCGACCGCGCAGCCAGATGAATTTGATATCGCCGTCGTCTTTGTCCATCAGGCGCACCAGACAACGGTTTTTATCATCGTGAATTTCGTATTTGGTGCAGGCCTGAACGTTGACGTTTTTCAGTTCTTCCACCAGCCCTTGGTGCTGCATGTTGGCCACGAATGCTTGGCACTCGGCAACCATTTGTTGCGGCGACACTTTGAACAGGCTTTCGGTCAAAGATTCTTTGAGTTGCGCGCTGATTCTTTCTTGCAGCATGCGCACCGTTTGACGTACAACGATCCGATCAATTGGATGCATTTTGTGCGGCCTCCCGTGACATGCGGCGTTCTTTTGAGCGGCCCAGTTTCCACGCGGCTTCTACGATTGCTTGGTTGATATTGCCGGGAATTGGATCACGTGCAGTTCCCGCACCATAGCCCACGACGCCCCACATATCGTCATTGTTTTTGTGCTCTTTGCGGTAGGCCACAATCTGCTTGAACCCTTCCGCGAAATACACGTCAATTCGCAGGTACGTTTGCAGGGCCAAACAGTGGTCATTGTTGGTCAACGGTGCCCAGTCGATAGCCTCCATTTCTTCCTGCGTGCGATCAGCTGCAACACCGGCCAAACGTTCCATTTCTTTGTTGCCCATCATTTAATGTCCTTGAGGGTAAGCAACAGGCCAACCGGGGGATTGGCCGGGTCTTGAATATTGTTGATGAATGCAAAACGTTCCAGCGTCACAGCAGGCTGGAAACGGTCGAAGATTTCTTGCAGATTGTCACCGGGTGCCACGGTGTAAACCGCGAAGTCACGGGCGTTTACGCGTTCGAACCACATTTCCGTATAGATCCGCACGTGGTCGCTACAGGTTGCACAACGCGTAAAGAAAACGTCACGATCCAGTGGGTCCAATTGTGAGGAAATGCGCTCGATATCAGCTGCTGTTTTATGAATTTCTTCGATCAATGCATTCATGCAGATTCCTTAACGGAGACGGATCAACTGACCGGGGAAAATCAGGTCAGGGTTTTCCAGTTTGTTGATGCGTGCGAGTTCGCGCCAGCAAATGCCGAAAGTGGCGCCGATTTGGGACAACGTGTCGCCTGCAACCACACGGCAGTAACCGAGTATCAGACACTGGATCATACCGGAATAGTTGCGCACGTTGGTCAGCACTTCCTGCGGCAACGACAGGTCTTCCTTGTCGATCAGTTTCTGAATAGTTTCAGGCAGATTGTCTGCAATAAAATCGTCAGACAGTGCCTTGGGTTCGGCTGGTTTCCACAGCTTGCAGTATTTCAACACGTTCGGCACGTCGGCGGAATCAACAGGCAACACCACAAGGCAAGTTGGCTCGGCGTTGCAGATGGTGTTTTCGTGGCCCGCGTGATGAATCAGCGTTTCCTGAATTTTCAGGAATTCGCGTTGAGTTGCACGCACCACAACCTTGCGGAAAGATTCGTCAAACCATTTGAAATAATGGGCACGTTGGGCGCCGTCGAGGCAGGTGAACTTGTCGTGTGCAGTCAGCACCGAATGCGCGACCAGTGTAGGCACCATGTAATCGGGCGCGTCTTCACGTACAGCGATGTACATTTTCAACATTTTGGGAGTCCATGACAGAAAGAAACTTCGTGTTTTTTCGCGTAGACGTGGGCCAGCCGACGACTACGGAACCACAGTTGAATCATCGGGGCCTTGGTGAACGTGACGTATGCCCCTTTGCGCCCACTCTCGACCGTGTAACGCGGTGCCGTGTTGTGTTCCGTGATCAGCTGCGCCCAATCCTGCAAAAACTTCAGCATTTTCGAATCAGGATTTTCAATGGCTTCGCACGTCGATTCCATGGGCGCTGGGGAGTTTGCCCAATCCATGCGCTGGATCTTGAACGGTTGAAAACTCATACCGTGCGGCGCGTTTTCGAAATTGACCGTGAACTCTTCGGGCCGTTTGCCGTAATCGGAAAATCCATCTGCCACGAAAATCACGTGCGGATTCCTTCTTTCAACACCTGTTCGATGTTGAGGTCGGCGCACTTGAGCAATTCGATCAGATCGTCATAGTTGAAGCGGTCGATATGCCCGCTCAACAAATCCTGCAACCGGCCATTAGAAATCCAGAGCTTCTGACAGATTACTTCTGGATTCTGGCCCCAGCTTTTGATTTCACGAACAAGGCGGCGCATCAGGAAAGAGCGCAGACGCATTGCAGGAACTTCATCGGCAGGCAGCAAATGTTCCCAAACGCAATGGTTATTCATTTTTCAGGCTTCCTGTATACGTCGGTAATCAGGTCGGTGCGCGTAATGTGCGGAATGGCACCCGGCTTGATGGTTTCGCTCAAAATGAGATGCGTGTGTTCCGGCGTTTCTTCAACGACTATCGGATACGGACCTTCACCGAACACGCGCTGTTCCCCGGCAATCAACTCAGATGAAATTCCCAAACTTTCGTACATGCGCGCCTGAAGCTGTTGTGCCTCAGCTTCACCCCACGTAACCCAGCCACGTGTCGGACCCTTTTCGGCAGGGACCACAATGGCCCCAGTTTCGTCAGGTTCTGCCTGCGAAATATCCTGTTCAATGATCATCTGATTTTTCCTCGATTATTTCGCCGGTTTTTGCATCGCGTGGCACGTACCACTGGCGATCATTCGGCAATTCCCATCCGGCAGGCAGTGTGATATCGATTTTCAACATGTTGTTTTCGATATCTTCCGGGCTGTTGTTGGTTTCGTCGCAAATCACTTCCCAATCATGCGGCATGTTTGTTTCCTCGGCGTCGTGCGAGCATTTCGCGTGCGGTTTCCGGGTGCAGTTCGAAAATGTTCAGCGGCCTGCACCGTGTCAAATGGTGGGGTTTATATTTGGTTGGGAACCACTCACCTCGGTACATGGAAAATTCGAACACTACACGCCCACGGCGGCTGTAGAACATTTCGCTAATGCCTTTGGAAATAACGTGGGTTGCAGTGCGTGGGGATCGAGAAATGCCATTCATTGTTCGGCGGCCCCTCGGTTGATAGCGCGGATGTACCGCATTTCGTAGGCGCTGATTTTGAATTTGTGTGCCACTTCGTCTTCCTCTCCGTCCATTTGCAGGGCTTCGCGGTAGATGCCCACGGTTTCCGTGCTCAGCAATTCCACCAAACGTTCGGCCTGTTTGTCTGTGAGGTAAACGGTGCGGCGCAGCTTTTCAATTCGGTTATTCAGCTGCCGGTAAGTTTCTTTAGACGCCAGCCATTTGCAGGCCAATTGCCGGACCGGAAGCTGGTGTGTTTCCGATGGCATGGTGTAACACCACGTCATGAAGTTGGTGAAGAAAGTTTGTTGCGATGCAGCGTGTTTCTTCGCGTGCAACACCACATCGAATTTGCGGCGCTGGCCCGTCACTTCCTTGGCCGGTGGAATCCCCTTGAAGTCGATCAAGGTAAAGCCGTCAACGTGGAAGTCTTCAGCCTCTTTGAAATCAACCGGAATCAAATCGTGAGGTGCCAGTGAAATGGGATCGTCGCAGACGTAGCAAATGCAGCCCGCTTTGGCTGCGCGTTCCCGGTAGGTTTCGAAACTCACAACACTAACAAAGATCAGGTGTTTGCGTGCTTCGAAATCTGGACCGAGGATTGCGATTTGTGAGCGCTGCACCCCGGATTGGCGCAGGTGTACCAGAACTTTATCGGGTGATGTGTGTGCGAAACCGTAGGCGATCATTTGCCGGACTTTTCCTTCAGTTGTTTCTTGAGGCGGCCAGTCATACCGAGCGCGTCGGAATGGAATTTGATGGCTGCACGGTGGAACGTGTACAGGTTGGAAAATTTCAACAGGCGCAAATCATCTTTCATTTGATTCTCCCGGCCAGTGGCCCAGTAAAGGTGTGACCGGCGCAGGCGTCGATCATTTGTTGGAAATGGTCGTTGTTTTGCTCAATGTATTTTTCGAGCCGGGCCACGCCTTCCTGTACGCGTTGCTCACGTTTCGATTTCAGCTTTGGCTTTTTCATTCCATTCCTTGATCACGTCGAACTCGGCCTGTGCCCGCTTGTTTTTGGAGGCATTGGTGCGCACCAGCTGGCAATACTTGCAGGCCAGTGAAAATTGGGCGTCGAGAATAACTTCGGTCAGGAAGCGGCGCATGTCCTGCTGATACTCGGCATACACGAACGGAATGCGATACTCACCTGTAACGTTTAGCGTAGGCTCGCCGGGGATTTCCGCATAGGTTTTCACTACCCAAAACTGGTAGACGTTCGGGCTGCACGACCATTTGATGCGAGGGGTATAAATCGACGGAAATTGCACACGCTTTTTCATTGAACGTCACTCAGCTTTGCACCCGCTTTGCACAGGTGATAAGTGATGTTGGTGGTGTCTGCCAAATCCATCGCAAATATCACCGAGGCCTCCACCTTGTCTTCGTGCCAGAAGATGCCCAGCAAGCAAGGGAAAATGCTAGGCATTTCATCCGGGTTGTTGACGTAGGGTAGTGCCATGTAATCCACGTCGTCTTCGTTGTCGGTGTAGATGGCGTTCAGAAACTTTTCGATATCGTGAACGCCATTAACGATTTGTGCGTAGACGTTTTCAGACAGCATCGTATCGAACATTGGAAACACCCTTGAATTTTTCTACCGTGACGTAAGAGCATTCCGGGTGCAGGTGCTTGCCCTTCTGCGTGATGATGAACACGTGAGGGACCAGCTTGCGCAGGAACGGCACATAACGTTCTACGAAAAGGTTGGTAGTCGCTTGGTCCATGTGCGCATCTGGTTCGTCCAGAATTGCCAGATTAACCCGGCGATCATCTTTGGCCATGATTACGCAGGCGAGGAAGTGCAGTAGGCGGAAACTATCGGATTCAGCACCCGACAATTCGCGAACATCCGACACATTACCTTGGCCCCGGTCAACCATGATGTGCACGCCGTCGTCTTTGGCATTGACCGTAAACTTGAACGGCTCGGCAAAGATCAGCTGTGCGTATTTGTTGTAATTCTGCTGAAGGCCGTAGACAATTTCGTGCATGGCGTTCAGCTTCAGGCCCTTGTTGCTGTAGGCCTTGGACAGAATCTTAAACCGCTTCATTTTCTTGATCAGCGGCGCGAACTCTTCCACCTTCTGGCTCGCCTCTTCGCGCTGCTTTGACAGCAGTTTGAATTCAGCTTTCAGCGAGCTATAGCGCACGGTGATTTTCTGCGCTTTGGTGTATTTCTTTTCGACCTTTTCCAACTTGGCTTCGACTTCAGCCAGACGCTTGAGAATGTTGTCGTCTTCCGGTACTTCGTCGTACTCTTCCAGTCGCCCTTTGAGACGGGCCACTTCATCCAAAATTTCTTTTTGCTCTTCGATCTTTTCCATCGAAATCGTGCAGCGACGTGCTGGCGGTTTCGGTTTCTTCAGATCGTTAAGCTGGGCCATGATTTCTTCCCAGCGCCCGGCGTTCTTGATGTTTTCTTCCAGCTTATCAATTTCGCCGTTGATCACCTTGATCCGCTTGCGAGCCGCGTAGAAAGCGCGTTCGTCAAACTTCAGGGCTTTGATTGTTTCGGTGTTTTCTTGCTTGGTGATTCGAATTTCCAGCGCGTGGATCATCGAGTGCGCTTTGCCCTTGCGTTTCTTGGCTTGGGCAATGGTTTTTTCCAGATCCTTGACATTGATTGCCTGCATGCAGGTTGGGCAGTTGCCGCCGTCATGGTCATGCAGCAAGTCGGCAAGTTTCATCGTGGTTTTTGCCGTGGTGTACTCTTCTTTCAGAGCCTCCATCGGGTCCACGCCTTGCTTGTTGCACTTGCTCAGGAATTTACGCAGATCCGGGTCCACGTGATCATCAAGGTTTTCCAGTTCGCGCACAGCCGCGTCGTGCTTGTCGCGGACCTTTTCCAGCTTGCGGTCTTGCTCTTCGAGGTGCTTGAGTTCGGTGCGCAGTTTCTTCAGTTGGAATTCTGCTTTCTTGCCACCGCCCTCAACGCCGCCCAGTTCCGCCAGCTTGGCTTCCCATTTCTTGACCTTGCGTTGGTATTCCTCAAGGTCATCGTCGTATTTTTCTTGTTCCTGATGCAGCTTGTACTGGTCGCGCAGTTCGGCCTTGTCGTACTTGAGTTTCTTTTGCAGCTTTTTCAGCTTTTGCTTGGTGGTGCTGTAGAACTCGACCTGCTTGGCCAGACTCTTCAGTTCCTGCCGTTGCGACTGGAGTTTGGTAACTTTTTTGGACTGGGTTTTGACTACTTCTTTCGCCTCAGCCAGTTCCTTATCCAGCTTTTTGTTCCAGCCGTTTTTATTCAGCTGGTCATTGATGTTCATCAGCTGGTGCGTGAACGCGTCCGACTTGTTCTGCGCTACCTTGACCTCTTCGATACGCTTGTCGAAATAACGACGCAGCACGTCGAATTGATCAAGGCGCCAGACTTGGCTGATGTAGGACATGCGGGCGCGGGGCGTGCCGTACAAAAATTCGAGTTTCTTCTGCGATTGCAGGTGCACATACGAATACCATTCGTCTTGTGTCAGCGGCAGAATTTTCTCGATTTGAATACGGGCGTCACCTTGCCGCCCGAACTTCATGTCCTCTCCGTCACGCAGCACTTTGTAACCACCGGCCTGCTGGCGAATGGTCCACTTGTGCCCGAGGTTTTCCACGTCGATTTCGATGAACGAACCTTTCGAGTGGATGCGGTTTTTCTTTTTCGTATCTGCCATTGGCGTCTGCTCGAAAGCGACGTTAGGCAGCATGGAAAACATGAGGGATTTACCTGCGCCGTTGTTCTGCTCTTTCGAGATTCGCGAATCGCGGTTATGGCCGGTAACAGTGGTCAGGCCGCAATTGTTGGTGAAATCAAATTCGCCCATCTTGTACGAAACGATTCCGCCGAAACGGCTACAGGTAATGTTGATCATGGTTTTTCCAGATACTCTCGGATTTCTTTGAGTTGATTAGCTTGCGTGTACTGGTGTTCGAAGCGCAGGCGCTCTTCCATCATTTGCAGGGTCATTACCCATTGTGGATTTGGCGGGTCCATGCGGATGAAACCGGGTCCACGCGGACCGATATGACCGCGTGAACCTGTTGGACCATCAGGCAGGCGGCCCGAGCGGTATTCTTCAATCACTTCTGGTTTCTCCGGGTCTTCGGTGGTCGTGTCGTACAGGTCAGGATCGCAGATTTTGCAACCGCCGCCAAAATCGCAACCGCATTCGACGGTGCTCGAATCGATCAGATCATCCGGGGTGATTTTTGCGTTGGCTGTGATCAAAATGTCTTCACCGTAACCACTAACAATTTCTTCGCTACCGTAGTCGAGGCTTTTGCTCACGATTTCTTTGATCAAACGATCTTCGCTTTCCATGATTTGATCAAGCACTTCAGCCGCAACCTTTTCCAAATCGACGGGTTCGTCATTGGAGTGGTCACGACCACAACGGCACAATTTCGGTTCTGGTTCGTTGGTTTCTTCCGAAGCTTTATCGTCGGCACCAACCCACACATGCACCATGTCGGAATCAGGGATTTCCTGATACAGCGTCACGTCGGCGCCGAGTGCCTGTGCTTTCTCGAAGTTTTCGCGAGTCATTGCAACAATGCCGGTGCTCAGAACGCCGATTTCAGGTTGCGATTTGGCGGCCTGAATTTCTTCATCGTTCAGGCTGTGTGCATCGGCTGCTTCGTGTTCCAGTTCGTCTACAGGAATCCCCAACTCTTCAGCCACATCGGGACTCATGATAACCTCAGTCAGTGGAATGGCCGAAGTTTGTTTGATTGCGTCAGCCAAAACAAAACCGTCTTTGTCCGTGGCCGCGCCGCCCAAACTTTGCACGAAACGCTCGGCTGCTTTGCGCAGACGATCATGCGCCGTCTCTTCGGTGTTTACGGTTTCTTCAGGCTCGCCGGGGTCGCCCATTTTCAGGTTAACGGTGGCGTCCGGGTGCAGGATCAACCAGTCGTTTTCCTTGTCGTGTTTCGCGATGTTGGTAATCAGCAACGCTTCGATCACGGTATTGCGCTTGGATGGATCGAGTTTGAAGCGGTTGATAAATACGTCGGTCTTGACGCCGCCCATGAGGAAACGTTTGATGTTTTCCGGGTCGAGTTCTTCAATCTTTTTGAAGCCGGTGACTTGTGTGCCCATGGCAATCTGCCGTTTTTCTTTCCGGTTTGGATAGTACGGAATGTTGGCTTTGATCATGCTCGACGGGTTTTTGGTATCGTAACCCATGTCGTACAGGTAGCTAAGCACCTCAGCTGGCGGCAGGCGTACCATACGCACGATTTCGAACAGGTTGTACGGTGCGGGAATCAGACGGCAGTAATCGTCCAGAATTTTGAACGATTCTTTGGCCTCCACGATTCGCAGCACGATGAATTTGTGGGTTGGTGCGTAGTCATTGCGCGGGTCTACGAATTCTTCGCCGTCCCATGCAGTCATGGCGCCGGATGCAGCTACGTCTTCGAAAACGATATCGAACAATTCACGCAGCATCGCATGGTTATCGCTCAGCTTTGTGAAGCATTCTTCCGTGGTGAAGGCACCGTCGCATTTGAGGATTTCCGCACGCAATTCCTGTTCGGTCAGCGTGTGGAATTCTTCAGCAACTTTGGGTTCTGGTTCAGCTGGCGTATCACGGGCCACAATTTCTTTGGCAATTTTGGTCGCCACTTCAACCTTCAACGCCTCGGCCAGTGCATCAGAAGCTTTACGCTGGTACAACGTGCCGATTTTTACCACGGAACCTTCACCGGTCAGCAGGCGCAGCAGCTGGCCAACAGAGTGACCAGATTTCATGCCGAAATGCTTGGCGATTTCTGCCGCTGTGCGTTGTGCACCATCCGACAAAAAGGCCAGCACGTCACCGCGTGTAGCCCGTGATTCATCGACTTTGATTTGAGGTTTCTTTTCCGCACTTTCGACCGCTGCTTTAACCGGCGCAGGTTTGGTTCGCAACTGGTCTTCTGCACGATCTACCGCAGCAGCCTCACGGCGGCGCTCAGCTGCCTTTTCCACACGGTCGAGTTCTGCATCCGTATCGTCTTTTTTGAACGATTCGGAAATGGTCAACCGGTTGTCTTCACGATGCAAATACCCGAAACGCATCAGGCGCTCAAGGGCGCGAGTCATTTGGGTATGCTGGGTGCGCAGCTGGTCGCCGTAGTAGGTCAGCGTGCGCCCCGGTTCCTGCTGTACCGCGTAAACCAGATTTGCCTCAAGTGCGGAAAGATCCTTCATTTCTTTATTCGCTCTCTGCGATGAATTTCCCAACGGCGGAATAGAACGCAACTGGTTCATCCACGCTTGCGCTATTGATTTTGGCTTCGATTTCGCTCAGCAGATTCTGGATCAGCACCAGCGATGTGATGCTGGTTTTCTTGATACCTTCCTGCTTGGCGAGTGCCGCGAACAGCTTGCCGTTGTACGGGGTGTATTTGTTGGTGCCGGTGTGTTCGCCAATGCGGAAATCTACCAGCCAACGGGTTTTGTTGATCAGGCCACGCACACCGCCGCAAGTCTTGACGGCCTGCACCACTTTGACCAAATCTTTCTTGTAGATCGATGCCAGCAGGTGCGCCGAGTATTCATCGAGGTTGGCTTCGATTTCAACAAACGAACTCAGGTCATCCGGGTTGAACTTCTTACCGGACGCCAGCACCGACAGGAAAATGTCCAGCTTGGATACCGCTTCACGCAGCGAACCGTTGCTAGATTCCGCGATGGTGGTAACAGCTTTTTTCGCGTCTTTCTTGATCGGGAAACCTTCGGCCTCGGCAATGGTGCACAGCCGATCAACCATGGTTGGAATTTCGATTTGCTTCAGGCGGAAATGCGTGCCACGACTAACCAGCGCTTTGTTCATGTTTTCCGGGTTAGTGGTGCACATGATCCAGATAGTGTTGGGGCCGGGGTTTTCCGTCGAGGTCAGCAACGCTTTTTCGGACTGATCGCGCAGGGTGTGCACTTCGTCCACGATGATTACGCGCTTGCGGAAGGTAGGGGCGTTGTTGGCAGCGGATACCAGCGCACGAATTTCTGCAATGGTGCCGTTAACTGCCGCGTCGTGATAGGTCACGTCGGGATGCTTGCGGAATTTGCAGCTATGGCATTTGCCACACAGGTTCAAATTCTCACAGTTGATTTGCCGGGCGAGGATTTGCGCGAACGAAGTTTTGCCGCAACCATAATGCCCGGAGAACAGGAACACCGCAGGCACCTTGCCGCGTTTGAACATACCTTCGATTGCGTTGGCCGTTTGGTCTTGGCCCACAACTTCGGACAGCTTCGAAGGGCGATACAGGTTGGCCAGCTGGGAAGTATCCAGCGTCACAGGCCCGCGTTCCTTTTTAACTTTTTTCTTGGCGCTTTTGACCGCTTCTTCAGTGTCGGTCTTGAATGTCTTTTTCTTGGTCTTTACTACTTTCTCTTTTGCCACGGTCAGGTACTCGATAGGGGTATACAGTATATTTACAGTTTACCCGTGTAGTGTTGTTCATAGGCGCGTGCTGCTGCCCATGCTTCGTCTTCAGTTGCACCACGGCGGATTGCCAGCCTGTATACGCGGTGCACCTTGGGATTATGCCGACCAATTTTTCGGAATTCTTCCTCGGCCTTACATTGGGCTTTCCGACCTCGGCGGTATGCGTAAAAAACTAAGGCCCCTACCGCGCAAAGGTAGAGGCCTAAAATATACCACTTCATTTGATTTGTGAACCTTCACAGCGGGCAATGTGGCCGCTCGAAGTGTAGGCCACGGTCAGGCTTCGGTCGTAGCGGATGTAAACAACCCCGTCAATGCACGTGCGATTCATCGTATCCAGATTAACCGATTGGTAATAGGAGATTTCAGACAGCACCCGTGATTCAGGTCTGGCCACAGGCGCCCCGGTCGCGGAATCCACATAGACCGTTTTGTTGTCGCACGCGGCGAGCATGACTAAGCCGATCAGCCAAAGTTTTTTCATGGTTTGTAACCCTCGATCAAACGGGCAAAAACGTCCACACCATCAACAGCGTAAACCACATAATTGCCATAAGCCGTTTTAAACAGGTAGCGGTTGTACACCGTGGCGTTTTTGGTCATTTCGCCTGTAATTTCAGGGCCGCCGATCCGCTTGGCAGGGCCGAACGAATCGCGCACCATGATTTGCGGCGTACCGCGCACGGCTTCGATGAACTTGCCGTCGTGAGGACCACCAATCAATAAAACTTCGTCGTATTTCAGCTTAGTCATTTCGCTAGGGCCTTATTCGTTGGCGCGTGCCGCCTTGAAGGATTTTTCCAGCAGTTTGAGGATCGATTTCGGAATCTGCTTACCGGTCAGGTGCATGGCGAATGCCTCGGCAAACATTTCCTGCACGTTGGTCGCCGCGTATTCGCCCAGCTGTGCAGCCAGCGAATCAGCGTTGGAAATCGACGCGGTGGTCGGCCAGATTTCTGCCAACATTTTGCTGTTTTGGTTCAGCAGAATGTTGGTATCTTCCGGCGACATTTTGTGAACTTTCTTCAGGTAGCCCAGCGCTTCCTTGAACATGCCCAGTTCGTCCTCTTCGAGGTCGCGCTGGAATTCACGCACCGACAATTGCGAACTGATCAGCGATTCGCACAGCTGTTCCATGTCGGCTTTCTTGGCCTTGGAAACGGTGGTCATGCTGTTGTATTTTTCCAGCCACTCAGCACGGATCTTTTCCGGCACGTAGCGATACCAGACAGCGTGGCCGGTTTCATGCAGGAAGATGTATTGGTTATAAACCTGATCTTCCAGAATTTTCGGCATGAGTTTCATCAGGTCGATGGCTTCACCCGATTTGAAACTCACCTGATAGGTGCCCGCCCACTTGCCCTTGGCGTTGTGGACTTCGATACGGGAAATCGGGAACACTTTTTCCAGATCGATTTCTGCGATTTTCTTCACCGACTTTTTGATGCCGATGGTGATTGCGTTTTTCTCTTCGTCGGTCAGCTTGCGGTACATGTGCAGCGGACCCATCAGGGTATCGAGCACACCGAAATGCGGCATGATTTCCACGCCGAAAACTTTGCCGGGCGATGGTTCTTTGCCGAGGTTGGCCACCAGCGTGTTGGCGTCGTATTCGAAAGTAACCGGTTCATCCGAACTCATGGTTTCTTCGATGTAGCAGGTGTTGCGTTTGGGGCTATGGGCAAATGCCAGTTTGTTTTTCTTGCCGACTTTTACAATGATGTAATCGTCTTGATCAACGGGCAGCTGGACCTTGGGCGAGTCCTCGGCTTTGGCCACGTCTTTTTTCTTTTTCTTCTTGCCTGTTTCTTCGAGTGTGCCGCTCACGTCACGCCCGAGGTCTTCCATGGATTTCTTTTTCTTCTTTTTGACGCCGGTATCTTCCTGCTGTTCTTTCTTCTTTTTCTTTTTCAGCTTGAGGTCCGGGGCTTCGGACTTAACCAACCCCTTTTTCTTTTTCTTCTTTTTCTTCAGATCATCACTCATTTTGCTACTCCATAACTGCGCGGCTCTGTAAGGCCGTAATTAATCATCATTTTGTGAGACTTAATCCAGCTGGTGTTTTGGACGCTGCCGATGCCAATGTGTTGTGTTAGGCGGTTGGGCATCAGAAAAAGCGGATGCCCGTACAGCCTGTGTTGAGGATCGTCTACATGCGATGGCCATTGTTCTATAGGTATTTGGTCCAACACATCAGAAATTTCTGCACAGTAGAGGATCGTGGCGGGGCGTTCAGTCACGCGGTGTCAGGTGCACGACGTTCAACGGATTATTTTCAATCCATTCCTGATCCGGGCCGTCGCCCAGTTCCCAGCGCGTGCTGCAATGGTGGTGCACCAGCAACAGAGGCCAGCCGTAGTACGGGCCGGGAATGTCTACGTGAGTCGGCAACGGTTTGTGGGGATGGATACGCCCCAACATTTGCTGCACGATTTTCGGCGCCATTTCGGTATCGTCAGGATTCGGTGACTGGTTCGAATTCATCGTCGTGCGCCTCTTCGTCGTAGGTGTACTGGTCATCAAACTGGTGGCCGTTATATCCGTAGAAAACACGCGCTTCACGGCGAGATTTCATGGTCCATAATTGGCGACTGCAAATTTTGATACGGCCCTTGGTGATAATGGACGTGCGCCAAACTAGCGAGAAGTAAATTTCCCGACATTCGATTGCAACATCCGTAGGCCAAGATTCCTTTCGCCAGTCTTCGCCCAAGAACCAGTCACCCTTGAATACTGGGCGGCGCTGGCTATCCAGTTTTACCGAAGGGCGCCAGACTTTTACTTTGCGCAGTTGGCTAGGCGTGCTCATGAGGCACCAACGTAATCTCAACATCGAAACCGATGTTGGCCAAGGCCGAAACCATATCAACTGCTGGGATTTCCGACGTGTCAGCGTCCATCAGGTACGGGAAATCACGCGGGGAAATCTTCAGCTTTTTGGTGATTTCGTCGTCGGTCATTTGCTGTTCACGCATTTCGCGAACTTTGGTGATCAGCGCCACAACCAACTGGGTTTTCAGGTGCTTGACTGCTGCGTCACCGGGGGTGTGGTAATGGCGGTGCAGGTTCTGGCTCATTTGTCGTACTCGGCATAGTCTGGATGGAATTCGAAGGCTTGCATTGGGATACCTTCGTACATGTATTCGAACCACGAACCATAGTGCTCTTGCACGCACGTGGTCTTCACGTATTTGCGGTTTGCTTTCGCAGCAAAAGATTCCGACTCAAACGCGCGGGCCGTGATAGTCATCCACGGCGAAACGGTGCCGTCCGGTTGCGTAACCTTGGCCAGATAAATCGTGCGGCGTTGTCGGCCATTCAGGTGGCGCTCTTCGCGTTCTTGGTCTTCGATCTTTTTGTCGATCCACACACGCGGGCTGCACGCAGTATCTTCGATCAAATCCATGCGCAATTTCTGCGCCTGATAATGACAGTTGCTGCGAGTGATGTAGCCGACGATTTCGTTGTATTTTTCTTCGCTGATGATTTCCCAATCGCCCCATGCACCGGCAATTTGTTCGTCGGTGATTTCCTTGGAGCGGCCAGCCCAGTAAATGTTGTTGGAATACCAGTAGCGGAAGCGGTACAAATATTCTGGTTTACTCACTTTCGATTTCCCCCTGCGAGCGCTCAACCATCAGGCGTACATCGCGGGTGATGTAGCCGTTGACCAGTTCGTCGTTTTCAACGATGCCCATGAATTCCAGCGCCGCACCTTTCTGGAATTGGAAACGACCGCCGGCCCGCATGGTTTCTTTGAAACGCTGCACGGTCTTGGCCCATACTTTTCCGTTCTGGCCGATGTACAAAACCAGTGGCGGATATTCGTCGTATTTCTCGGCCTTGGCATCCATGTTGGCGTAACCGAAGGTCAGATATGGGCGCCCGCTGTGATGCGTGAACAGGGAACCAATGCCCGGCACTTCCAACAGGGTTTGGCTTGGCACCACTTGCGGAACTTTGGTGGTTTTCCGGTCGTGAATTTTCACATGCGCCAGCTGGTGCGCGTAGAAAACTTTAGTCTGGCCACCGTTGCCGCCTTGACCAACGACCACCGTATCATCGGCAAAGGTCACGACGTAGAATTGGCCATCGGTATCTTCGATGGTGTGACGACCGGGAATGCACGACTGATATTTCATCACGCCGTTTTCGATCCGGGCATTGAACACCGGGCCGCTTTCGCGCAGGGTCAGCAGGTCTTCCAGAAAATTGTTTACTTGATCTTCGGTGTAGTTCATTACATACCTTCAATTTTGTTTTGCAGCAAAAGGACCATTGCGTAGCCGTGGGCCGCAACATGCTGGCCGCCACAGGTGCCACGGTAGGCGTTTGCGATCACTTCAACAGGATCAAAATCGAGTGGCAATTCTGCCGCCTCGCAAATACCCAATAACTTTTCGATCAATTCAGGCATGACCGTAATGGGCATCAACGGCATGGCGGCTTTGAGGCGAACCGTTTTGTCTTTCAGGTGGATACGTCCGCGAATGTCGGGAAACTGAACGTACACGCGATCATTGGCGACCAGCACCCGCACGCGTTTCCAGATATCGCCCGTGTCGCCGGACAGCATCACCGATTCGACGTAATGGTCAAAGTTGTTTCGCACATAATTGAGTAGCGAATATTCTTTGTTCACTTTCTCAAGTTCTGCGCGGGCTTCCATGGAACCTTTCGAGCGTGTGCCGCTTGGCACCCAGTAGCCTTGATCGGTTGGAATGGTGTACGGGCGTTTTTCTTTAAAACCGATGGCCACACCATTTGCGAAATAGTAGAGACTATTGTCGTACAGGCACAGTCCATCAGCGATGGCCCGGCACGCATTCACAAACGGTCGATCAAAGATACTGACCTCTAGCATGTTGGTGGTTCCTAGATAAATGATGTGTTGCTACTTAGTTTTTACAGTTTTCTTCTTTTTCTTAACGCCCTTTGGGTAGTGCTGGGCGATCAGCAGGGCCGCCAGTTCTTTGTCGAGGCTGGTCCCTTCGCATTGCGCCTTCAGATAACGAACGCAAGTGCGGTCCAAAGAAATGCGGCGGTCGTCATCATTGTGGCGGGTTTGGAACGCAACCAATTCCAAAGTTTCTGCCAATTCGGTAAAGCCTCGGCGGTCGTTGTATTGCTGGCGCTCACGGCTGTAAGGCGTCATGTACATGATATTTTGCGCAACCTCTACAGCTTCAATTGCAGCCAGATTGACCACGCGGTTACGGTCGCGAATCTGGTACAGGTTGATCAAGCTACGCTCTTTCATCAGGCGTTCCCAATCACCGGAATTTTTCGCGGTTTTCAACGCTTGATTTTTCTCACGACTGACGCGGTAGCTGTTGCGAGTCATGGTGACGCCGTGGGTCAGCGGTTTGAATTTGTCGCCGCCAACCGCAATCGCCACAGCCGAATCACCATCGGGATTGTCGAGGTACATCAGCACGCCGAAATCGTTTTTTGGCAACTTGAAGGTGTGCTTTTTCCACTCCCTGACATACACGCGATTTTTCATAATCACATATTCAGTATCGTGGCGGTCGTAGGTCGCGCAGTGATCATACAGTTGCGCCAGCATTTGACGATTGTCGTCAAAATCGGCGTAGTCTTTAATGCCAAACAATTCGATTGCTCGCTCTGCAATAAACGCACAGCATTCAATGGTCTGTGCTGGGAATTTATCGGAATATTCCGGGGGCAGGTGGTAGAGCGGATTGGCATTGCCTTGTGAAACGACTGCGAGTTCCATGCAAGCCATAATCAACAGGCCTTGTGTGCCGGTGCGCATGGCAATCGTGCTCATGCCTTTTTGAGATTCTGCCAAGTGATATTCAGGAAGGTAAACGGTAGGCATTGCTTTTCTCTCTATTCAGTTTCTAATAATCGTGGTTCCAGCCCGGCGCTCGGTCGGCGCGGGGGAGGGGGCTGGCGGAACTGGGGGTGGGGGCGCTCTTCGAGCGCAGTTACCGTTAGGTAACGAGCATTAGTCCGATGGTCCATTGTTTTTGCGCAGCACAAACAACGCGGACAGACCTCTGCTTAATTGTTCTAAAGAAACGAATGGGCTTCTAGTTTCTTTCTCTGTCTGCTCTCCACTCCGCTGGGGGAATGGGGGCGGCTGATCAGCTTTCCTAATACGGGTGGCTACGCCACCGCTCCTAACGCTACGCGTTAGTCGCTATCGTTTCGCTTACGCTCCACTGTGTGGGTTTGTCTGTGCGTTCCTGCACGATCTAAACGTTCTGTGCACTATGCAATACATAACAGGTTCCGCTAGGCCGCTTCACGCGTTCCAAACGATGAATCGTTCTGTCACTCACTATACAAAAGACCCGACCATACCTAAGATTTACAGTTATTTTTCGATAGGGATTACCGCTCGTCGGACAGCATTTTGGGATCTTTCATTGGCCCTATTGGCCTATTGATTGGGTTGGTTTGAATGGATTGGGCAATAAAAAAGGGGACCGAATGGCCCCCTTCAAATGAATCAAATGGTAGATGCTAACAGCTTGTCATGCAGTTCAATCAGATTCGAATCGCATTGCGCACCGTTAGGCCCCAATGGGCACGGATCAGCTTTCATCAGCAAACGTTCGCAAACCAGTTTAACCAGCTGGCAAACCTGATTGACGTTGATTCCGCTACCGGCAATCGGCACACCACCGCAATTGTTATTGTGGGGCAATACACGACCTTCCGCATTGGGTTGTGCTTCCAGAACGGTGGTTCCGTTTAATGCAATACGGATTTTTCTTGGGCCATATGTTGTGATCGCAACGCAGGTTTCGCCGTCACGTTGAAACGTCGTAACGTCGGCGTATGCAGGTTCGGTTTCTGCCGTTTGCACCACGGTTTTTGGTTCCGGGTGCATGACCTCCCACTCTTCGCGGGTGATATCGCCCATTGAAGCAGTACCAACCATTTGCGGGGGCAAGGGCTTTGCGCTTTGCTGTGCACGGTCGCCCGCAATCTTGCCCGCAATTTCCGGTTTGACCTGTTCCCAAATCTGCGCGAATTCGCGGCTGTTGTGATTGGTGATGGTTTTTGCCAGCTTGTCGGCGGTGGCCGTGGAAAGCAATGGCAAAATCATGCGCAACATCAGACTACGTTTTTGTTCCAAGGATTTTGCGTTGCGCGCCATCGTGATCATATTCGATGCAATGGCCAGTTCTTTCATTCGGCAATCTCCCACTTAACACGCGATTCGGTTTTCATTTCGTAGGTTTTTACTGTGTTGTACAGGGTTTGCACAACCTCGGGGTTTACCGATTTCTCAGTCAACCCGCCGTGCAATACCACGCGATTAACCGAGTGGCCACGGCCACGGCGTGCGCCGGTAATGTCGTTGGAAATGTGCAGGTTGCAAACGTTGCTTTCTGGCAGGTCTTCGCCTTCTGGCCAGACGTGAATGGTCCACCATTGAATTTCGGTCGGTGCCTCAGCCACTTTTGCTTTGTAACCTTCGAGTTGGTCTTCGTTGTAGATATTGGCCACAACGAAATCCGCAACGTCGGTATCTACGGTTTCGAGGATTTCCAGTTCGACGCCGTGGCGAGTCGAGATAATCGCACCTTTCACGTCGTCAATGGCCCCGGTGAACATTTCGCAAACGGCCTGCATATCTTCAATCGTTGGTTCCCATTCATCAGAACCCAAAGTGATGTGCAACACGCGGCGATTCGGGCGCAGGGTGTAGCCGTCTTCGAACACGCTGGCCGGGCTGAACGACTGGTGGCCATTTTCGTAACGCACGAAATAACCAGTGGTGTGCACGCCGTGACGTTCCATGAAATCTTCGTCTACCACGACTTCGAAATCACCGGATTTATCACGCAGCACGTATTCGGTCTTCTGCGCGGTCGGTTCGTAGGCAACGCCGGATTCGTAGGGAACTGCTACCATTTCAGGTTGTTCCGGTTCACCGGCAGCAGTACCACGGGCCTGTGCCACGATTTTGAAAATCTTGAATGCTTCAACAGTTTTGTGGCATTTGTAGAGCGGGAAACTTTTCATTCGTAAACCTCGATTGTAGGTGTGCCTTTGCAGTTGATATGTGGCCGACGCTTTTCAACGTCAGTGTCCCAGTGATACCAGTCGTAAAAATGGCCGTCGTCGTGATACCAACGTTCCCAACGGCCACCGCGTAACCATCTGTACCATTTAAATGCCCGGAGTATCTGCATTTTCTTTCAACCGGTAGGTGTACTGGATGCAGCCACCGTCGGGCGAGCCGCTGGTAACGTGACCATTCAGCAACTCGAAATATTCCTGATTTTTGTTGATCAGACGTGGCCATTCATCCTCGATTTGCGACACGGTGAAATCCAGACGCGGACCATCCATTGGACGGTCAAAAATCAAGAACAAACATTCCGATGCCAGCCGTACTTTCAGCAGGTTCGGATACTTGCGCCACGGTGCCCACGAATGCATGCTCAAAATCTGTTCATGCACCTGATGGCAGAAGGTGGCGCTAGCGTTGGCGATTGCGGTTTCCAATTCTGGTTCAATCCAGTTTTTGGATTTGTTGACGATGCGGCCAATCGAATTACCACGGAAGGCCCGGAACTGGTCTTCGTGGTTGCGCATGCTGATCATTTTGTCGCCTTTGATCGGCTGCACATCGTCGTCATGCAGGTACAGGGTTTTGAACTGAATTTTCATCGCAATTTGTATCCTTTCGAGATTGCACGGAGTGGTTCGGTTGGTTGCAGAACGCGAGCATTACAAACCCATTCCAGCCGGGCCTGATCCTGCATGATTTTGCGTTCCTTGTCGCGGATCTTCAAAAACAGATTCCGATTGGGGATCACCACAATGTCACCCTCGTTTACGTCCGAGACTTCTGGACCGAAAACAATTGGAATATCACTCATGGTTTGCAGACGGTCGTAATCCAGCGTAGTGGTTTCGCCGCCGATGTTGGCATTGATCATAGGCACGCCCAAATCGAATTCGAAAACGACGTGGGTAAAACGCTCGGACTTGACCAGAATTTCAATGGATTGGCCCGCGTGACGGCGCAGGTCTTCGATGGTGATGATTTTGCCGTCTTTGCGCAAAGGTTTTTCGCGCAGCACGTACAGGTCTTCGCGGATGCTGTAGACCACCGAGTCGAAATATTTCGGGACCGTGACAAGGAAACTGACAAAGCCCTCGGAATGCTGGCGGTCAAAGGCGTGCGGGCTGCTGGTGGAATCCACAAGGAAACCGTCAATTCGTTCGATGTTGTAATGCGTGTATACCGCCCGCTGTTTGCCCAGCGCTTTGTATCCCGGCTGCTTCAGTGCACGGTAGCAAATCCCGCAATTGACCGAACCTTGGCCCACGGAATCTTCGAAGTCTTCGACCTCAATCGCTTTGACGCCTGAATCTTGCTGCATTCCCGATACGTCGCGCACATCCACGTCGTCAAAAATGTGAGCGTCCATTTCCGTACCGAAAATATCATCGTCTTGGAATTCAATGCCGATGTTTTCGGTTGATTGGTCACGGTGGGGAATGGTGGGCGTTACGTTCGAACTGGTTGGGATTTCCACGCTGGTTTTGCAGCAGGAACACGGGCGCCCGATTTGCCGCTCGACCTGATACAGCACGACCTGCACCGCGTTGACTGCCAAGCTGTTGGAAACCTGATGGTTGTATGCTTTAACCGTTTCATCCATGCGGGCCTGTGCCTGTTTCTGGATGAAGTTGCGGGCGTGATTACGCCGCACATTACTGGGTCCACGTTTGATCATAGTTGTTCCTCCATACCTCTAAATTACTGGTTGAAAAACCGAGGATGCGGATTGTAATTAAGTAGTATGAGTTAGGAGAACACCATGGCCCGCAAACGGAAAGCCAAAGCTAAACCGGTCAAAGTAGAGCTGCCCTTCCCGAAAAAGAAACGCATTCGGGTTATGGGCGAAGATATGGGCACCAAAAACTACGCCGTGACCGTGATCGAGGCGTGGCTGGGTGACGATGGCGGAATGCGCTTCAAAGTCATTGGCACCAAAATGATGGAGCACATGATTCATGACGTGAAGCTGGCGCAAACTGAATGCCGGGCTTTCGTTGACGAATACAAAAACCTGCCGCTCAATACCATTGATTACATTGCCGCCGAACGTTTCCAATCGCGGCCCGGTCGCGGCGCAGGAACCACGGTTGAAGCCATTGGCATGATGCTTGGCGCCATGCTGCTGATTCACCCGGACATTCCAACCGAATTCTATACGGCTGCAACGTGGAAAAACGAATTCAACCGCACGGCAGCCGACCTGAAAGAAATGTATGAAGACCTCAAAGCCAAATACAAAGGCTCGGGGATCGTGATTCACCAGCTGGATTCGTTCTTTATCGCGCTTTATCACGCTGCCCGTTTGTTGCGCGTGAAGCCATACGATTTCATTCATTCGCATACCGATGAAACTCGTTTGTTCAACGTCCTTTTGCGGGCGCCATCCCTATAAATAATGTAAATAATAGGGTACAAACCGCAAAAATCTGGACGGGGAAAATGAAAGACAACGTAATACGCACCACGGTTGATTACCCATTGAAAAGATCCGGTTTCGACGTTGGAAACAACCCGGAACACACGGCGAATTTGATGCCGGAAAACTTTTTGAGCCGGATCGTTTACGCGCATCTGGACTTCGATGCGCTGGGCGAGGAAGAGAAAACCCGCCCTTACCAGCTGGCGCTGGGCGTTGCCGAGCATTGGCAAAACCTCGAATACATTTACAAACTCTCGGCAAACCTGATCCTGCCGCCGAAAGAAATTTTCCTGTATTCGCAAGCCACCTCGGGCGTGACGCTGGCGACCCGCAAGCTGTCGAACATCCGCCTGCGCAACAGCAGCATCAGCTATTCGAAGCTGCCCGGTGGCGACAAAGAAATGATGATTCATCGTCTGGTATTCAACTGCTACCAGCGCGATATCGAGTTGCCCTTTGCCCCTCAATAATTGCCCACTCAGTGACTACGAGTTTGCGAAGAAATGCCGTGTAACCACCTGCAAATTTTACACGGAGCAAACCCAGCGGCGCTGCATGGCCCTCGACGCTACGTTCGCCAGTTCTAAAGGCGAGCAAGAGCAAGCAAAAAAGAAAAAGAAAAAAGATCAGCCAAAAGGTTTGACGGACGTTGAGTTGCGTCTGTTGAAATTGCCACACCTGACAAAACGTGAGGTGCTGATTGTCCGCAAGGCTTCGTGTGAACGAGTCTCGGCAATTATCGCAATCTACCACGCAGCGCAGGACTTCGGGTCATACGAATGCGATGACTTTGTGGAAGAAACACCGATCATTAAAAAGATCGCGGAACATCCATTGTTTTCTGATCCAGACTTGAGACTGGAACCCCGGATGATTCCGATGCTGTTGGATAAAGAGTTCATGTCGAAATACGGCAGTCCGAAAGTGCACCTTCTGTTCGACGTTTCTGACAAGGAACTAGAGCAATTCTACCCAAATGAAGACGGAGAAATACCCGAATGAGCGTTAAGCCACAAGCCAAAGCCCTGATGCGTCCCCTCACCGTAACTCAGGCGCTGCAACGTGAAGACGATATCGAACTTTACGTGATGAACCTCACCAAACCGGCAGGCAATATCAACCTGACCGTGAAAGGTGAAGACGACACCATGCAATCGATTGTGATTCCGAAAACTTTCGTGCCAATCGACATGACCATGTTCGCCCCGCGCAAAAACCTGCTGCTGAACAAACATTTCCGCCAGCTGCAACAGCTGGGCCAAATCGCCATCGCGCACCCGGAAGACGCCCTGACCGCCATCCAAGCTTCGCCAAAAGCGCAGCAAGAAATTCAGCGCGTTCTGCACATGAACGCAGTTGGTAACGAAGCCGTGGCACCTGCCATGCTCGAAATGCGCACCGACATTGCGCCAGCACAGCAGCCGTCGCAGGCACCGATTGAAAACGAAGAAAGCTATCAGCCTTCGCCGTTCGCAGCCGGTATCGTGAACCGCGCTGGTCTGGAAGGTGAAGACATGGCCGACCTGATGGGCGATATCGAAATGCGCCGCGACGAATTGTCGCTGGATGACATGAACTACATCGCCAACAACGTCGAAGACGTGGCGCTCAAGCAGTTCATCGCTGACCTCCTGTAATTTTCACGAATTTCAGGCATAAAAAAGGCCGCTTTCCATTTCGGATCGCGGCCTTTTTTCTTTGGTGCATTTGGTTACGCTGGGTTAATCGTGTTGGCAATCTCGGCGTGCATGCTGCACATATCCGCCAGCAATTTAGTGGCGTAGGCATCGAGGCCACCTTGCTTCAAAACTTTCGCCATTTCCAGTTTTCCTTTGATGCTTTCGTGGCACTGCAAAAGTGCTTCAACCGCGTTGACTTCCAGTATGTCGCTGGCCACGGTAATTGCACCACCGCTAGGTTTGTAGCCTACGCCATATTTTTCATACAGCTGGGCTTTGATGGACTCACGTATGGTCAGTGCGGCGTGTAGTTGGTTCTGCAATTCAACGCTTGCCGTTTTGTAAGTCATGACTTCTTGATCCTCTTTGGTTTCTTTTCAAATGACAGCTTGGGTTGGTCTTTCTTTTTCTTCACCAGACGCGGGGGCGGGTTGTATTCGTAGACGATGGCCTTCACCTTGTCGATGATCTTTTGTGGCGCTGCATCGGGATCGAGTTTGATCAGGTTGCCATCCTTGTCGTATTTGACAGGCAGCTTTAGCTCTTCAAAATCCAAATGCCCTTCGCAAATTTCCCCAATCATCGCCGCCATTTTACGCCCGGCTTTGTCGTTGTCCGTGAGCGTGTAGACCTTCGAGATACCGAGGCCCTGCAACAGAATGCGCTTACGTTCCGAGAACATTTTCGCACCGAGGATTGCACAGGCCGGGATTTTATTCAGCACCAGTCGCAGCCAGTCACGCGGACCCTCGCACAGCACCACGGCCTGACAGCCGAACAGTTTATGCTTGCGAATAAAATCGTAACCGAGCAAGCCGTAGTCCATAACCCAGTCACCTTTGGTGTTGATATAGGACAAACCGGTTTCCTGTTTTTCCATCAGGGCCTTCACGCCGCCCCTATACCGACCATTAATGTAAATAGGTAGTGCGAGCATCACATCCTCTCGCATTTCCTCACTGAACATTTGTCCCTGTACCCGCTCAATCATTGCACCGGGATAACCGCGCCAATCTTTTTCTTTGGGCCATGGAATGACCGAACCGCCTAGCTCTTCATGCAGACGTTTGATCGATCTGTTGTTTGTGTTTTCTCTTTCTTTTTTCTTGCGCTCAAAGCGTGCACGTTGGCCAGCGGTGCTGCCATCGAAAAACTGCCACTCTTTGACTTGCCGCAAATCCAGCTTGGCGGCCAATTTATTCCAGCCGCCTTTAGCACCGCACGACCAGCAGTTAAAGGTGCCGACTTTCACTTTCGCTTCGAGGCTGGTGTTAATGCCAAGCGATGGGTTGGAATCTTCGTGGAAGGGACAAACGATTTCGACGCCGTTGGCTTTGTGCTTCACGTAGCCCGGAATCTTTTCAATCTCTTCCATGATAACGGTGTAAGCGTCTTCAATCTTCATGCTTTCGGCCATTAAAATGACAATTTATAAGTACCATTTACAGTTACTGGATGTGCCGCGTGTTTAAGGAACTAGCAAGCCGTATTAAGACCGAACGCCGGTCGGTGCACATCGAGTCGCATTTGGGTAAGGTCTACGCCCAAATAATGGATAGCTCGATCATCACACCGAACGGACGGGGGCCAGAATACCGCCCCTCTTCTTTCCCAATCTGTCCAGTTCTGGTGCACATGCAATTCATGCAGGCTGCGCAGGATGGATTCTATATGTCGAACATGGCGGCGGGTGGTGGCTACTTCACCACGGTTGGGACCGCAGCCCACGAAAATATTCAGTATTACATGGGCAGCACGAAAAAGGTTTTCGGTGATTGGAAATGCCGTAACCCACGCTGCCAGAAACATCACGACGCCCGCGATCTTTACGACGAAAAAGGCGTGATGTACCGCAAGGGAACACTGACCAGCAAAAACACTACGGACAACGAGTGCCCTGAATGCGGCGTGGCTTGTGAGTACGTGGAAAAATGCATCGATTATTTTGGTCTGAAAGGCCACATCGATTGCATCTATGAAATGCCCGATGGCACCTACTGGGTTCTGGACTACAAGACCAGCACCAAAGGCATCATCAAAACTGCCAAGCTGCCCAAGCGCGAACACCTCATGCAGGTTCCGACCTACTGCTACGTGCTTGAGAAAAAATACAAAATGAAAATCTCCGGTTTCTCGCTGCTGTACCTAAGCCGCGACAACCCGTATGAGTTCAAAGAAAAAGCCCAGCGCTGGAACGAACGTTTCCGCCAAGAAACCAAAGAACTGATCATCCAGCAGAAGAAAATTTACCGCAGTGCTGTGAACAGTTTCATTCAGAACAAACCGGAACTGGCGATCAAGCAGAAGCCTTGCCAATGCCCGGACGATTACGAACGTCTGATGCCCGCCTATGAGGCGTGCCCGATGGAAAAGGTGTGCTTCGATAAACGCATGCTGAAAGATAACATGGTGCACGCGCTCCGGCCCGAACAGCTGATCAAGGTGTTGGACATTACCAACAACATGAAAAACTATTTGGAAGACGATGTGCTCGAAGGGTTGAAGGCGAAGGTCAAGAAACCTGCGAAGAAACTCAAAAAATCCACCAAAAAGATTCCGAGGCTCAAATGAAAATCACGATCAGTTTGAAACCGCAGAAGGCCACGGCCTCGGGTGCATACAGCGCCCCTGACATGGGCACTAACCAGCAGCTGCAATACTCTGATGAAGAGTTGGCAGAACGCGACAAGGAAGAGAAAGCCCGGCAGGAAATTCAGGCCGAGGAAGAGCGCAAAGAAGCCGCCGAAAAGCAGAAGAAAAACGCGACCAAAGCACCGAAGACCGAAGACGCGGGCGGCGATGATTCGGGCGGTGGCGACGACGATTCCGGCGATGATGAAGAGGAAGAATCGGACGACGAAGAATCGGATGATTCCGAAGAGGACGACGAAGAATCTGATGACGATGAAGAGTCGGATGACGACGATATGGACGATGATATGGACGATGACGAAGAGGCAACCGCTTCGGCAAAAGATCCAGACGAAGTGATCCCTTACCCGGACGCACGCAGCAATCGTAAGCCCGTCGATTTCATCCCGGCAGAATCCACGGAGAAAGTCGTGGATCAGGAAAAGGTTGAGGAAGAAAAAGAAAAACTCGATCAACAAAACGATGCTGCCCGCGAGCACAGCAAAGACGACCCGAACCAGAAAAAAGATGAATCCAAAGGACCGGAAAGCAAAACGGCTGGCAGCGAGATTGTAGCGACTGCTGCCGCTATTGATTTCAGCATCCCTTACCCGGATGTGAAGGTGCGCAACCGCAACTAAAACGAAGCCGCAACGGGGCGACCTGTTTGCGGCTTTTTCATTGGTGAGCAAAAACTGTAAACACTAGGCATACCTGTATCTATGGCGGGCCTATGAAGAATTCTATCGAATATCAATTGATCCTAGACCATTACACAACGCGCTGTGCTACCCGTTCCGGCGTGCCGCTAATGAACCACATTGACGAAGGCCTCGAAATCCTTGAATGGTTGGGCGCATCCAACGCAGCGAAAGGCGGCTATTGCTTGCATCCGTTGGTGCAGGATGTAAAAGACCTGCAAGAAAATATTGAACGGCTCGGTGCCATTCCTGAAATCGAAGAGTCGTTGGCCCGTGCATTGACCTACCGTTTGTTCGCCAACAAATATCTGTGTCGCCCAGCGACTGATGGTTGGGACGTGGATCAGATTCGCCGCGTCATGCTGGGCACCAACATGCTGTGGCCAACCGAAACCCGGCACATGTTGATTGCTGACAAGGTGCAGAACCAGAAAGATTTCCTGCAATACCATTACGGCACCCATGCGCGCAGTGAACAGCTGAAGAAATATTTTGAGAATTGGCTGGAAGTGCTGGACTACAAATCGGAAGTGCAGCGCCGTGACCCAAACTGTGTTGTTTTCGAAGACGGAGTAGACTTGCAATGACACCAGTGATGCTCAAAGACATGATGGAAAATCCCGATATCAACGGGAACACCTTCACCCGTCAACGCCTGCGTAGCAACGCGGACAATTTCAAACTCGATGAACGTGTGCGGGCCAAAGATTTCGAATTCCAGCACCATCACGTCGTGGAAATGATCGACGGTTCCTATCTGGTGTGTGTCACCGATCCGGCGACCGGCTCCGTGCTGTTGTACAGCGCAGGCCCCAACAAAGAGCCTTACACAATTTCCGATTGTCACCCGTTGGAATTCACGGCCATGCGCCTCGAAGCCCAACGCCAGCTGGAATTGCACACGGGCCTCGAAAATACACCGAAGCCTGCCAAACGCGTGCGGACCAAAGCCACCAAAAAAGAGGTGGTGAAAAATGACTGATACCCCAATCGAAATTCTCCGCTACGAAGCGTGGTGGACCTCCGAAAAAGGTTGGGAAGAGTGCAGCCAAACGGACTTCGAAGCAATTCACCTGTCCATTCACCCGCACCCGTACAAAGCCCGCGTTATCGGCGTGGTGCAAGACCCGGCTGGCCTGCTGTTGCCCGGCCCCAAAGGCCAAGGTTCGTGGCGTGACGCGGCGATCAGCGAAAAACTGAAGCGCGTAGAACTCGAACGCGAAATGAAAACGCTCAAGGCCCGTATCGGACAGCTGGAAAATATCACCCTGTTCGAACCCAGCGTGTCGGCACAAAAGGAATATGTAGCGCAACATTTCGTGCAGAAACATTTCTGTGTGGCGTGCGGCGATTACACCGTGGCCAAAGGCGTGTGCGAACGGAATGCAAACCACGTGTGGGGGTAATGGCATGGACCTGTGGCTCGAAACCCCTTGGGGCGACCGTTTCAAAATTGTGCCTTATAATTTCATAGAGTACGCTGCAAAATTCCATCCAGAACACCCTCTGAATCACGTACCTAAGACGGCGTATTCCCACTGGGTCCACACCAACGATTACCATCACTTGAGTGATTTTACGCTGGCGGAAATTTCAGCGTCTCAACTCATGTGGATCGGCACTGCCGACGAATTCAACGAGAACCTAAATGGCCGAGAAGAAAGTGAAGGCTAAGGCGAAAGCCGCAGCTGAAGAAAAACCGAAGAAAACGAAGGCAGCGGCTGGCGTCGAAAAAGCCACCAAAAAGAAATCTGCGTCACAGGATGATTTCACCATTCACGAAGGGCTGGCCGGTATCCGTGCGAAGCCCAGTATGTACCTCGGTGAGCAGGGTTCGCCAATGGCGTATCGCTGCATCAAGGAAGCGGTAGATAACGCCTACGACGAACACATCGCCGGGCGAAACAAAGTGATCGAAGTTGTGCTCGATTACGACACTGGCACTTACATCATCGCGGACCAAGCGGGCGGCATTCCCACCGACTTCAAGAAATTGAAATCCGGTGAGAAAATTTCGATCATGACCGCTGCATACACGAAGACCCACGCAGGCGCCAAGTTCAACGACAAGGCGTATAAAACTTCGGCGGGTACTCACGGCATCGGTATGTCGGCGGTGAACGCGGTATCCGAGCGCATGCGCGTCTGGACCACGTACAACGGCAAGCTGGCCACGCAGGTTTACGGCAAAGGCGAAATCATTTCCAAAGGTGATCACCCGCTGCCGTGCAAGGCCGTCGATAAAGACGTAATGCAGCACCTGAAAGACAAGACGCAGAAATACGGAACCATCGTGGCGCTGGAACTTGACCAGACTGTGGTTTCCGAGGATGCGAAAGCAGGCAAATTGCCGAAGTCTTACAAGGTCGCGACCCCAGTAGCAAAAGAAGTGGGCGAGTGGCTGCAAAACGTCGCAATGTTGAACCCCGGTCTGGAAATTCGCTTTGCCGCCATCGTCAAAGGCAAGCGCAAAGACGACCTGTTTATCAACAAGAAAGATTTGGCATTCGTGCCGAAAAATATGTGCGACCAGCGCGACCTTGTGGCGCAGGGTAAAGCCTTCACTTTCAAAAGCGACAACATCACTTGCGCACTGGTTTGGTCCGACCACACCGACGCCGATCATTTCCTGACATTCGTCAACACGTCGCCAACCATCGACGGCGGCTGGCACGTAACGGGCTTCACGGCTGCGCTGACCAAAGCGGTCAAAAAGCACGTGCCGGAAAAGAAACCAGCGAAGGGCAAAAAAGGCGGCCAAGGCTACACAGGCTCCGACCTGCTTATCGGCCTGACCGGGATGTTCGACTGGCGCATGCACGGCGCGGCCTACACCTCGCAGGTGAAAGACAAGTTGAGTTCGAAAGTTGACAAGGAAGTGGAAGAAATTCTGTTCCCTGCGTTCGACAAATATTTCGAAGCTAACCCGAAGGTTGCCAAGGACATTATCAAGCGCGCCTTGATCATGAACAAAGGCCGGGAAGAGTTGGCAGCCGTGGTTAAATCCATGGCCGACGTGAAGAAAAAAGGCAAAGGTGCACTGCCCGCCAAGCTGGCCGTTAGCCCGCACTGCAAACCGCATGAGCGCGAATTGTTCGTGGTCGAAGGTGACTCGGCAAAAGGTCCATCCGACGACGCCCGCGACACGTACTATCAGGAAGTTCTGGCAGCCGGTGGTAAACCACTCAACGCCCTGAAGGCCCCGATTGCGAAAATCATCACGCACAAGGATATTTCCAATTTCCTGATTGCCATGGGTTGCGACCTCAAGACCATGGACCCGAAAGCGGAACGTCCAAAAATCGACGTTGAAAAACTGCGCGTGAAATCCGTTCTGTTCCTCGTTGACCCGGACCCGGACGGTGGCCACATCGCGGTTCTGTATCTGGCAGTTTTGTACCGCCTGATGCCTGACCTGTTCAAACAAGGCCGCGTATTCTGCGTGCAGGCCCCGCTTTACGCTGCGCTGGGCGCGAAAGGCGAACTCTACGGCGCCATGACTTTCGATGAATGTCGGAAACTCACTCCGAAATCTGTAAAGGATCATGAGTTGGTGCGCATCAAAGGTTGGGGGGAAGTTGGCCCTGAATATATCGGCCCAATCGCCTTCGATCCAGAACACCGCAAGCTGATTCAAATCAACCCGTTTGCCAGTGCGGCGGACGAACAATGGTTCCGTGCCGTAGTCTCTGAAGACGCGGTGAACCGTCGCAAACTTTTGGGGCTGGAAGACTGATGGAAATCAAAGAACCTCTGCAAAATATCCGAGAAGTAACCCTCGACGATCTGCGCCAGATGATCACTCACTCGATCTACCACATCACCGGCGACGTGTTGCCGCAGGTGCGTGCACTGGGCGTTACCGATCTGCCAGATTTCGAGAGACTGAAATTCCCCAACGGCACGGCGAGCGCCTGTCTCGAATCGCTGAACCAGCTGGCCGCCATGAAAGAAAAATACATGCATATCATCGACACAAACACCGTGGTGCTCGATGAATTCCAGTGGGCTGCGTTGGGTAAAGCTTTGCACACGCTCGGCCTGCACCCGGAGGGTAATCAGAATGCCTGAACACCAATACACCCTGAAAGAATTCCAAGATTTTGTTGGAGCGATGCTGCACCGCCACAACGATCTGGAATTCGACGTGTGCCGCATGGAAGGTGTGCAAGCGCCCGTGACCAAATTGCTCGATACGAGCACCGTGGATAAATGCGTGTCTGAAGTTAAGAAACTGGCGGCTGCTATCGACGCGTTGTATGTACGCGCCAACGAATATCGGAACAAACCACTTGATCCGCATATCTGCAACCTGATTCGCAATCTGTCGGTGGAATACAGCGTCGAGGTTCCACGTGGCTAAAACCAAAGAAGTTGCGAAGGTCAAAAAGTCGAAGATCACCGCAGCGCCGAAAGGCAAAATCTCCAAAAACCCAGTCGTGACAATTCACACTGCTGCCAAAGAAATCAAGCAGCAAACGATCAACGAATTTTCCGATGCGGCGTTGCACGTTTATGGCTCCTACGTGGTGGAAGACCGGGCCGTTCCCGACTTCCGCGACGGCCTGAAGCCTGTGCACCGTGCGGTACTGTGGGCACTCGACGGCCTGAAGCTGCACAGCACTGGCGGTTTCAAGAAATCGGCGCGTACTGTCGGTGATGCAATTGGTAAATATCACCCGCATGGCGATTCGGCGTGCTACGGCGCGATGGTGACGATTGCAAACAGCAACCCGCCGCTGGTATGGGGCCAAGGTGGCTGGGGCAAACCCGATGGCACCTCGGCATCCGCCTATCGTTACACCGAAGCGAAAAAATCGAAGTTCGCGGACATGTTTTTGCTCGACTCGCAGTATCTGAAAGTCGTGCCGATGGAACCGAACTTTTCCAACGACGAAAAACTGCCGCTGTACCTGCCTGCGCTGCTGCCAACCCTGCTGTTCCTGACCTCGACGCCGCCCCCGGCCTACGGTGTGAAAGTGGGCAACCCGGCGTTCTCGGTGGCCACCGTTTCGAAAGTCATTATCGACATGCTGAATGGCAAAACGTATTCGGCAAAGAAACTGGCTGACACTCTGAAAATTGTTCACCCGTTCGGCTGCATCGACGTATCGACCGACGAACAAATCGAAGAGCTAATGGCGACCGGCAAAGGCTCGGTGCAGTACATGCCGCAGATGGATTACAACGTGTCGAAGCGCACGATTAACATCCAGTCGTTCTGCCCCGGCACCGTGACCGGCGAGGAAGGCATTGCCAAGGCGTTGCAAAAGTTCAACGACATGGACGGCGTGCGCAGCGCCCACAACGCGTCGGGCAAGAAAAACAAGAACTCTGGTCCCTACGGCGCAGCCATCGAAATCATCTGTCAGAAAAACCTGACCGACGAAGAATTTGATGAAATCTGCGCCAAGGTTGATAAGCAGGTGCGTTCCAGCATCAGCTATCGACTGGGTATCACCATCCGCAAACCGGGTGATGAAACCAACAAGTTCAAATACGTCAATTATCTGGATTACTTCGGCGCGTGGATCAAGTATCGGATCAAACTCGAAGAGCGTTTGATCGGCTACCTGCTGGACAAAGCTGGCAAAGAACTGCACTTGAACGAAGTTTATCTGTACGCGGTGCAGAATCGTGAAAAGCTGCTGAAAGCCTTGCCGAAAGTGCTGGCGTCGAAAACCCCGGTAGCCGTGTTGGCCAAGGCGTTGAAAATGCCAGAAGCCGACGCAGAAATCATTCTGGAACGGAAAGTGCGCCAGCTGGCAGCATTGGAAGAATCTGATATCAAATCCAAGATCAAATCGATCAAGGATGAAATCAAGAAACTCAAAGCCGACCAGAAAGAACCGGGCAAGCGTGCTGCACTCGATACCGCCGAACGCGTCAAAACCTACATGAAAAAACCTGACCCGACCATTTCCGGTCTGAAGGTTGAGTGAGGACCGCATGAGCGATGAAAAAATCTATGTGCACGGGGCAGAAGATATCGGGTTTAACCTGATCGTTTACTGCTTCATGCGCTCGCTGCATCTGCCCATTCTCGAAGGGCAGGAATTGCCGTTGGTTGACACGTGGTTTGCGGTGCCTGCCGTGCAGCACAACACCATGGTTAGTCTGGTAAATCCAAACGTGGAACTGGCCGCGTTGCAGATGATCGACCAGCACGGGCGCGTCGTGAAGGCGCACCGGGTAAACCTGAATACTGCACCGACCTTGAGCAGCTTTGAAGTCGGTGAAATCAAGAAAGAAGCTTTCGACATTCCGCTGTGGGAACGCACCAACCAAAAAGCGTTCCCCTACGACACGATGTTCGACAAAGCGAAAATGAAAGAGATTTTCGCACAGACTGGTCACACGGCGGCAAGCCTGATGAACATCCAGTCCGACAACGTGGTCTATCAGCAAATCCGTAAGAAAATTCAACCACGTCCGTGCACGACGTGTGGGGGCAAAAAGAAATGAGCACCAAAGAAATTCTGTTGCAGCAGCTGGTTCACGAACTGGGCCTGCCTGTGAAGTCCAACGAGATTCCTGCACAGAAAATTCTCGATCATTACCTGACGAAGCCTGTCCCGGTGCAGCCGGTGCAGGAAATCGTTCTGGCCCTGCAAGCGTGGACCAAGGTCAAGCCGACCGATATGCTGGACGTGGATGATTTGCGCGATCTGCAAGACGAAGGCCGCGCAATTTCCAATTACATCACACGCCAGCTGGTGCAGGATCACCCGGCAGACAAGCGTTTCCTGCTGCGTTATCTGGAACAAATGTGTGATCATTACAACATGCACAAGCATACGGCGATTGGCTTTGGCCATGACGTGATCTACAGCGCCGAACCTTTGGGCGCATCGTTCAAAACGTTCGACAATTCGCTGTATGTTCCACCAACCAAAGGCTATTGGGCGATTGTGCAGAAGGCCAGTTCCCGATAAAACTGTAAATAAAGGGTAGAGCAACCAATATTGCCTACCCTAATTTTCCAACGAGGTGGCCAATGGACTTTAACGGATTGCATCGCCTTTTGACGCAGGTTGAATTGGCGCATTTATCTGCCCTCGGTCATGAATCCGATGTGAATCAGGTGGTGCGCAAAGCAGCCCGCAACCTCATTGCCAACGAAACCATTCCACGCCCGCTGTTTGCGTATGCCGAAGCACTGATGCAGGCCGCCGAACCCGTGGCGTTGCTGGATGGTTTGAAACGTTTATTCGAACGGCATCTGTAGCCATGAAAATCATTCTGGCCACGGTCAATCGCCGTACCAAAGGCGAATCTTTTCTTGAATCTGTTTCGATGGATGGACCCGGCGCCCAGCCGCTGCTAATCAAGCTTTTTGGGACGCGGGATCGCCTGACCATTACCAGTCACCGAGGAAAGATTGCGCTTTCTAATTTTGATTTGTTGCCCAAGCTTGCCGAAGTTGAAAAGCTGGTGCCTAAAGGCCGGGCAGCAATTGGAAGCGTGGATGAATCGGTTTTTGTAATCGTTCCCTACGCACCCGAACGCCTGACCGCTGCGCTGATCCGTAGCGCCAGAACGTTTCGCACATTGCGCTATCCCGTTCGCTTGATTGAAAACGAACGCGATTTGCTGAATACCCACGGAGAGGTGCAGGCCGATCCACGATTCAAGGATTAACCATGACCCTCCTATCGGTTGACGGCACCAACACGCTGCACCGGGCGTATCACGCGATTCGCCCAATGAGCCACAAAGGTTTCCCCACAAACGCCATCGTCGGTTATATCAACATTCTGCGCGCTAACCTCCGTGAAACCGGGGCCACGCACTGCCTGAATTCGTTTGACCGGCCCGGCAAGAATTTCCGCCATGAAATTCACCCGGAGTACAAAGGAACCCGCCCCAAAGATCCCGAGAAAAGCAAATCGCTGGCTAAACAATTGCCTGTGATCGTGGAATTGCTGGATGCCATGGGTTTTGCCGTGTTTGGTAAAATCGGCGTCGAAGCTGACGACGTAATCGGTTCAACCGCTTCGCTTTACGATGGCGGTTTGGCCTATATCCTTTCCGGGGATAAAGATTTCGCACAGGAACTGGTTCATGATCACGTTCGGTTGATTAACCCGAACAAAAAGGTGATCGTTTCCAGAAAAAACTGTAAAGAAATCTATGGAGTCGTAGCCAAACGAATGGTAGACTTCCTCATGTTGGACGGCGACGATATCGACAACATTCCGGGTATTCCCGGTGTTGGTTTCAAAACCGCCGTTGAACTGATCGAAGAGTTTGGTAAGGCCGAAAAGATTCCAGTTGATCGTTTCCCTAAGAAGGCGCGAGAAACTGTAAACACAAAGAAGATCCTGAAGTTGAATCGCCAGCTTGTGACCATCCGCCACGACCTGTACGACGCAAACACAGAATTGGATTTGTCAATTTCTAAAGTGAACGTGAAAGCCTTCACGCGCATTTGCGAAAAATACGGGCTGGACCAAATCAAAAGGTCTGTCCTCAAATGATGTAGGAAGTTCCTACAAATCCCGGCATACCGCCGACAACGCTGGAAAGTGAGAAAAGAAAATGACCGTTACCGCTCCTGTTGCTGCACCGAAACTGTCCAAAGGCGAAAAAGCTGCTGTCGCTCTGGTCGCCACCCGCGAAAAAACTCTGACCAGCCTGAAAGCTGATCTGAAAGCCGCGCAAACCCTGAGCAAAGGCAACGCCAAGCTGGCCCTGACCACCGCGCCGAAAGTCGTGGCCAACCTGCAAAAGAACGCCGGTTCCGTCGTGGAAAACCTGCAACAAGCCGTCGCCGTCGCCCAAGCCGAACTGGACGACTCGAAAGCCGCACTGAAAACCCTGCGTGCCAACGAAAAAGCTGCTGCCCAGCAGAAAGCCCGCGACGACAAAGCCGCTGCCGCCCTGAAAGCCAAGCAAGCCGCTGAAAAAGAAAAAGCCAAGGCTGCCAAAGCTGCGCCGAAAGCTGCCGCCGTTGCCCCTGCTGTCGCTGCTGCCCCGGCTGCCGTAGCCGCCGCACCGAAAGCCGCCAAAGTTGCCAAAGCTAAAAAAGCCTAAGCACCCCGGCGCGTAGCAAAACCAAAAGCGGCCTAGAAATAGGTCGCTTTTTTACTTTCTGCGGGAGAAAAACATGTTCAACGCTAGCGGAATTGTCCACAACATTCTGAATGGCAGCATCACCCATACCGAACTGCTGCGCGATATCAGCACCGTTCAACAAATGACTTCCAACGCCATCGGCCCTGATTATTTCGTTAACGTTCTGGCTTCGATGGGTTCGCGTCTCACTTTCGTTGACGGCGCACTGGCTACCGTTCCATTCGACACCCACGCAACAATCACCACCCCCGAATTCATGCGAGCGGCGACGATTGATCTGCAATACGTCAAAACCGAGCCGTTCCTGATTCTGCCGAACTGGCAGGAAATTTTCGCCCGCGTAGAAATCTTGCTGCCTGAAATGGTAACGCTGATTGCCTACCGCGAAGTAATGAGCGTGCAACAGGTTCACGCCAATCAAGGGCGTGCGATCACCTCCCAAATGATTTGCTTCCCGGTGCTGAGCCTCAAGGACGGCAAAATCAAATTGGTGCGCATGTCTTACTTCAGCTTCGTTAAGAGTGTGGCCAACGTTATGGCCGGTGGCGTTTGCACCATCATTGGCCACCACACCCGCAAACGCATTCAACCGTGCACCGCGAACCTCAACCATTCGTTTGACGTTGATCAGGCATTGGCGGAAGCGGCCCCGGCGTTGGAAGCATTGCGCGCTGAATACAGCCAGCCAAACCCAATGACCTATGAACAGGCGTACATGCTGCGCACGCTGCTGGATACGCGCAAGCGCGATGCCCGCGCAATGCAGGCCCGCATTAGCCAGCTGAATGGCGACCCTAAAGGCAAAGGCCAAAGCCCGGCTTGACCCTATAGGCCCCGTTTGATACCGTGGAGGCCTTCCGTAACGCTTTGCGCCCAATGCAATGACGCTCACGGAATAAGGGAAGTTTGGCGCTGCTGCCATATAGGCAACGCATTCGCACCTCATTACGTGGCGCGTTTGCTGAGCAAAGGGAAGCCCATTAGGCATTAGGGCTTGTCTTATTGGCTTTCCCTTTGGTAGCTTTAAGCCCTCGGCAACGCATTCGCCGCAAAACGACACTCACACTATTTCGCAAGTTTGGAGATTGACCATGAGCATTAACCTGAAAGGCGCCACCATCAACGTTAACCACGGCACCAAAAAAGGCGTGATCAAAGAGGAAGTCGTAACCCAACTGAAAAGCGGCATTCTCCGCACTAAGGAAGGTTCCGAGTTCCACATTGACGACCTGTACAACCGTGGCAAAGGTAAATTCGTGGACCTGAAGGGCGGCGCCGTTAAAAAGGCACCGGCTGGAAAACCTGCTGCACCTGCCCCGCGTTCGGATCGTCCGGCGCCAACCGCCATCACCATGAAAGAATTGGAACTGAAGGCGCGCAAGATCAACGGCATCGAGATTGAAAGCTTCTCGAAGAAAAACAGCACCATCACTTTGGCCGATGGTTCGATTGTTCAACTGTCCGACGTTCGCCGCGCCGGTAAAGGCTACGCAGCCGACGCCGTAACCCTGCCTGCTGACAAGCCAAGCAAAAAACCAGCGGCCAGCAAAAAGCCTGATGCAAAACCTGCGCCTGATGCAAAAGGTGGCGTGACTCGCAAAGCAAAACCAGCTGCCGACGAAAACGCCGACGCTGATTTCGGCGCGCTGTATGGCCCAGCTGGCCAGTACAACACCAGCGACGTTCGCGGCAAGGTGATCGATTTCGACGGTGAAGACCACAAGGTTGCAAAAACCTTCCCGTCCGGTCGTTGCGTGTTGGAAAACGGCGAAGAGTTCCAAGTGGACGAAGTTCGCAAAACCAACAGCGGCAAATTCGCCGTATACAGCGACGATTATATCGCTGAACTGAAAGACCTGTGGGAACAGGCCAACAGCAAGAAAAAACCAGCTGTTGAGGAAGAGGAAGAGCGCGAACTGACTACCCGCGACTTCAAGAAAAACAAAACCCTGATCCAAGTCGGCAAGAAAATGCAGACTGTCGCCAAGGTGTTCACCACTGGCGTGATCGAAACCAGCGAAGGCCTGCGTATCGCCATTGCCGACGTTGTGCGTCAAGGTAGCAAATTGGTCTACATGACCAAAGCAACCGACACCGTGAAACAAGGTGGCGCCCTGCCGAAAAAACGTGAAGTGCCTGTGCAAGAAAAGCGCATCACCGAAGTGGCGCAATTCGATGACGAAACCTGCAACGACATGCGCGACATGCTGCGCGAAAAAATCCGTCAATGGATGGCTGAAGAATACGACGTGACCATGGTTAACGCCTTCGTCGGTCAAGGCCCGGATTTCTCGACCTTCTGCTTTGCTTTCGCGGTGGCCGATAGCGACCCAAAGCAAATCGCTGCGTTCGTTAAAAAGCAAGACGCGCAAAACGCAGCCAGCGCCACCAATTCCGATTTTGATCAGCACCAGCTGAGCGAGCAGGAAGAGCAGGAAGAGGAAGAGCATGAAGAGGAAGAGCAGGAGGAAGAGGAAGAGCAGGAAGAGGAAGAGCAGGAGGAAGAGGAAGAGCAGGAGGAAGAGGAAGAGCAGGAGGAAGAGGAAGAGCAGGAGGAAGAGGAAGAAATCCCCGAGGAAGAAGAGGAAGTGCAAGACGCCGATTTCCCAGCCGACGCCGTGTTCGAAACTGAATCCGAAGAAACCTCTTTCCCTGAAGACATTTCCGAACTGATGGAAACCGCCGTTCCGCGCATGGCTCGCACCATCGCAACGCCGAAATTCCAGAAGGCAATGCGCGGCGCCGCCGAAGCATGGTATGGCTCGCAGGATGTGTTCGACATGTTCAATTTCTACATTGAACCGGGCCACACTGTGACCATCGAGGAAGACGTTTATATGTTGATCGGCCTGCGCGACGACAAAGCCGCCCTGATCAACGTCGAGCGCGAAACCCTCAAGGCTATCGACTTCGATAAGCTGGCCGCCATCTGCGAAGAAAACGGTATCGAACTGCAAGCCTAACCGGTTCTACTTTTCCTAAAGCGGGGGACGAATTCTGTCCCTCGCAAAACTAATTCCGAGGTATTGAGTCATGAACGAATTTTTCAGTGGTCTGGTGGCGTCTGCGAAACTGGCGATTGCCGTTTTCTACGCCAATATCTTTTCCGAAGCGTGCAGCCTGCATGCCAGTGAATTGGCCGACTGGTATCAGATGGAAGAATCTGATTTGCTGCTGGATGAATCCGACGGCCCGGTTTTCGCCAAACGCCTGACCCTGCCCGTTTGGGATCTGGTCGGTGAAGACGCGGCCAGCGCAATTGCCAGCGACGTGATGGCCGAATATGAAAATCGCATGAACGGCGATTTGTTCATCAGCAGCCACACAGGCGATAACGAATTCGTTGTTTACCTGTGCAGTCACGAAGTCGAGCACGATTTGCTGCGTATCGCGTTTGACGATATCGAAGAGCAACCCGAACTCGAAGAGGAAGAGGAAGACGACGAACGCACGCCCGAAGGTGGCCGCATGCTGAGCGTTGTTCCTCGCATTGGCCAGCGCCAAGAAACGGCGCCGGTCGAAACCCTCGAAGAGGAAGAGGTAGATTTCCCGCTGGAGCCTGATTCCGATTTCCCGCTGGAAGAGCAGGAAGAGCAGGAAGAGGTGGCCGAACAAGCCCCGCAAACGGCCCCAGCTGAAGCGCAAACCGAACAGCCTGTAGGTGAGGCTGCCCCAGCCCCGGAAAGCGCACCAGAAGCGCAGGAAGAGGCGCCAGCGGTTGACGAAAACCAAGCGATGGTTGATCGCGTGGTCGAAGCAATCACCGGCACTGCATCGGCGCCAGCAGAAGCCCCGGCCCCGGAACCAGAACCGGAGCCACAAGGCCCGAAAAAGGAATCGCCGGAAATTCTGGCAGCCATCCACGCGGAAAAGATGCAGCAAGTAATTGATATGCTGCCATCGGATACCATTTCCGACACGGATAGCGACGGCGTGCTGACCATCATGTACACCCGCGAAATCAACGGTGAACAAAAGGATTACATCCGCACCGTGAAAATCGAAAACGAAAACTTCAACAATGTTCGCTACGTTGACGTTTTCTACGTGTACAACGAATCCGGCCAGCAAACGCACCGTTCGACCAACGCAGGCGCAGCAGTGCAGTCCCTCGAAAACCTCACGGTGTGAGGCAGGGCTAATACTGTAAACAAATGGAAGGGCTACCCCGTGGCCCTTCCTTTTTTCATTTCTGGAGCAAATCATGGCAAATCTTACCCGCGCTGATAAAGTCCAAAACATCGCCATTGGCCTGCACGTGGACCAGCCGAACCCCGACCATGAAAAATACGAAACCGAAGTTGTTTTGACTTCGTTGCTTGGCCCTCACATCGTCATCAAGACGCCCCGCTATAAAGGTCTGGTCAAGGTCAGTTTTGAAGGCCCGGTCGTGACCTACGAAATCAAAGGCGTGCAACAGCGATTCGCTGATAGCGCGGCCTTCCTCGCATTTTTCCGCACCTCGCTGGAATCCCCCCGCCCTGCCACCAATTCCCTCGCTACGGCCCTCACAGACGCTTTGCGCGTGGGCAACTCGGTGATCTTCGAACGCCGGGGCACTGTGTATCACTGTGTCGAGAAAAGCGGCATGTTCGAAGTGCGCTACAACAACCAAAAAATGGACATGTCGGGCGACGACATTCTGATGATTCTGGCCTAACGGCCTTTGAGGGAACCCGATGGAAACGGCACAGTTTGCAGCGTATGTTCTGAATATTGCAGAGCATGACGAAATCGCAATCACCAACTATCCGATGGACCAGCCCGCCTATGACGCGGCGGTCGCCCTCAATAATTATTTCGCCCTGATGCATCTGCAAAAGCCGTTCAAGGTTTTTGGCACCACGGGCGACACAATCATTGTTGTGCATGTGGACAAAATTTCCCAGTACCGCGACGTGCTCGAACACGGCGTGGACCTGCGCCACATGCAAGAAATCAAAACTATTTGTGAGCCAGAATAATGCAGCGACTGACCAGCACGATTCACCACCTCTACGAGCGTGGCTTGCTTAAAACCTGTGCGCCTACGCACGATTACAAAACGTATTCCTACGAGTACATGGGCCGATTGGTTAAGCAGCCCGTGACTGTGAGTACCGTTATGAAAAAACATGACCTGTTGCGCATTGTGAAAAATGCGTGTGAGGGATCAATCGAAGATATGGCGACGGTCGCCATGCTGTTCAACGTTGGCTATGGGTTGCCGTTCGATCCGAAACGTGGCGGCGTGTGGCTCAATTACGCGACCATGCAGCCCGCATCTGCATTCGACTATGAATGCGAGCACCTGCAACGCTGTGCCGACGAAGCACCCGATGATTCGTACCCGGATGTTTTGGTTTTCCCTTGCTTGGAAATTGCGCAGAAGATTCACGACCACCGCAATGCCGGGACCATTCGCAAAGGCTGTGCCGTGCTGCCACGTTTGAAAGGCGTGCGGGTCTACATGATTTATCGCACGGCCCCCGGTGTGACCCCGCACCTGTACGCAGCGTTTTACCGCAACAAGGATAATTATTTCCTTGCGATGGATAAGCTTGTGCAACTCGGTGCACCGCGCTATTTCGGTGAGGTTCGCGGCAAAACCATCATGCAGGAATATACACCGTTCGGCCACAATGCAATGTACGTGGTGGCTGGCACCGTTTATATTCCCGAATCGAAACGCAATGGCGATTCAATCAACAAGGTATTCAAAGAATTCCTTACGGATGAATCCGACGTATTGACCGCTGAGCACTTCGATATCAAGCATGACATTCAGGCACAGCGGGAAGCAGAGAAAACTGTAAACACTCTAAGCAAGCACAACGAACGGTTGATTGCCAAAGGTGGCGCACCGAGCGTTGAGGATTTGCAGAACCTGCACCGGGCAAAGAAAGCGCTTGAACAGGCAACCGAACGTGTGAAGACCGCCAACCCGGAAGCCGAGTTCAAAGCCTATCTGGAATCGCGCCCTGAAGCGCGTTTGCGGTTCGTGGCTACCGAGCTATACCGCTACAACCGAGACGGCCTTAAAACCGTTCAAATGGGCCGCCAGCAGGCACAACACATGTCCTCCCTTGGGTTCCATAGCTTGACACATCCGTCGCTGGAATTCGCCGGTTGGGTTGCCGACCATGAGGACGTGTCGAAAACTGTAAACATGTTTGAGAAAGCACTGGATGCCAAAGTATCCGCTTTAATCATTCAACCGGGCGTTAACGCCACTGTCCGGTTCGTTGACGTTACGAGGATTGACCTGTGAATAATGACATTTCGCAAAGCGAAGCGCATAAGCAACAAATGGAATCGACTGAACGCCACGTAGGCGTTGCGCAAGAACCTGAAATCCTTTCGCGCCCAATGCGGGGAATGACCCCATTGGCACCATCGGATTTCCCGGTTCGTATCGTGCCCAAGGTGGAGATTGTACTGGGCGCCACGCTGAATACTGTAAATGATGTAGTAGAGCACTACAAAACGCTCACGCCTCTCATTTACGGCGACAACGGCGAAGCCACTGCGGCAGGCGAACCAATCTCGCTTTTCCGTCCGCTTTCCACCAAAAACAACGGCGCAGCGGTACAACCGTTGCAATCGCTGTATACCTACCTCGAAGAATTGGCAATGGATCGTTATTTGATCGTTGCCGACGAAGCAGGTTTGCAGCAACGCATTGATCATTTGATCGAATGCCTGTCCGAACAACTGCAAAAAAGCTTTGGTGGCCAAGCCTATGAAGAGCAAGGCCTTGAATTCTCCATTGCACGTCGCGATTACTTCGCGGCCAGCGTCACCGACTACCGGGCACGCGACGGAGAAACTGTAAACACTATTCAGCTGATTGTGCGTGTGGATATTCACGCGGCCAGCCTGACCAGCACCTCTTCCGATCCTGCCGAAGCGATTAGCGCGTTTGATACGTCCTATCGGAAAGTGATCAAAAACATGGCAACCGCTACCAAGATCAAAACCTCGGTGGCTGTAGCGTTTGATGTTTCTAATTTCACAGTACGGCCCAACCTGCTGACGTTGTTCAACGTGCTTTGCACTGAGGAAGGCGCCACGGCAAAAGCTGTAAACAAACAAGACAAGAGCCGCACCGCGAACGTTATGGTTTCCGTTGCCCTCACAAACCCCAACGCCAAGGCCGCGCCAGCTAAAAAGGTTGTGGCAAAAGCCAAGGCAAAGAACTAGGTAGAGATTGAAAATGGCCAAGACCGAAAAAACCACCAGCAAGAAAGCCGCCCGTACCAAAGTTTCCCGTCTGGACAAAGCCCTGCGCAAGCTGAACGGCACCAGCGCCAAAACTCCATTCTCGATGAAAACCGGCGTGTTCACCGTGACCGGTTATCACGTAGTACCTGAAGAAATTCCGGGCTACCTGATCGAGCGCGCTGCTACTCACGTCGTCTTCCGCCACAAGAAAACCAGCGCCTCGAAACAAATGGTCGTTTCGGTGTTCAAAAACTCCGAAGTTCTGGCACTGCTGGGCGACGAAAAAGGCGCGGCCATCACCGTTGCACGCCGTAAAGCGTTCATCAACGAATCCGGCACCCTGAAGTTCTCGGGCAACACCGTTACCGTAACCGGCGATGCCGTGGCCACCTTCGATCTGAGCGCGGGCGACTACGAAATCAAAGCCGCCGACGCCGAAGGTTCGCAGGCTTCGGGCCGTGGCGTAAAGTCCTCGGACGGCGAGAAAAAGAAGTCGGGAAAGGTCGTAGCAATCGACTCCGGCAAGAAAAAGAAAAAGAAGTAACTGACACTCGGTTCATTGGCGATCTTGATTAGGTCGCCAAGGCCACCCGCACAAAACTGTAAACACTCTGTACATGGATGCAGTGTGAATACTGTAAACATACCTTAGAAACAAACCATACCACTCTGGAGTTAGATTCACATGGCAAAGACCAAAGCAAAAGCAGCCCCGGCCAAGAAATCCAAGAAAAAAGCAGCCCCGCAAATCAGTTCGGAACTGCTGGGTCTGATCAACCTCGATATCTTCAGCACCATCCTGCTGGCCTTCCAAGACAACGGCTTCGAAACCGCTGACGAAATCGTTGGCGCGATCCAGCTGCTGCAAGAAGAAAACGAGGAAGAAGAGGAAGAGGAAGAGGAAGAAGAAGAGGAAGAGGAAGAAGAGGAAGAAGAGGAAGAAGAAGAGGAAGAAGAGGAAGAAGAAGAGGAAGAAGAAGAGGAAGAAGAAGAGGAAGAAGAGGAAGAAGAAGAGGAAGAAGAGGAAGAGGAAGAGGAAGAGGAAGAGGAAGAGGAAGAGGAAGAGGAAGAGGAAGAGGAAGAAGAAGAAGAAGAG